>Ga0066706_10000891_pt1 | contig 10708 bp, 13 predicted proteins | sample GraSoiAngelo_155_FD_67274 | JGI IMG/M metagenome (GOLD analysis project Ga0066706, IMG submission 67274) | Grasslands soil microbial communities from the Angelo Coastal Reserve, California, USA - 14_1009_13_30cm | ecosystem: Environmental > Terrestrial > Soil > Grasslands | place: USA...
CATAAGCACCGGCCGCGGCCCCGGCGCGCCGGCCGAAGACCAGCAGGTCGGAGAGCGAATTTCCACCCAGTCGATTGGCCCCGTGTAATCCGGCCGCCGCCTCGCCGGCCGCGTACAGCCCGACAAGCGTCGTGGCTCCGGTCTCGGCCTCGACGCGCAGCCCGCCCATGGCGTAGTGAATCGTCGGCGCGACCTCCATGGGGTCCTTCGTGATGTCGACGTCGGCGAGCTTGAGAAACTGCTCGTACATCGACGGCAGCTTTTTCTTGATTTTGTCCGCGCCGAGATGCCGCACGTCGAGATTGGCGCCGCCGTGCTCGGTGCCGCGGCCGGCCTGGACTTCTTTGTAGATCGAGCGCGCCACGACGTCACGCGAGGACAGCTCTTTTTTCTTGGGGTCGTACTCCAGCATGAAGCGCTTGCCCTCGCTGTTCGTGAGGTAGCCGCCCTCGCCGCGCACGGCCTCCGTCACCAGGATGCCGCGAACACCGGGCGGCCAGACCATGCCGGTGGGATGGAACTGAACCATCTCGGGGTCGAGGACCTCGGCCCCAGCGTCGAAACCCATTCCGACGCCGTCGCCGGTGCCCTCCCACGAGTTTGACGTCACTTTGTAAATGCGGCCCCACCCGCCGGTCGCGATGATCACGGCTTTGGCCTTGAAGGCGACGAAGCCGCCGTCAACGCGGTTGTAGCCGAAGGCGCCGATGACCCGATCGCCATCCTTGAGCAGCCTGGTCAGGGTCACCTCCATGTGCACCTCGATGCCCAGCTGGACGATGCGATCCTGCAAACTGCGAATCATTTCCAGGCCGGTGCGGTCGCCGACATGGCACAGGCGCCGATACGTATGGGCGCCAAACGCGCGCTGCAGAATGCGACCATCGGGGGTGCGGTCGAAGATTGCCCCGTAGGTCTCGAGTTCGTAGACACGTTCCGGGGACTCGCGAGCATGCAACTCGGCCATCCGCCAGTTGTTGATCAGTTGGCCGCCGCGCATCGTGTCCTGGAAGTGGACCTGCCAATTGTCATCCGGGTCGACGTTGCCCAGCGCGGCAGCGATGCCACCTTCGGCCATGACCGTGTGGGCCTTGCCCAGCAGCGACTTGCACACGACGGCCACTTGCGCGCCAGCCGCCGCGGCCTCGATCGCGGCGCGCATGCCGGCACCGCCCGCCCCGATCACGAGCACGTCGGTCGTCAGGGTTTGGTAGGCCTCGCTCAGAAGATCACCCTTGGCTCGTGGATCACTCCGGCCATCAACAGCCGGATGTACACGTCCGTGAGCGCGACCGAGAACATGCTGTACCAGGCCCATGCCCCGTGCTGCGGATTCGCGCGGTTGAGCAGCATGACGATTCGCTGCCAGATACGGCCGGCCCGCACGCGCGAGAAGCGATCGATGCGACCGCCCATCAAGTACCGGAAGGAATGGCAGGTCAGGCTGTACAGGCTCAGCAGCGTGACGTTGACCAGCATCACCACCGAGCCGAGGCCAATGAAAAAGTGCCCATGGAACACGAACGCGCGCACCACGTCGACCCAGAGAAACAACAGCACGACCAGGCTCAGCAGGAGGAAGTACCGATGATAGTTATTCAGCACCCAGGGGAAACGAGTCTCGCCGTGATATCGGCCACGCTTCAACTCCTGGATGGCGCAGGCCGGCGGGTCCCAGAAGAACGAGCGAAAGTAGGACTTGCGGTAGTAATAGCAACTGCCGCGCAAACCGAGTGGGATCACCGCGAGGAAGGGAATCAGGATGCCAATGATCGGGATCTTGAACAGGCCGAAGCCGAGCCAGGTGGAGAAGAAGGGCGAAACGTAGGGATCGTACGCGACCACCGTGCCGGAGAAAACCGACCAGGTGGCATAGAGGACGAAGGCGCTGTAGCAGACGACCGTCAGGGCCGGCTCGATCCACCAGGCCCGACCCGGTGAGGCCTCCTTGGCCGACGCCGGCCGCGGAGCGAGGGTTTCTACGGCCACGCAACAATTTTAGTGTGCGGTCAGTTCAGGCCAGGGTTACGTCAGTCGGAGTTGGCGCTGCGCCGCCCGAGCAGGACGCCGACAACCGAGGCGACGACGGCCAGTCCGAGCGCCGCCCGGGCCGGAATGCCATGGCGCCCGTTCGGTGTTTGACCGTTGCTCGCCACCCGCCGGCGCTCGCCCTCGGGCCCCGATTCGGGAGCCGCCACGGCGTGACTATCTTTGCCAGGCAAGTCGATGGGCACCGGGTAAATCACACTGTTGACCTCGACGCCGATCATGGTGATCAGTCCGAGGAAGAAGAAGAACGTCATCAGGAGGAAGAACAGCCCGAAGGTCTTGCCGTACTGGTTGATGCCGTTATTAATCGACAGGTACAGGGGGAACAGCAGGGTGATCAGCTCAAAGAGCAGGCCCGCGACAAGCGCGCCGGGGATCACTTTGCGAAACTGCTGCTTGCGGTTCGGGATGACGTAATACATGCTGCCGAACAAGAGGAAGCCGGCGGTGATTCCAACCGCCACTTGTAGGATGAAGGCCGCCACGCCGGAGTAGAGAAATTCTGGAATGTTGGGGATGTGCTTGAGGGCGGGGAGAAGCGCTGATGTCGCCACTGCGACGCCCACCAGGATGGTGAAGAGGAAGACCATGCCAAAAGCGATCAGGCGCTGGCGAAGAAAATCCCGGGGCTTGGTATGGTAGATCACCGCGAATGCCTGTTCGATGACACCGAACAGGGCCGATCCACCCCAGAGCAAACCGACGAGGCCGACGATGAAGAGGACACCGCTTTGGCTTTTCACCGTGGTAACGGCGTCCAGCAGCGGTCGCGAGTCGCCTGGAATCGCGGTAAAGATTGTCGAGTAGATCCTGTCGTTTGCCTGGCCGAACAGCCGTAACACCAGGCCGAGCAAAGATGCGGCAAAGATCACGATGGGGAACATGGCAAACAGGGCATTCCAGGCGATCAGCGCCGCCCAGTTTGGCGCCTGGTCTTCGAGGAATTTGCGGATGACACGCCCCGGCACGCTCTCCATCAGCCGCGCCATGGCATCGATTCTACCTGACATCGGTCCTATCAATTAAATGGCAACCGCGCACACCGAAGTCGAGTCGCACAAACGGGCCGCCGCCGAGCGCGCCGTCGAGTTGGTGCGGCCCGGAATGATCGTCGGTCTTGGTACCGGGAGCACCGCCCGCTACTTCATCGACGGGCTGGGCCGGAGCGTGCGAGCGGGCCTTAAGGTGCGGGCCGTTGTCACCTCGGATGAGAGCAGGAGGTTAGCTGAAGCGGCAAACATCCCGATCACGGACCGGATCGACGGCGGGCTCGATCTCGCGGTCGACGGCGCTGACGAGATCGACGCGGCCGTGAATTGCATCAAGGGCCGGGGTGGGGCGCTCCTGCGCGAGAAGATCGTTGCCCACGCCAGTCGCCGCTTCGTCCTGGTGGCCGATGAAAGCAAGCTCGTCGGTCGCTTGGGACGCGGACCCGTACCGATCGAGATTTTGCCCTTCCTCTGGGAGGCGACCAGCCGTTCGGTCGAATCGCTTGGCGGCCGGCCGGAACTGCGGTTGGTGGCCGCGGAGCCCTACCGGACGGACAACGGCAACCTGGTCCTGGACACGAGCTTCGGCGTCGTCGATGCCGGCCTGGGCCTGGCATTGAAAGGCATCCCGGGCGTGATCGAGCACGGGCTCTTCTTTGGCATGGCAAAAGCCGCCATCATCGGTTCCGCGGCTGGCATACGAGTGATGGGCGAGCTGTGACCCGTTATGCTTAGGCGCTGAATGGCGTTCGAATACAAGGTCGTCACCACCGTGGACGAAGCCAATCAGCTGTCCGATGACGGGTTCGAGCTCTTTACCATCCTGCCACCCGGACCGGCCGGCGGCCCAGATCGCCTTTATATGCGCCGCGAAAAGCGTCGCGGACAGACACCGGGATTCTCCCGAGAGTCCAAATCTAGCTAGCGCGCCTAGGGCGAAGACCCGATTGACGGAGTTTTGGCCGCAACCTATACTGAACGGGTCAGGATTCCGGCAAATGTAGGGTGGAATTTCCGCCCTCATTGTGTTTATTGGGGTTCGGGATAGGGTAGGAGTGACAGGCCCGTCGGCGGGCGTTCACAGGAGTTACGAGTGCTTCCAGGAATGACAATGACAACTCAGGCGCCCGATTACGCATCCGCGGTTCGCGCGATGTCGCAGGCCGCCGCCGAGGCGGAGCTGACGCACGCGCCGGTTCGACTCGCCTACTGGCGGATCGCGGCGCTGGACACGCTGCTCGACCGGCTGGAGGAGCTCCGGCTGGCGAACGAGCGTCTCCTTCCGGAGGACATCCGTGAGCAGGTCGTGACCTACGCGGCTCGCCACGACACGGAGCTGGCCGATCGCCTTCGGCGGATCGATGCTGAGGATCTCAACGCGGTCCATGACGCCGTCTTCGAGGCGCAGGGCCGGGTGATGCTGCAGCTGGCCGAGCTCCGGCGCGTGCCCAACTGGCAGGATCTCGATCTCATCCTCGCACCCGGAGACGACGAAGCCGCCTAGCGCGAGCCTCGACACGAGCGACCCCGCCGATCGCGAGCGGCCGCTCGATATCCTGGCGGACCGCGCCCGCCGGCTGCTGACGATCCAATGGGCCGACGGCCATCAATCGGCCTATGACTTCGAGCTGCTTCGCTGGAAGTGTCCGTGCGCCGAGTGCGCCGGCGAGATGGGGATGCCCGGAAAAATCGCAAGCACGCAGTCCTTGACCGACGACCAGATCGAGCTCGCCCAGGTTGAGGCCGTGGGTCTGTTTGGCATCCGTCCCTACTGGAAGGATGGGCACAATACCGGGATCTACGGCCTCAGCTTTTTACGGGCGATCTGCCCCTGTGAGGACTGCGCTGCGGCTTAGACGGTTTTGCCGTTGAGGCCGAGGCTGGCTTCGAGCGCGGCCTTCGGCTTGTAGCCGACAACCTGCTCGGCGAGCTTGCCATCGCGGAACATGGCGACGTAGGGGATCCCGCGGACCCGGTAGCGCTCGGCCAGAGCGGGCTCCTCGTCGACGTTGACCTTGGTGATCTTGACCTCGGTATGCTCGATCGCGAGCTGCTCGAGGACGGGCGACAGCATCTTGCACGGGCCACACCAATCGGCGTAAAAGTCCACGATCACGGGCTGCTCCGAGAGCAGGACCTGGTCCTCAAAGGTGGCGGTGGTTACCTTGACTGCTTTACTCATGACTCTCCCTTGCTTAGACGATCTATCAAGATTAACCCAGAATCGAGCCTGAAAATTCCCGGGCTGAATTCAGGCCAGCAGTCGAGGGCCTAGTTCGAAAAGACCTCGACCACCATGGTCTTGGCGCCATTGCTGGCGACGCCGATCCCGACCTGGTGGTATGCGCCCTTCAGGATGTTCGCCCGGTGGTCCGGCGAGTTCATGAACATGGTGTTGATGCCCACCATCGACGGGTTGGTGGACCAGGCGATGTTCTCCCCGGCCGTGGTATAGGGGATACCCCAGAGGCGCATCAGCGCGGAGAAGGCGAGCTGCCCGGTCGCCGGGTCGTAGTGAGAGAAGTAACCGCGGTTCAGCATGTCCTGGGCCCGATACTGGGCGACCCGTGCGAGGGCGCCGCTGTAGCGCAGAGCGGCTACGCCGTTCGCCGCCCGGTCCTGGTTGACCAGGCTGAACTCGACGCCGGCGGCGCCGCCAACGGACGAAACCGGAGGCGCGGGCGGCTTGCGGGGGACGGGCACCACGCGGGCGGCTACGGCCGCGGGCGCGGCGGGAGCTGGGGCGGCGGCCGGAGTGGCCGGAGGTGGGGACGGTGGTGCGTCGTCAACCAGCCTGGCGAGATCATTCGCGCCCGTATGCCGCGGCTGCAGGAAGGCGACGTTGACGGTTGCAACCCGGCCGATCCGGCTGGCCACAACCGAGTGGGCTCGCTGAGACCCAACCACGGCGATGATCGCCAGCGTCAACAGCGGAATGCTAATGATGAATGTCGCGCGCGTGACGGAACGTGACAATTCAAATCCCCCTTGTGATCTGAGTCGGGCGTCGGGGGATTCTAGGCCGCGTCTACCCGCCAGACCAAGCGGTCAGGCGCCCGAGAAAGGTGCCAGCCCGGGTATCAGGCCGAAGCGGCCACGAAGAAGAGCAGCTGGCCCAGCAGCTGCCCCGGCAGGATCGCGATCATGGCCAGGTAAAGCAGGCCGGTCGTCGACATGAACGAACGCAGCCGGCAGGTTGCCAGCGCCAGGGCCCCCGCCACCAGCGGCAGGATGACCGAACCGAGCGCCCAGAGGACCGAGAGCACCGGGCTCAAGCCCAGGGCATGGGTCAGGGAGCCGGAGCCGCGGCCCACCCCGCCCAGGGTCACCGGCACGACGGCGGCCTGCAGCACCAGGCTGATCAGCAGCAGGCCGATGGCCAGCAGCAGCGGCCGGTTGGTCAACGCCGGCGTGACCAGGTACCAGTGTCCGAGCAGCATGCCGGTGGTCGCGGCCCCGAGGACGGCGGCCGAAAGCGCGACCATGAGCGCAACGCCGGCGCTGGCGAGCCCTGATCCGGCGAGGGGCGCGAAGGTCGCGGTGATCCCGGCCAGCACGAGCACGCTAGCCAGAAGCGCTAGTGCCGCGCCTGCCGTCGATGGGCCGCGGCCGCGCCAGGTGACGACGGCATTGACCAGCAGCGCCAGGACGAGGCAGCCCTGCAGAAAGACCAGGGCATTGGCTGCCGGCTGATTGATGGTCAGGAGATGGCGATAGGAGCCCGGCGGCGCTGCCAGCACGACGAGGAAGGCGAGCACGCCGAAGATCGCGTAGGTCACCGCGATGAATTTCAAAAAGCCCAGCGTCAAGCCGCCGGCCCGCTTAAGGTAGGCGACCGTGGCGATGCCGCCGATGGTGGTCTCCGCCAGGGTCAAGAAGAGAGCCAGGGGCAGGGTCAGCGTCGCCACGCATTCGTGGCAGCTGGTGATGGGAACGGCGTCGAGCAGGAGCATGCGGGCCGATATAGATTAGGCAAGTGACGGCTTCGGAACCGGACGACCGGCACGGCTTCATCCCGGTGAGCTATGAAAACGGGACGTGGAAAACGCCCGAAGGGACCGAGGTGCCCTGGTACGAGGTGCAGACCGACCTGCTGCCGGAAGCCGAGGTACAGGGTGCGCTGGAGCGGGTCTTGAGCGTGTACGGCGTCAGCGATGTCGTGGTCGATGCCTTCGACCAGTTTCGGAAGGAACTGAAGCATCCGTCGACGGATGAACCTTCCCCCTCTGGGGAAGGGCCGGGTGGGGGCTGATGCTCTTTCGGCGCGATCGCGAGACGGATCCACGCGTGATCAAGGACCCGCATCGATTGCCACCCGGCCAGGTGCTCACACAGAAATGGCCGGTGCTCTCCTATGGCAGTCCGCCTCGCTACGACATGGCGAAGTGGCGACTGCGCCTCGATGGCGAGGTCGACGCGGCGGCGACGCTGACCTGGGACGAGGTCCGCAAGCTGCCGACGACGGCGATCTCGGCTGACATGCATTGCGTCACGACCTGGAGCCGGCTGGACAACGCCTGGGAGGGCGTTGCCTTCAAGGATCTGGTGGCCTTGGTCAAGCCACGACCTAACGCCGCCTACGTGATCGCCCATTGCGACGCCGGCTATACGACAAGCCTCTCAGTCGACATCCTGGCCGACGACGACGTCTTGATTGCCTATCGGCATGACGGTGCCGAGCTCACGCCGGAGCACGGCGGGCCGCTGCGGCTGGTCGTCCCCAAGCGCTATGCCTGGAAGAGCGCGAAATGGCTGGAACGACTGGAGTGGGTCGAGCACGACCGCCTCGGTTTCTGGGAGCGCAACGGCTATAACAACGCCGCCGATCCCTGGAAAGAAGAGCGCTACTGGTAGTTATACTCGACTAACGGGGTGCGTTTGGAACGCTGAGAGGTGGAACGCTCCGCCAACCCTTGGAACCTGATCTGGGTAATGCCAGCGGAGGGAAGATGGTTGAGCACGCCGCTCCTAGCGACGAATTTCTCAAGGTCGAGACTCATGGCATCGAGCCGATCCCAACGCGCGAGCGCAAGGGATCTCCGCACGATGTCGCCTGGCTGTGGGTTGCGGCTTTCGCCAACTTTGTCTCGCTAATCACCGGCGCCCTGCTGGTGACGTTCGGGCTCGGAGTCTTCGAGGCGATCCTTGCCGTCGCGGTCGGCGCGGTGCTGGCCGCGTGCCTGCATGGGCTACTGAGTGTCGCCGGGCCACGCTTCGGGACCACCCAGGTGGTCGCGGCCCGCGAGACCTTCGGCGTTCGTGGCGCCTATCCCGGCGCCTTCTTCACGCTCTTTCTGGCGGTTGGCTGGTTCGCCGTCGACTGCGTCATCGCGGCGCAGGCGGTGGCGCAACTGGCCCGCCTCACCGGCCTGCCACAGGGGAACGTAACGAACGGCGTGGCCCTGTTGATCGTCGTCGTGCTGTCCGTGCTGGTCGCGGCCTACGGCCACCAGACGATCGCGGTCTTCGAGAAGTACGGTGCCATCGTCTTCGTGGTCTTCTGCGCCGTCCTTGGCCTGGCTCTGCTGCCCAAAGTCAACTGGAGCCTGCAACCCACGGTCAGCGGCGGCGACCACCTGGCGGCCTGGGTGCTGGGGACCAGCGTCATCTTCGCGCTGGTCGCTTCGTGGTTCAGTTTTGCCTCCGACTACTCGCGCTACCTGCCGGAGCACCTCTCGGTTCGTTCCGTGGCCGGGTGGATCGGGGCCGGGACGGCCATCTCGATGTTTGCCTTCGGCGCGCTTGGCGTCTTGCTGGCGACCATCGATCCGAGCGCTGGCGGCAACTTGCTGGCCTTGATCTCAGCCAATGCGCCGATCGCGATTGTCGTGCCGTTCCTCCTGTTTATTGCCGTCGGCGAGATCTGGGCGAATTACCTGGACGTCTACACGGCCGCCTTGTCGGCATTGGCCCTCAACGTACGGATCCACCGCTGGGTGGCCGCGCTCGGCTGCGGAGCGATCGGCGGCGTCCTCGCGTTCGTCGCGATGTTCATCTCCAACTTCAAGGACCAGTACACGAACTTCCTGTTGATTACCTACCTGTGGGTCCCATCGTGGGCTGCGGTCGTGCTGGTGGACATGTTTGTCTTTCGGCGTCGTCCCGGCCGGCCGATGACGTTCAATGGACGCGCAGTTCTCGCCTGGTTGATCGGGTTGGCGGTCGCCGTCCCCTTCGTCAATTCGTCGCTGTGGCAGAGCCCGCTGGCCGTCAACCTCCTGCATAACACGGATATCTCTGGCTACGTCGGGGCCGTGGTCGGCGGCGTGGCGTACTGGCGATTGGGGCGGCGATGAGCCAGCCAGTCGTGCTCACGATCGCGGGATCCGACTCGGGTGCGGGTGCCGGAATCCAGGCCGATCTCAAGACCTTCTCGGCGCTGGGCGTCTATGGCGTCAGCGTCATTACGGCGATCACCGCCCAGAACACGATGGGGGTTCGCGCGGTCCAGGAGATCGATCCCGACGTGATCGCTGCCCAACTCGATGCGGTGGCAGAAGATTTTCAAATCGCGGCGCTGAAGACCGGCATGCTGTTCAGCGTGGCGATCATCGAGGCGGTCGTCGCCGGGCTGAAGCGCCACGCCCTGCGCCCGCTGGTCGTCGACCCGGTGATGATCGCCAAGAGCGGAGATCGCCTGCTTCGTGAAGATGCGGTCCAGACGCTTCGAGGGGCGCTCCTGCCCCTCGCCCACGTCGTCACGCCCAACATCCCCGAAGCCGAGGTGTTGACCGGCCTAACGATCCGGACTCACGCCGACCGGGTGGCGGCGGGACGCGCCATCATGGAGCTTGGAGCGCATGCCGTGGTGATCAAAGGCGGCCACTCGGACGAAGACCCGATCGTCGACTTGCTGGTCGACAGCGAAGGCGTCCACGAGTTTCGAGCGGCCCGAATCGTGACCAGGAGCACGCACGGCACCGGCTGCACTTTCTCGGCCGCCATCGCTGCCTCGCTGGGACGCGGGGAAGACCTGGCGTCCGCTGTGGGCGAAGCCCGGGCGTACCTTACAAATGCCCTGGCCCAGGCGCCTGGGCTGGGCCACGGGCACGGGCCTTTGAATCACTTTCCGGCGCGGCAGGGGGCACATGCTCGTCACTGATACAGACCTCCAGTACCTGGAGGGCGTCCACGCTCCATTAGGGCCCGTGCTCGAAGAGATGCTCAGGACCGGTCGGGCCGAGGGCGTGCCGATCGTGAGCCCTGCCTCAGGCCGGCTGCTGCGCGTCCTGGTGACGGCGATGGCCCCCAAGCGCATCCTCGAAATCGGCACGGCGATCGGCTTCTCGACCCTGTGGATGGCCAGCGCGTTGCCGGCTGGTGGCCGGATCGACACCATCGACCCGGACCGGTCGCGCACCGACCGGGCCCGCCGCTACTGGCTGCGCGCCGGGGTGACCGACCGCGTCCGCGTCATCAATGAGCCGGCGCTGCGGGTGCTGCCCCGGCTGGCTCCCGGCATCGAGTTCGCCTTCATCGACGCCATCAAGACCGAGTACGTCGCTTACCTTGACGCACTGCTGCCAAAGATGGCGCCCGGCGGCATGATCACCGTCGATAACGTGCTCTGGAGTGGCCGGATCGCCGGCGGCGTGCACGACGAGGACACCGACGCGCTGCGCGCCTTCAACGAGCACTTCCTGCGCCACGAGCAGCTCGAGGCGACGATC
>Ga0066706_10000896_pt1 | contig 10682 bp, 7 predicted proteins | sample GraSoiAngelo_155_FD_67274 | JGI IMG/M metagenome (GOLD analysis project Ga0066706, IMG submission 67274) | Grasslands soil microbial communities from the Angelo Coastal Reserve, California, USA - 14_1009_13_30cm | ecosystem: Environmental > Terrestrial > Soil > Grasslands | place: USA...
GGCGGAACGGGTATCGCACTCGGTAAGGGAGTGCTGTACGCCAGCACGTCGTCCACGGTGTTTCGCTACGCGATGCGCGCCGGAAGCCTCACGCCGCTCGGCACACCGGACGTGATCGTGAAGGACTTGCCCACGGGCGGGCACGGCGCGCGGAACCTCGCGCTCACGGCGGATGGCAAGACGTTGTTCGTAAACGTCGGCTCGCCCTCCAACGCGTGTCAGGTGTCCGACCGCTCGAACGAATCGCCGGGCAAAGACCCCTGCCCCGAGCTCGCCACCCGGGCGGGAATCTGGCGCTTCGACGCGGCCACACCGGGTCAGACGGAGGGGAGCGGGACGCATTACGCAACCGGGATTCGCAACGCTGTGGGGATGACCCTCGGGCCAGACGGGCAGCTGTGGGCCACGCAACACGGCCGCGACCAGCTGGGACAGAACTGGTCCAAGCTGTTCACTCTCGAGCAGAGCGCCGAGAAGCCATCGGAGGAGCTGCTGCGGGTGAACCAGGGCGACGACTTCGGCTGGCCCTACTGTTATCATGACGTCGAACTCGGCCATCTGGTCCTGGCACCGGAGTATGGGGGCGACGGCAAGCAGGTGGGGCGGTGTGCGCAGAAGAAGGAGCCGGCAGTTGCGTTCCCGGGGCATTGGGCGCCCGATGGCTTGACGTTCTACACGGGGACGCAGTTCCCGGAGCGCTATCGCGGCGGCGCGTTCATCGCGTTCCATGGCTCGTGGAACCGCGCGCCGCTCCCCCAGGCGGGTTACCGCGTCGCGTTCGTGCCCTTCAAGAACGGCAAGCCGGTGGGGGGCTATGAGACGTTCGCGGACGGCTTCTGGAAGGAGGATCCCGCGGGGCCGAAGCATCGACCGGTGGGCGTGGCGGTGGGCCCCGACGGCTCGCTGTACATCACCGACGACGCGGCGGGGCGGATCTGGAGAGTGATGTACCAGGGCGGCAAGGGGCGGTAGAAGGCGGCAGAGGGCGGTAGAGGCGGTAGAGGTGGCTGGGTACTCCGGGAAGCCACTCGTGCAGAAGCTCGGGATCAAACCCGAAATGCGCATCGCGATCGTCAATGCGCCCCGGGGCTATGGTCGCGTACTGGGCAAGCTGCCGTCGCGCGTGACGCGCAAGGCCAGCGCTGTGGGCCCGCTCGATTTCGTTCAGTTCTTCACAACCGAGAGGCGAGAGCTCCAGCGCCGGTTCGCGGCACTCGCGCGCGCGCTCGCGCCGGCCGGCATGTTGTGGATCTCGTGGCCCAAGAAGTCGTCCGGCGTGACGACCGATCTCACCGAGGACGTGATCCGCGCGATCGGGCTCGCCCACGGCCTGGTGGACGTGAAGGTGGCGGCGGTGGACGAGGTGTGGTCGGGGCTCAAGTTCGTGCGACGGGTGAAAGATCGATGAAACGACGGCGTCCGGGATCTCTCCCGGACGCCGTGCTCTGCCGTTCAGTTCCCCGGTGGAGCTGGGATCATGGCTTGTTACGCCGGACAGCTGATCGGGATCCCGCCGGGGTTACCGGCACGCCTGCGCGAGTCGCACTCCTGGGACGGGAGCACGCTGTAGGGCGCCACCGTGAAGCCCGCGGTGACGTCCTGGCCCAGGGTGCCCAGCTCCGCCAGCTTGTTGAAGCGGCGGTAATCCACCCAGCGGTGCCCTTCCTGGAACAACGACAGCGTGCGCTGCACCAAGAGCTCCTCTTCGAATTGATCATCGGTGGTCGGCGCAGCGAACTTGACGACGGCCGTGCCACCGTTGGTGGCGCCTGAATTCGCCCGCACCGCGGCGAGGTCGGTCAACGCCCCGGCTTGATCCGCCGTGAACCAGCGCGCCTCGGCCCGGAGCAACACCAGCTCCTCGTTCCGGCTGATCGGGACGGGGGTGACGTTGGTGGGATACGTGCACGCGCGATGCGTCGCCGTAACGCCCACCTCCGTTTGCGGGGACGTATAGTTGGTGCTGCATGCAGAGCCGCTGAGCGCCACCTTGCGACGATAGCGATCGTCCGACGCGACGCCCGGGATCGAGTCGATCGACGGATGGACGTAAAAGTTGCGGTCCCCCTGAAACGAAGCCAGGTTCAGTACGTCTCCCGGGGCGATCGAGTAGATCGTGTACACGCCGTTGTCGCGGTTCGCGGCAGTCAAATCGGCGATCCAGGTCTGTCCCAACGCGGTCAACGCATTCGTATAGCAGGGCGCGCCGCAGCCGAGGGACCCGCGCTTGGCCTCGACGCGGGCTTTAATCGCTCGGTTGAACTGGCCGAATCCCGCCGGCCTATTGGCCGCCACGCCGAACGCGCTGAACCCCGAGTGCATCGGGAAGTAGAAGGCGGTTCCGGCCGTATCCAGGTTGCCCTTCGCATCGTCGAGCAGTGCCGTGATCCACTTGTACACCGAGTCCTCGCTGACGATCGGCAACACCGCGTTCACGTCGTCGGTCATGTCCACCACGGCGCCGATGGCGCCGCGCGCCTCGATGATGTGGAGCATGTCCAGGGCGATGAACGTCTGCAGCACGCCCAACGCCCCCGCCTTCTCGGCCCCCGTGAGGGCCGTCGGCGTCGGCGCTCCGGTCGGTGTCGCGTTGACGGCCTTCATCGCCTCGTAGGCGTTGCGATAGTTCTGGTACCGTACACCCCACTGGGTGCCCGCCTCGAACGCGTTGTTTTGCCTCCAGTTCTTGTAAGGACCAGTGATGAAGCGTCCGTCCGTGAGAAACATGTAATAGCTCTCGCGACCGAAGCTCCCGAAGGCGCGGATCTGGACAGCTCGATTATCCCGATAGGTGGCGAGCACGCCGACGAGCATTTGACCCGTCGCCGTCCGCGGGCTGGTCTTCACCACCCCCGGGGTTGGCGAGTTGGGATTGGTAATGTCAAGGCTGCAGCCCGCCACCATGACGGCGACGGCGGCCACGAGATTGGCGAAGATGCGTCGCATGGTCCGGCTCCTCTCGAGGACAATGGGTTGAGAGTCGGGTCGCATGGCTCACCACCCCACGTCCACGGACAGGTAGAACTGGCGGTTGCCGGGGAACGGCGCGAGGTCAATGAAGCGGTTCAGGTTGGTGGCGCCGAAGTTGTTGAACTCCGGATCGAAGCTCCAGTAATGCGTAAACACGAACGGGTTACGGGCCTGGGCCGTGAAGCGAAGCGAGCGCGCGCCCAGTGACTGGAGCCAGCTGTCCGGAGCCTGATAGCTGAGCGATATGTCGCGTACGCGGACGTTGGTCGCGTCTTCGACGTAGGCGCGCACGTCACCATTCGACCACGAGTCATAGCGGAACGAGCCGGCCGTGTACCCGGATGGCACGTTGAGAGCCCACCCGTCACCCATGGTCTCACGCGTAACCGGATCGTCGTAGTCCCGTGAGGTGCCGCCCTCGTCCCACAGATCACGGGTCATGTCGGAGACCTGCCCGCCCTGCTGCCAGCTCACGGTCGTGGCGAGCGTGAGTCGCTTCCAGCGGAGCGAGCCCGAGAATTGCATTACAAAGTCGGGATTGTAGTTCCCGGCGACCGTATCGCGGATGAACGCCACCGCCGAAGGGTCCGTGACCAAGACGCCGATCGGGAGCGGGTTCCTATTGGCGTCGAGGGGCACGTTCCCCCAGATCCACGTCGTCTCCCCGCCAGGGCTGATGAAGTTGCGCCCGAAAGACGCGCCGAACGAACCCGGCGCCGGGAACCGCGGCACGCCGGCCGGCAGGTTCTTGATCTCCTGCTTGTTCTTCGCGAAGGTCGCCCGCAGCGTCAGGTCTACGTCACGGGTTTGTACCGCAGCCGCGGTTAAGCCCGCTTCGACTCCCTTGTTCGACAGCTCGCCGCCGTTGATGTTTCTGTTTGTAATTCCCCCAGATGGAATCGTTGCGGGCTGGAGCAGCAGATCCGTGATCCGCCGGCTGTACCAGGTCCCTTCGAACTGGAGCCTCCGCTTGAGGAAGGTGACATCGGCACCCGCCTCGATCTCAGTGAGGGTCTCGGGCTTGATGAGAGAGTCGCCCAAGGTCCCCGCTTGGACGGGGGTCGCGGTACCACCGATCGTGGTTCCCACGGCGAGAAGCACGTCTCTGTCCCCATAGCGGGGCCGATTGCCGGTGCGGCCCCACCCGCCCCGGAGCTTGACTTCGTTGACCAGCTCGCCGAGGTCGGGGAACCGGTACGAGGCTGACGCGCGCGGGAAGACGTAGTACTTGTGCCGGTCGCCGTTGGCGCTGGAGCGGTCAGCGCGGATCCCGCCCGTGAGCGCCAACCGTTCGTTGAGAGCTAACACTTGCTCGCTCGCGAAGAACGCCATGTCCCGGAAGTCTGCGTACACGCTATCGGAGACCTGGAGGACAGTGCCGCTGTTCGTGGTCTCGACCCCGGCCAGGAGGCCGCGGGAGCGGGTCCGCACCACCCGGTTGTACTGCGTCTCCCAGGAGTAGCCGGCCGTGGTCGTGAGCGACACCGCGTTCGTTGGCTGGTAGGCCCAGGTGCCGGCGAGCTGGAGGTTGTAGTTGAAGATGTTGCCCTCGGTGCGCACCGTCCGCCCGAAGAAGCCGTCAGAACCCTCGTACTCGAGAAAGGGCGGCGAGAACAGATCACCCGAGATCTGGACCCGGTCGAAGCCGCCCGTCGCCGTCACCGACACCTGGTGTTGAGCCGCACTCAGCGCGGACCACGAAGCATTGAGATTGCCGATCTGGCGGAACGTCAGCTCGTTGAGCCGCAGGTACCGGAATGTTTCGAACGGGTTCGATACGCCGTTCCCGCCACCGTTGAACGGATTCCGTACGTACGTCCCCGTCGCGTCCACGGAGTCGAGGTTGATCACTCCGGGCGTGTAGGCGAAGCCGTAGATCGGGGAAGTATTGGTGTTGTCATTGTTCGACAGGCCGCGGTTCAGGCTGTTGCGGGTGATATTGAGTCCGCTAGTGACCTTGACCTTCCCGTTCAGGAAGGCCTGGTCAACGTTGGTCCGGAGTGCATACAGCCGGGCACCGGTGTTGCGGGCGATGCCCGTTTCATCGCGCGCCGTCAGGTTCACGTAGTATTGCGTGGCCGCCGTGCCGCCATTGAAGCTGCCGGTGACCTCGTAGGACGGCGCGTCGTTGTCGTAGAGCTCCTTCTCGTAGTCGTGAGTGAAGGGAATCTGCCCGCTCGGGTAGAGCTCGCTCAGCAAGTTCGGGTCCGGGGACGTCGCCCCGTTGCCGTAGGGCAACGCGGCCACCTGGGCGACGGTCGTGAACTGCCGGGTGCCGAGGAGCCGATACGCCGCGCTCCGCCCGACCCGACTCGTGAGGTTGAACTGCGGAGTCGCACTCGGCGTCCCACGCTTGGTCCGGATCACGACCACGCCGTTGGTCGCGCGAGAGCCGTACATGGCCGTCGCCGCCGCAGACTTGAGGAACTCGATCGACTCGATCTCTTCCTGGTTCAGGTCAGCAAGTCGGTTTACCAAGGCGTCCTGGGTGCCTCCGATACCGGCGGACGTCGTGCGGGTGCCGGCGCCGGTGATCGAGTTGGCGCCGTCGGAGATGGCGTCGTTCGAGATGATCACCCCGTCCATCACGAACAGCGGCTGTCCATTTCCGAGAATCGACGTAATACCGCGGATCTGCACCTGGGCGCCGCCGCCCGGGGCGCCGCTGTTCATGGAGATCACAGCGCCCAGCGCCTTGCCCTGCATCGCCTGCTCCACCGTCTGCGCGGGCGCGGTGTTCAGCTCGTTGCTCCTGATACTCACGTTCGCCGTGGTTGCGTTGCGGCGCTCGAGCGTCGTCGTTTGGCCCGTCACCACGACCGCCTCGAGCCTGAAGGGATCCTCGGCGAGCTTCACCACCACGTTCGACTCGCCGGCATTTACCGGCACTTCCTTCTTCTGGTAGCCGATCGCGCGGACCAACAGTCGAACGTCGCCCTGCGCGACGGTGATTCGGAAGGTGCCATCGGCCGCCGACTGGGCGACGCCCTGGCCACCGACCTCGGTGATCGTCGCCAGTCCCACGGGAACCTCACCCAACAAGCGCGTCACGCGGCCCGTCACCTCGCGACCTTGTGCCGGGGCCGGCACCGGGGCGAGGCCGAGCGCGAGGACGGCTAGCGCCAACATTGCGTGCTTGCTCATGCGCTGTCTCCGTTTTGTGAGGATGGATGCTGCCGGGAGGGGATCGCCGAGAAACGCCGAGGGGCCCCGCGGCTGAACACGACCAAGCACGCGAGACCTTGCTTCCCGGGGACAGCAACGGACACAGCCCGGGAAAACGACATGTGACGGCGATCCATGTCGCTCACCCTAAAGGTGCGGAAGTATTTTCAGGAGGGCGCACGGGTCGTGCCGTGGACGCTTTATGCGGCAACGACCTATGTGGTGTGGCGTCGCCGCAACATCACTAGCGGCTGCGGTTTGGGACCCCCCGTTTCGTCCACACGAGGATCACGCCGCAGCCGCTGTCCATACGCTGGTATTGAGGGGGGGCGCTGAAGATGTTGGAATAGACCTCGATCGCGAGCACCTCCTCGGGGACCAGCGGCAGCGATGGGGTCTGGATGGGCGGCAGCGGGAAATACACTCCATCGATGAAGTACGCCGGCGGGCAGTAGTTCGCGAGCGCGGGATTGAAGATCTGGCCTTGCCCCCGCTGCAGCTCGACCAGATAGCTCGAGCCATTGGGCCGCAGCCGTACCCCTGGGACCATCCGGAACACCTCTTCAAACTGGACCGCGCCGGCGCTCTTGACATCAGTCGTGTCGAGGAAGTGCCCCTGCGCCGCCTTGCGGCGCCGCTCGAAGCCCACTCGCGCCAGGTAGGGCTCGGAGCGGCCTTCCACGGTGACCGGATCGAGGACGGCGATCGAGTCACCCATGACGATCTCCACCCGTTGCGCCAGGCCGGGCCGCACAGTGGCCTGGGCCCGTCCCGGTGGGTAGCCGACCGCCTGAGCTTCGACGATACGAGGGCCCGCCGAGACGTCTCGCAGCGTGAACCCCCCGAGCTCGTCTGCCTGAGCGCGGCTATCTGTGCCGATCACGACTACAGTCGCTCCCGCGATTACGGTTCCGTTCCGCTTCCGCACGACCCCGGTGAGGGTTCCAGTAGCGGCAGCCACGGCTAAATCCAGACTGGTGCGACCGAACGCGCGCCCGTCCAAATCGACCAGCGCCATGCCGGCTGGGCCCTCGCCGGCTCTTCCCTGGAGCACCACCGCGACGTCCGTCGGCACATTGCAGAGCAACACGCGGCCCGACCGGTCCGAGCGCGCAGCAGCCGTGCCCGGCTCCGCCCGGACCGACCCTGCGCCGAGGACGTAGATCGTCCAATGGGCGGTCACCATGATATCAGGGAGGGGCTTGCTGTCGGCCGCGTTGCGCACCAGCCCGAGAATCGCTCCCGTCTTCTGGTGCCAGGGATCGTGCGGACACAGCGTGCGGTGCGCCGTAGCCGGACCGGGCGTCGCGAGGGTGACCGCTGTCGCGCCGTCCGCTGCAACGTCCACGACCACGGGAGGGGCGGCCAGGCCGGTCGAGTCCAGGACGGGATGTTCGAACGTCAGCCTGTAGCGGCCGGCCGCGAGGGCGGCCAGCTCGAAGCGCCCGAGCGCATCGGTGCGAGCTGTGCGGTTGGTGCCTTCGATCCAGACCTCGGCGCCCTCGAGGGGCGCCGCGCTGATCAGACTGTCGTAGACGACGCCGCGCAGGAGCCCGCTGCCTTGCGCGCCCGCACGGGCGGTCACGAGCAGGGCCACGGAAGTGGTGACCAGGGTCTGTCGGACGGTGGCGCGACGGACCATAGTCTCTATAATACGGCGCGAACGGCTAGATTGGGACCGCGATGCCCGAGCTCACGACCACACCCCCCCTCACCAAGCTCTCCGAGGAAGAGGAGCTGTTCCGCGACACCGTGCGCGACTTCGCGGAGCGCGAGGTCCGGCCGCGCGTGGCCGCGATGGAGCGGGCCTCCACGGTCGACCCGGCCCTGCTCGCCAAGTGCTTCGAGCTGGGGCTCATGGGGATCGACATCCCCGAGTGCCACGGCGGCGCCGGCGGGAGCCTCCTGATGACGGTGCTCGCGGTGGAGGAGCTGTCGGCCGTGGACGCCTCGGTGGCGATTTTCGTGGATGTCCAGAACACCCTCGTGAACATGCTGCTGCGCAAATGGGCGAGCGACGACGTCAAGCGACGCTACCTCCCGCGCCTGGCGAGCGACCTGCTCGGCGCCTACGCCCTCTCCGAGCCCGACTCGGGGTCGGACGCGTTCGGGCTGCAGACCCGCGCCACGCAGCGCGGGAACACGTGGATTCTCGAGGGCCGCAAGCTGTGGATCACGAACGGCGCCGAGGCGGGGCTCTTCGTCGTGTTCGCGAACAGCGACTTCACCAAGGGCTACAAGGGGATCACCGCCTTCGCGGTCGAGCGTGGATTCAAGGGGTTCTCGGTCGGTAAGAAGGAGGACAAGCTCGGCATCCGGGCCTCGAGTACGTGCGAGCTGATCCTCGACGGCTGCGAGGTCCCCGTGGCGAACGTGGTAGGCGAGGTCGGCATGGGTTACAAGGTGGCGATCGAGACGCTGAACACCGGCCGGATCGGCATCGGGGCGCAGATGATCGGCGTGGCGCGCGGCGCCCTCACAGCGACGCTCAAGTACGCGAAGGAGCGGAAGCAGTTCGGCAAGCCGATCGGGGAGTTTCAGGCGGTGCAGTTTCAGCTTGCCCAGGCCGCCACGGAGCTCGAGGCCGCCCGGCTCATGGTGTACAACGCCGCGCGACTCGAAGCCGCGGGTGAGCCTTACACCACGCAGGCCGCGATGGCCAAGCTCTTCGCCTCGCAGGTGGCCGAGCGGGTGACGTCACGCGCCGTGGAGCTGTTCGGCGGCTACGGCTACACGAAGGAGTACCCGGTGGAGAAGTTCTACCGCGATGCCAAGATCGGGACGATTTACGAAGGGACGAGCAACATGCAGTTGAACACGATCGCGAAGCAGATCCTCAAATAGGGAGGAGCCGATGCGCAGGTACGACGCCTTGATCATAGCCGCGCTCGTCGCATGCGTCGCGCCACTTGCTGCCCAGGGGAAGGGGCCGAAGAAATACGCGGTGACGACCGATCGTGCGCTGGTCGTGACGCGGGAAGTGCTGGTGAAGCAGGGCTACGAGGTCGTGCGGGTCGAGAATAGCGGGCGCGACATCGTCGTATGGTATCGCCGCGGCAACAGGGGGAGAGGGAAGGGGAAGGGCCCCCCGGTGAGGATGGTGATCCACCGGACCGAAGATCGCGTGGTATTCCTGAGCGCACCGAGCGCAGTGCTGGTCGATATCGACGTGCGCCTGAAGTTGTAGGCGGCTTCTCTATGCCGCGACAGTGTCGCTAGTTTACGTGCTCGAGGTGTTGCGCACTCGCAACACCAGAGAGTGGTGTTGTAAGTTGCTGTGTTAACTAGTCTTACGGCTCAGCGTGACGGGCCGCACAGCTTACCGGGCCGCTTAACGCGACTTTCAGTGTGCCCAGTGGTAGACGTGGTGGCGCGGGCTATGCAGGTGCCCGGCTCCCCAACACTGAGGCAGTCCCGCTGAGGCCGCCGCGCCCCTCCTCAGCCCTAAACGAGCTAGGAGTGACACGAATGCGAGCCCTCATAGTCTTGGTTGGTTTGGTCGCCACGCCGTTCCTGGCGGGCGTCTCCCAACAGGTGAAGACAAACAGCGGCGTCGGGCATGACGACGCGCACTGCGGGATGCGTTATAGCCTGCACCCGAGCGCCACGGACATCAACAAGTGTCCTCCGCCCACGCCCACCGGTGGTGGGGGTGGCACCGGCGGCACCACTGGCGGTGATACCGGCGGCACGACGGGCGGCACTACTGGCGGCGATACCGGCGGCACCACCGGCGGCACCACCGGCTGCGTGAACTCCCAGATGACAAGCGGGACTTCGAAGATCCGTGGCCAGGTGTTCGAGGACCAGGCTCCGTATTCCCTGCTTGGAGGCTGGTGCGTCGAGCTCAAGGACGCGTTGAGCGGCGCGGTCCTGGCGAGCATGTCGACCTCCGCGACGCCCCTTAACATCGACGGGGACAATTACGTGTTCACCGGAGTACCCGTCGGCAACTATGTCGTTTGCGAAGTCACGCAGACCGGCTGGCACCAGAGCTTCCCGCTGGACGGGCCAGCCTGCTCGCCAAATGCTGGGTTTCCGGTCCCGATTGCGGCCGATGGCAGCGACGCCCCCTACATTTGGTTCGGGAACCTCACCCCGTAGGGTGAGCGCAGGTTGAGAAGGGCTCCATCGAAGGCCCCGGGCTGGCTCGCCGGGGCCTTCCCTGTTATGACCGTGCGACCTTTGATGCCGCGACAGTGCCATTAGTGGCTGCGACACCACCGCCGTTCCTGTAAGCAACCGCACAGCTTCCCCAGTCGGCCAGAGCGACTTTCAAAGTGCCCAGTTAAGGGGGTAGCGCGGGTCTTGCGCCCGCCCGGCTCCCAACACTGAAGCAGACCTGCTGAGGCCGCAGCGCCCCTTCCTCAGCCTACGAGCTAGGGGTGATACCATATGCGAGCCCTCATCGTCGTGCTTGCCTTGGTGGCTACACCGTTCTTGGCAGGCGTGTCTCAAAGTTTGCAAGGCTCCAATTGCGACAACGGTCTGGGCGACGACCATCGCTCGCTTCAGGGGCAGTTGCATGCTCATAAGGGGCTATGCGC
>Ga0066706_10000897_pt1 | contig 10679 bp, 6 predicted proteins | sample GraSoiAngelo_155_FD_67274 | JGI IMG/M metagenome (GOLD analysis project Ga0066706, IMG submission 67274) | Grasslands soil microbial communities from the Angelo Coastal Reserve, California, USA - 14_1009_13_30cm | ecosystem: Environmental > Terrestrial > Soil > Grasslands | place: USA...
GCCGATCTCGCGATCACGAAGAGCGCGCCGGATACGGCCACGTCCGGCACGAACATCACCTATCACCTCGTCGTCACCAACAATGGCCCCTCCATCTCCAGCGGCGGCACGGTGACTGACGTGCTGCCGGCCCAGGTGAGCTTCGTCTCCGCCGGCGCGGGGTGTACCAACACCGCCGGCACCGTGACCTGCAACTTCGGCACGCTGGTCCCGAGCTCGAGCGTGAGCTTCGATATCGTCGTGCACATGTCGGTCGTGACGACAGGAGCGGTGACCAACACCGCGAGCGTAAGGGGCAACGACACCGACACGAGCCCGGCCAACAACACGGCCCCCGCCACCACCGTGGTGAGCCCGCAAACGACACCCGGGAAGGTGACGGGCGGTGGCGTCATCGACGTCCCGGGAGGCAAGGCGAACTTTGGCTTTGTCGCACAGCGTAAGACCACGGGTGGGCCTGTGAGTGGCAACCTCAACTACCTCGACCACGCGAGTGGACGCCATGTGCACGGCCCGATCACCTCGCTGACGATCATCGGCAATTCGGCGGAGTTCGCGGGCTCGTGCGGTCCTTCATGCACCTTCTACGTGGCCGTTCAGGACAACGGCGAGCCCGGGGCCGGCAAAGACATGTTCAACATCACGGTGACGGCGTCCCCTCCATACACGGTGGGTGGGACTATTCGCAGTGGCAACATTCAGGTTCATGGTGACGATCTCCCTGCACCCAATGGATCAGCGATGAGTTGCGCCGGCGAAGGAATCTTCCCTGCGGGCAGCACCTTTAACGGGGTCCCTCTCAACGGCGTGCACTTCGGAAGCGGGGTTGGCCTCCCGGGGGACAGCTCTGCGGCCGGAGACTTTCAGGCTCTTCTGCTCGGGACTTCGCTCCTCGGTCAGCCGCAAAACATCAACGTCGTGGGCCGGGCCAGCAGCAGCTCCGTCAACGCTGATGGCACCACGACCTTCTTGGGTCTCGGCACCGTCGAGATGGGCAACGGCACGCCTCCTCTCACAGGGGTACCGTTCAGCGTAACGGCCACGACGCAGGGCCTCCGGATCATCCTCGGCAGTACGGCATTGCCAGCGGCGACGCTAACCGCCGGGAGCATCACACCCCCCTAGCGCAGGCCGCCAGCTTGAGCGCGCGCTCCTCACCAGGAGACCTTGCCGGGTGACGCCACGTGTCTGAACGCTGACGCACCGTTCGGATCGATGGCACTGCGTGCCTCTGGACTTCAGCGCGCCGTGGTGGTTACTCACGGCGCGCTTGTCCCCCACCCACCTCATCGTCGGCCCTGTCCACTATCGCCGCCGCGCTCGCCACGATCTGCCTGAAGATCTCCGTGACGGTGCGCCGGATCTGCGGATCGTTGTACGCGCCGGCGGTGACCACGACCGTCAGATCGAGCTCGGGTACGACGAACCGCCGCTGACCCCCGTTGCCAAAGCCCGCGCTCCACGCCAGTTTCTTCCCCTCCCAATCGACGGTGCCCGTCCACCACTGGTAGCCATAACCGAGGCCGTCGCCGGTGGCGATGTGCGGGCGCAGCGACTCCGCCACCCAGTCGGCCGGCACGACGCCATGGATGTTGCTGGCGTCGCCGGCCACACGCTGGAGCATGGCGCATAGCGCCGCGGCGTCGAAGCCCGACGCCTGTGGATCGGCCGTCGTCTGCCAGCCGTCGTCAAGGACGGTGGGCGCGATGCTACTATCGGCCGCGATGATGGGATGGCCATTTCTGTTCTTCCTGTCTGGTGTGAGCAGCCTCATCTACCAAGTCATCTGGGTCCGTCAGTTCGGTAATCTCTTCGGCAATACGGTCTTCGCTGCGTCTCTGGTCATCGCCGTGTTCATGTCCGGCCTCGGGGTGGGCAGTTACGTGGCGGGAGTCTGGGCGGACCGGCGATACATCGTTCGACCGTACGCCGCCGTCCGGGCGTTTGGCTACTCTGAGCTGGCCATCGGCGCCATGGGCTTTGCTCTACTGCTGGGCCTCGGACGGCTCGACGATTTACCGGCGGGCTACACCCCCAATGCTGCCGGGTGGTTTGTCCCCTCATGGACCTCGCACGCCGCGCAGTACGCGCTGACGATCCTGTTGCTCGGTCCTGTCACTGCGCTCATGGGCGGCACCCTGACGCTGCTCATTCGCCATCTGCTCCAGCACGACGTGACGGCGGCGGGCTGGAAGATCGGCGCCCTCTACGGGATGAATACGGCGGGCGCGGCGATAGGATGCTTCCTCACTGACTATGCGATGATCCCTCACCTCGGACTCCGCTCGACGGAGGCGCTCGCCGTTCTGTTGAACCTGGCGGTCGGATCGTGCGTCCTGTTCGTCACCCGGCACGGGGCTCGCGCCCCCGCGCCGGGTCCTCGACGCCAACCTCCCAGGCCACGTGAAATCGCCGGCGAGTCCCCAGGGTCAACGCGCGTTCTTGTGCTCGTCGCGGTGGCCATCTTCCTGACCGGGTTTGCGGCGATGGGCCTGGAGATTCTTTGGTTCCGCCACATCAGCGCGCTGGTCGGTCCCTTCCGGGCAGTCTATTCGCTGCTCACCACCGTCATTCTCCTCGCAATGGGTGCTGGCGCCATTCTGAGCGGCGCCATGGCCACCCGAGCCGGGCACCCGTTACTGCTGTTGATCGCCAGCGAGGCGCTGTTCCTCGCCTCCACGGCGTTCGGATTCTGGTCGGCGGACATCCGAGAGGTCCTTTCTGAACAGAGCTCGGCCGCGTCGGCATTCGTCGCCGGCTCAGGCTGGGCCCGCGAACAGATCACCCTCGGGCTGATCGGCCCCCCACTCCTTCGCGAGGCGGCGTTGCCGGCGCTCTTCATGGGCGCGGCCTATCCGCTCGCGACGGCCGCGATTGCCGCCCTGCCGGCGGCCGTCGGCCGGCGGGCGGGCATGGTGTATCTCGCAAACACCGCGGGCGCCGTGGCCGGTTCGATCGTGGCCGCCTTCGTTCTCATGCCGGCCCTCGGTCTGCAGGCCAGTGTCGGCGTGATGTTCATCAGCGTCGGCGTCGGCATGATCGTGATCCTTGCCGCGTGGATGTCATCGCCAAGGCCGCGGGGATCCGTCCGGCGAGGCATCGTCGTTGTCGTGGCGTCGATCACGGTCGCCGCCATGACCGGCATTGTCTGGCTCCGGCTGCCGGCGGACTACATCGCGATGAACAGTCTGCCGCCACTCCGGGAACACGAACAACGGCTCCACGTCGAGGAGGGCGTGACCGAGACGGTCATGGTCACAGAAGTGACGGGCGAGGGGCGCCGGCTCATCACGAATAGCTACGCCATGTCCGCGACGTCTCCCGCCGCGCACCGCTACATGCGGGCGCTCGCCCACCTCCCGCTGCTTTCGATGGAGGCTCCCGAGCGTGTCCTTGTCATCGGCTTCGGTGTTGGCAATACTCTCCACGCCGCGTCCCTGTATCCCTCAGTCCGCCGGTTGGAGATCGTCGACCTCTCTGAAAACGTTCTCCAGCACGCGGCGTTTTTCACCGGCACGAATGGCAACGTGATGGCGAGCCCGCGACTTGCGGTGTACGTCAACGACGGCCGGCATCACTTGACATTGCAACCACCCGACACGTACGACCTCATCACCCTCGAACCGCCGCCGATCGCCGCCGCCGGCGTTGCCTCCCTCTATTCCAGAGAGTTCTATCAGCTCGTACGGAGCCGATTGAAGGCGGGGGGCTACATCACCCAGTGGCTGCCCGCCTACCAGGTGCCGGCCGAGACGACCCTCGCGATGGTCCGCGCGTTCATCGACGTCTTTCCGGCCTCGGTCCTGCTGTCCGGATATCGCAGCGAGCTGATTCTCATGGGAACCCGAGGTCGAACCATCGAAGTCGATCCTATTGCGGTTCTCACACGGATGCATGCGACGCCGGCGCTTCAGGCCGACCTCGAGCACAACTTTCTCGGCACGCTGACGGATGTCATCGGGACCTTCGTCGCATCCGCAGACACGCTCGCGAGGGCCACCACGTCCACCGCCGCGGAGACCGACGACCACCCCGTTCAGGAATATGCGGTGCAGGCCCGCCTCCGGGCGACGCGGATCCCGGAGAGCCTGTTCAACGTCGATAGCCTCGCCGCGTGGTGTCCAAAGTGCTTTCAGGGCGATCAGGTGATCCCCGTCCTTCAGGATTTGCCCGGCTATCTCACCATCCTGGACCGCCTCTATCACTCCGCGGTGTTCCTCGAGCCGAATCACCCAGCGACTCAACCACTACGCCTGGCTGGCGATCACAGGGTCTTCGCCACGATCGAACGCCACCCATATCTTGCGCTGCTGTTCAGTGTGCGAAGCCGTCAATAGGAAGCAGACCCTCCCAGGGTGACGTCGCTGCACCACCCCCATTCGGGGGTCAAGAAACGCCCATTCGGCGGTAGCGCCTCGGCGCCGATTGTAAGAACGTCCTGAGCATCAACTGGCCTTCGGGCAATGACGCCGACCGGGAGGGGTTCGTGGACACGCGCGCAACGTTGCGCCAGGTTCGGCCCCCCGCGCTGATCGTCACCGACTCGTGCCTCCCGCGTCCGATGTCCCCGAGCTCCACGTCGCAGGTCCAGTAGGAGGACGATCGATGAAGCTTCTCACCATGCTCGTGACGATGACGCTGCTCGCCGTCACCCTCGCCGCGCCGGCCCGCGCCCAGCTGACCATCGATCCGCTGATGGCGCAGTTCCTCGCGCAGGAGCCGGTGGCCTCTCCAGCCCTCGTGAAGGCCCGGCAGCACTTCTTCGGCGCGGAAAACGTGAACCCCAAGACGGGACGCGTCAATCCCGACAAGGTGATCCTGTCCTGGTTCAGCGTGTCCAGTCTCGCCGCGGCGCTCCGCGGGCACGTGGTGCTCCTCGACACCTACATCGATTCACGCGAAGACTATCCCAATCGCGTTCCCACGACGCTGAACGAGCTCGTCGCGCTCCAGCCGGAATTCATCTTCATCGGGCATGGCCACTTCGATCACGCCGACACCGCGGGCTACATCGCCGCGGTGACGGGCACCACCGTCGTCGGGACGCCCGAGCACTGCGCCCAGGCCCAACGGGACGCGACGAACGCGCTCGGTCCCGGCGCCACCGTCAACTGCGTGGCCGTCGTCTCGGCGAACTCGGCGCCCGGCAGCGAAGTGAAAGAGCTCGCGCTCCTCGACAACGTCTGCATCACGGCCTTCAAGCATCTGCATTCGGCCGCCGTCGCGCCCGATCCTTCGCACCCCGTCAATCCGCCGCTATTGCTACCCGACCCGGGAACGTACCTGCTGCACCCGCCGGGCCCGGGGCCGAGCGACGGCGTGGGATCGGCAGGAAATGAAGGCTGGAGCATGTTCTATCAGTTCCGGATCGCCGACTTCGCGCTCTCGTGGCACGACACCGTCGGGCCGTTGAAGGAGAACGCGCCACAGGTCTTCGACGTCTTGCGCGCCCTCGCGCCGACGGACGTGCAAGCGGGCGCCATCCTCGGCTTCAATGTCTTCACGAACGGTCTCCGCGATCCGGCGATGTACATCGCGGCGGTGGAGCCGAAGATCTTCGCTCCGCTACACCACGACTTCCGGTTCGTGACGCCCGAGGCCTCGGGCGACGACTGGAAGGCCACCATGGATCGCGAGCTCGTCACGATGTCCCTCGACCGTCGACCCGAGCTCCGGTGGCTCTACGACCCCTTCGACTATCTCCGGCCGGGGCTGATGACCTTCGACGTCAAGGCGCCATACTGGAAGACCGGCGACGTCGCGGGCCGCGCGCCCGAGACGTGCAAGAGGTAGCCTCGTGGTGCCCCGCCGTCTCGTCTTCACGGCATTCCTGCTCCTCGTCACCGCCGGTGCGGACGCCCACGGCGACAAGCAGGCGCTCGAGCATCCGCCGGACTTCGACACGCGCGTGCTCGCGCGCGTGAACGACGCCGTCATCACCGGACGCGACTTCCATCGCGCGTTCGACGCGCTGGGCGCGGACCAGCAGCTCATGGTGCGCCGGAACCTCACGAAGTTCCTGGAAACGCTGGTGCAGCGCGAGGTCCTGTACCAGGCGGCGCTGCGTGCCGGACTCGACCGCGATCCCGACGTCATCGCGCGCCTGGCCGACATCCGCCGGGCCCTTCTCAGTCAGGAGCTCCTGCGCCGCGAGCAGGCCGCGGCCACGAAGGCGACGCCTCCGGATGCCTCGCGCCGCTACTACGATGCGCATCGCGAGGAATTCACATCGAAGGAGCGGATCAGCGTCAGCCACATCCTGGTCGAGACCCGCGAGAAAGCCGACGCCGTCGTCGCGCGCCTCCGCGGTGGCGCCGACTTCGCGGCACTGGCCCAGGAGGTCTCGCGCGACGACGCCAGCCGTGATCGCGGCGGCCGCATTCCCGTCGTCTATCGCGGGCAGATGAGCCGCGAGCTGGAGGCGGCGGCCTTCGCGCTGACGCCGGGCCAGCTGAGCGGCGTCGTCCAGGACGGCGACGGCTATCACGTGCTTGTCCTCCACAGCCACGTGTCGGCGGCCCCGACACCATTCGAGAGCGTGCGGGCGTCCATCGAGCGCAAGGTCGCCGCAACGCAGCTCGACCAGCACTTCAAGGACCTCATCGCCACCCTCGAGCGCCAGGCCGACATCGAGATGAACGAGCGTGCGCTCGGCGATGTGCGATAGCGCCGCGCAAAGGAGACCCGTATGAACCGCATCGCGATGCTCCTCGCCGTCGTAGCAATCGTGATGGCTGCCGTCGCCGACGCGCCTGCGCCGGCGCGCGCGGAGGATCGATTCGACATCACGGTGCTGTCGAACCGGGCGGACCTCATCAGCGGCGGCGACGCCCTCATCGAGATCGTGCTGCCGGCCGGGGTCGATCCCGCGAGGGTCCGGGTCGACGTCGACGGGCGCGACGTGACCGCGGCCTTCGGCGTGCGTCCCAACCGCCGCTACATCGGCCTCGTCACCGGGCTGGCGGAGCGCGCGAACGTTCTCACGGCGCGCGCGCCGGACGGCTCGGGCGCGTCGATCACCATCACGAACCATCCCATCGGCGGGCCCGTGTTCGCCGGCTTCCAGGTCCAGCCGTGGATCTGCAACACGGTCGCGAACGGCTTCGGGCCGCCGCTGGACGCGCAGTGCAACGTGCCGACGAAGTACGAGTTCTTCTATCGCGCGACCAGCGGCAGCAGCCTGCAGGGTTACGACCCGAACCATCCGGCTTCGGACGTCTCGATGACCACCACCGATCAGGGCCGGACGGTGCCGTTCATCGTGCGCCGGGAGACGGGCGTCATCGATCGCGGCTGGTATTCCATCGCGGTGCTGTTCGATCCGACGCAGCCGTGGGTGGCGTGGGCGCCGCAGGCCGGGTGGAACGGCAAGATCTCGTGGAGCTTCGGGGGGAGCAGCACGTCGGACCACTACCAGCGGAACCCGCCGAGCGTCCTGAACACGGAGCGGCTCGGTGCCGGCTTCATGGTCGCCGCCGGCTCCCTGAACACGCACGGGCAGAACAACAACGACGTCGTGTCGTCCGAGACCGTGATGATGATCAAGGAGCGGATCATCGAGCAGTACGGCCAGGTCCGCTACGTGATCGGTGACGGCTGTTCCGGCGGCGCCATCCTGCAGCACATGCTCGCCAACGCCTATCCGGGGTTGATCGACGGCATCCAGCCGTCGTGCAGCTTTCCCGATTCGCGGACCACGGGTCTCGAGTCGGTCGATTGCTCACTGCTGCTGCGCTATTTCCGCAATACCTCGCCGCAACTGTGGCTCGTCGAGGCACAGCGGGGGGCGGTGTCCGGCCATCCGAGCGAGAGCACCTGCATCGCCTGGGTCGACGTGTTCGCCTTCGACCAGACCGCGAATCCGTCGAACGGCTGCGGCGGCAGTCCGAACGAGCCGTGGGTGTACCACGCGGACACCAATCCCGAAGGCGAGCGCTGCACCAGCGTCGACTATGCGATCGCCGTCTGGGGCCGTCGCGACCCAGATCTACAGGGATCGATCGAGCGGCAGATCGGCCGGGGCTTCGGGCGGAACCCGTATTCCAACGAGGGCGTGCAGTACGGGCGGCACGCGCTGATGTCGGGCGAGATCCTTCCCGAGCAGTTCGTGGACCTCAACGCGAAGATCGGCGGCCGCGACATCGACTACAACTGGATTCCGCAGCGCACGTCCGGCGATCGCACGGGATCGTCCATTGCGTACGGCACCGGCCGCGTGAACGACGCCGTCCGCCTCGACCGGGTGCCGATCATCGACCTCCGCGGTCACGACAACGAGGAGATCCACACCGACATCAACTCCTACATCATGCGGCAGCGGCTGCTCGAGGCGAACGGCCACACCGACAACCACGTGATGTTCATCGCGCAGACGCCGCTGGTGCTGCCGCCGAGCGTGACCGCAGAGGCGTTCAGCCTCATGGACCAGTGGCTGGCCAACATCGAGGCGGACACCAGCAACGATCCGCGCGAGGTCAAGGTGGTGCGTAACAAGCCGGCGGGCGCCGTGGACTCCTGCTACATCGGCACCGAGAAGGTCACCGACCAGTCGAAGTGCCGGCCCCTGTTCCCGTACTTCGGCACCACGCGCATCGCCGCCGGCGGTCCGCTGGCCAACGACGTGATGAAGTGCGAGCTGACGCCGTTGAACCGGCTCGATTATCTCCCCGTGACCTTCACCGACGAGCAATGGGCGCGGCTGCAGGCGGCCTTTCCGACGGGCGTGTGCGACTTCAACCGGCCGCCCGTGAACGGTCAGCTGTCGGCGGAGTGGGTGACCTTCATGGACGGTCTCGGCATCGGACGCCCGCTCGGGCCCCCGCCCGTCGCCACCGCCATCGCGCCGCTTCCCGATCTCACGGTGACGTCCGTCAGCCTGTCGTCCAGCAAGCTGACCGGCGGCGACCCGCTGACCTTTACGGCGGTCATCACCAACGCTGCGGCCGGCGTCGCGTCGAACGTCGCGGTGCGGTTCCTCGTCGACGGCGCGCCTCTCGGCGCGGAGCAGTCGATCGCCCAGCTCGCCGGCGGCGCCAGCCGGACTCTGACGGCGCAGTGGTCGGCGAAGGACCAGAACGGGACGCACACCGTCGAAGTCGCCGTCGACCCCGCGAACACGATTCCGGAGCTCGACGAGACGAACAACCGCGCCACGAAGACGTTCGCCGTCCAGGGCGGAAAGGTCCAATAGCCCATGATCGGCGGCAGTCGGCTTGATTGTCTCGCCATGGAGGGCGCCCGGCTGGTCTACGTCGCCCGGAGATGCTCTTGACGAATCAGCTCGGCCACGGCGTGGTCGCGGACGGGGCCGATGATGATGTTGTCGCTGCTGATGTGACGCATCTCGGGCGACCGCGCAGAGGCGTACAGTCGATGCATCGCCGCCTCGAGCTTCTCCGTGACTGTCGTCACCGCCTCGATCTGCAGTCCGAGGGCGCTCTCGACACCTGCGATGATGTCTGCCTGCGACGGATCGTCCATGGCGATGACGACAACGTCATCCACGCGAAGCAGAGGAACCAGGGAGTGCCGCCGTGCAAAGGCCTCCGAGACCAATCGAGCGAGGTCCCGGTCGATCACGATCGGGTCGATGTCGACAAAATTGACGTGGAGCTGTGTGCAGAGCGCATCTCGCATGGCGGCTTCATTCAGCCACCCCAGGTGGATGAACACCTGGCCAATCGGCACGGACGTCCGACGCTGATACTCGAGGCCCTCCTCGAGCTGGGCCGGCGTGATGCGCCCAGCTTTCAGCAACACTTCGCCGAGGCGCGCGCGCTTCTGATAGCGGTGCAGCATCATCGTGAGGGTCTTCCGTGAAATAAATTTCTGAGCGAGCAGGACGTGGCCGATTGGCACATAGCTCTGCGATGCAGCCTGGAGGCGCAATGCCACCTGGAGCTGCTCATCGGTGATCACCCGCTCCTGGACCAACAATTCCCCGAGACGTCGCGATGAGTCGCCAGAGCCCTGGGTGTCGTGTTGGATGCTGTCGCAGTCTCTCACCGAGCCTTCCGTCGCTGAGATCGATGTCAGGGGCGGCTCCTTGAGAACTCCAGGAGCATCAAGACTGAAACGTTGAAGCCTTCGGAGGAGGTCCGGGAAGATGCGGTTGGAGCAGTCCGACATCTCCTCGGACGTCAGGTCGCTTTGGTCGTCGTAGACGCGGGTCAGGTGCAAGGTGCCGCGTGTTGAGCATACGAAGGCCCGGAGCCGACGATCGCTCGGCAGCCGCCATTGACCGATGAAGTAGTACGGTTGTGGCGCTCGGGGAGGGGTGCCCACTACCTGGTCGGCAGCGCTCCGAAGGTCACCTCGAACCGCACGAGCGGCTCACCAAGGGACATCTCCTTCACGCTGATGTCGAGGCAACTCCCGTTCGGCGCTCCATGGGACGTCGAGATGTATGCGAGGTCCCACCCGTCGTAGAGCGCAGCGTAGGGATTATCCGCCGGTGTCGCCGGACAGAAGACCTGCCGCAGCGTCGCCCCTCCGGTCTCGGGCCCAGCGTAGTTACCGGCGAAGGGAAGTCGAAAGACACCGGTGAACGGAATGGGTCCACTGGCGTTCGAAAGCTTCAACGCGCCCACGACGGTGCCATACGGCACGCCGTTCACGAGCGCCGGGGCAAAGTCCATCTTGCCCTGGAAACTGCCGGTCATGACGACGAGCTCCGGCCC
>Ga0066706_10000902_pt1 | contig 10663 bp, 10 predicted proteins | sample GraSoiAngelo_155_FD_67274 | JGI IMG/M metagenome (GOLD analysis project Ga0066706, IMG submission 67274) | Grasslands soil microbial communities from the Angelo Coastal Reserve, California, USA - 14_1009_13_30cm | ecosystem: Environmental > Terrestrial > Soil > Grasslands | place: USA...
GGATACAGATGGGTATCCGAGACCCAGGCAAACTTGAACGACTGGCCGGCATGTGCAATGTCTACTGTGTTGAGCAGGGGAAGCCAGCCGTAACTCGCGGCGACGACACGAGCGAACGGTGCAGGAACGTCCGCCGAGTTATGTCGATCGGTAGCGCGAGGCGGTTACCCGCCGCGTCTAACCTCTGTTCCGTCTGCCCTCGCATATGCTGCAGAGCATCCATGGAGCCTCTGGGCTTGGCGTGCGGATCTTAGCTTTACTTTTTCAGTTCGACGGTGACTGAGGTGGTTTCGTTCATCCGCACCGTGACCGTCTCGACAGCGCCTGTGTAATCATGCCACGTCACCAGCGTAGGCGTACTCCGTGAAGGTCCCGCTAGGATAAGTGAGCTTCGTTCGCCGGTTGGTGTTGTCGTAGTCAAATGTCACCACGTTGCTGCTCTGCGTAATCGTCGTCAACCGGTCAGCGACATCATAGCCGTAGGTAATCGTCGCCTGGCCCGGCACCGCCATTGTTGCCCGGCGTCCGATGGTGTCGTAGGTATAAGTCACGGTCCCAAACGCCGTGGTCTCTGTGAGCGCTCGGTTTAGCGGATGGTACGTCCGCGTGATCGTCCCGGCGAGAGAGTCCACGGCCTGCGTCACCCGGTCGCCGGCGTCCCACGTGTACGTCAGTGTCGAAGTGTCGGCAAACGTTCGTGTCAGCAGTCGGTTCAGTGCATCGTACGTCAGCGTCGTGGTCTGGCTCTTGCGATCCGCGACGCTGGTTAGATTACCGCTACTGTCGTACAGGTAGGTCTCGGCCCTGGTCAGAGGGTCGGTTCGGGAGATGAGCCTCTCCATGGTGTTATAGGCGTAGCTCGTCGTGTTGCCACGGGCATCCGTAGCGGTTAACAGATTGCCGTTGGCATCGTAGCCGAACCGCGTCGTCCCCCCTCGGGGGTCAGTGATAACCTTCAGTTGATTCCGGGCGTCGTAGAGAAACACCGTCGCTCGCCCTTGTGGGTCGGTCTCGTTCCGTAGCCTTCCCACGGCGTCGTACCCGCGCTTCGTGCGATTGCCGAGAGGGTCCTGCAGAGCCGTCAGATTCCCCTGGCTGTCGTACTCAGATGTGGTCGTATGGCTCAAGGGGTCAGTGATCGTCAGCATTTGTCCGCGCGAGTTGTACGTGATCACAGTCTGGTGGGTGAGCGGGTCCGTCACCGTAATCTGCCGGCTCGGATCGTCGTAGGCCATCGTCGTCGTGGCGGTCGGTGTCGTCAAGCCGGTCAGCCGGTTGAAGCCCGTACCCGGCGTCTCATACGTGAGGTTCGTCGTCACGGCCTGTGGAGTACCCGCAAGGCGGGTCATGCTCTGCACCGCCGACGATGTATCGACTCGTGTTGGCCGTGGGACAGCTCAAACGGCGACATGATCGGGAAGTTTCGCCACGGGGACGTACGTACACTCGGGACAACGCTCGCTCGATCAGGCTCGCGACCTTTTCCGCACTCGACGATTGACGAGATCCTGCACCGGCCGACCAAGTTCGCGGACGTCTCACGAGCCAGATTGGCGGGTCGGTAGGCGGCTTCAACGGCGCTCGCCACAGCAAAGGTTCCAGACCACGTAGCGCTCGTCGTTGCGCGGCCCCGCGCTGGCCGCCGGGCGAATAAGTTCGCGAAAAGTACACTCATGGTGCGGGAGCCCGTTTCCACAGTGCCACACGGTGCGGAGTGAGGGCCGTGACGAAAGCGCGTTCGGCGCGATCCGGGCACAGGTGCCCAAGCCACGAGGTACGCGGAACTACAGGGGTGGATCGCGGATTCGGCGGTGATCGGACTTTGGTCCTACAGAGCACTTGGACGATTGAAGTTCGTTGGTAAGTCATGCTACATGCGGCCCCATGGCCTCTTGCTCCGGCGCATCCGCCGGCCACGCCGCGCGCAGACTTGCCTGCCTGCTTTTCGGGCTGCTGTCCGCCTGGGCGACAAACGCCGTCGCCGAGCAAGCACCGAGGACCGTTCTCCTGCTCTACGGCGAGGCGTTGATGTTACCGGGCAACGGGGCGATCGATGACGAGATCCGGACCGGGCTGTCAATGGCCGTGGGTCCGACTCAATTCTATATCGAGCATCTTGATGAAGCGTGGTTTCCGAGCCCCGGGGTCCAGCGCGCGATCGTGGACGTCCTGCGACGGAAGTACAGCGGGCGGAAGCTCGACCTCGTCATCGTCGTCGCCCCCGGCGCGCTTCAGTTCGCGCTGAGCCATCGGGCGGCACTCTTCGGCGGCGCGCCTGTGGTCTTCGTGAGCCGGCGGGCGGGCGCGACCCCTGCCCTTCCAGCCGACGTCACCGGCACGTGGTTCTCCATCGACTGGCGGGCGAACCTCGACCTCATCCTGAGGCTCCAGCCCGACACCAAACGCGTCGCGGTCGTCTATGGCACGTCGGCCTTCGACCGGAACGAGACCGGGAAGATTCGCGATGCCTTCGCGGCCTACCGCGGCCGACTCGAGCTCATTGAGCTGACCGATTTGCCGTTCGCGGACCTATTGAAGAAGGTCGCGGCCCTTCCCGACCGCACCGTGATCTTGTTCTACGTGCTGCTGCGCGACGGCGCGGGAGCCAACCACGTTCCCACACACGCGCTAGCGGCGATCGCGCGTGCGACGCGGGTCGCCGTCTACGGCGTCAGCGACACGTTCATCGGCCACGGCATCGTCGGCGGCCGCGTGATCAGCTTCCGCGAGCACGGGCGGCAAGCGGCCGCCCTGGCGGCTCGCGCGCTGCGCGGAGAATCGCCGGGCCCGCCCGGCGCTGGCGATCTGGACCTCAACGTGACGACGTTCGACGCGCACGCGCTGAAGCGCTGGGAAATCAGCGAGACTCGCTTGCCGCCGGGCAGCGTCGTCGTGAATGGAAACCCGTCGGTGTGGAAACTGTATCGATGGTACGTCGTCGGAGGATTGGCCGTCGGCGGGGTCGAAGCGCTGCTCATCGCCGGGCTGTTGGTGCAGCGCCGGCGCCACGCTCTGACGCAGCAGGCCCTGGCGCTGAGCCTGCGCTTCGAGCGGCTCGTGGCCGAGACTTCGACCACGTTGGCCGCCACCCCTCTGGATGACGTCGAGGCCGCGGTACAAACGGCTCTCTCTCGGATCGTTGAAGAGCTCCAATGCGACCGGGCAAGCCTGTTCGAGTTCACGGACGATCGACGCCTCGTGCGGGTCGGGCTCTCGATCGCCGCCCCCGGCGTCGTCCCACTTCCGACGACGATGCAGGCCGAGCGGTACCCCTGGACGCTCGGGACGCTGCGCCGGGGCGACGTCGTACGGTTCAGGTCACCCGAGCAACTCCCCGACGACGCGGCGATCGACCGCGCGACCTTTCAGGAACTCGGCACACGCTCGCTGGTGTGCCTTCCGCTGGAAGTCGGGCACGTGATCGTCGGTGGCATCTCGCTCGTGACCGTCCGAGCCGAGCGCGACTGGTCCGATGCGTTGATCCCGCGGCTGCGACTGCTGGGCGACATCTTCGCCAGCTCCCTCGTCCGCCGCCGCGCGAGCAACGCCATTTGGGAGAGCGAGGCGCGATTCAGACTCGCTGCCGATAGCGCGCCGATCATGATGTGGATGGCCAGCCCCGACGGCGGCAGTACGTACGTCAACCGCGGCTGGCTCGATTTCACGGGCCGGAAGATGGAAGAGGAACTGGGCGACGGGTGGACGACGGGCGTGCATCCCGACGACCGCAAGGGTTGCCTCGACCGCTACCGGCGGGCGCTCGATGCGCGCGAATCGTTCACGATTGAGTACCGGCTGCGCCGCCGAGACGGCGCGTATCGCTGGGTTTTAGATCATGGCGTGCCGAGGTTCACGCGAGATGGCGCGTTCAGCGGCTACGTCGGCGAGTGCACCGACGTCACGGAGATCAAGGCCGCGCACGCGACGTTGCTCGAAAGCCTCGCGCTTCGCAGCGCCATCTTCAGCTCGTTGTACGGACATGTGGCGGCTCTCGACAAGGACGGCGTCGTCGCCGCCGTCAATGCATCGTGGACCGAGTTTGCGGCCGGCGGCTGGAACACGCCTCGACCCCCGGTCGGCGCGAACTACCTCGAGGCCTGCGAGCGAGCGGGCCACGTCGGCGCAGGCGCGATGGCCAACGCCGTTCGCGCCGTCCTCGACGGCGAGCACCCCCGAGCGACCCTGGAGTATGCCGCCCGCTCGGGTACCGAGGAGCGGTGGTTCGAGATGGCCGTGGAGCCCTTCCAGCGTCCCGAGGGTGGCGCCATCGTCTCGCACGTGGACATCACGCGGCGGCGGAGGGCGGAGGCCGAGGCACGACGCCAGCGCGACGAGCTCGCCCACGCCCTGCGCGCCTCGACGCTGGGTGCGCTGGCAGGCTCGCTGGCCCACGAGATCAACCAGCCATTGGCCGCGATCGCCGCCAATGCCCAGGCGGCTCGCTTGCTGCTCAGCGCCGGGGGCCGCGAACAGCACGAGCTCCGCGAGGCGCTGATGGACATCGCGGATGACGCCAAGCGGGCAGCCCAGGTCATTCGACGACTGCGAGCGCTCTTCCGGAAGGAGGGGGAGGAATACAAGCCCGCGGATATCAACGCGCTCATTGTGGACGTGATGATGCTTCTGCGCAGCGAGCTGGAGTCGAAGGGGATCGGCGTGCAGCTCTCGCTGGCGAAGGATTTGCCTCCTGTGCTGGGCGACGCCATCCAGCTCCAGCAGGTGCTCCTCAATGTCCTGCTCAATGCCGTGGAAGCCGCGGCCGATCGCTCGACCGGGAGGGCCCTCGTCACCATCGAGACCGTCGAGCGTCATCCGGGCACCATCGAGATTGCGGTGCGCGACGACGGTCCGGGTGTGAAGGAAGCCGACCTCGAGCGGATCTTCGAGCCCTTCGTCACGACCAAGAGCACAGGGCTGGGCATGGGGCTGTCGATCAGTCGATCCATCGTCCAGGCCCACGGAGGACGCATGTGGGCGACGCGCACCGACCCGCATGGCCTGACGGTGCACGTCGAGCTATCGCACTAAGAGAACGAGGCAGGCCGACGATGAGTGATGCCATCGTCTACATCGTGGACGACAACGCCTCGGCCTGCCGCGCCGTGTACCGGCGGATGCACGCAGCGGGCCTGGATGCCATGCCCTTCACCTCGGCGCAGGCGTTCCTGGATCATCACAGGGCCGACAGGCCGGGATGTCTGATCCTCGATCTGCGCATGCCGGGGCTCAGCGGCCTGGATGTTCAGACCCGGCTCGGGGAAGTCCAGGAGACCCTGCCGATCGTGTTCGTCACGGGCCACGGCAACGTGCCCACAAGCGTCCGCGCAATGAAGGGCGGCGCGGTGGACTTCCTCCAGAAGCCCTTCGATGATGACGAGCTGCTCGCCGCGGTTCAGCGCGCGCTCGCAGTCAGCCGACAGCGACGTGCCGATCGGGCGGCCCGCGCCGAAATCGCGCGCCGTATTCGAACGCTGACGCCCCGCGAGCGCCAGGTCCTCGAGCTCGTCGTCAAGGGGCTCCTGAACAAGCAGATCGCCGGCGACCTGGGCGCGGCCGAGAAGACGATCAAGATCCACCGCGGCCGCGTCATGCAGAAGATGCAGGCGAATTCCGTGGCCGATCTCGTTCACATGGCCGAGCGAGTCAACATGGCGACTGGCTCCGACCCGCAGCGATAGCCCGATCCTACGACCAAGGCCTGATCGCCACGACTGCCCGCCGGCTTAGCATGGGCTCGCGATGTTGCTCGCGATGTTGGGGGAAACGAGTCCCATGGCCAGCTCGCTGCTTCGCGCGTTGGGAAGGCTCGTGCGGGCGGCCGGCTTCGCCGTGAAGACCTTCGCCTCGGCGGAGGAGTTCCTGGTATCCGATCGGAGCGTGCCGCCCCGCTGCCTGGTGCTCGACGTGCGCCTCGGCGGAATCGACGGATTCGAGCTGCACGACCGACTCCTCGCATCGGGCACGGCGCCACCGGTCCCCCGCGCGCGCCCGGCCTGACTGGGGTCCTGCCGAAAAAACATCGGCGAGCGAGAAGGGGGCACCCGCTTCCGCTCGCCGACTTCGAGCCTCTTATCTCGCGGCGCTCAGTGACTCTCGACGACCAACCGACCTGACGCTCCTTCCGGTCCACGAGCGCCCGCAATTCCTGACGGCCCGAGCGGACCGGCCGCCCCTGCGAGCCCCCGTGGTCCCTGCGGCCCGGCAGGCCCGGCACGCCCGGCGGGACCTTGCGGACCGGTGAATGTGTACCACTCCGGCGATCCGGGTATCCAGTAATACCGCTTCGAGCCCACGATGGCCGGCTCGTAGGCCCAGGCCGGCAACGGCCCATGCGGCGAGCGATCCTCGACGTAGCCGTCCTGGTATTCGAACAGCGGCGGCGGCCCACCGTATCCCACCCGCGGGGTCGCCGTCGATGCGCACCCGGCGGCGGCGAGCGCCACGAGCGCGGCCGCGGTCGTCTTCACGCGATGTCCTCTCATGTAAATCACCCCCCAAAGTCACTACTTGCCGTTGCCGAGCCGCGGCGACGCGCTAGCGGCGGCGCTCGGGACGGGAACGATCATCACTTCGACGCGCCGGTTGTTCTGCCAGCACTCCTGGGTGGCCTGCGTGCACCTCAGGGTCATCTCGCCGTAGGCGCCCGTGCGGATCGCCTCCGGCGAGACGCCCGCCGCGATCAGCGCGCTGCGGACGGCCTCCACGCGACGCCGGCTCAGCGCCAGGTTGTACTTGTCCGGGCCGCGCGGATCCGTGAACGCTTCCAATTCGACCTTGTAGCCCGGGTTGCTCTTCAGCACGGAGGCGAGCTCGGCGACCTTGCGCGCCTCGTCCGCGCGAATGTCGGCGCGGTCGAAGTCGAACAGGACGTCGGAGAAGGCCGTCCACACGAAGTCGGCGCCCTTGGCCCCCATCGTTCCTGCGGGCCCCGCCGGCCCCTGAGCACCCACGACTCCGGGCGGTCCCTGGATCCCGTCCGGCCCGGCAGACCCGGACGGCCCGGCAACACCCTGCGGTCCGGCCGGTCCGAAGACTTTCCAGCCGTCCGGTCCGCCCACCGGGCGGACGGCACAGCCCCCGACGACAAGCGCCGCGGCGAAGAACAACGTCATCCGTCTCATGGCTGCATCCTCCTTGTGAGTGGGGGGACTTCACTGTCCTTCGTGTACCGCGACCGCGCCGGGCGTGAAATACGATGTAGGGCGTAGGACCTCGGTGAGCGAATGGCGGCGCGCGCCTACCCGCGGCCGCGGGTCGCCGAGGCGACCGAGCCTCCGAGTCCCTGGCGGTCGGGGTGCCGCGCGCGCCGGCGATCCTCGTCATCGACGTACTGCCGGTCTACCGCGCGCTCGAGGAGTGTCAGCTCTCGGCGCACGGCCGCCGTACGGCTCGCGGGCAGCACGGCGGCGAGATGCTCGAGCATCGCGCGGAGGCGGCGCGGGACCTGGATGCTGCCGGCGCCGAAGGCCCGGATCTCGCTGACAGCGAGCGCGACGAAATCTTCCCAGTCCGGTGTCGCGTAGACGAGGCGGACGTGTCCCGCATCGTCGCGCACCGGTCCCGTATCCAGGTTCCTCTGGCCGACGTAGGCCAACAGGCGGTGGATCTGATCGATGGCGACCACGGCGGTGGTCGGATCGTTGACCGCGGGTGAAAGTGCGCGCGAGGCGATGTCCACCATGATCCGGAACGCGAACGCTGGATCCTGTTCCAGCGTCCGCTCGGGGCCGAAGGCGACGCAGTCGTAGAGGGCGTCCTCGTCCACGCGGGCGGAGCCGGGATGGATCCTGAACAGCGGGTCGCCGTGCGCCACGAAGTCGCCGACCTGGGGAATCAGCTCGATGACGCAGCCGCCGCTACGCGCCAGCGCCACCAGCTCGCGCGTGCCGAAGGCGAGGAACGTCCCCGAGGCGCCCGTGTGGGCGACCGTCCGGGGGGTGCCGTCGACGACGGCGACCGCCGCGGCGGGCCCCGTGTCGCCGCCGGCATCCAGCAGGTGCGGATACACGCGTTCGACGACCGCGCGCGCCGTCTCCCAGAGCGACTGGAGGATGAAAACCGGCCGGAGGCCGGTGCCGAGCTGCTGCACGAACCAGAAAAAGACCGCGATGCTCACGAGCGTGAGGAGCACGGCGACCATCACGAGCAGCTCGGGGACGCGCACCGTCTCGATCCGCCCAAGCGCGCTCAGCGTGAACGTATACGCAAACACGAAGATGCCCACGGACACCCTGAGCACCGGGCGCGCGAAGACGAGGCTGATGATGCGCGGCGTGAGCTGGCCGCTCGCGATCTGGACGGCGAGCAGGAGGCCGGACACCGCGAACACGATGAAGGTCAGCATCGACGAGGACAGTCCGCCGAGGATGGCCTGCGCGCCCTCGACGCTGAACCCGAACCAGCGCCACTGCGTGCGCATGTCGAGCCAGAGCACGAGCCGCATGACGGGCACGGCCGCGACCATTGCCAGCGCCGGCACGATCCAGAAGCTGTGCGCGGCGAAGTGCCGCAGATGGTAGCGGCGGAGCCAGGTCACGAGGGGCGTCAGCGGGCGGGCGCCTGACTCGACTGGCGCTGCTCCCTGAGACACTGCTGGTAACGGTCCTGGTCGATCGTCATCTGCGGCCGGCCGTCATACGTCTGTCTCACCCGCCGCGCGAGGTTGAGGCAGTCCAGCGTCGTGCGTTGCGACGAATCGACGGCCACCGGCTGCGCAGACGGCGAGTCCGTCGTCGCGCAGCCCGCGCCGGCGAGCGTCAGGATCGCGATGCCGAAGAACCACGGTGTGAATGGCATAGCGTCACCGCCTTTCGGGCTCGGCGGCCGTGCAGGCGCCGAAGACCACGAACGCCGTCTGGTCTTCCACGACCGCGACCGACATCTGCCCTGTCTTGTCGGCGACCGTTGCGCTCCAGGCCCGCCCCTGCTGGCCGCCCTGCAGGATGAGGCGATCGTTCACGCGCTCGACGCTCTGGATGGGCGCGGTGCGAGCGTCGTCGCCGGTGGAGGCCAGCGACCTGGCCGCCGGATTCACCCGGATGAAGCGCGGCAGGTTCGCGCTCTCGATCGTCGAGCGTTGGCACTCTCCCTGAGCACTGCACTCCACGACGTTGATCACGGCGCACAGCAAGGACGACGCCTGCTGGGCCAGCGCGGAGACGCCGGCGGCGAGGGTGAGAGCCAGGGCAACGGCGAACGGAATGAGCACGCGCATGAGATGTCCTCCTACCTGACCATATAACCCCGCCCCGCCAGGCACGCATTGAGGGCGCGGTTGTACGCATCCAGACGCGCGGCACTCGCCTGCTGCGCCTGGCTCTCCTGCTGCTGATACGCCTCCTGCTGCGCCGCATACTGGTCCCGCGTCCGCATGCCGCCGATGAGACCCCCCATCGCCGCGCCGGCGGCCGCGCCTTTTCCCGCATCTCCCGCGATGGCCCCGCCGACCGAGCCGACCGCCGCGCCGCGCAGGGCGCCGCGGGCCACCCCACGTCCCGGTGGCGGCGCCGACGGCGGCGGCGCAGCGGGCATCGCGGCCGCGGAGGCCGGATCGACGCCCGTCTGCTGCACGGCCCACTGATGGCATTCGCCGCGGTCGCGCGACTCCTGCTGCGCGTTCTGCCCCTTGCTCGGATACGTGAACGTCTGTCCCGCGGCCGGGACGAAGCTTCCGATCAGGAGCGTGAGCGCGACGCCGATCGCTCCGGCATTTCCGCGTGCGAGCCGCATGGTTCCTCCCCCATTCGACGACGTGCACCGCCGACGACGCTGCACGATCGCACGCAGACGCGTGAGCGGACCATGGGACCTTCGTCCCTCACCCCAAGGTCCGATCGTCGCGTCATCGAGCGAGAGTTACCGTCGCGATGCAGTCGTCGCTCGCTGGGAGGGCCCAATGATGATCCGAGTCGTGCCGATGGTCGCTGTCGCCGCGTCTTTGTTGTTCACGCTCCCATCGGCCGCCGCGGAGCACACGCGTGCGACCGGCGCAGTGGATGCGGTGACGGTGCGGGGCACCGTGGAGGAGATCGACCGGACTCGCGGTACGGTCGCGCTCGTGGGCCGCGACCGCGGCGTGCTGGTTCTCGAGGTGGCCATCCCGCAGAGTCTCGAGGCCGTCAGCGTCGGCGACCCGGTGATCGCGCAGTACTACGATGCGGTCGCGATCGAGGTCCCGGGCTCGGGCCGCCCGGCGCCGGACAACCTGGTGCGCATCACCTACGCTCGCGCGCTCGCGGTCACCCTGGACAAGCAGTGATGAGCGACCCGCTGACGCCTTGGTCCCCACGGGAGAGTCGATCATGACTATCGGTCGAAGGATCGTCACGTGGCTCATGCTGTGTCTGATGGTGGTGCTGGTGCTGCCGCCCCCCGCGACGGCGCAGGACACGCCGAAAGGGTTCAAGCCGGAAGAGCTGGACCAGCTGGTGGCGCCCATCGCGCTGCATCCCGACGCGCTGCTGGCCCAGGTGCTGATGGCGTCGACGTATCCATTGGAGGTCGTCCAAGCCGCGCGCTTCGTCACGGAGAAGGCTACCCTCAAGGGTGATCAGCTCAACGAGGCCCTCAAGCAGCAGCCATGGGACGACAGCGTGAAGTCCCTGACGACGTTTCCGACGGTGCTCGCGATGATGAGCGAGAAGCTGGACTGGCTGCAGAAGCT
>Ga0066706_10000904_pt1 | contig 10663 bp, 16 predicted proteins | sample GraSoiAngelo_155_FD_67274 | JGI IMG/M metagenome (GOLD analysis project Ga0066706, IMG submission 67274) | Grasslands soil microbial communities from the Angelo Coastal Reserve, California, USA - 14_1009_13_30cm | ecosystem: Environmental > Terrestrial > Soil > Grasslands | place: USA...
CGGCCTTCGATCACCTTGATCCGATTGCCCAACTTCCGGGCGTGACCGAGCTCTTCTTCAATGTCGCTCAACAGCGCCTTTTTGATTTCCTCTGCGCGCACGCCATCGAGATCGATCGCGTTAGCCAGATAATTTTCCACCGTCTCCAATTCCATCGCGTAAGATTTTCTCAGTTCCTTGATGATGTCCTGATTGGTAACCATTTCTGTTTGCCCTCCTTTTAGAGAAATCGTTTGAGGGGTACGAAGCGGCCTTTTGATCGCAGCGGATTCGAACCTGTTGTATGACGAAAAAAGTTTTGCTCACCAGCCGCCCCGGCTGCGGGAAGACGACGCTGGTCAAGCGCGTCGTGAACAAGCTGGCGCGACCGACCGGCGGTTTTTATACCGAGGAAATCCGCGAGCGCGGCCAGCGCGTCGGATTCAAGCTCGTGACACTCGATGGCAAAGAAAGCGTATTTGCCCATGTTGATTTTCCGGCAGCCACCGGACCGCAGCGCGTCGGAAAATACGGGCTGGATCTCTCCGCACTGGAAACAGCCGGCGTTAAAGCAGTTCGTGAAGCAGTACACGCAAAGCACCTCGTGCTGATTGACGAAATCGGACCGATGGAAATCCGTTCGGCGCTTTTCCGTGACGCAGTAAACGAAGCATTGGAGAGCGGTGCACCAATCCTAGCCACGATCACTGCGCGGTCATTGCCATTTGCCGATGCCATCAAAAAACGCGCCGATGTCACTCTGATCGAGGTGCGCCCGGGCAATCGCGAGCAACTCGTCTCCGAATTGTCAGATCAATTCAAAAAATGAAACCGCGCGCCGGATGTTTCGAAACGCTTATTCAGGGAGGATTTAAAAAATGAGGTTTCCGGATCCAGTAAAAGCGAAAGAATTCTTCGATCAGAAAATGACCTTTACCACGGGGTGCTGGAACTGAGCCGGATGTTGAAGGATGAAACATCAACGTCGTGGATGTGCGCGCGACGGGTGACTTCGCCTAAGGCCATGTGCCGTGCGCGGTGAATCTGCCCAAGGAAAAAATGGGACACAGCGCCGAGGGCCTGAAGAAGGACAAGATCAACGTGTTTTACTGCTACACCCAGCAGTGCCACCTGGCGGCGACCGCCGCACTGGAGTTTGCCAGCAGAGGCTTTTCAGTCATGGAAATGGAAGGTGGGTTCGAGGCCTGGAGAGACAACGAGCTCGAAGTCGAAAAAGGAAAACCGACTGATCAGCGTAACATTTCGAGCAGCGTGAGCGCGTTTCGCGGGGCCGCGCCTTCGGCGTCGTTATCGAAATAGACATGCACGGCGCGGTTCTCTTTGAGCCAGTGCCTGATGCGCTTCGCCCATTTTTTGAGCGCAGACTTGTTATAGCTGGATGCATATTTCCGAGTGTGACCGTGCAGGCGGGTGTAAACGAGGTCGGTCGTCACCCGGTCCCACATCGGCCAATCGGGCGCATCGGATAGACAGACGGCGACGGCGTGGTCCTTTAAGCACTCGGCTACTTCGTCATCGAACCACGATTTGTGTCGAAACTCGATGGCGTGTCGCGTGCTTTTCCAGCGGCTCAGGATTTTTACAAACTTCTTGAGTCGCTCGATGTCTTTTTTTAATGACGCAGGGAGCTGCCAGACCACGGCGGCGAGCCGTTTGCCCAGCGGCGACGCGGCGTCACGGCAGCGAATCACTGGCTCTTCGACGTCGATCAGCTTTTTGTTATGCGTGACGTACCGGTGTCCCTTGATGGCAAACGAAAAATCTTCCGGCGTCTGGTCGCGCCACTTCTTAAACGTGCTTTTCTCCGGCAGCTTGTAGAAGGTGCCGTTCACCTCAATGCCGGTGAAACGTTCCGCGCAAAAAAGCAGCCATTGTTTTTGGGGCGTGTCGCCGTAGAAACCGTCCCGCCAGGTTTTGTAATTCCAGCCGCTGGTGCCGATGTATAGTTTGCCGGGCATCGCCACAATTGCAGGTCAGCGTTTTATTTCTTCAGTTCTTTCTTAATGATTGCGTCGAGCCGCCTGCGCGCAGCTTTGAGTGAGCGCACAGAGCGGCGCAGATTTTTCCACGGATCGGATTTTTGGCTGAGACGCTGAAAAATGTTTTTCATGTTGAAACTCTGCGCATTCAGCTGGCTGTCGGCGAGTTCCTCCCAACTCAGTGGTGTTGCGATCGGTGCGCCTTCGATCGCACGCACGGCGTAGGGCGCGACGGCATGCTGGGCGTAGGAGTTGCGCCCGGTATCGAGATACAGCCGGCCGTGCCGCTTATTCTTACGCGGCTCGACGGTGAGACGCTTCGCGTGCCGATGCGCAAGAACGCGCGCCACGTCCTGGGCGAACTCCCGCGCGGTATCGAAATCCTGCTTGCGATCGAGTGCTGCGATGACGTGCAAACCGCGTGAGCCTGTAGTTTTCACGAACGCGCACAGGCCGAGCTCATCGAACAAATCACGGAGCGCCTTCGCGGCGAAACGAACGAGCGCAAATTTTTTTTCCGGCGGATCGAGATCGAAAATTAATTGGTCGGGACAATCGAGCTTGTCGCGCCGGCTCAGCCAGACGTGCGGAGTGAAGCACGCCTGGTTGGCCACGTAAACGAGCGTCGCCGCGTTATCACAAACAACATTATCGACTTTGCCGCCTTCTTTTCGCGGCGCGCTGACGCGCTTGATCCAGCTCGGAAAATAATCGGGCACCTCTTTTTGAAAAAAACCTTCGCCCTCGATGCCGTCCGGGTGCCGACGCATGGCGAGCGGGCGCCCCCGCACATGCGGCAACATCACTTTCGCGACGCGTCTGAAATAATCGACTACGTCGCCTTTTGTAATCTTCGCCTTCGGGAAAAAGATTTTGTCCTCGTGCGAGATGTCGATCTTGTGGCCGCCGATCTTCATTGTTGACGAAAAATTCGAAATCCAAATATCGAAATCCGAAACAAATCCAAATGACCGAAATTCAAAACTCTAAAACGGCACCACAGTTGGCGTTTCGACCATTCGAATTTTGGATTTCGTGCTTGTTTCGAATCCTTCATGTTTTTTCCCGGATCACGTCCTTCGGTTTTTTGTCGCGTCGCAACCCCTTGAAGCGCGGATGGCGCAGCTTGCCGGCACCGGTCCACTCAGTGAAGCCGACCTGCCCGACCAGTTTTGGCTTGACCCAGTGCACATTCTTTTTGGGCAGGCTGTCCTTTGAAAATGGCGGATCGCCTTTCTCGATCTTGCGCAATTTTTTTTCGAGGTCGCGCAGCAGTTTGTCGTCATAGCCGGTGCCGACCATGCCGGCGTATTTAAGTCGCTTGCCTTTGTAATAACCGACCAACAGCGCGCCGAAACCCACACGCGAGCCTTTTGGATCGGTGTAACCGCCGATGACAACTTCCTGCTCGTTGACGCATTTGAACTTGAGCCAGTCGCGTGAGCGGCTATGGACGTATTCGCCGTCAACATTTTTTGCGATGAGTCCTTCCAGCCCAGCTTTGCAGGCTTCCTTGTAAAATTTTTCTCCCTTCTCGCTGCAATGCGCGCTGAACCGAAGCGGCCCGGTGAATTTGATCACTTTGCGCAATAGCTTTTTTCGGTCACGCAGCGGCAATCGCGTCGTGTCGTGGCCATCGAGGAACAGCAGATCGAAGAGGTAATGGTAAATCGCGATGCGACTTTTCCGTGCCTCTTCCGGGTCGGTGATTTTCATCCGGCCTTGAAGCCGGGAGAAACTGGAGATGCGCCCTTGGAATGCCACGACCTCACCATCAACAATGAAATTGCCGTTGGGTTGTTTTCGATAAGCATCGACCAACTCGGGATAGGTATTGTTAAGCAACTTTTTGTTGCGCGAGAGCAAACGCACGCGTTTCCCCTGCCGAAAGACGAGCACGCGCTCGCCGTCGAGTTTTCGCTCAAAAATCCAGTCCGGATCAGAGAACCGCTCATCCGTCAACGTCGCCCGCATCGGCGCAGTCCACGAAGGCTGTTTTTTCTTTTTGAGCTTTTTGCGCGAATTCTCTGGCAGACTCTTGAGTAGTTTGTTCACTCTTCTTCTTTCTTGATCTTCTGCATCGTGCGGCCTGTGAGCGCCGACTTCGTTTCGCTTTTGGTTGGTTTGCGGCGCGCATCAGCTTTTTCGTCTGTCATTTTCACCAGGAGCCACCGCGGCTTCTTTCCTTTAGCGATACGGCTAAGCGCATAACCGCCTTTGAGCTTTTTGCCGTCGAGCCAGACCGCGACGTGTCCGCGCTTCAACGCCTTGGTGATCGGAACTTCCTTGTCATCCTTCTTGGTGACGTTGCGATATGTGCCGGTGTCCCATACCATCACCGTGCCTGCGCCGTATTCGCCCTTCGGGATCACGCCTTCGAACCTCGCGTAGCCGAGTGGATGGTCTTCCACTTGAGCGGCCATCCGTTTGTCATTTGGATTCAGTGATGGTCCCTTCGGCACTGCCCACGACTTCAAGGCGCGCCCGACCTGGAGCCGAAAATCGTAATGCATCTGCCTCGCTGCATGTTTCTGGATTACAAAAATAGGCTTCCTCTTTCCGCTCGCCTTTTTCGCGCCGCCCCGGCGGCCGCCGGGCTCGGGCGTGTGCCGAAAATCGCGTTTTTTGCGGTACGTTCGGAGTGATCCTGTTGCCATTGGTCTCTCTATGATTTCGAAGTGCGCGGCAACACCACGTGTTTCGAAAAACTGTCGAGCGAACTGAAATGATGAACGGATGCGTCGCTTACTCGTTACTCAGTATCTTGATGCGGCGACTAAACCAGTCGGCTTCGTCCGCGAAGCCATCAGCGCGGCAAACCCTTTCAAGCGCGCGATAACGTTCGATGACGTCGAAACCAATACTCCATTGCAGCTTGCGCAGACAGACCGGGCAAAGATGAAGCGGGCGCCGATCGCTTTCGGCAAGGTGATTCGAGCCGTTCATCAGGCAGTTAAAATACGGGCAGTGAGCGAGCCCAAACATGTGGCCAGTCTCGTGCGCAAGCACTTTGCAGCTCCGCCGCATTAAAAGTGTTTCGTAGCCGCTGTCACGTTGTTCGCCGTAGAATCCGGGGTCGTAGCGCGCAAAGCTGTAAACGCCGACCCGCTCCCGTAGCGACGCCTGGCCGAAAACAAAATTCCACGACGGCTCGGGGTAAAGGTCCTCCATGGTGATAGCGACGACGCAAGACGCGTCCGGCGGCACTCGGCTTTTCAAGAAATTGAGCACGTCGCCGGTGAGGATCTGCGCGTTACCGGTGTATGGATTCCGGCGGCTGGTGAACTTCGAAGCGTCAAGCGCCGCCGGCGGCAGCGCTTTCGCTTCCATTGCGAAAAATGCTGCCGCAAACTCGCGCAACTTTTCGCTCGACGGACTTCGATCGGGAGAGAAATCGCCGAGCGGCTGGAGATAAATTGTATGTCGATCTCGCGTGGGCCGATTCGGACGCGACGCTCTAAATTCATCAAAGGTTTGTCCCGGCTCATGATGCGCGGCTAACCAGTCGTTGGGGCCCGGTTTTGGGATTGGCTCGAACTCAGGTGCATCCACCGCAAACGCGCGCTGGAGAGCGGGTGGAAGTCCGATAAGATCGCCTGCAGCAGCTCCTTTCACTTCCGCGCTTGGCGGTTCGAAGGCCATACTAACGATCGGCACTAAGAAAAAGACCGCTGCAGGTTTCCACACAGCCTTAATAAGCCGGCGGCGAATAGACGCTGAATGTCACCGCGCGTTCGTTGCCCGCGTTCGTGAACCTGTGCGGCGTCCCGGCCGGGACAGTGACAGCGTCGCCTTTCTTCATTTCGCTGCGCTTGCCCGAAATCTCGGCAATCAACTTCCCTTCGAGCACGATCAGAACTTGGTCACTCTCGGGATGCGTGTTTGGTCTTTCGCTACTTGATTCGCCGGCTTCCAGCGTCATACTCGCGCTCTGGCTGCGTCGCGTGGTCTCGAGAATTTTGAATCCCGTTCCGGCTGAATAAATGTTCGTCATAAAAAATTTTCTCACGCACCACGATTCAACACGTGGTGTGAAATAACCCGCCGACGGGCGATTTCTCGGCCAGTTTGTTGTAAAGCTCCACAGCCTCGGCGGTAGGGAGTATATGCGTTTCGATCTGCTTCTTCTTGAGAAAGTTGAGAGTCTCGGCAGGCACTTCGAGGCACTTCTTCATCCCGCGCGAAAGGACAACCACCTCGGCGCCATGCTCCAACAGCTCCTGCACGTCGGCGACTTGAATTCCGGGAACGTGACCGGTACCCGTCTCGCGCCAGTTCCATTCGCGCGATCCGCCGGGGAAAAGTTTTGCATCTTTGAAAGGGTCAGCTTGCCCCTCGACTTCGAGCCGACCCCACGAAGCATGCTTGATTCGCGGCGAATGTTTGCCGGCCTTCACAATAGAAATTTCGTTGGTCAGTCCGCGCGCAGTCGTGTGCCCCGTGATGTTCACATAGTTCGAAGCATTATCGCAAGCACAACTCCCAAACCGACCACACCTGCGACCAGCCAGGCAACGTAATCGCCGACGTGGCCGCTGTGAATCGCCTGAAGCGTCTCAAGAAATGGATCGACTGCATGCCGGATTCTTCTGCGAAGCACTATCGAGATTTGCGCGCCAAATAGTGCAAGCGCGCCAAACGCCGCTGCTGCAACCGTTGCTACCACACCTAGCAGCACTGATTTGGCATCGGTATGCGGAACTCCGGAAAATGAGATCGGGCCGGCTGGTTTGCCTTCAATCACAACGCGAAAATAGGCAGGCGCATCAACGAATCTTTGTGCCGCTGCGTGCGCTTGAGCAATCAGCGGTTTGAACGACGCCACCCAGGAAAAAAGGAGCAGCATCGCGGCAACAATCAGCGTAACCACCGGAACTCTATGGGGATGCTCCGGTTTTTGCTTCTCAGTAGGCGCTTTGGTTTCCTCCGGCAGCTCCGTGCGCAGACCGAGGAAAATGCCGCCCCCTGCACGAAGCACCGCGCCGGCGGACATTGCCGATGCAAGCAGAAACAACGCGATCCATCCTTTGCCGAGCGCATGCTCCATCAGCGACTTACCCGCAAATGTCCCAAACGGCGGAAGGCCTGCGAGACCGGCAGCGCCGAGTGCAAACATCGCGCCGACGATTGGCAGCCGTTTGCCTCTCCCATGCAGCGCAAATTCGTCCACGCTGGCCAGCCGATAGCGCAAAATACCGACGCACATAAACAAAACCGCTTTCACCAAGCCATGACCGATCACGTAGATACTGGCGCCGGCAAGTCCGGTGGCCGTTAGGCTTCCTGCGCCGATAAGCATGATGCCGACGTGACTGACCGTGGAGAAAGCCAGCAGCCGTTTAAGATGACGCTGCAACAGGCACATCGTGGCGCCGAGCAGTGCGGCGAGCGCGCCGAGAAAAAGAAAAATATTGCGCACCATCATTTCGTGCCCGGCAAATGCGCCGTGAAAAACGACCCAGTAAATTCGGAATGCGCCGTACAAGCCCAGTTCGACCATTACTCCGGAAAAGAGCACGCACACCGGGATTGGCGCGACTGCGTGCGCATCGGCCAGCCAGAAATGAAACGGCACGATTGCGGCTTTGACGAAGAATCCGCACATGATCAGGATGAATGCCATGACGACAAGACTGTCAGCGGGTCGGTTGGCAAGCGCATGGCCGAGCTGCGCGAGATTGAGCGCGCCGGTCCGTCCGTAAAGCAGGCCGATTCCCCAGAGGATGAAAAACGCGCCGATACTGTTAGTGATGGCGAAGTTCAGCGCACCTTCGATCGAGTTCGCTTCGATCTTGTGTGCTGTGAGCGCATAGGCCGACACGCTCATCAGCTCGAAGAAAACGAATAATGTGAAAATGTCGCCGCTCAGGCAAAACCCAACCATGCCAGCGAGGAACACGAGTATCAGTGCGCGGAACAATTCGCCAACGACTTCGAAATATCGCCAGGCGTACGCCAGCGCAGCGGTTGCAAGCAGCGCGACTAATGCAGCCATTCCCGCGGCGATTGGATCGACATAGAGCGCAATGCCGGGCGCGATACCATCTCGCGGTGTCCAGCCACCAACCCAGTACACAAGCGGTCCAGCGAGCGATTGATGCAACAACACACCGCAAATGGCAAAAACCGTCGCGGCAGTTCCGGCCGCAATGACGTCCGACACGCGATGCGGAATAAATTGTGAGACGATCGGCAAAATCGTCGCGCCGATCAGTGGGATCGCGATCACCAACGGCACGAGCGCGTTCATGGCAATCCGCAAAATCAATCACTCGCGCAACGGTCGCAGCCTGGCAGGATCGACCTCGCCTCTGCGTTTAAACACTTGCACCGCCAGCGCGAACAACAGCGCCGTAACCGTCGCGCCCACGACGATGTCGGTAAGCACAAGCGCGTGCACGACAGGATCGACAGCGGGCGTGCCCGGTGGATGCTCGGCAAAAATCGGCGCGATTGCTCCTGTGCGATAGCCGACGCTTAACAGGAGCACGTAGGTGGAGGACTGCACAATCGACAGGCAGACAATGACGTGAAGGAGGTTGCGACTTGTGACGATCCCGTACAATCCGGTCAGTAAAAGCCACGCGGCAACGATGTAGGGCAGCAACCTCACGCGGAATCCTCCCGTTCCGGCACTTCTTTGATGAACTCCAGAAACAGGATCGAGAACGCCCCTGTGACTTCAACACCGATGGAGAAATTGATCAGCCAAATCGTTCCTGATGAGGCAAGATTGCCGGTTTGACCGAGCGGCAAGACATTTTGCAAAAATGCGCCACCAGCCAGCAACGCTCCAATACCGATCACGACATATCCGCCCGCGCCGGCGCACTCGGCAAGTTCGGCGAGAAATTTCGGCGTCACGCGCCGGTAAACGCTTTCTTTGCTAGCGAGATAAACCAGCAGCGATGTTGATCCAAGAATCGCGCCGCCTTGAAATCCGCCGCCGGGCGTGAGATGCGCATGCAGCACAATATAAATTCCAAAGGCCATGAGAGCGCCGATGAACCCGAGGCCCATCCAACGCGCGGCATCGCTGCGTGCGAAAACTGCACGTGGCGAGGCCGGGAGCCGGTAATGCGGAGCCGCGCGCTGCTCACGCAGCAGGAGCATAACGCCGGTTGCCGCGGCAAAGAGAATGAATTCCTCGCCAAGTGTGTCGAGCACGCGGTAATCAAAATTAACCGCCGTCACGATATTGGTGACGTGTCGCTCGTAAACCGCTACGGAATTGAGCAGATCGCCGTACGGCCCAGGATAATTGCCGAAGCCCGGCAGCGCCACGACTGCCCAGAACAGCAGCAGAGCCAGTCCAAGTGTGCTAACGAGAAATAACCATTTGCGGAAGCGGGGGCTCATTTGTGCAATTTTTTCCTGACATTGGCGATAGCCACTAACAGCATTAGCGGTAAGGCAACCGCGCCGACGGCAAGCTCCGAGAGCGCGACATCCGGCGCCTGGAGCGCAAGAAACAGAATGCTCAACAGCATTCCGTAAAAGCTCAGCACGATGACTTGCTTCTTCGGGTCGCGAGTGAGCACGGTGCCCGTGCCGCCAGCCGCAACCAGAAGAAACATTAGCAACTGAAACCAGATCATTTTTCAATTTCCTTCGCTTTCGCCCTTAACTCGCCGGTCTCGCGAATGCGCGCCGCGCGCGCAATGACATGGGTGATAATCGGGCTCGCCACAAGCAGTACCACAGTGACGAACACAGCCTTGATCGCAGCTTGCGCAGAGGAACCGTCAACGATGACCGCTGCTGCAATCATTGCGGGACCAATGATATTTCCTGCACTGGTGAAATGCAGCCGGTCGAAGACGTTTTTCGTTGCGGCCACGCCGAGGCAGCAAAGCAACTCCGAAATCACACCGAACCACAGGAGAAGCGCCACAATGATTTGGTGCGCAGTCATAACCAACGTTCGTAAAAATGCGCGAACAGCAGGCCCGCTGGAAATGACAGCAGCGCTGTGGCTAATGCCAAATCGCAAAATGAACTTTGTGAAACGCCCAGCGCGAATAGTAGCAGGATGAGCGCGGTCAGCGTGCTCGCCAGCTGCAGAGCCGCCAACCGATCCATCACAGGCGCTCGCACGATCACGCGCCCGCAGAGTGGAAACCCGAACGCCAGCGCGATTGCCGCCGCAATCCAAATATTCATGGCGACAAAGGTGGATTTGGCTTGCGAACGAGTTGATGAAAAAGAAGCCGTTTCCCTTCGTTGTCGATCCCGATGACAAACATATTCGGCGCGAGCGAACTGGTCGCAATAACGAACGCGCGCTTCGCCGCGTCCGATTGCGTTTGCCTTGTGACATCGAATTTTGTCGCCTGGAACACACCTCTTTTTAGCGGATGAACCAGCCGCGGTCCGAGCGCGGCGATCACAACGGCACAGTCACGGACCACGCGTCCGGGCAGTGGCCGCAGTTGAGCGAGCCAGCGGATGTTGATTCTAAGCGAGGGCTTGCTGGCGCTCGTCACTGCCACAACACTGACCATTGCGACAAGCCCCGACGCGATTGCGGCAACAAGTTCCCAAATCTCGATTTTGCCAGCCAAAAGCAAATAGGTTGCGCCTAGCAAAATTGTCCAAATTGCGGGCCGAATCAGCTTTCGTGGCATTCTAAATTAATAAACGAAAGCCGAGGCCTCAGCGTACGTTCGCGATTCCAGATTTTT
>Ga0066706_10000906_pt1 | contig 10644 bp, 11 predicted proteins | sample GraSoiAngelo_155_FD_67274 | JGI IMG/M metagenome (GOLD analysis project Ga0066706, IMG submission 67274) | Grasslands soil microbial communities from the Angelo Coastal Reserve, California, USA - 14_1009_13_30cm | ecosystem: Environmental > Terrestrial > Soil > Grasslands | place: USA...
CCCAGAAAAGACCAGCGTGACTGCGTCAACCGTCGCCTTGGTACCGAAAAGGTTACCTGCTTTCGACGATATCCAAGCCAGCTAATCATGCCTCGAAAGAAAGTGTTGCGCTCACGCATATCCAGCCATGCATCAATGACTTTGCGGTCCAGAAGCTTGAAGTCTGAGGACCCGTACAGGTTGTAACCTGAAAGACCGCTCAAGGTGCGATAAAAGAAACGGGCACCGACTCGATTGATTAGCGGCTCCGAGCCTCGCGTTTTCTTTATCCCTTCCACGATGTCCCAATGCTCTTGCCTCCAGAGCCGAACCATTTCAGGAATTACCTCGGGAGGGTGCTGCAGATCGGAGTCTATTACGATGCATGCTTGGCCGGATGAGTACGCCAGTCCTGCACAGATTGCTGCTTCCTTTCCAAAATTCCGGCTAAACCGGAGCGCCTTTAGTTCCGGCATCTGCTCAGCTACCTTTTCCAGGGCTTGCCAAGTGCTATCCGCCGAGCCGTCATCAATGGCGATCATCTCCATGGGCAATCCTGTCTTCGATGCTTCCGCGTGTATGAGAGACAGATTCTGAGCTATTTGGTCGGTCTCATTGTGTACGGGGATTACAACCGAAAAAATTACGTCGCTCTCCTGGCGCTGAGGAGATTCTGTTGCAAGAGGCTGGCCGCAGAGCCTGCAATGCCAGTCGTGTTGGCCCAACGCATGCATGATAGCCTTAATTAAGCATATACCGGGACAAACCGATATGGAGTGATTGAGATGTTGTCAATCCGCTTCGCCCGATTGTGGATTCGGGCTTGCACGGCACCTTGGAACCGCCTATTAGCTTTACCCTCATGGTTCATCATATCGTTCTCTACAAACTCAACTCTGAGGTCACGCCAGCCGGCGTGGAAGCGATGATGATGAACGCGCGGATGCAGCTCTTGAAAATTCCGGAGGTGCTCAGCATCAAATGCGGGAAACGGATCGACCCGGAATTGCCTTGGCCGTTCTTCATCGCCATCGATTTTGAGTCGATGGACAAGTACGCCATTTTTCGTGAGGACTCGATTTATGTGAAGTTTGTGGAGGAAGTGATCAAGCCGAACACGGAGGATTCCCTGGTGCTGGACTTCGAGATGGATCCCGGTAAGGACGTGCGGTTTTCGTAGCCAAAAACGGCGTCATCCGGCGCGCCCTACCATTGCTATTTTTGCGCGCCGCGCGTAATCATTGATGCCGATGCGCCTTGGCTATCTCTATTCCAGATATCCGGTAATCTCGCAGACATTTTGCGACGCTGAGATGCTGGCATTGGAACGGCGCGGCGTAGAGTTGGAAATCGGCTCGATCAATCCGCCGTTCACGAGCCTTCGCCACGGACATTGCGCGAAGTTGCGCGCGGAAGTCCGCTATGGGCCACCGCCGAGAGTCGTGCGAACGGTGGCGAAGCTCGCGCGTCGCGATGGCATTTGGCCTGCCGTTCTTGTCGCGAAGTATGAGGCGCGGTACGGGCCGGCCTTCAAGGCCGGACAACGCGCGCGCAACGCACTGTTTTTCGCCGAGCACTTCCTCCGCAGGGGCGTGGCGCATTTTCATGTGCATTTCGCCAGGCACGCGACTCACACCGCGCTGTTCGTCAAGGAGATCAGCAAAATCGGCTTCAGTTTCACGGCACACGCGCAGGACTTTATGCTTGATGTGGGGAGCGACGAGCTGCTGCGTGAAATGTGCCGCGAAGCTGCGTTCGTCGTGGCAGTGAGCGATTACAGTCGCGAGTTGCTGATTCAAAAATGTCCCGACGCGGCCGGAAAAATTCATCGCATCTACAACGGTGTTGATCTGCGAAAATTCCAAGCTGGCCCGCCACGGTCGCCTGCACTGCGCCCGCGCGTCTTGAGTATCGGCCGCTTAATTGAGTTTAAAGGCTTTCGCGATCTGATCGCTGCGTGTGCCGAACTAAAGAAACGCGGCATCCAATTTGAATGTGAAATCATTGGTGACGGGCCGTTGCTGAGGGCGCTTCAAGACGCGATCACTGCCGCGGGACTCGACGGCATTGTTCAATTGCCGGGGGCACTGTCGCAGGAAGAAATCGTGTGCCGCCTGGCGGACTGCGATGTGTTTGCTCTGGCTTCAATCGTCGATAGCAAAGGCGCGAGCGACATTTTACCAACCGTTATCCTCGAAGCGATGGCTACCGGCCTGCCTGTGGTCTCGACGCGACTTTCCGCTATTCCGGAAATGGTCCGCAATGGCGAGAGCGGGCTACTTGTTAATCCAGGAGATGTCGAGGGCCTTGCCAATGCGATCGAGTCGCTGTTACGCGACGAGCAACTGCGAGCGCGACTTGGTGCCGCAGGCAGGGGCAAGATCGAGGAAAAATTCGATGTCGATAAGACCGCCGCGCAACTCCTCGGGCTCGTCGAAGCTGTCGCGGTGCCACGATCTCCGCTTAATCACGCGGATCGGCGCTTGAAGCGCTGCGCCCATCTGGTCTGGGAGTGGCCGAATCCCAAATTGCCGGGGCTTGATCGCGAGCTCGCGGCCATCGCGGGTGCACCGGTGTACGTCTGGCGCTCAGGTTCGATTGCGCCCGCCAAGCGGTCTGAGCGCCTCGTGCAGGCGCTGGAATTCTTGCCGGATGCGATCGTGATCAAAGCCGAATGGGACGCGGATCGCGCGGGCGCGCATGAAATCGAGAGCTGGCAGCGCGAACTTCCGCCGGCATGCAACACAGCTGACTATCTTGAAGCTGCACGCGTCGCGCTGTACCTCGGGCCGAAGCTCGCACGCAGCGGAATCCATCATCTCCACGCGACAGACTCTCGCGCCTTGCTGTGCGCCTGGATTTTGCAACGTTTCGCGAAAATTACGATCAGCGCGACCATTGAGTCGCCGCCGGCATTTGCATCAGACGTAATGGAACGGTTGCTCGCGAGCTGCAGCGGTGGTCGTGTTTCGGACGCGAAGATTCGAGCCGGCTTTGACGGTCGTTTCCTGCTGGAACCGAAGCCACCGCGCTGGCGCCGACTATTTCGCCCAGGCGGGGCATATATCAGCGAGCAATTTCTTCAGCAATGGCGTAATCAGCTGGAGACGTGGAGCCGATGAAACAAGTTGCCGTCGTCATTCCACTTTACAATCACGCCGCATACATTGGTGACGCTGTCCGGTCGGTTCTCGGCCAGACACGGGCTGTCGATAAGATTGTGATCGTCGACGACGGCTCCACTGACGATTCAATGGAAATCGTGCGCGCGTTTGGGGAACCGCGTATCGAACTCTACACACAGCCGAATGCAGGCGCGCACGCTGCGCTCAATCGAGGGATCGAGAAAGCTGTTGGGTGCGATTATGTCGCGATTCTCAACTCCGACGACGTCTTTGCTCCCGAGCGCATTTCCAAATGCGCTGCCTTTTTGGACGAAACGCCCTCGATCGATGTTGTGGCGACGCGGCTCAGGCTCATCGATAGCAACGGCAGCGAGATCGCATTCTCCGACCCGCGCGCCAAATGGTTCGCGTCCGCATGGTCGGTCCGCAGATCCCAACTGGAGCTCGTCGAGCAGCTCGGTATCGCCAATTTTATTAGCTCGACTAGCAATCTCACCGGCCGCAGAGCGTACTTTCTGGATCATCCGTTTCGTCATTATCGCTACGCTCACGACTATTTTTTCGTGCTCGACTGCGCATTACACAACCGCCTGGCGGTGCTTGATGACGAGCTATTCTCGTATCGTGTGCATTCCAAGAACACGATCTCAGTCGAACCGCAGAAACTCGTGCGCGAATTGCTGGAGCTGAATGTGGACCTGTTGGCTGTGCTCGCGCCCGAATTGACCGGTTCGCCTAACCTGCGGCGCGCGCTTGGTGCGTATCATCGTGCCGCCTGGGGCAATGTGTCGAGCTTTCGCGCCGATGTCTTTGTATCACTCATCGCTTACGCGCTTGGCGAATGCTCTCGCGACCAGATGCAAGTACATCTTGATGCGGTGATGGAGTTTCCCGAGGCGAGCGAGTTTCCAAATAAGGCGTTGATAAATCTTGAGCCCGGCGAAACGCAGCTCAGGACTCGGCTGGCGGAAAAGTATTCACGGCTCCAACGCGAGCTCACGCAGACAAAGGCAGAGCTATCGACACTGCGAAGAGCGTGGCGCGAATCAACGTGGTCGCGGCTCGGGCGAAAACTTGGAATTAAATCGGCGCGGAAGATTGGGAGGGCTCCGTCATGAACAAGAAAGCCATTCTTCTCGCAGGCGGCGCTGGGACGCGTCTCTTTCCGCTCACCAAGATTGTGTGCAAACAGCTGCTGCCGATTTACGACAAGCCGATGATTTGCTATCCGCTCGCGACTCTTATGCTCGGCGGTCTCCGAGAGGTGCTCATCATTTCCACGCCGAAAGATTTGCCGATGCTCGAAGATTATTTGGGCGACGGCGCGCAACTCGGTATTCGCATTGAGTACGCCGCGCAGCCGAAGCCGGAAGGAATTGCGCAGGCATTTTTGATCGGCGCGAAATTTATCGGCGACTCCGGAGCATCACTTATTCTTGGCGACAACATTTTTTATGGGAAACTCGATTTCTACCGGGACGCGCTGGCCATCGAACGCGGCGCGTGTATTTTTGGCTATCAAGTGCGCGACCCGGAACGTTATGGTGTTGTCGAATTCGACGCCGGTGGCAAAGCCATCAGTCTCGAGGAAAAACCGGAGCGACCGAAGAGCCATTTCGCTGTGCCAGGGCTTTACGTTTACGACGATCAAGTTGTCGATCTTTGTCGCATTTTGCGCCCTTCGGCGCGCGGCGAGTTTGAGATCACCGATCTCAATTTGCTTTATCTCGAGCGCAACGAGCTGCACGTGAAACTGCTCAGCCGCGGTATGGCCTGGCTCGATACCGGCACCACAACCACCTTACTCGAGGCGAGCAATTATATCGCCACGATCGAGCATCGGCAGGGACTCAAAATCGCGTGCCTGGAGGAGGTCGCGCTCCGCATGGGTTTCATCACCCAAAGCGATCTCGCCAAGGTCATCGATCGATTGCCGAAGAACGAATATCGCCACTATCTGCAAATGGTCTGCGACGAGGGACCCAGCGCAGGGCTCGAGCCTGTAGGATAACAAATCACCAAGCACCAAGCTCCAACCTCCAGAGAAGAGCCAATAATCAAGCTTCAACGTCCCGACTGGTTGAATATTTGAGGTTGAATATTCTCTGGATGTTGGAGCTTGGAATTTGGAGCTTCTATTGCGGTTGCTCGCGCAAAAGATGGTTCGTGTCAGCGACCAATTTCGTTACTGCGTCGGCTTCCGTCGCATCGTAATAACCGCGGATTTGGCCATGTCGATCCACGAGCACCACCCGCGTGCTGTGCACGGGAATCCCCTGGGCATCTCTGCCATCAGATATTGCGAGTTTGAAGCCATCATGCGAAAGCTTGTAGATCACAGATTTTGGTCCCGTGAGAAAATCCCAACGGCCCGGCTCTGCTTGCAATCTCTCCGCGTAGTGGCGCAAAACCTCCGGAGTGTCTTTGTCCGGATCGACACTGAACGAAACCAGATGCACGTCAGTTTTCTCCAACGGCTTTTGCAATTCGCCCATTCGGCTGCTGATCATCGGGCACGGCCCCGGACAGGTTGTGTAAACGAAATCGGCGATCCAGATCTTGCCAGTTAATTGCGGTGAACCAAATGGTTGTCCGTTCTGATTGGTGAGCTGAAAAGGCGGGACTGTGCCGTAAGAGGAAACAGTGCGCCGCCGGAGCGCGTTCATTTCCACGTTCCGCAGCCATAGCAACACTCCCAGCGTCACCAGCGGGATGAGAATCAGCGTCGCTTTCCAGATGATGCCGCTGTAGGACGGCGTCCGCTGCATCGTCGCAGAAGTCGTGCTCATGATTTCGTCAAAACCAAAGCTCCCAGTAACAGTGGAAGATAAATGATCGACGCGAAGAACAGCAAACGCGCTGCGCTTGCCGTCCGCATCCGCAGAAATCGCATTGCAACGGCAACGAATAAACCCCCGAGCAAAAGTTCGATTGCCAGATAAATAAAATTCGCGATTCCAAGAAACGCCGGCAGGCCCGCGATTACCAGTAGCAGGATGCAGAAAAACACGCTCTGGCTGGCGCTGCGCTCGCCGCTGAGGTCATCGCTCGAAATCATGCGAAATCCTGCGCGAGAATAGTCTTCCCGATACATCCATGCGATGGCGAAGAAGTGTGGCAGTTGCCACAGAAAAACGATCGCAAAGAGAGCCCACGCTCCCGCGCCGATGTTTCCGCGCGCGGCCGCCCATCCGATCATCGGAGGAATCGCACCCGGGACTGCGCCTACCGCGGTGTTAGCGGTGCTGGCGCGTTTTAGGGGAGTGTAAGCAAGAATGTAAATCGCGATCGTTATTGCTGTCAGCGTTGCACTGAGGGCGTTGCAAACGAGTGCCAGATAACCGACTCCAAAAATCGACAGCGCGGCGCCGAGGGTTAGCCCTTGCAACGGCGGCATTCGCCCCGCGGGTATCGGGCGCGCCTTCGTGCGGCGCATCAGCGCATCGGCTCTGCGTTCCCACCATTGGTTGAGCGCAGCTGCGCCCGCTGCGGCTGCCGCCGTCCCGAATACAACGTGAAAAAGTGCGACGTAATTGATCGGTGATTCCGATCCGAGATAGAAGCCGACAACGGTCGTAAGCAGCACTAGCAGCGTCAATCGCCCTTTGACGAGCTCCGCGAGATCCGCAACGACGCGATTCCGCGACGGCGCCGCGTTCGTGTTTTCCAGCGCAGCTGTTTTCATGCAATTCGTCCCCGTTGGTAGGGACGGCGCGCCGCGTCGTCCGGACGCCGCAGCGCGACGTCTCTACCTATCCGTGAAATGCGCCAGCAAATCGCCGAAATGCTCACACCAAAAGATAGCATGACCGCGCCGAGCGCGACATGCGCGGTCGTGACATCGGCTGCTTTATTGCTCCAGATCGTCCAGGCACCCAGCGCAATCTGGCAGATGAACAGCGCAAGCCAAAGGATCGAAAGTTTCTTAAGCGCTGCAAAACGCGGCGAATCTCGCAAAACGCGAACGGCAAACGCGATTATAGCGATAGCGATGATCAACGCGAGAAAACGGTGCGCCATTTGCAACCAGATTTGGAATGCGGTCACATCCGATAAGCCGCGAGCGTCGCGCCACGCGTTGATTTTCGCGAGAGCGGCCGCGCCGGTGTCCGGGATCCACGCGCCGTTAGCTGTTGGAAAATCAAGGATCGACAGATCGCGATGTTGGTGGCGCATCGTTGCGCCGAGAGCGAGCTGCACGTAGATCGCAATCGTGGTGGCGAAAACAAGCAACCTAAGCGGCGTAAGCCGCTGCGAAACTTGACTGCTTAAAGCAGTCGAGTTCGCTTGCTCTTGTCCACGCGATCGCGTCGTTGCCTCGACGACCGAGGCCGGAAGATGTCGCCAGAAATTTGTCGTCACCAGCGCAATCACTACGAGCAGCCCGAGAAATGCCTGCGCAACACAGGCGTGAAAGATGCCGATTTCAGCTTTCATCATTGTGACGCGAAGCCCGCCGAGAATTCCCTGTAGGATCACGCCGGCGAGCGCGATCACGCCCAGGATACGCGCCCATTGCCGATCTTCGCTGAGCCAAAGCCAGACAGCGAGAATGATGGTCAAAAATCCAACCAGCGAGCCCATCAACCGATGGGTGTGCTCGAACAAAATTCCGCCTACCCATTTTGAGACCGGAAACAAAAACATGTTGTAGCCGAATGTGGTCGGCCAATCCGGCACGGCGAGCCCGACATTTTTGCTGGTGACCATCCCACCGCTGCAAATGAGTAAGAGCGTCGCGACGCATGTGAGCCACGCGAAACGATTGAGCCATTTGCTGGAGCGGCGTTCTACGACCGCCGAGTTTTCTGACGTCGACTGTCGCATTGACAATCCGGCGCTCACAGAGCGCCGCTACAGAAAGCCGATTACCCGCCGGGGGATGGCGAGGCCGCTGGCGCAGGTTGTTTGCTTTGTTGTGGCTGCGGCTGCTGCGGCCCACCTGGCGCGGGCGAGGGGGCAGCGCCTTGCGCGCCACCAGAGAGTTCTGCGCGCTCTTTCAGCCATGCTTGATAATCCTGCGGCGTATCCACCACGAGCGTGCCCTTCATTCCGTAGTGACCCAGACCACAAAGCTGGGCGCAAATAACTTCGTAGGTCCCAGTCTTCAGTGGCGTGAACCAGATTGGAATCAGTGAGCCGGGTATCGCGTCGCCTGCGATGCGCATGGCTGGCACGAAGTAATCATGGATTACATCTTTTGAAGAAAGCTCGGCAATCACCGGGCGATTCACCGGCACGTGCAGTTCACCGGTCGTCACGATATCGTCTTTGCCAGCCGGATCATTCGGGTCGAGGCCAAGCGGATTCGAGTTGGTGACGAGAAGGGCGTCTCGCCGGCCAAACTGACCATCCGGTCCCGCGAGGTGATAGTTAAAACTGAACTGCTGCGCCACGACGTGAACGACCAGTGCCTCTTTGCCTGGCGGAAACTGATTCACGCGCTTTGCCCAAAGCGGAATAGCAAACCCGAGGAGAAGGACCGCTTCGATCATTACAACAGAAAATTCCAGGTGCGTTGATATCGGGCTGCGTACCCCGACATGGTCAGCAGCCGGTTGTCGCCGTTTCCGAAACCGAATCAGCACGAAAATAAAAAACGTGGACCAGCCAACAAACAATGCGCCCATGAACCAGTGACAAAACTCCAGGATATGGTCGATCTGATATCCATGTGCGGAGGCGTTCGGCGGTTGTCCAAGGAATTCATTGATCAGCGCAAGGCTATTCATATTTGCTCAGATCTTCCTCGGTGAGCTGCTGGTACGGCTCCTGCGGCATGCGTCCCTGCCGCCACAGGTGAAAACTGAACGCGCCGATTCCGCCAATGACCGAAAGAACCGCGCCAAAAAGGAACCAGATCGCTACTGCCATGTGTTCGGTCGATTTTCCGTCCTTCGCGCCGTAGCAAAACGGGCATGCCAGCGCTTGCTGCGCGGCGAACAGGATCGTTAACATCAGGATTGACAACGCTTTCATGTGATGATGCGGAGCCGTTTCATTTTCTTGTAAAACCAGATGCCGTAAATGATCAACGCAATCGCAGCGGCGATCGATGCGATCGCCCCTGCAAGATAAATCGGCGCACCTTCCACGAGATCGACCCAGACGCACCAAGCGCCAGTCCCCAGCGCAAGCAGCGTCGAGAAAATGATGAAAACGATATGGAAAGCTTTAAGGGACATTTAGCGAAACACCGGGTAGTCGTACCACGCCAATAAAATAAGCCAGAAGAGACCAAGCACAAAAAACCCGGTGAAAATCAGGATGCGATAAATGAGCCGTTTTTCCGCGGCCAGATGCATGAAAACTAAGGCAACAGCTCCCGCTTTCAACGTCGCTACGAGCATGGCGATGCCGACGTTGGCTTTACGCGTCCCGAAATCGACATACGAAAGCGCAACCGTAATCGCGGTAAAAGTGAGCAGAAGCGCGCCCACCATCAGATAGGCTCTTACGTGCTTCTGTACGCCGTGCGCGTATTCCTCGTATTCCTTCGGATCCTGCGAAATATCGGGCGGATTATTCATGGCTTAGAGCAGATAAAAAAGTGGGAATACAAATATCCAAATCAGATCGACAAAGTGCCAGAAAAGGCCGCTCACTTCGACGCGATTCGCCAGGTGTTCCGGGTTGCGCTGGTAAAGCCTTTTGCTGACCGGCAGCCACATGTAAATGAACACGAGCACGCCGCCCAGCACGTGCATGCCGTGCAGACCGGTGATCGTGAAATAACTGGCGAAATACGCGCTGTGTGTCGGCAGAAACATTGTTGCCCGCTCTACGTCCTCCTTTTCAATCGTCGCGATTTTGTCGGTGACCGGTAGCGGGAAGAAATGCGGCCGATCCATCGACGGATTGTCCGGCTCGGCATTCACCGGATCGAGTGCCACTTCGTATTCCTTGGCGTTCTGGTTGTGCAGATGGCCGGTGATCTCGATTCGAGGTTCCATTCCCTTTTCGGCGCGACGCTCGTTACCCAAATATTTTTCGTATTTGCCGAGGGCTTCCGGCTTAATGTAAGCACCGAAGTGCTCGAATTTCTGCGGCCATTCATAAGCAAGTTTGACCGTTAAGAAAATCACACCGCACGAAATCGTGGCCAGCATGTACCACCAGTAGGCGCGATACCTTCTCATCTTCAGCGACGCCCATGCGAGCACCACAGTGACCGACGACAGGATTAGGATGGCCGTGTTCATCGTCCCCACCGGAACATTGAGTAATCCGTGCGGCCACATGCCCGGCGCGGCGTCGATGCGGAGAAAAATGTAAGCTGAGAAAAGCCCGCCGAAGAGCATCACTTCCGATGCCAGAAAAAGCCAGATCCCGATCTTCGCGTTCCAAAGACCTGTGTCAGGCCGAGTCGAAATTGTGTACGGAATTTCCATGGCTCAGCAGATCGCGATCTACCAGCTAGGCGGGAATTAGTTCGGCGGGAGGCTTGCGCCGAGTCCGCTCGGCAGGTTGCACCGGTTCGTTCTGCATCGTGTAATCGCGTTCGCTACCTGGGAGACTGTATTCATAAGGCCCGCGGTAA
>Ga0066706_10000907_pt1 | contig 10638 bp, 9 predicted proteins | sample GraSoiAngelo_155_FD_67274 | JGI IMG/M metagenome (GOLD analysis project Ga0066706, IMG submission 67274) | Grasslands soil microbial communities from the Angelo Coastal Reserve, California, USA - 14_1009_13_30cm | ecosystem: Environmental > Terrestrial > Soil > Grasslands | place: USA...
AGAGGTCAGCGGGAACTTGCCGACCGACTTCGGGTTCCCGATCGACGTGCACGCGCACGAGCCGGACACGATCTACGTCGTCCCGATCAAGAGCGACTCGGAGCACTATCCGCCCGAGGGGAAGCTGCGCGTCTACCGCAGCCGGACGGGCGGGCACGAGTGGGAGGCACTGACGAAAGGTCTGCCGCAACGCGACTGCTACGTCAACGTGTTGCGGGACGCGATGGCCGTCGACTCGCTTGATTCGTGCGGCGTGTACTTCGGCACTACCGGCGGACAGGTGTACGCATCGGCCGACGCCGGGGACAGCTGGGCGCCCATCGTCCGCGATCTTCCGGCCGTGGTGTCCGTCGAGGTCCAGACGCTGCCGTGATCCGAGTCGTGCTCCCGTCGCATCTGCGGACGCTGGCGCACGTCGACGGCGAGGTGAAGCTCGACGTCGAGGGTCAGGTCACCCAGCGCTCCGTCCTCGACGCGCTCGAGGCCTCCTATCCGATGCTCCGCGGGACGATCCGCGACCACGTCACGCAACAGCGCCGAGCGTTCGTGAGATTCTTCGCCTGCGAGCAGGATCTGTCCCACGAACCGCCGGATGCGCCGCTGCCCGACGCGGTGGCGAGGGGGGTCGAACCCTTTCTGGTCGTGGGGGCCATGGCGGGCGGCTAGGGGAAGGACGAGGTCCGAACCATGGATTCGGCCTACCAGACGGGCGATGAGTGAGGCGTCGCATGGGTGAGCGACGAGCGCACAGGGTCGTTGGGCTCCGCGCCCAGGCTGAGAGGAAGGAACCCAGATGACAGCAAGGCTCCGACCCCCGTGCGGAAAGACGGCGGCGAGTCGCCTCGAAGGGGACGGATCATGACCTATGCACTGTGGATCGTCCAGGGGCTGCTCGCGCTCATCTTTCTGTTCGCCGGTGGAGTGAAGCTAGTCCTGCCGCTCGAGGTGCTGACGAAGCAGATGCCGTTGCCGGGCCTGTTCGTGCGGTTCATCGGCGTGGCCGAGGTGCTGGGCGCGATCGGCCTGCTCCTCCCCGGGCTCCTGCGCATTCGGCCGGGCCTGACACCGTTGGCCGCCGCCGGGCTGGTGATCATCATGATCGGTGCGACGACGCTCACGCTGGTGGGCGGCGACCTCGCGCCGGCGCTGATCCCGCTGGTGGTGGGACTCCTCTCGGCGTTCGTCGCCTACGGCCGCTGGCGGCTGGCGCCGCATCGCGGACCCATAGGTTCCCGTGACGCCGATTCCGGGTACCGTCCGCTCTCGACCGGATCTTGAGCCGCCCGTTTCGCGCCTTCCGGTAATTTTCCTGCGAAGGCCCCGGCGAGCGGTGTTCGCCATGTCCTCGTAGATCCGTTGGCTCATCGGACAGCCGCGGCCGAAGGGTAGCCGAAGGCGTTCTGATCGGGTCCGCCCGGGACCTGGTTGAACTTGCCGTCGCCGTCACCGTCGATCCCCAGCCGGATCCGGGGCGGACGCCGCCGCCCAGTGCGGTTGATGAAGTAGCAGTGAGCTCGACGGGGGTCGATTCGCACGCCGCTCTTGACGTGAATTCGAGTCAGCGCCGTCGTCGATCTTGACGGCCGACGGTTCTTTCTGCTACCGATGGGCGGCGGCACACCTCGCCCTCCGGGGCCGGTGTGGACGGCAGCGGGCTCCGGTGTCACGTTCGGCGCTGGTCGGGTGGTGTCGAAGTCCGGGCATCGGCGGTTGGGCGCGACGCGAAGGTCCGCGCGCGGCGGCCCGCGCCCACGCCCGCCGGCCGCTCGCGATGCCGCGCCGCTCGAGCTTTCGAGGGAGGACGTCACGTGCACGACTTGGTGATCGCCAACGCACGCATCGTCGATGGCCTGGGCGCCCCGGCGCGCGAGGGAAGCCTCGCGGTCAAGGACGGACGGATCGCCGCCGTCGGCGACGACCTCGGCGCCGCCGCGCAGCGGGTCGACGGGGCGGGCTTGGTCCTGGCGCCCGGCATCATCGACCTTCACACTCACTACGACGCCCAGCTCACGTGGGATGCCTTTGCGACGCCGTCGACGGCCCTCGGCGTCACCACCGTGGTGATCGGCAACTGCGGCTTCACGATCGCGCCCTGCCGGCCGTCCCACCGCGACCTCATCATCCGCAACCTCACGCACGTGGAGGGGATGCCCCTCGAAGCGCTTCGGGCGGGCATCGCCTGGGACTTCGAGACCTACCCGGAATACCTGGCCGCGCTCGAGCGTCGGGGGGTGGTCCCGAACGTGGCGTCCTTCGTCGGCCACTCGTCGGTCCGCACCTACGTGCTGGGCGAGGACGCGACCCGGCGAGCGGCGACCGACGGCGAGATCGCACAGATGCGCGGGGTGGTCCTCGAGGCGCTTCGGTCGGGGGCGATCGGCTTCGCGACGTCGACGCTCGAGCAGCACAATGGCGAGAACGGGGTGCCGATGCCCTCACGGTTGGCCGACGACCATGAGATGCTCGCGCTCACGGGCGCGCTGGGCGAGGCGGGTCGCGGAGTCTTCATGCTGACCAAGGGCATGACGACGACGATCCCGTGGCTCGAGGAGGTCGCGGCCCGCAATCGCCGCCCCGTGATGATCGCCGCCATGTTCGTCGACCCGGGCGATCCGGAGCGTGTGTTCCGTGAGCTCCGCGAGGTCGAGGCGGCGCGCGGGCGCGACCGCGAGCTGTGGGCGCAGGTGGGCTGCTTCCCGCTCGGGATGGAGTTCACGCTGCGGCACCCCTACCCGCTGGAGGCGCTCATCGCCTGGCGGCCCGCGCTCGAGGCGGCGAGCGAGGAGGGCTACCGGCGGGTGCTCGCCGACCGGGAGTTTCGCCGGGCAATCACGCGCGAGGTCGGGCAGCCTGGAGTACCGAACCGCTTCAGCGACACGCACTGGGATCACCTGACGATCTCGGAGGTCAAGCGGCCGCAGCACCGGGCGGTCCAGGGTCAGACCATCGGGCAGCTGGCACGGGACTCGGGCCGGGAACCTGTCGACTGCTTCCTCGACCTCGGCCTGGCCGACGACCTCGACACACTTTTTGAGTGTGCCCTGTTCAACACCGATGAGAAGAGGGTGTCAGAGTTGCTGCGCCACCCGTACGCGGCGGTGGCGCTGTCCGACGCGGGGGCGCACCTGTCCTTTCTCTGCGACGCCGGCTTTGGCCTGCACCTGTTCGGGCATTGGGTGCGCGAGCGTGGCGATCTGAGCCTCGAGGAGGCGGTGCGCGCGGTGACCAGCACGGTCGCCCGGGCCTACCGCATCAAAGACCGCGGGCGTCTGGTGCCGGGCGCCTGGGCCGATCTCCTGCTGTTCGATCCGAAGACGGTGGCCCGGGGCCCGAGGAGGCGAGTCAACGACCTGCCGACCGGGGCCGGCCGGCTCGATACCCCGGCGGTGGGGCTCCACGGCGTCTGGGTGAACGGCGTGCGGGTCATGGACGAGCGTGGCCCCGCGCGGGACTGCGGTCGCCCTGGCCGGGTGCTGCGCGATTTCGCCGCCTGAGGCCGCGGAGCCGACGCGGGAGGGGCCGGTGAGACGCTGGGCCGGGGTCGTCGCGCTGGCCGCTCTCTCCTTCATCGCGCTCGCGCTGGCCGGCCGAATCCCGGCGCAGGACCGCCAGGGTGAGGGGACGTTGTCGACGTTCGAGGTCGACCCCTTCTGGCCCAAGCCGCTCCCCCACCACTGGCTGATGGGGCAGGCCGCGGGCGTCGCCGTCGACGCCCAGGATCACGTGTGGGTCGTCCACCGGCCGAGGAGCCTGACCGAGGCCGAGCGGGGCGCCGCGCTGACCCCGCCTCGCTCGGAATGCTGCATCCCGGCCCCCCCCGTCCTCGAATTCGACGGCGCCGGCGTCCTGATCCGGGCCTGGGGCGGGGCGGGCGCGGGCTACGACTGGCCGCTCAACGAGCACGGCATCTTCGTCGACCCGCAGGGGAACGTGTGGATCGCGGGCAACGATCCGAAGGACGGCCAGGTTCTCAAGTTCACGCCCGACGGCAAGTTCCTCCTCCAGATCGGCCGGCAGGGGGTCATCGGCGGAGACGCGGACACCCAGCACCTCAACCGGCCGGCGGCGGTGGCCGTCGATCCCGAGACGAACGAGCTGTTCGTCGCCGACGGCTATGGCAACCACCGGGTCATCGTGTTCGACGCGGAGACGGGCGCCTACAGGCGCCACTGGGGCGCCAACGGGCGCCCGCCCGGGGACCCGGGCGTCGCGCCGTTCGGGACGCCGGTGCATTGCGTGCGGATCTCGCGGGACGGTCTCGTCTACGTCTGCGACCGCAGCCACAACCGAATCCAGGTCTTCCGGAGGAGCGGCGAGTTCGTCGCGGAGTTCGTCGTGGCGCCCGAGACTCGGGGCAACGGCTCCACGTGGGACGTGGACTTCTCGCCCGACGCCGGCCAGCGGCACCTCTACACCGCCGACGGCGAGAACAACCACGTCTGGACCCTGCTGCGCGCGGGCGGCCAGATCCTGGGCGCCTTCGGCCGGAGCGGCCGCTCCGCCGGTCAGTTCCACTACGTCCACAACCTGGCCGTCGACTCGCACGGCAACATCTACACGACCGAAGTCGATACCGGCGAGCGGGCCCAGAAGTTCGTCTCCCACGGCGCCGTCGGGCCGGGGCGGGGCCGGCAGTAGTTGTTCCGCGGGCCCGAGTTTGCAAGAATCGTCGGCAATGCGAGCCCTCCTGGGCCCGCGCCGGACCCCGGCGGGGGCCGTCGCGGCGATCCTGATCCTGCTCTGCCCGCTCGCCGCCCCTCGGGTGGGCGCCCAGACCAGCGAGGCGGACGTCTTCGTCGCCCAGGCCGTCGTCGACTTTGACGACAAACGGTACGACGACGCGCTCGCCAACCTTCGCCGGGCCCTCGAGATCCAGCCCGACCACGTCGAGGCCCTCTACTACACGGGCGTGGTGGAGATGGCCCGTGGCCGGCCGGCCGCGGCGGTCCCGCCCCTCGAGCGCGCCCACGCGCTCGCGCCGACAGACGTCTCCGTCACGCTCCAGCTGGGCCTCGCCTACTTCGCGCAGCAACAGTACGAGCGCGCCCGGCCGCTCCTGGAGGAGGCGTTCCGCGCCGACCCCAAGCGGGACGGCCTCGGCTACTACGTCGGCTTCGCGCGGTACCGGCAGAAGGACTACCGGGGAGCGCTCGCCGCCTTCCGGGCCGGGGCCACGAAGAATCCGGACATCGAACAGCTCACGCGCTTCTACACGAGCCTGGCCCTCGGCGCGATCGGGTCCACGGGGGAGGCGGCCGCCGAGGTGGAGCAGGCCCTCAGGCTGGCCCCGGGCTCGGCCTTGACCGGTGCCGCCGAGCGCCTCCGCGAGGGGCTGGCGGTCGCGCGGGGCAGGGAGCGACGGCTCTCCCTCGAGGTCCGCCTCGGGTTCTTCTTCGACGACAACGTCACGATCGTCCCGGATCTGGCGACGAGCGAGCCGCTCGTCCGGGGGCTCCGGCAGCGGGCGCACGAGTCGACGGGCGAACTGGCGGGCCTCAACGCGGGTTACGCGTGGCTCCGCACGGAGAACTGGGAGTCCACGGTAGGCGGGTCGTTCTTCGGCACCTACAACAACGACCTGCCCGCGTTCAACATCTACGACATGGTCGGCAGCCTCGGGCTGACGCGCAAGCTGACGCTCGGCGCGATGCCGGCCCAGGCCGGGCTCCAGTACTCGTTCGACGAGCTGGTGCTCGGCGAGAGCGTGTTCCTCCTGCGCAACACCGTCGCCCTCTCCGGCACGCTCGTCGAGGGCGAGCACCACCTGTCGCAAGCCTTCCTGCGCTACCAGAAGAAGGACTTCCGGGAGCCGGCATCACTGCCGTCGGCGGAGCGCCGCAGCGCCGACAACTGGGCGGCGGGCGCCGTCCACCTGCTGCGCTTCTCCCGGGACCAGCATTTCCTCAAGGCGGGCTACCAGTTCGACTGGGAGGACGCGGACGGCAAGGACTACCGGTACTACGGCAACCGCTTTCTGGCGGGCGCCCAGTACACGCTCCCGTGGAAGGGCGTCCGGCTCAAGTACGATCTCGACGCGCACCTACGCGCGCACACCCGGAAAAATAGCCTGTTCCCGACCACCGCGCCGAACACCAAACGGCGGTACGACACGGAGCTCACGCACACCGTCCGCGCCGAGCTGCCGCTCTCCGGGAGCTTGACCTTGGCGGCCGAGTACTTGAGGACCGACGACGACTCGACCCTGGCCGTGTTCGCCTACCGGCGGAACGTCTACTCGCTCACGCTCTCCTGGTCGTACTGACCCCGGCGCGCCGTCCCGACGGACGACGGGCGCGCGGGCGGGCCGGCCCGTCAATCGACACGCCGGCCGGGGCTCTGGGTCGGGCCCGCGGGGGGAATGAGCCCGCCGAGATTCTGGTTCCCCCCCGGAAGGAGGGGCGGCGGCGCGTAGTCCGGGGCCGGGGTGAGGTTGGGCGTCGGGGGCGGCGAGGCCAGCGCATTCGAGAGCCCGATGGCACTCTGCAGCTGACCGGGCGCGATCTGGCCGTTGTTGGCGTCGGCGACGTTTGGCGACTGGGAGATCGGCACGGGCGGGTTGATCCGCTGGATCTGCCCCACGGGGAAGAACGAGACGCGCCCGAGCTGGCCACCGACGGCGTCGAAGCGCTGAAGCGCGTGCAGGGTCAGCGCCGAGCCGACCGAGTTGCCGGTCGCGGGATCGACCTGCGTCACCTCCACCCCCTTGCCGGTCGTGTCGCTGAGCACGTAGATCGTGCTGCTCGGGGGCGCGGTGACGCCCCCCGCGGGCCCGCCCGGGTTCGCCTCGACGGCGACGACGGTCCCGCGGACGGCGGCGATCGCGTTCGGGGTGCGGATGTCCACGCTCTCGCCCGGCTTCATCTTCTCCCGCGCCACCGCGAGGCTTAGCGTGCCGGACGTGAGGGCGATGGTCGACTTGCCCGGAACCTCGGTGATGGTGACGCGCGAGTGCTCGCGGAGCGTCAGCAGGGCCGTGCCGCCGAGGAGGACGCGGGCCAGCGCCTGGTCGCCGGTGACGATCTTGTCCTGGAGGAACACGTCATCGCGATACCTCAGCGCGACCGGATCGGGCGCGGTGGCGTGGGTCGCGACGACCTTGCCCTGGAGCTGGGTCACCACGCCCGCCTTGACGCCCTGGGCGGGGGCGAGCGTCGGACCGAGAAGCAGCGCCACGGACGAGACCAGCGCCGCGATGCGGGGACTCGAGATCGCCATATGTCACGTCCTCCCGTGTCGGTTCCGTCGTCCGGTCGGGCCGGGCCCAGCGCCGGGACGAGGGCCATCATGATGGCGCGCGACTCGCGCGGATGTCAACGGTGACGTCGGGGCCGGCCGGATGGTATCGTGCGGGCCGCGGCGGTGGGGGGCGGGCGCCAAGGATCGGCGAGGGCGCCGCGGACAGGGAGGGATCGGGCCAGATGCGGCGCGGCGGCGCTACGACACCCTGGCTCGCCGGCCGGGCGAGCGACGCGGGGCTCCCCGCGGCGTTCCACCGACGCGGCTCCGTCCGCGCCTGACCGCCGATGCCCGAGTTGCCCGAGGTTGAGGCGGCACGACTCATCGCGCGCCGGGTGGCCGTCGGCCGGCGCATCACCGGCGTCTGGTGCGCGACCGATCCTATCGTCTTCGAGGGCGTCAGCCCGGCGCGCTTCCGGAGGGCGCTGCTGGGCCGGGAGGTGCTCGCCGTGCGCCGGCATGGCAAGCACCTCTGGCTCGTGCTGGATCGCCGGCCGTGGCCGACCTTTCACTTCGGCATGACGGGGGGGCTTCACACCCCGCGCGGGCCCTCCGTCAAGCTCGTCTCGAGCCGCCGGCGGGGCCGTCTGGACGTCTGGCCGCCGCGCTTCACGAAGCTCCGGGTCACCCTCGACGACGGCGGGGAGGTGGCGCTCGCCGACGCCCGCCGCCTCGGACGCATCCGCCTCCGCCACGATCCGCCCCGCGAGCCGCCGATCAGCCTCCTGGGGTTCGATGCCCTGCGCCAGCTGCCGCCGCTCGCGCGGTTTCGCGAGCTCCTCCGCGGCCGGTCGGCGCCCGTCAAGGCGGTGCTGCTCGATCAGGCGTTCGCGGCCGGCGTGGGGAACTGGATCGCGGACGAGGTCCTCTACCAGGCGCGGATCGACCCCCGCCGCCGGGCGCACACGCTCTCGGCGGCCGCGGTCCGACGTCTGCGGGCGAAGATCGGCTCGGTGGTCACGACCGCGGTGCGCGCCCGCTCGGACAGCGATCGCTACCCGCGCGCGTGGCTCTTCCACGACCGCTGGGGCCGGAGCGCGGGGGCGGTGACGGCGCGCGGCGAGCGGATCCGCTACGACACCATCGGGGGCCGGACGACGGCGTGGGTGCCCGTCGTCCAGCGCTGACGCGGGCGCCCGCTCGGCGGGGCGGGGGGGTCCGTCTACGATCGCGGAGAGAGGATCATATACGTCGCGCGGCCGACGGCGACGAGACGCCCGGCGGCGTCGGTGATCGTCGTCTCGCCGAAGGCGATCGCTCGCCCCTTGCGGAGGATGCGCCCCTCGGCAAAGAGGTCGCCCTCGGCCGGGGCCGCGAGGAAGCTCACGTTGAGGTCGAGCGTGGTCTGGCCGACCCCGCCCTCGGACGCCGCGTGAAGGGTCCCGAGCGCAGCGCCGACGGCGGCGTCGACCAGCGTGCCGTAGACGCCGCCGTGCACCGGCGCCCCCGGCGCGTTCCTGAGCTCGTCGCGCACCGGAAGGCGCAGGCGTACCCAGCCCTCTCGCGCATCCTCGACCGCGATGCCGAGGTGGCGCCAGAAGAGGTTCGCCCGTCCCCGTTCCCGCACCGCCGCCAGCAGGTCGTCGGCCACCCGTCCTCCCGGTTGATCGCCCGAGCAGTTTAGCCTAGCCTGTAGTCCGGCTCGGCCATTCGTCACGAGACGGAGAACGCCATGAAAGCTGCGATCTGCTACGCGCCCCAGAAGCCACTCGAGATCGCCGACGTCGACCAGCAAGGCCCGCAGGCCGGCGAGGTCCGCGTGCGGGTGAAGGCGACCGGCGTTTGCCACAGCGACTGGCACGTCATCAACGGCGACTGGACGCTGCCGCTCCCGATGGTGCTCGGCCACGAGGGGGCGGGCATCGTCGAGGAGGCGGGTCCGGGAGTGACCAACGTCAAGCCGGGCGATCACGTCATCTTCTCGTTCCGCCCGCAGTGCGGCCGCTGCCTCTACTGCTCGACCGGCCGCCCGGTCCTGTGCGACGGTCACAAGTCCGCCCGCTGGGGGATGCTCGACGGCACCCAGCGCCTGCGCCGCCACGGGCAGGAGATCTACCAGCTCGCGCGCCTCGGCACCTTCGCCGAGCGGGTCGTGTGCCCGGCCGAGATGGCGATCCCGATCCGGACGGAGATGCCCTGGCCCCAGGCGGCGCTCCTGGGCTGCGCGGTGCCGACGGGCGTGGGCGCGGTGACCCGCGCGGCCAACGTGGAGATGGGCGCGTCGGTGCTCGTGGTCGGCTGCGGCGGCGTCGGACTCAACGTGATCCAAGGCGCACGGCTCGCCGGCGCCCGGTTGATCCTCGCCTGCGACCTCCTCGACAACAAGCTCCAGTTCGCGAAGGAGTTCGGCGCGACCCACACCCTGAACGGCAAACACGACAACGTGGTCGAGCGCGCGCGGGAGCTGACGGAGGGGCGCGGCGTGGACTACGCGTTCGACGCGATCGGCGGCGAGGCGACGACGCTCCAGATCATCGACGCGATCCGCCCGGGCGGGACGGCGGTCATCGTCGGGATGGCGGCCATGAACGTCCGCGCGCCGATCACGCCGTACGCGATGGCGCTCCACGAGAAGACGCTGAAGGGGACGGTGTACGGCTCGGTCCGGCCGATCCTCGACTTCCCGCGCCTGGCGGAGCTCTACCTCGACGGTCGCCTGAAGCTCGACCAGCTCGTCAGCCGAACCTATCCGCTCGACCAGATCAACGAGGGCTTCGAGGCGCTCCGGCGCGGCGAGGTGGCGCGCGGCGTCGTCGTCTTCTGATCGCCGACGGGGGAGGAGGGGCCGCTTGAACCGGGCCCGCGTGGTCGCCGCGGCCGCCGGCGGGGAGGGAGCCGCCGGCGCCACGCGCAAGGTCAGGGACCATCCGATGCCCGGGGTCACGGGGTTGCCGGCGCGACCGTGATCGTCGCCGGGAACGTGCCCTTAGCGCCGCTCACGACGCTCGGCGTCGGGGGCCCCGCGCGGTACTTCATCGAGGCGCGCGACGAAACGGCGGTGCTCGACGCCCTCGGCTGGGCCCGCCGGCGGCGGCTCCGCTTCCTCGTGCTCGGGGGCGGCTCGAACCTGGTCGTCGCCGACGAGGGCGTCGACGGCCTCGTGGTCAGGATCGCGCTCCGCGGGATCTCCGCGCGCGAGAGCGGCGGGGCCGTGGACCTCACGGCCGCGGCCGGCGAGCCGTGGGACGACCTCGTCGGCCTGACCGTCGAGCGGGACTGGGCGGGCCTCGAGTGCCTGAGCGGGATCCCTGGCCTCGTCGGCGCCACCCCGATCCAGAACGTCGGAGCGTACGGTCAAGACGTGAGCGAGACGGTCGCCGCCGTGCACGCGCTCGACACGGCCGACGGCCGCCTCGTGACGCGGTCGAACCTCGAGTGCGGCTTCGCCTACCGCGACAGCGC
>Ga0066706_10000910_pt1 | contig 10629 bp, 7 predicted proteins | sample GraSoiAngelo_155_FD_67274 | JGI IMG/M metagenome (GOLD analysis project Ga0066706, IMG submission 67274) | Grasslands soil microbial communities from the Angelo Coastal Reserve, California, USA - 14_1009_13_30cm | ecosystem: Environmental > Terrestrial > Soil > Grasslands | place: USA...
TTGAGCCAACTGCGCGTTGATTCGCACGGGCCGCTGGAGAACGCGAATTCCACCCACTACGGAATCGGCGCCCGCGCTCGCCACCAACGACGTGCTCCCGTTAGCCCGCGCGCTGATGGTTCCATCCGGGGCCACCGTGGCCACGGTTGTGTCCCCGGTCCGGTACGTTAGCGCAGCGCCGGTCACCGGAGACCCAAGACGGTCGATCGCTGTCGCGCGTACAACCGCCGTGGCACCTAGCGCGTCGAACAAAATCGAATCCTGCCCTAAGGTGACGCCAGCGATTCTTTGGCTCACTGTCGCTGGCACGGTGTCCGTCACGCCTGTATTGGCTCGTACGAGGAGGAGCACTGAACCATTCCGTCTCGATCGCGCCAGTCCGTCCACACTCACGGAGACAGTCGTCGAGTCGGTCGACGAGAAGGTCACCTCCGACCGTGTAAGAGGTACGCTCAGACTATCAACGACAGCTGCGGTTAGGCGCATGGTATCGCCCAACGCGTCGAAGGTGATTGACGCTTCAGGAACCTGTATTGAAGTGGCCTGCTGCGCGACAGCGACTCCCAGCTCCTTCACTAGACTCCCTGCCTGGAGTTGTATGAGGGTGGTACCATTCGCCGCGCTGCGCAGCGTAATCGGGTTCCGTCCTACGAGACGCGCTATCGTCGTGTCTAGAAGACGTACCTGGGGGGCGGAATCCATAACCACGAGGCCTCGGTCATCTATAAGCCTTACAGAATCATAAACGACCTGGCCGATGGCATGAAACCGAAACGTGTCGACGGTTGTCGCGATGCTCTGTACAACCTGGATCACGCCCACCCGGAGCGTATCGGCAACGGTGGCAGCGGCGCCGACAACTAGAGCGCTTCCGCGTCGCCGCGGGCGCACTCTGCCGAGCGTATCTACCCGGAGCAGAGCGGTGTCGCTGGAAAAAAACCTGGCGTGAGGCGCGATAAACCTATTGCCGAAGGGGTCCTCGGCTTGCAGAATGCACGTCAGTGTGTCCCCCAAGCGTAGGGTTTGGACACCCGACGGCAGTAGACTGACGTGCGCCACGAGGTAAGGCACTGCGGACGCTCGGTACTTGGCGCCCGCGCTGCGGGATCCCGTGCTTACCCGTACCTCAAGCGCTTGCGAGTCCACAGCTCGCGTACCAAGCACCCAGGTAGCAGCGGCGTACCCATAGGCATCTGTTTCGGTGGACGACGCGTTGATCTGTGCCCCGGCCCCTGAAGTTGTCCATTGCACCTTGGCGGCGGGAATCGGCTCGCCGCCGCTACCGACCGCTCGGACTCGTACGAGCTGCGGGAGGGGCTCCCCCGGGTGGCCAAGGATGACGCTGTCCACCGGTAAGGAGGAAACGAGCACGAGCGACCCTGACCCGACTGGATCGCCAAGGCAGGCACCAGTGATCGCCGCGGCCACGAGGACCGTGAGAGTGCGCGGGCGCATGCGGATCTAGGTCGTCGCCCGGGCGCGGCGGTAAACGAGTTTCCCCACTTGGTGCTCGTGGACAAGGGCACGGACCTGCCAACGCAGCGGTTGTGCCCGCCGTCACAACTGGGGGGGTTACTTGCTAAACAGTTAACCTACAATGAGTTAGTGGTATCGCCTGGATACCAATCCGCCCGGATGGTGATAGCGAGTTGTTGCATGGTCGCAACATTCTCGTGCGAATGGCGCTTGTCGCCCACCGACATTTGGACGGTCCAAGGAGGTAACGGACAATCTGGCGCCCCTACGTCATGGCAGTTCGCGGGCCTACTTCCTCCCCAACGGCCGCAGCTACCTGGGTCACCTGTGCCTCGGTCATGTGAGGGTAGAGGGGAAGCGACAACCCGCTGCTCGCCACACGCTCGCTGGAAGGGTAGTCGCCCACACCGTGACCCAGCGAAGCGTACGCCTCTTGTAGGTGAAGCGGAACCGGGTAATGCAGGCCGGTCTGAATGCCCTTGGTCTCAAGCGCCCGCCGTACTTGATCCCTTTCCGGGACGAGTATGACGTATAGGTGGTATACGCTAAGGGCCCAATCCCGCTCACGGGGCAGCTCCACGCCCAGGCCGGCGAGGTGGGTTTGGTACCACGCCGCCACCCGTCGCCGTCGCTCGTTCCACACCTCAAGCTGGCGTAGCTTCACCGCCAACACCGCTGCCTGCAAGGCGTCTAGCCGCGCGTTCGTGCCGTCTCCCGTTACGTGCAAGTAGCGCTCCCGCTGGCCGTGGTCACGCAAGACCCTACAACGCTGAGCGACATCCGCATCGGCTGTCGTGATCGCCCCAGCCTCGCCCATCGCCCCGAGGTTCTTCCCCGGGTAGAAGCTAAAGGCCGCGGCATTTCCAAAGGTCCCGCACCGCTGACCGTGGCACCGCGCCCCGTGTGCCTGGCAAGCGTCCTCGACGACCTTCAACCCATGCCTGCCCGCCACGTCTAGCAGGGCACGCCAGTCTGCCGGATGTCCATACAGATCCACCGGAACCATTGCGCTCACCCGTTTCCCGCTCTTTCGCTCGACCAGCGCGCCATCGCGTCGCACACACTGGCCTTCCAAGTAGGCGGCGGCCCGATGGGGATCCATCGTGTAAATCCCTGGCTCGACGTCAATGAAAACCGGACTCGCTCCGGCTTGTGTGATTGCTTCGACGGTTGCAATGAAGGTGTGGGGCACGGTGAGAACGAGATCGCCTGGTCGAACGCCGACGGCCTGCAGCGCGATACGCAGCGCGTCGGTACCGCTCCCGACGCCCACGGCGTACGGCACTTCGCAATACTTGGCGAAGGCCTCTTCGAATTCATGCACTGCCGGTCCGCCAACAAACGCAGACCCGTCCACAAGGGTTCGCCAGCGCGCTTCGATTTCCTCCCGAACTTCTTCATGCATCGCGCGGAGATCGGTAAACGGAACCTTCATCGAGACCGCCGTTTCGCCTTCGGTGGAAGAGCCCGGGCAGGGATTCCCGCTACTACCGCCCGCGGCGGCACGTCCTTGGTGACAACCGCCCCTGCGCCCACGATTGCCCCCTCGCCAATCGTCACTCCTGGCATGATGACGGCGGCGGTGCCAATGGCGGCCCGCCGCCGCACCAGCGTCGCCTCGAGAGTCCAATCCACCTCGGCTTTCCGCTTACCGCTTTCGGTGGTCGCAGCCGGATAGCGGTCATTCAGAAAGTTCACATTGTGACCCACAAACACCTCGTCCTCGATCGTCACGCCTTCGCAGATGAAGGTGTGGCTCTGAATCTTGCACCGTGCGCCGATCTTGGCGCCTTTCTGAATCTCCACAAAAGTGCCGATCGACGTATCGTCACCGACCTCACACCCGTAGAGGTTCACGAAGGCATACAGCTTCACGTTGCGCCCCAGCTTCACGTCGGGCGCGACTCTACACAGCAAGCTATCTCGCTCAGTCACATTCATCGTGAGTCCATCGTTGATCGAGGATCGTCGTCCTCGAATGTCAACCTTCAGATTTGCGGAGCTCGTTCGACCATTCGATGGCGTCGAGCAGTCGAGAATCGAATGCCCGCTTGAGCAGATCTATATTCGGCATGACGCAGTGCCCACCGATGACGCCTGGGAAGAATTGCACGCTCGGCAGGTACGCAATCTCCTTGTAGAATTCGATTATTTCCTCGTATGGGACCCCCAGCCGATGCGCGAAGCGGTTCACGTCCTGGGCGAACGCGACGAGCACTCCCAAATAAGTGGTCTCCGTAAGCTTGGCGAGCTCGGTCGCCTCAGGTGAGGCGAGCCGTCGCGTTCGTATGCCAGCCGCCTCGAAGTGTTCCGCCGTGCGCACCGCCGCGCGTTCGTCCTGAGCACCTATGAACTTGACGTAGTGGACCAATTCGTCTTGCATCCGAGCGTGTTTTCCCCGAACAGGGCTATGGACAACGGGAGAGCCTACACGCTCCTGGGTGGCACGAGTAGTGCCAACCGGCACCGTGGAGTGAATGACAACCACACTCGGTTTATAGCGCGCAACGTAGGTTGCCGTGGTCCCGATGAAGTCGGGGATCTCGCCCGGATAACAGACGTGCAAGAAGTCCACGCGTTCTGACACGTCATGCGGGGACAAGTCCACTCCCTCCACGCGGTGCACACTCTTCAACACGGCGTGGAGTGGACGCCCTACCTCCCCCAATCCGACTACTAACGAGAGCGTCGTCAGGCCACCCTCGGACTTACCGAGTTTGCCCAAGACTCGCGACCTCCTCCACTATTCGAACGTACCCCTCCTCCATTTGCTGCCATCCTGCGGCTATCGGAAGGAGCTGGGCTTCGGACGCGCGCCGTCTGGCCTCCTCAGGCTGGTCCAGCACCGCCGCGAGTGTCCTCGCCAGTGGCCGCGGGCCGAAATCTCGTATGTACCAGACGGCATTCTCCGGAAAGTACCGCGCGACCGTTGGCGTCCAGGTCACCACGCTCGGGATCCCGAGCCTTACAGCTTCGATCAGCTTGGTCGGCAGCATCTGATCGGTGAACACATCACGGCGCATCGAAACGATCTCAACGCCAACACGCGCCAAGCGTTGAAGCAAGTCTTCTGGCCGGAAACGACGACCGGCGATTTCCAGCACGTCCCGCAGGCCGAGTTCATCGCGGAGTGTTTGCAGAGCGGGCACGGCGTCTCCGTCTCCCCAAATCGCTCCTCCAACGTCGCGGCCCGCCTCTCTGAGTAGTGCCATGGCGCGGACGAACACGTCCAGACCCATCCTGGCGGCAACCGTACCATGATACACAACGAAAGGCGAAGGAGCACGCGGCGGCTGCACCGGAAAAAGCCGCTCGTCGGCTGTATTCAGCACCACGCGAAGGCGGTTTGCCTGCACGCCATGACGTTCCGTCAGTTCGCGGTGAGGTTCGTGCACGCACAGGACCGCATCCGCGTGCTGCGCGGAGACACGCTCTTCCCACCGGAGCGCTCGCACAGTGAGGTTGGCCCCGCGCATGCCGGAGAACTTCGATTGAAAAAGTTCGGGGACTGGGTCGTGGATGTCCAGGATTACTGCAGTGCCGGAACGGCGAACGCCCGCAGCGGTCCAGACGACAAAGTTTGGAAGATTATTGGCTTGCACCACTGCGATCCGCCGTCGACGCGCTAGACGGCGCAGGATCAGCCTCGCCCATACTAGGAAGCTCGCGTACGCCCACGCATATCGCAGGAGCTTCGCACCACGGTAGCGCATCTGGCGTTTGCGAACCAGGATGATGCCGTCTAGCCGCCCAACGACTCTCTCCTCACCCGTCGCAAGGCCAAGTTGGAAGACACGCCAGCCACGGCGGACCAACGTCTCACAATGGCGCCGAACACGCGAATCGGTCGCCGCGTGGGTATAGGCGACCGAAACGTACACACGTCGCGCTGGACGGTTTGTGTTCGTCACGCAGCGGCTGCGGTCACGTCCTTAACAGGGAGATGCCGGCGCGCGCATTCCGAGGACTGGTCCCCCTTGCTGTATCGAGTTGTGGGCCGCTTCGAGAATTCGGACCACTCGCCAGCCCGCCACGCCGTCCGCGATCAGTTCTTCCTTCCCGCCGATCGCATTGATGACGTTGTCTGTCTCCAAGGCTAGTGCCTCGCGAGTCTCCAGCTGCGGCGCATGCATATCACCGGAGCGATAGGAGATCATTAACTGATACTCCTTTTCGAGGGCCGGGTCCGTTGCGATCGAGAACCCCTTGTCGTAAACCTTCAGCTTCTCACTCGGCTCCATATCGTCATAGATCATCATCTTCTTGGAGCCGCCCACAATGGTCCGGCGGACCTTCGCAGGCGCAAGCCAGTTTACGTGGACGTGGCTAATCAACGAACCCTCGTACCGCACCATGAGATATGCAATGTTCTCGGTTGGACTCCCTCCGTGCGCGGCACCCGTGGCCGATACGCTAACCGGATCCTGACCGATCAGGTAGTCCATGATCGATACGTCGTGCGGAGCGAGATCCCACATCACATTCACATCCGTCTGAATGAGCCCGAGGTTGATGCGTACCGAGTCGAAGTAGTACAGGTCCCCGATCTCCCCCGCCGAGATGAGCTCCTTCATTTTCCGAACCGCACCCGTGAACACGAACGTGTGGTCCACCGCCAGGAGCAATCCCTGACGCTCTGCGAGCGCACATAGCTCTTCAGCCTGATCCGCTCGTGTCGCGAGCGGCTTCATCACGAGGACGTGTTTTCCGGCCGCCAGCGCGGCCTTAGCGAGCTCGAAGTGGGTGAACGAAGGAGTCGCGATCACGATCAAATCGAGGTCTGCGGCTAAGAGCTCATCCGCACGGTCCGTCAGTTTGGGGATCCTGTATTCGGCCCCGAGGCGCACAGCCCGCTCGTACCGCGTGTCGCACACGGCTTCCACCTGGCTCGAAGGGTGGCGAGCGAAATTCCGCACTAGATTGGGTCCCCAGTAACCGCAGCCGATGACGCCGACACGAATCAATGCCACTTACGCCTCCCGCGACAAATGGTCTGGGTTACGCGGCCCGGCCTGAATTGAACACAACGACCGGCAGAGTCCTGAATAGAATCTTCACATCCAACCACAGCGACCACCGCCGTACGTAGTCCAAGTCCAACTCACACATCTGGCGGTAAGTGAGCTGGTTTCGCCCGGACACCTGCCACAACCCCGTGATCCCGGGGCGCACACGCAGGCGATCGAACTGCCAGTGGTCGTACCGCTCGAATTCATAGCCGAGCGGGGGCCGCGGCCCGACGAGGCTCATGTCCCCACGCAGCACGTTGAAGAGCTGCGGTAGCTCGTCGATAGACGAGCGCCGCAGCAGTCGCCCAAAACGTGTCACGCGTTGATCGTTGACCAGCTTGTACACCGGTCGTTTGCCGCCGTCCACGTGCCCCGCTTCGAGCTCCTCGTCGCCAAGCAGCTTGCGAATCAACTCGCGATGGGCCGCATCGGATGCGTCCGCCCGCATGGTGCGAAACTTCCACACTCTAAAGCGGCGCCCGCCCACTCCGATTCGCTCCTGCCGGAAAAACACCGGACCGGGCGAGTCCAACTTCACTAGGAGAGCGACGAGGAGCATGAGGGGCCCGCTTACGACGAGCCCTACGATTGCCCCAACCAGATCCACGGCCCGCTTGACCACCAATTGCCAGCCCTTAAGGGTAGGTGCCGTGAGCTCGATTAGCGCCTGTTCACGGCGCCACACGACGTTCGGCTGCACGCCGGCCACGTCGATCGCTCGTGGGACGGACAGCACCTGACACTCTGCGGCTAGTGCGGCATCCACAACCTCACGGAAGCGCGCGTCCGACAGATATCCGCACACCACGACCGCCTCCGCACCGGTGCGATGGAGTAGCGTCGGAAAATCCGCCACGTGGCCGATCGCGCCGGGAGCCGGCGGAACGTGCGCGTCAACGAACCCGAGGGACCTGTACTCACTCCCAGCTGCGAACGCGCGACTGGCAATTGCCGCTTTGCACTCTTCGGCCGGTCCCACAAATAGCGCGGCCGCCGCCTGCTCGGGGTATGGCAGCACGCGCGCCACCACGCGATCCAGCACGCGCCGCTCGGCCACGAGCCCCGCCCACACCAGCGCGGTCGTGATGGCGTACTGCACGATCACGGGCTCGAGCCCGCGGGTCCACAGCGTCATCCACAGCGGCAGCGCCGTCGCCAGCGCGCACGCGATGAACAGCCGTTGCGGATCCCGGCGCTGGTCCGCTCGTCCGTAGTTCCGCGTCAGGAACAGCGCCACAAACAGCGCGGCCGCGTACTGCCAGCCGTTCAGGATACCGGGCGGCAGCGCACCGCCCACCTGCGCCGCGAGACGATCGCCCAGCCACGCGTATTCCCGCACCGCACGCACCACCTCGCGCATCACGTAGAACGAGGCGAGATCGGCTACGACCAGCACCGTGAACCGGCGCAGCGCCCGCAACATGTGACGCCGCAGGTTGGTCGCCGCGCGCTGCTGCAGGTCGAGCCGGATCCGCACCGGCGTCTTGCGCTCAGGCGGCGCGGACGCGGGCTCGACGGGCGCATACGTGGGATGGAATGGCGCGTGGGTCGCGGGTGGGGCCGCGTTCAACAGGGACGCCGATGTGGACAACTCTGCCGTCAGCTCACGAGGCAAGGATTCCACGCAACATCCCCCCAAGAGGTGCACAAACTGCGCGCGGCCCGAGCGCAACAATCGCGCTTGACCGGCCAGCTGCGCGGCCATGTTTGTCTTACGGGAGCCCTACTACCCGCCGCCTGCCGTCGGACGACCACTGCGGACACCCACACCTGCGACCACCAAACCCGCCGCAAACCCGACCAGCCGGACGCGTCCCCCGCTCAAGGGCGCACGGTAGCGGTCCGTGAGACGGGGGCTCAATATACCCGTCCTAGGCCAGTCCGCTAGGTCATCCGGCCAGAAAAAATGTGACGGCGGTCACGCAACACAGCGTTGCGGAAAAGCCACAGAAATAGAGGTTTTTCGCCCGGGATTAGCGGCGAACCCGACCCCGAGCCTATCAAGGTCGCGAACGGCTCCGACTCGCTGAACCTGCACTGCTTCCAGAAGGCGAACCCCTAACAAACGGTGGGCAGTGCACCGTGCGCGGTTGCCTCCGATGCGGGGCTGGTCTCAGCGGAGATCGCCGAACATCGGGAGCGACCGCGCACTGCGCACCGCGCAACCAGGCTAGGTAGCTGAGTCGCTTACGCAGCCGCCGCGGACGTGGCACATTCGGGTTCCTGAAAGCCTTTGTCCGCGTCTTCGCCCTGGCGCCCGACTGCCACACCAGCGGCCGTTATCAGCGGGTGTGGCAGCGCCATTTCTACGATGGACTGCAGGCGGCACTGCCCAGTGTGCTACTGCCGGAAGCGGTGGACTTTGGATGGGCGCGCCCGCCGTGGGCGGCGACCCTGGGTCCGTCGCACGATCGGGCCGCCGTGTCGGAACGCCTGTGGGACCAGATCCGCACCACCCACGCCGGGCGCGGCCTGGACGCGGTGATCTCCTACTGCTTCAGCTCGGATGTCGATCCGGCGCTGATCGGGCGCACCGTGGACATGGGCATTCCCTGGATCAACTTCTTCTGCGACTCGAGCTACGCGTTCGACTTTGTAGAGGCCCTGGCCCGTGTGGCGTCACTCAATTGGTTCCCCGAGCGGGCTGCCGACGCGCGCTACCGTGCGCTCGGCCGCCCCGTCCTGTGCCGGCCGTACGCCGTGAACCCCGCCGCGCTGCCGGAGGCCAGCTGCGAGACCGCCGAGCACGCGTTGGGCTTCGTTGGGGCGCCCAACGGAAGCCGCATACGCCACCTCGCTGGCCTGTTGCTGTTCGGCTGGCGTACCGCAGTCCGCGGCGAGGGCTGGCGGCGACCGCGCGCAGCGCCAACCGCGCCGCGTCCGCACCGCCCGGCCTCCACAGACTTCCGCACACGGGGGCGCCTCGGCGAGCGCATCCTCGTGCGCGCGCTGATGCCCCTCGTCCGTGACGGGGCACGCCCCCTCACCGACGACGAGATGATGCCCTTTCTGTCACGCTGCCGTGTAGTGCTGGGACTGAACGAAGGCCGTGATCTCAATGGCGTCTACCAGAGCTACATGAAGCTGCGGGATGTCGAGTTCCCCGGCCACGGTTGCTGCTACCTGACTCAGCACAACGAAGACGTCGAGCATGCCTTCGACGTGGGGCGAGAAGTGCTGACGTTCCGCCAGGTGGCTGAAGCCGCCTCGCTGGTGCGTCGGAGCGTGCGACATCCCAAGGATGCGCGGGCGATCGGTCGGGCGGCGCGACGGCGGGTGCTGGCCGAGCACACGTGGGCGGCACGGCTCGCCGAGCTGGCGCGGGCGTTGTGATGCGCATCGGCGTGGTCTCGCCCAACCTGCCCACCAAGGCCCTGCCGATGCGCGGCATGTCACATGACGAGCAGCTGCGACTGTTTGCGGCGGCCGGCCACGAAGTACGCGCCGTGGTGCCCCTGCCCTGGTCGCCGCGCCGCTGGCTGGCCGGCAAACCCATCCCCGACGAGGAGCGCGACGGAGCGGTGCTGGTGGCCCATCCGCGCTACGCGCGCGTGCCGCGCTCGTTGGGAGGCGTCGGGCACGCGCTAGAGCGCCGGCTGTTCGCTCGGGCCGCGGCGACCGCGCTAACGCTCGGGGGAGCGGCGCCCGACGTGGTGCTGGCGCACTCTGCGTCGCTGCCGGGCGCACTGCTCGGCCAAAGCCGGCGCCAGATCGGCGGCGCCGCCTTCGTGGTCAGCCTGTACGACCACGAGCTCTACGACCTGGCCCCGGCGAGCACGATCGTGCGCCAGGGGATCGTTCGGACGCTCAGGAGCGCGGATTGCGCAGTCTATCTGTCGGAGGCTCTGCGCCGCCGTGCCATCGAGCTGGCGGGCCCGCATCGGAACGTAGTGATCCCGCTCGGCATCGCGACCCATGTATCGCCGCCCACGGTGCGGCCGCGCGGCTTCACGGTTTGCACAGTCACGCGCCTCATCGCGCGCAAGCAGGTGGATCGTCTGACCCGGGCGTTCGCACGGCTCGCCGCCGAGCGACCGGACGTGCGCCTAGTGATCGTAGGCGATGGCCCTGAGCGGGCGCCCTTGGAGCGGCTGGTCCGCGCGCTGGGGATCGATCGCCAGGGCCTGGTCGAACTGACCGGTGC
>Ga0066706_10000911_pt1 | contig 10628 bp, 10 predicted proteins | sample GraSoiAngelo_155_FD_67274 | JGI IMG/M metagenome (GOLD analysis project Ga0066706, IMG submission 67274) | Grasslands soil microbial communities from the Angelo Coastal Reserve, California, USA - 14_1009_13_30cm | ecosystem: Environmental > Terrestrial > Soil > Grasslands | place: USA...
ATCGGCGGGGAGCTCCTCAAGCGCTACGGCTTCCCGCAGCAGGTCATCGACGGCGTCGTCGGCCACCATGGCGATGTCGAGCCGGTCACGATGACCGGCACCCTCATCTCGGCAGCGGACGCGATCAGCGCCGCGCGACCGGGAGCCCGAAGCGAGATCGTCTCGAACTACATCCAGCGGCTGCAGGAGCTCGAGAGCGTCGCGAACAGCTTCCCCGGCGTCGAGAAGGCATTCGCGATCCAGGCGGGCCGCGAGGTCCGCGTCGTCGTAAAGCCGGAGCAGATCGACGACCTCGCGAGCGCGCGGCTGTCGCGGGACATCGCGCAGAAGATCCAGGACACGCTGCAGTACCCCGGGCAGGTCAAGGTCACCGTGATCCGCGAGACGCGCGCGGTCGAGTACGCGAAGTGAGCGCGGGCGCCGGCGGCAGCCCCGCGCGCTGAGCGCGTGAGGGTCCTCTTCGTCGGGGATGTCGTCGGAAAGCCCGGGCGCCAGGCCGTTGCCGCGCTCGTGCCGGCGATCCGCGAAGAGCAGCGGATCGACCTGGCGATCGTCAACGGCGAGAACGCGGCCGGCGGCGCCGGCCTGACCGCCGAGATCGCGCGCGAGCTGCGCGACGCGGGCGCGGACGTCGTCACGAACGGGAACCATGTCTGGGATCAGCGAGCGTTCCTCAAGGAGATCGATGCCCTCGACTTCTGCCTGCGTCCGATCAACCTGCCGCCGGGCAACCCCGGCCGCGGGTGGCTCGTCGCCAAGGGCGCGCTCGTCGTGAACGCCATCGGTCGCGTGTTCATGGCCGCGCAGGACGATCCGTTCCGCGCGCTCGACGCGCTGCTCGTCGAGCTCGGCGGCCGCGCACCCAAGGTGCGCATCCTCGACTGGCACGCCGAGGCGACGAGCGAGAAGCTCGCGATGGGCTGGCACCTCGACGGCCGCTTCTCGGCCGTGGTCGGAAGCCACACGCACGTCCCGACCGCGGACCCGCGCGTCCTCCCCAAAGGCACCGCCCTGGTGGCCGATACCGGGATGGTCGGTCCGCGCGACTCGGTGCTCGGCATCGAGCCCGAGATCATCGTCTCGCGGTATCTCGACCACCTGCCCCATCGCTTCGCGGTCGCCGGCGGGATCGTGCAGTTCAACAGCGTGGTCATCGACGTGGATGAGGAGACCGGACGCGCGCGCTCGATCGAACGTGTCGACCGGGAGTGGTCCGTCTGACCGTCGGGTATCCGATCGACCTGCACACGCACTCGCTCCGCTCCGACGGCGCGCTCACGCCCGACGATCTCGTCCGCCGGGCGGCCGCTCGCGGCGTCCGCGTCCAGGCACTCTCGGACCACGACACGCTCGCGGGCGTCGGCGAGGCGATGCGCGCCGGCGCCGAGCTCGGTCTCCGCATCATCCCCTCGACCGAGCTCAACACCGAGTCGGAGTGGGGCGACGCGCACGTCCTGGGGTACTTCATCGATCCCGCGGACGCCGCGCTCGAAGAACGGCTCCGTTGGCTGCGCGAGAACCGCGGCCACCGCGTCGAGCTGATGGTCGCCAAGCTCAACGACCTCGGATACGCGATCACGCTCGACCGCGTGCTCGAGATCGCCCAGGGCGGCGCGCTCGGCAGGCCACACCTCGCGCAGGCGCTGCTCGAGAAAGGCTACGTGCGCTCGTACGACGAGGCGTTCAGGACGATCATCGCGAAGGACGCGCCGGCGTATGTGTCGCGTGTCGGACTCACGCCGCTCGAGGCCGTCGAGCTCGTGCGCACGCACGGCGGCGTTCCCTCGCTCGCTCATCCCGGCACCGTGGAGCGGCTCGAGGAGCTCATCCCCAAGCTCGTCGCCGTTGGGCTCGCGGGGATCGAATGCTTCTACGCCGAGCACTCGCCGTCGTGGACCGCGCACTGCCTCGCGCTCGCGCGCGCGCACGACCTTGTGCCGACCGGCGGGAGTGACTTCCACGGACGGAGCGAGCACGGCGCGGATCTCGGTGCCGTCTTCGTCCCGCCCGAGACGATCGAGCTCTTGGAGGCGCGCCGCGCGCGGAGCCAGGGGCTACCATGACGCCTGCGTAGGGGGTAACGGTGGCAGGGGCGCTTCGTCCGGTCGTCGTGCTCATGCTCTTCGCGTCGATCCTGTTCCTGCTCGCGGGTGTGCTCGACGGCGCCTACCCGGGAGGACCTTCGTGGTTCACCGGCACCGCGGCGGACTTCTCGATCCTGAGCTACCTCTTCGCGTTCGTGAACACCGTCGTCGCCCTGTTCGTGGCTCGCGGAAGCGAGCGGAGCCTCGTCGCGCGGATCGGCCTTGCCGGGTTCTTCGTCCTCGAGCGGCCACTCTCGGCGTTCATTTTCGGCGAGAAGCCGATCGCCTCCGTCGGGACGCATCTCCTCACGGCGGCGGTCGAGCTCATCATCCTCATCTCCGCGGTTCGCGTTTGGCGCCTCGGGCACAGCCTCGCGGCCCGCGACGTGGACGTCCTCTTCTCACTCGAGGGCCCGAGCCCCGCCGCGCCGCTCGAGCCCGCAAGACGGCGGCGAGAGCGCCCTAATCAGGCCGCGCTGCGGCCGGGGACAGCGTGGCTCATCGCGGTGGTCACCCTCATTCTCGCGATCATCCTCGTCGCGGACGGCGCGTACGAGGGCTTCGTCCCGGGTGGACGCGAGTGGTCTACGGCCGACAACGCGGGCTGGGTCGTGTACCTCTTCGCCGCGGTGACTCTCACGATCGCCGTCCGGGCGGTGCACGGAGGCAGGATCGCGCTCCGCGCGCTGATGGTCGTCGCACTCATCCTTTTCCTCGAGCGCTCGTTCTCCCCGTTCTCGCTTCGCGAGCAGGACCCCGTCGTGCTCGCGCTCCACGGGCTCGCCGCGCTCGTGAGCCTCGCCGTCGCGCTCGCGACGGCAAGCGCGATCCGCGGGCGCCCGCCGCGCGAGCCAGCCTCCGTGCAGACGCTCGAGGCCGCATAGTTTCCGGGTGACCGTCACCGTCCGCGAGGCCGCGAACCGCCTCGTGGAGCAGGTCCAGCAGGTCGTCATCGGCAAGCGCGCCGCCACGGAGCAGCTCCTCGCGGCGCTGCTCGTTGATGGCCACGTCCTGCTCGACGATGTCCCGGGGGTGGGGAAGACCATGCTCGCGCGCGCGGTCGCGCGCTCGCTCGACCTCACGTTCAGCCGCGTCCAATGCACGCCGGACCTGGTGCCGAGCGATATCACCGGGATCTCGATGTACGACCAGCGCGCCGCTCGCTTCGAATATCTGCCCGGTCCCCTCGCCGCGAACGTCGTCCTCGTCGACGAGATCAACCGCGCGACACCGCGGGCGCAGTCCGCGCTCCTCGAGGCGATGCAGGAGCGGCAGATCACCGTGGACCAGACCACCCACCGGCTCCCCGATCCTTTTCTGGTGATCGCGACCCAGAACCCCGTCGAGCTGGAGGGCACGTTCCCGCTTCCCGAGGCGCAGCTCGACCGGTTCCTCTTCCTGGTCACCCTGGGCTACCCCGAGGCCGACGACGAGGACACGATCCTGCGCATCCACGGGCCGGCGAGCGTCCTGCCCGAGACGCTCACGCCTTTCCTCGACGCGCGCGCCGTCACGAGCCTGCGCGACGAGGTGCGCGCCGCGCGGGTGGGGGACGCCGTGCGGCGCTACGTCGTCGACCTCGTTCGCGCGACCCGACGCGTCGACGGCGTCGAGCTCGGCGGCAGTCCGCGCGCCGCGCTCGCGCTGTACCGCGCCGCGCAGGCGCACGCGGCGATCCGCGGCCGGGCCTACGTGCTCCCCGACGACGTGAAGGCGCAGGCGACCGCGGTCCTGCGGCATCGCCTCTTCCTCAGTGCGGACGCGCAGATGCGCGGACGCACCACGCCGACCGTGATCGCCGAGGTGCTCGCCCGGACGCCCGTCCCGGCGGAGGACGTGGCCGCGAGCGCGAGCTGATGTCGAGCGCGATCAGCCGCACCGGCCGCCTCGCGTGGCAGCTACCGGCGGCCTTCGTCCTGGCGGCGGTCGTGACCGGGGCGCCCGCGATCGCCGTCCTCGCGATCGGGACGGTCGGACTCTGGCTCGTCGTCGCGATCACCGGGCGCCTCGCGCTCGCGGGCATCGAAGCGAAGGTCACGCTCGCGCCGGATCGGATCGTCACCGGCGAGGCGATGACCGCGACGCTCGAGATCGCGAACCGCAAGCCCGTGCCGCTCACGTGGCTCGACGCGCGGCTCTTCCTCGGCGAGGGCGTGGAGCCCGCGGCTGCGGCGCCGGGCACGCCGCGCGGATGGGTCGACTCGGGGTTCGCGGTCGGCGGCCGTGAGCGCGTGCTCGTCCGGCTGCCGCTGCATGTCGTCGCGCGCGGCGCGTACAGCATCGGGCCGCTCCGCCTCCGCGCCGGCGACTGGCTGGGCTTCACGCAGTCGGAACGGACCCTCGCGGTACGCGCGGAGGTCATCGCGTATCCGGCGCCGCTCGCCGTTCGCGATCGTTCGCTGCCGTCGCTCCGTCCGCTCGCCGAGACCGCGACACGCCGCGGCCTCGTGCCCGATCCGCTGCGGTTCCGCGGGGTGCGTCCGCACCGCCGCGGCGACGCGCGCAAGGAGATCCACTGGAAGACCTCGGCGCGGCTCGGCGAGCTCCAGACGAAGCTCTATGAACCGGCGACGAGCCTGGACGCGATCTTCCTCGTGAACGTCGCGTCGTACGAGCGGTATTGGATCCAGGCGGATCCCGAGGCGGTCGAGCTCGTGATTTCGGCGACCGCGGAGCTGCTCCGGCTCGCCGCCTCCGCCGGACGGCAGGTCGGCCTGGTCACCAACGGCATCGACAACCTCACGCACGAGCGTCCGCGTTCGGCGCTCGGCCGGGGACCGCGGCCGCTCACGCGAAGCCTCGAGATCCTGGCGCGCCTCGGCCCGTACGCGGTGGGCGCGCCCGAGACGCTGTTCCTCCGCGAGCGCGGGCGCCTCCCGTGGGGCGCGACGCTCGTGATCGTGACGCCCCGTCTCGGTCAAGGTCTCGCGAACGCCGCGATCGCGCTTCGGCGGGCGCACCACCGGGTTCTGGTCGTCTCGGTAGGCGAGATCGACGCGCTGCTCGGCGCGCACCTTCGCGCGCACGGCGTGGCGACCGACGCGCTTGGTCCCGTGGAGCATCGTGCGGCGGTCTAACGGCCGCATCGTCGGCGCGCTGATCCTCGCGCGCGCGATCATCGAGGCGATCGCGTTCGCGTGCCTTCTCGCGCTCGCGAACGCGTTCAGCGGCGGCACGGGCCCCGTCTCGCTCACGGTCGCGACCGCGGCACTCACGGGCGTCTCCTGTCTACTCATCGCCGGCCTCCGCGATCTGCCCGACCAGCGGCGGGGAACGGCCGTGGTCATGGGAACGCTCGTCGCCGCGGCCCTCATCGCGATCCTGCTGCCCACCAGATCGCTCGACGGGGTGGGATGGCTGGCCCGGCTCATCCTCTTCGTCGTTCTCGGCGAGACCTACCTGTGGCGCGTGACCTCCATCGCGCGCGGGGCCATGCGCTGGACCGACGCACGCAACGCCGCGCCGTTCGCCGCGGTCGCCATCGGCCTCGCGGCGGTCGTGCCGCTCCCGCTCGACCGAGCGCCCCTCGCGGCGATGGCGCTCATCCTCGTCGGCGCGTGCGGCGTCGCTCTCGCCCTCGCGCGCGCGACGGAGGAGCTTTCGCTCACGGCCGAGGGCACGCCGCGGTCGGCCCGCCTCGAGTCGGTGACCTCGGTGCTCGTCGCGGTGGGGCTCGCGGCGTCGCTCGTGGCGCTCGTCGCGCCCCTCGTGGAGCAGCTGCTCGGCGAGGCGAGCGACGCGCTCGGCTCGGCCTACGACACGATCATTTTCGTCATCCTGCTGCCGCTCGGCTACATCGCGGCATTCTTTCTCGCGCTACTCGAGCCGTTGCTCCGCAACGCCAGCTTTTTCTTTTCCATGCGCCAGCTTCCTCCGCAGCGCTCGCCCGAAGAGGAAGCCGAGCTCCTGCGCGAGGTGGAACGCAATCGGCCGCTCGTCGTCGGCGGCTTCGAGATCCTGATCGTCGTCGTCGTCGCCGCGGTCGCGCTCGTCCTCCTCGAGCGTGTCGTCCGCGAACGGCGCATCACCTTGCCCGAAGGTGGAGCACTGGAGCGGGCGGACGCCGCCGGGCTCGGCCTCGGCGAGACCCTAGGGAGCCTCTTCCCGCGCCGCCGTTCACGGCGCCGGCCGCCGCGGGAGGACGGCTCGGCGGCCGCCGCGCTCCGGGTGCTCTACTGGCGCCTCCTCGCCCTCGCCGAGCGCTCCGGTCACGGCTGGCGCGAGCCGAGCGAGACACCCGACGAGCACTACCGCCGCGTCGTCGGCCGGGACACGCGCTGGGGGGCCGCCGCGCCGCTCGTCGAGACGTTCGAGGAGCTTCGGTACGGGGAGCGCGACCCCGACCGCGGCGCGCTCGCGCGCGCCCGCGACGCGTTCGCGACCGTGGAGGCGGCGGTACGGACGTGATCGCGATCGTCGGCCCGACGGCCTCCGGCAAGAGCAGCCTCGCGCTCGGGGTGGCCGAACGGATCGGGGCAGAGATCCTCTCGGCGGATTCGCGGCAGCTCTACCGCGGGATGGACATCGGCACGGCGAAGCCGAGCGCCGCGGACCGCGCGCGCGTCCCACACCATCTCATCGACGTCGCCGACCCGGGCGAGCCCTACACGGTGTTCCGGTTTCAAAACGACGCCCGCGCCGCGCTCGCCGCGATCCATGGACGAGGCCGCGTCGCGCTCGTCGTCGGCGGCACGGGTCTCTACGTGCGTGCGCTGCTCGATGGGTTGGCGCTCGCCTCATCGCCGCACGATCCGGACCTTCGCGCGCGTCTCGAGCGTGAGGAGCCGGCCGCGCTCCACGAGCGACTCCGCGTGCTCGATCCGGAATCGGCCTCACGCGTCGACCCGCGTAACGTGCGTCGGGTCATCCGCTATCTCGAGATCGTCCTGCTCACCGCCGCGCCAGTTACGCCGCGGCGCGGTCCGAGCGTTTCCGCGCTCCGCATCGGTCTTCGCCCTCCGCGTGCCGTCCTGGTGGGCGCCATCGAGCGGCGGGTTCGCGAGATGGTGGCCGCCGGCGTCCTCGACGAGGCGCGCGCCCTCGCGGCGCGCGGCATCGACCCGCGGTTGCCGAGCATGAGCGCGCACGGCTACGTCCACTGGGCCGAGCACCTTCGCGGCGAGATCGATCTCGAGACCGCGATAGAGCGAACGGCACGCGACGTGCGCGCGTACTCGCGGCGTCAGATGACCTGGTTCAGGCGCGATCCAGCGATCCGGTGGTTCGACCCGACGTCCGAGGATCCGCTGAAGGCGATCCTTGTGGCGGCGGCGTGATCGACACGGAGACGCCCCCCGAGCGCGCCTATCTCGTCGCGCTCGACCTTCCCTCGGCCCCCTTCGCGGCCGCCGACTCGCTCGAGGAGCTCGCCTCGCTGGTCGAGGCGGCTGGCGGCATCGTCACCGGGCGTGTGGTCCAGAACCGCCGGACGCCCGACCGGAACTCCTGGGTGGGGAAGGGCAAGGCCGAGGAGATCGGCCGCGAGGTCGCGCGGCTGCGCGCGGACATCGTCGTGGCGGACGACGAGCTCTCGCCGGCGCAGCAGCGGACGCTCGAGGAGACGACGAACGTCCCCGTCGTGGACCGCTCCGGCGTGATCCTCGACATCTTCGCGCGCCACGCGCGCTCGCGCGAGGGTCGCATCCAGGTGGAGCTCGCGCAGCTCGAATACCGGCTGCCGCGTCTGACCGGCCGCGGCAAGGAGATGTCGCGGCTGGGCGGCGGCATCGGGACCCGCGGCCCCGGCGAGAGCAAGCTCGAGAGCGACCGTCAGATCATCCGGAAGCGCATCCAGGACCTGAAGGAGCGGCTCGCCGAGGTCGCGCGCCAGCGCGAGCGCGCGCGTGGGTCGCGCGCCGGCGAGGGTCTCTTCCTCGCGTCGCTCGCCGGCTACACGAACGCCGGCAAGTCCACGCTGCTCAACGCGCTCGCGAACGCCGACGTGTTCGTCGCCGACCAGCCGTTCGCGACGCTCGATCCCACGACCCGGCGCACGGCGCTCCCGGGCGGCGTCACGATCCTGCTCTCCGACACGGTGGGCTTCGTCAACAAGCTCCCGCCGACGCTCGTCGCGGCGTTCCGCGCGACGCTCGAGGAGCTCGCGGACGCCGACCTCCTCGTGCACGTCGCCGAGGCCGGGCATCCCAACCTCCACGAGCACCTCCGCGTCGTCGGCGAGACGCTGGGCGGCCTCGGTCTCGGAGAACGGCCGCGGCTGCTCGTCCTGAACAAGGTCGATCTCCTGAAGGGCACGGAAGGCGCGGCGCTTCGCCAGTCGCTCGCGGCGGAGTTCCCGGCCGCGGTGTTCGTGTCGGCAACGAGCGGCCAAGGCCTTGATGACCTGCGCGCCCGGCTTGCCGAGGCCGCCGCGGCGCGATGGCGCCGGGTGCGCACGACGCTGCCGTACCACGCGGGCGCGCTCGTGCAGCGGATCCGTACGCGGGGCGCGCTCCGGCGTGCCGACTACGACGAGACCGGCATCCGTATCGAGGCTGACGTCCCGCCGGATCTGGCCGCGGAGATCGAGACCTACATCCGAACGTCCTAGCAACCGAGCCCACGACCGTTCCGGATCAGATGCGGATCGGTCATGGCCGACCCCTACGGCTGCGCATTGCCGCGCCTCCTCCGCGCCGTGACCATGACCCTGTTACGCGTTCGTTGCGTTCGCGGCGAGACGCGGAAGGGAAAAGTCCATGCGTCTCCGTCGAGTCCTCTGCGCGGCCATGCTGCCGCTCGTGTCGCTGTTCTGGTCTCTTTCCTCCTCGGCGGCCGCTGGAGCGACCCTCGACTCGGCGGAGCAGGACCTCGTCACGCGCATCAACGACTTCCGCGCGGGCCGCGGCCTCCCCACGGTCACTGTGTCGGATCCGCTCACCGCGGCCGCAAAGTGGATGTCGGCGGACATGTCCGTGCACAACTACTTCGCTCACACGTCGCTCGACGGCCGCGCCCCCGTCCAGCGGATGAACGACGCGGGGTACCCCGCCTTTCAGAGCTACACCGGCGAGGATCTCGCGGCCGGGTACACCTCGACGGCCGACGTGCTCGCGGGCTGGATCGCGAGCCCCGCCCACTACGCGGTGCTCGTCAATCCGGCGTACCGCGTGATCGGCGTCGGGCGCTCCTACGGAGCCGGCACCGCGTACGGCTGGTACTGGACCGCGGACTTCGGAAGCACGGTGGACGCGGGCGCGGCCGCGGCGTCCTTCGACCAGGGATATCACTCGCGCTGGAATGGCCAGAGCCCGGACCCGACGATCGCGCCGGGCGCGACGACGACGCTCGTCGTCGCCTTCGCGAACGCGGGCTACCGCGGCTGGTACACGGGCGTCCCCAATCAACAGGCCAGCCTGGGGACGAGCGCGCCACTCGATGGCCCGCGCGCGGACCTCGCCTCGGGATGGATCTCGCCGAGCCGGCTCGCGACCACGACGACGAGCTACGTCGGGCCGGGTCAGGTCGGCTGGTTCGAGTTCAGCGTGCGCGCGCCGCAGACCCCCGGCGACTACCGGCTCAGCGTTCGTGGCGTGGTTGACGGGGTCACCTGGCTCGAGGACTCGGGGATCTTCTTCACGATCCACGTGCGCTAGCGACGACTAGCTGCGTCCGGTGATGATCGGGACGCTCGCGTCGTTGCCCCATTCCTCCCACGAGCCGTCGTACGTCCGGACCTCGTCATGCCCGAGCGCGGTCAGCACGAGATGCGTGAATGCGGCGCGGACCCCGGCCTGGCAGTACGTGATCGTGCTGGTCTCCGGCCCGAACCCGGCGTTCGCGTACATGTCCTCGAGCTCGCCGGCGTCCTTCACGCTCCAATCCGCGCCGAGCGCGTCCTTCCAGAGCACGTTCACGGCGCCGGGGATGTGGCCGCCGCGGGCCGCGCGCTTCTCCTCGCCGGTGAACTCGCTGTCGCGGCGGACGTCCAGGAGCCACGGGTCGCCGGAGCGCACCGCGGCGAGCACCTCTTCCTTCGTCGCGATGACGCCCTCACGGGGGCGGGGTGTGAACGACGCCGGCGTGACGACGACCTCGCCCTTTTCGAGCGGGCGGCCCTCGGCGATCCACCGCTGGATCCCGCCTTCCATGACCGCCATGCGGTCGTGTCCGTAGCGGCGAAGGGCGAGCCAGAGCCGGGCCGCATGGTGACCACCTTCGGCGTCGTAGCCGACGACCATCGTCCGGTCTCCGATGCCGAGCCGCCCCATCGAACCCGCGAACTCGTTCGGACCCTGCAGCATCCAGCGGGGATGTCCGGAGGCGGGTGGGGGAGCGGAGAGGTCCGTCGCCCAGTTCACGTACGCGGCTCCCGGAAGGTGGCCGCCGAGATACTGGACGCGCATGTCCTCGTCGAAGCTGAAGCGGCAGTCGACGATGCGTATCTCGGGATCGCCAAGATGCTCGGCGACGCGCGCGGTCGACCAGAAGAGGTCCGGGCGTGGCATGGTCACGAACGTGACTCTACCCACGTTAGGCTTGCCGAGCCACGCCGATGAGGAGAGCGCCACGGTTCGCGACCGCGGTCATCATCGCCGCCGTCCTCGG
>Ga0066706_10000913_pt1 | contig 10619 bp, 7 predicted proteins | sample GraSoiAngelo_155_FD_67274 | JGI IMG/M metagenome (GOLD analysis project Ga0066706, IMG submission 67274) | Grasslands soil microbial communities from the Angelo Coastal Reserve, California, USA - 14_1009_13_30cm | ecosystem: Environmental > Terrestrial > Soil > Grasslands | place: USA...
GATTGAATACCGCCACAATGCTCCCTGGGGCGCCGCATCGCAGCAGTGAACTCGCAGTCTTGCTCCATGCGGAATCGCCACGCTGCTGCAGGAACAGCTCAATTATGCGCTCGATCGCCGCTGCTGGAAGAAGGCGGCTGAGCCCCACTTCACAGCACTTCTTATGTTTCGCCGGGTCCCGCTTCAGGGACCTTTCTAACGCACTGCCGATGGCCTGCACGGCTTGAAAACCTTCAAATGCCGATACCGCCTGTGAAAGTACAGTGAGAGCGCTAGCCACCTGAACATGGGTAAACTCTGAAAAGTCGTCGCGGAGCAAAACTCGCGTCAGCCGCTCGGCAGTCTTCGAAGCGAAACCTGCGTGTGCCAGAGGAACACTTCGAATCAGGTCGGGAGCGCGGCCCAGTTCCACGGCGTCAATTTGCGCGTTGAGTTCATCGAGGAAGTCGAAGTAATGTCCTGCTAGCGCGGTCGCCCGCTCAACCTCCCGCTGCGCGATGAGCTCTTTCAAGAGATCGGTCAAGCGCCGAAACTCGGCTGGTGAATAATGTTTGATCTCCATCAGGCGGGTGTATTTCTTTGCGGGATGGAGCGCACTCCAGTGCAGCTCCTCGCGAATTTTTTCCTGCATGTGCGCCGGGACAGCAAAATCTTGAATGAACTGTGCGAGCTTTTGTGCCAGCCGGTCCGCCATGTGCGTAGCCTGCAAGCTGCGCGCCAGAACGCGTACCACGTCTTCTTCAATCAGCAGCTTTTGCGAGCTGGCTTCGGCGGACTTGAGTTTCGTACCGGCGATTTGCAAGGCCGTGTCCGCGATATATTCCGTAGCCAATTGCTCCGGAGGCAGGCTCTTTAGTTCCTGCTGGCGATCCAGCGGAAAATGCGCCAGGACTTTGTCCACTCCCATATTGCGAAGGATGCGTGCCAGCGATGTGTACGATTTTTGCGGGTTGCCCTCCTCCTCGAGTAGAGAGCGCTGCACTGATTGCTCCACAAGATCCATGAAAGTGCTCGGTGCTCCACCACGACGCAATCCGGGGCCGTGGCCATAGCCGTTGCCGCCGCTGCTGCCTGCAAATCCACCGTACATGTCACTCTCACCTTCCGGCGAGCGTCCTCTCGAAATCAGGTTTCGGTTGCGCCTTTGCTCGCTGCCGGTTCCTTTGGAACCTTCAGCATCACCATTCCCGCCAGACGTGTAAGACCCTCCCTTTGAACCCGTCGCAGTTGCTGAAGTCGTAACCGGTTCAACATCGCCGCGTGCAACTGTGTCCCCCTCCTTGAGTACAACTAGTTGAGGAACTCCAACCGGTACGCCATATCCCGAACCGTCCACTCCCTGGGTGGCAAATTCCGCGAGGACTTCGCCTCGCGTAGATGGATCAAAGCAAGCCGACTCCAGTAAGGCATCAATCGAATCCAGAAAATCGCGGCCAGTCTGTTCCTCGGCCATCTGCTTGGAAAGAATGTAGGACTCGGAGTCGGTCTCAATAATGGTGTCGCCGTGCTCGTCCTTCTTCTGATTCTTGGCAGCGGGCAAAATCCGCGCACCTTCGACTTCATTCTGATCCAGGAAGCTCAGCAGCCCGCCGATCTCATCAATGGTCTTGCTAGGGGCCGAGAGCAAGCTGACCACCTTCTTGTAGCGGCCGAGAGTGAGCCCGGGCTCAAATGTGACGGCGGCGATTCCGCGTTTCAGGAACTCGGTTTCCAGTGCACGCAAGGTTGTCTCTGTGGTGAGCACGTTGTTGAGCATCACCTGGTTGTCTATGAATCCGAAGGTGAATTGCCCAGATTCCTTGAGCAGATTGTTCAGGAGCAGAAAACTCTGCTGAATGGGGCGCTCCACGCTCTTATGCTCGACAGTAAACATCACGGCCGTCTTGAGCGTCATTTGCAGAGCGCGGGCAAAGCGCAGTCCAAGCGCCTTGACCTGCTTGTTATCCGACATTGCGGAAATCCTTGCTGAAACAGATTGCGGTCGCCACCACCCAGTACGTGGTCTTGGCCAGTATGGAAGGGCGATGGCCTTGTGGGAAGGTAACTATAGTTTTGGGAGTTTTGTGCCATTTCACTAGTTTTGGGGCGTTTTCACTACGGGAGGTACAAAGAAACGGCGACCTTTACAATCAAGAGCCGGGGTATTTATCATTCACGGCTCATGACCAACGGTGCCATCTATTGCAACCGATGTGGTTCGCAGAATTCAGCTCCCGCCAAATTCTGCGCGAACTGCGGTACCCCATTTTCGAGTGAAATCCAGCCGGTTGCGCCTCCGGCAGCCGCGCCAGAAGTCTCGCCGAGGCCGCAGAGTCCGGCCTGGCAGCCTCCCGCGGTGACCTATCCGTCGGTTCCTGGGATCCGGTATGGAGGATTCTGGATCAGGTTTGTTGCGGTCATAATTGACGGCATTCTGGTTGGTATCGTCGTCTGGCCGGTGGCACTAATAATGACTGTGGCTATCGGACTTGCGGGCCACAGCGTCAGCATGCCCGGGATTGGCATCAATCTGGTTTCGGTGATCGTGCGGTTGGCGTTCAGCGGTCTAGCGAAATGGATATACGAAGCTTCTATGGAAAGCTCGTCGCGACAGGCGACCGTCGGCAAGATGGCACTGGGGCTGAAAGTTACTGATCTTGAGGGCAGGCGCATCTCTTTTGCCCGCGCCAGCGGGCGCCACTTTGCCAAGTACATTTCGGGAATGATTCTCCTCATCGGCTACATCATGGCAGGGTTTACCGAGCGCAAACAGGCCCTGCACGACATGATTGCGGGAACGCTGGTTCAGCGCACACAATAATCCGACTGCAAAATCAGAAGCTTTTAACCGCAGAGGGCGCCGAGGAGGCGGAGATTGCAGAGAAAACCCTGCAGCACATACTGATCGTCGTTGTTCTTTTTCGCGAAATTTGGGCGCCTTCACAGTCTTTGCGGTTAAAAGCTCTGCTCTGCGACCCCTGCCCAACCTCTGCGGACTCTGCGGTTAGAATCGTTGCGTGGCCTTTTTCCTCGGCATTGACGGCGGCGGCACGAAGACACGCTGCCTTCTCGGCGATGAAATCGCCGTACTCGGTACTGGCAGGTCTTCCAGTTGCAAAGTGCAACGGGTGGGTGAAGCGTGCGCACACGATGCTCTGGCGGCTGCGATCCACGAGGCTTGCGTGCAAGCGGGAATCTCGCCCCGCCAGATCGCGCGCACTTGCGCTGGCGTCACCGGAGCGGGCAGGCTCGAAATTGCAAATGTGACGCGAGATTTGCTGTCGAACATCGTCGGCGGCGAAATCGAAATCATCGGCGACGTCGAGGTTGGGTTCGAAGATGCCTTCGGCCCCGGCCCGGGCGTGATCGTCATCGCGGGAACGGGCTCGATTGCGTATGGGAGGAACGCAGCAGGGAAAACCGCCCGCGCCGGAGGATGGGGGCACGCCATCTCGGACGAAGGTTCGGGCTTCTGGATTGGAGTTGAGGCGATGAGGGCTGCATTACACGAGCATGACGGACGAGATAATTCAGACCTGCTAAAGGATCTGATTGACGCAGTGGGGGCCAAAGATTTCGACGATTTCGTCGTTAAGGTGAACGCACATCCGCAACCCGACTACGCGTCCCTGTTTCCGGTGGTGCTGTCCGCTGCCGACCGCTGCGACTCCATCGCGGCCGGAGTTTTGGGCCAAGCAGGGGTTCAGCTGTCAAAGTTGGCACAGACAGTGATCCAACGATTGTTCGCAAGTGTCGACGATATCTCGGTAGCAAGCCATGGGGGGGTGCTGGCGAATAGCTCTAAGGTCCGAGACGCGTTCGCACGTGAGTTGCGCTTGCAAACTCAGAAAGTTCGATTTGTGGATGAGGCGGTTGATCCTGCCCGCGGCGCATTCAACCATGCCCGGCGCGGGTTTGCGTGAAGAATGATCCAGACAGGTCCGATGAGATAGGAATGGTGTCTAAGGAAATAAATATCTTAATAGGTCGGAGGTCGCATGCCGGTTCTTAAGTTAATCCCGCTCCCAGTTAGTTGCATTCTGGCTCTGTCCGCGCATGGGGTCGCGCAATCCGACTTCAAAGAAGAATTGAACCTGGGCGTCCAGGCCTTTAGGGAAGCTAAGTTCGACGAAGCCGTTCGGCATTTTCAGAATACAACCACACTAGAACCACAGCACGAAGTTGCGCATTTATATCTCGCGACCGCACTGGCCTCACAATATATTCCGGGAATTGATGAGCCTGAAAACCTTCAGTTCGGCGAAGCCGCTGTTTCGGAATACCAAAAGGTGCTGGACATCAATCCGCAATCCCGGACTCAATGAGGGGAATCGCAAAAATATATCTTTATAAGAGAGCGATTGATCTCGATCCGAAAGATCCCGAAAGCTACTACTCAATTGGAGTGATTGACTGGACGAAGGCTTACACACGCAACTCCGCCCTGCGCGGGAAGCTGGGGCAAGAGCCTGATCAGCCGCTGATTGATGCTCCCGAGTGCTGGGATCTGAGAAGGTCGAACGAGGCAGTTGTTAATAATGGTATCGAGATGATCGCAAAAGCTATTGAACTTCGTCCTGACTACGATGACGCGATGGCATATCTGAACCTGTTGTATCGGGAAAGAGCAAATATTCAGTGTGGGGATAAGTTAAGCGACGACGCTGATCTAAAAGCTGCTGATCATTGGTCTGATCTCGTCCTGGCGACTAAAAAGAAAAAGAATGCTGGAATGTCTACTAAGCATTCGGCCTCCCAGAATCCCTAACCTGAAAATACTGCAAGATCGCTTCCGCCTGATTCCTTGTCACCACGGCCGATAACGCCGCAACATCTGCATGCTTCACTGCCTGCAGGCTCCCGAAATGTTCGAGCAGCCTACGGGTGGTGCGTTCCCCCACCCCGGGAATCTCGCGCAGTTCCGTTGCCCGGTCACGAATCTGGCGGCGCTTGCGGTGGAAGGTCACAGCGAAGCGATGGGCTTCGTCTCGAACAAGTTGGACCAGATGCAGCACCGGGTTGTGGTGGTCGAGCGCAATCGGATCATTTTCTTGTCCACAGACGTAAATGATCTCCTCGCGCTTGGCGATGGCAGCGAGAGGCTGATTGATGACCTGCAATGACGCCAGCGCCTCAGCGGCTGCGTGAAGTTGGCCGAGCCCTCCATCTATGAGAATCAGGCTTGGCATTTGCTTTTTTTGATCGAGCAGCTTTTCTTCCTGAATGCGCTTGTAACGGCGCGTCACCACCTCGCGCATGGAAGCAAAGTCGTCGACGCCTGTTACCGAGCGAATGATGAACTTCCGGTAGTCGGATTTCTTCATTCGTCCGTCTTCCCAAACGACCATTGAAGCCACGGTCTCGGCGCCCTGAATATGCGAAATGTCGAAGCACTCGATGCGTTTTGGCGGCTCTGGCAGGCCCAGTGCGTCCTGCAATGCCTCTTGAATTGCCTTAGCATTCGGTTTCATGACGCGAAAGCGCTGGTCATAGAGTTGCTTGGCATTGTTCGCAGCCAGATCAATGAGTGATCGTTTCTCGCCGCGCGACGGTATCGTGATGTGAACACGTGTGGCGCGCCCGCCTTCGCCCGCCAGTTGTTCCGAGAGCAACTCTTCCAGCATCTCGCGATCCTCGAAATCCACGGGGACGTAGACGTTGCGCGGGACGTAGGGCTGGCCGATGTAGAGCTGCTTGAGAAGGGAAGAAAAGAATTCGGCTGGATTAAACTGCATCGCGGAGCAGAGCTCCGCCGGACGGGCGAGGGCGCCCGTCCCCACCCGGTCTGTGGTGGCTACCTCGTCCGCGTCGGTCTCGAATTCTGGCAAATCTTCCCAGAAGAACTCTCGCCGATCCAGTACCCTGCCGCCGCGCATGTGAAACAGATTCACCGCCAACATTCCGTTCTCAAAGTGGTATCCGAAAACGTCAGCGTCATCACCCTCGGCAGCTGCAATGCGCTGCTTCTCATGCAACTGCTCAACAGTTGAAATGAGGTCGCGGTACTTGGCGGCGCGCTCGAATTCCTGAGCTTCGGCAGCCTGGGCCATACGCTCGTGAAGGGACTTCGAAAGATCCCTCTGGCGGCCGTCGAGAAACAGCTTCACGTCACGTACCGCCTCCTGGTAAATCTCAGGCGTAGTCAGGCCCGCAACGCACGGACCTAGGCAGCGTCCGATATAGAACTGCAGACAGGGACGGGGATGATAGCGCGTCAAGTCCACGGTGCAGGATGGAACCAAAAAACTGCGGTGAATCAGATCCACAATCCTGTAGGCCAGATTGGCGGGAAAGTAGGGGCCATAGTAAGCGCTGCCATCTTTCTTGAGCCGCCGTGTCACATAAACCCTCGGAAATCTCTCGCCCAAGGTCAGCTTCACGTACGGGTATGTCTTATCGTCCCGGAGGAGGATGTTGAAGCGGGGCTGGCGCTGCTTGATTAAATGGTTCTCGAGTGCAAGCGCCTCCTTGTTGTTGGCTACAACGATGTAGTCAACATCCACCGCCTCCCGCAGCAGAGTTCCGGTCTTCGCATCCGCCACGCGGCCTTCGTGAAAATAGGAGCTGACTCGGTGGCGCAGGCTCTTAGCCTTGCCCACGTAGATCACCTCCCCTTCGGCGTTCTTATACAGGTACACGCCGGGTGAAGCGGGAATTGACCGGATTTTCGCCTGGAAATCCATTCTGGAACGTTGGTGTTTCGAACTTCTCCAATTTTAGTGGATGATCTCTGGTCCGGCTGTGGCTCGGCTCGAGAGCGGCATTGCAAGCGCGTGTTTCGAGATTGACCGCCCTAGAGTCTGCGGAATTGCTTAAATCGTATAAATTTTCCTCGATTCTTGCAGCTTCCATGCATCGCGAAAAAGCGTGGAGTCATCTTAAGCCTTGCTCGGTGAGTAAGTTACAGTTCAGCTTGCAGTAGATTCGGGTTGGCACATCTCGTGCTCAATCAGCGAGTGGCTGAACAAGCCGCCCGTACAATCACACGGGAGTTGAAATCAGGTTTTTCGATCCAAAACGCCCCAGCGTAGTGGATCCGCAGGCACAGAATTCATAAGTTACTGTTGCCCAGGTTTTAGAAATTCAAGCGAGGAAGGAGTCCTCCACACATGAATCGCGCTTCTTTAGTCATTGCACTGGCAGCAAGCATGGCGGCGACGGTCGGCTGCGCCAGCAAGAACTATGTTCGTCAACAGACCACGCCAATTATCAACAAGACCAATGAGCTCGACGACTTGGCCGCTCAGAACAGCAAAGCGATCAAGGACGTTGACGCCCGCGCCCAGGCTGGCATTACCGATGTGAACACGCGTGCGGCCGCTGCCGATCAGAAGGCACAGACCGCTGGCCAGCAAGCTGCGCAGGCACAAACGTCAGCGGACAACGCGGTCCACCGGGTTGACGTGCTGACCGATGCCGTCGCCAATTTGGATAACTACAAAATCGTCACTGAAGCCGCCGTTCACTTTGGCTTCGATAAGGACTTTTTGACCAAACAAGCCAAGGAAGACCTCGACAAGCTGGCCGAGACCGTCCCCAACACTAAGGGCTACATCATCACGGTAGAGGGCGGGACCGACTCGGTGGGGCCAGCAGACTACAACTACGGCTTGAGCGAACGCCGGGCTAGCTCCGTGATTCAGTATCTCGGCTCGAAATACAACATCCCGGCCCACAAGATTTACGTGATCGGGCTGGGCAAGGATAAACCGGTCGAAGAAAACAAGACTCGGGAAGGCCGCGCAGCTAACCGCCGCGTGAATGTGCGCCTGATGACAAACACCACCGGCGCAACTCCGCAACAGCCGAGTGCGAACCCGGCTCCGCCTTCGATGTAAAGGATTTTCCCTCCTCCCCGGAGGACTTCGCCAACAGGCCGTTCCATGAAAGTGGGACGGCCTTTTTTTAGCTCCCGAGTCAATAGCTGCAAGGCGGCGCCAGACTGAGCCCAGGGCGCCAGCCTGGGTAAAATCCGCCGGCCATCAACCCCTGAACGGGGGCGAAAGACTAATTCCTAGACCGACCGGTTTAGAATAGTGCTATGCGATATCGGTTCGCAATAATCGGAATATCTGCGACTGCGCTCTCCCTTGCCATACCCGTTCGTGCGCAGAATGAGCCCCAGCAAGACCAGTCTGAGTCGAGAGCTAAGGCGGCCGAGATGAGTTCCAGTAAGGACACTCGCATTGACCTCAGTCCTCCCGCCAACGACCAGAAAAACCATCCCATGAGTGGCGCCGCGGTTTCCGATGCCGAGGATGCCGCCTCCGATGTGCAGGAGCTGCATCCCTGGGACCCGCACAAAGCGGCTAAGGACATCGAGGTTGGCGATTTCTACTTTAAGAAGAAGAACTATCGCGCGGCACTGGAGCGGTACAAAGAGGCGCTCGTGTACAAGCCCAACGACGCCCTCGCGGAGTTCCATTTGGCAGAGTGTTTCGATAAGACCGGAAACTCCAATGAAGCGATCACGCATTACCAGGAATATCTGAAGATCCTTCCGCACGGACCGTATGCCGCTGACGCGGAAAAAGCGCTGCAGAAATTGAAAGCAAGTGGAGTGAAGCAAAACACTGCCGTCAATTGATGAAGACCACTGCCATTCCTAGAAATGCCGCGTCAGTTCCGAAAATTGATTCACTACTAAGAGTCTGCTGGGCGGCTGCGGATCAGCCAATTCTTCGTGCTCTAACACCCAAGTTTCATCGCGCGGCACGAAAACTGCATTCAAGCCTGCCCTGAGTGCCGGATTGATGTCCGATTTGGGGCTATTGCCAACCATCCACGTGGCCTCTGATACCAAGTGGTGTCGCTTTACCAGCGCCTGATACTCAGGCACATGTTTCTCGGCGACGATCTCCAGCGCAGAAAAATATGCTTTTAATCCCGATCGTTCCACTTTTGCGGACTGTTCGCGGAAATCACCTTTGGTCACAAGGATCAACTCATGACGATCAGTAAGGTACCGCAAAGTATCCGGTATCTGCGGCAGGATTTGCACCGGCTGTTCTGCAATTGTCCTGGCAAATCCGTGAATGGTTTCGTGCAATGCAGGCGTCAAAGGTTCGACAGACAACCGCTCGAATGTTTTCACTAGTGCATGTGTGAAGCTATGCAATCCATAGCCGTGACTGACAATACATTCACGTTCCACGTCATTCAGAATTTCACGTACTTCCTCGGCCGATCGCTCGCGATGGTTCAGGAACGAAATGAATTCGGCGATCGCGCGCTCGAAGTACACGTTGTTCTCCCACAATGTGTCATCAGCATCAATAAGAAGGGTTTGACGCATGAGCGAAGCTCAGAATCTATGATACTCAGCAGTTCATGTTGTCGCCCAGGAACCACAGCTGAAAAGAGTCGGTAAAGCGTTTACTGCTAGAATCCGTGGACGATGAAAAATTGGGAGGCTGTGGGATTCATAGTTGCAACGATTTCTCTTTTTTCTACGGCTCAAACCAGTCATCAGAGGGGCGCGTCGCATACCAGCGGTCAGTCGGTTGCGGCGCGCATGGAGGTTGTTCCTGATCTTGAGCCTCGCCTGGCAAGGTTTCGCCAGGTGCACATGCCATTCGACGCGTCCGGGTTGACGGTGCGCGAACAGAAGATGGTTGCGAAGCTGGTGGACGCCTGCCGCTATCTCGACGACATTTACTGGCGGCAGGTTGATCCCGATGGGCTGCAACTCTATCAATCGCTCGGAGGCAAGACGAGCAAGCAGGATGTCAATCTTCGCCGCTATTTGTGGATCAACGGTTCGCGTTTCGATCTCCTTGACGGTCAAAGGCCGTTCGTTGGGGCGACACCGATGCCACTTGGCCGCGGTTTCTATCCGCAGGGATTGACCCGCGATCAGATCGAACAATACGTAAAGCTGCATCCAGAAAAACGTGCGGAACTCTACAGCCCCACTTCGGTCGTTCGCTGGCACGGAAGCGATTTGGACGGCTTGCCATACCACATCGCCTATCGCTCTTTTCTTGAGCCTGCCGCCCGCGACCTGCGGGAGGCCGCCGATCTCAGTCCAGACAAAGCCTTTGCAAATTTCTTGCGGCTCCGCTCCGACGCACTCCTTAGTGACGATTACTTCAAGAGTGACATCGCCTGGATGCAGTTGAAAGATCCGAAAGTTGACATCATCTTCGCGCCGTACGAAACCTATGCCGATACATTGCTCGGCGTGAAGGCGAGCTATGGCGGTTCGATTCTGATTCGCAACCAGGCGCAAAGCGCCAAGCTCGATACCTTCAGGAAGTACGTGGCTGATATCCAAGATTCCTTGCCGCTTCCCGCCCCAGATCGTCCTTCAAAACATGGGTTGGAAACGCCAATGGAAGTTATGGACTCGCCCTTCCGCACCGGCGATCTTGGGCACGGATATCAGGCGGTGGCCGATAATCTGCCGAACGATCCGAGGATCCACGAACAGCAGGGAAGCAAGAAACTCTTCTTCAAGAACTTCATGGACGCGCGAGTGAACTATGTCATTCTGCCGCTTGCGCGATATATGATGCCGACGCACCAAGCCAACATGGTTTCAGGGGAAGGATACTTGCTCGGCACGATCATGCACGAAATCTGCCACGGCCTGGGGCCGGCGTTTGCACACAATGCTTCCGGAGAGAAAGTGGACATTC
>Ga0066706_10000916_pt1 | contig 10610 bp, 7 predicted proteins | sample GraSoiAngelo_155_FD_67274 | JGI IMG/M metagenome (GOLD analysis project Ga0066706, IMG submission 67274) | Grasslands soil microbial communities from the Angelo Coastal Reserve, California, USA - 14_1009_13_30cm | ecosystem: Environmental > Terrestrial > Soil > Grasslands | place: USA...
TAGCCCTCCGGCGTGACCAAGGGGGAGCCCTGCTGCAATCCCAGAATGACCTGCGGCGGCCATTCGTTGAGCGGCAGGTAGATGGCGTAGTGTCGCGGCCCCATCACGCGCGTGATCGCGCGCATCGCCTCGCGCCATTCGGGCCACGTCTCCGGCATCCGGGCGTAGCCCGCGCGCGCCAAGATGTCGCGGCGGTAGAAGAGCACCCGGGTGTCGACGTACCACGGGATCCCGTACAGCCCGCCGTCCACCACGTTCGTCGCCCAGATGCCGGGGAAGTGGCCGGTCGAATCCATGTCTGACGACTGGCGCACGAGCGAGTCGAGCGGCGCCAGCGCGCCGAGGGTCACCATCTCCGGGACCCAGGTGTTTCCCATGGCGGCCATGTCCGGCAGCGCGCCGCCGACGTGCGCGGTGAGCAGCTTCTCGTGCGCCGCGCTCCAGGGGATCTGCTGCACGCGCACGTGCACGCCCGGGTGCTCGCGCTCGAAGTCCCGCACCAGTTGGGCCACGACTTCCCCTTCGCGGCCGAAGGCCCAGAAACGGAGCGTATCGGGAGCGCCGCTGGAAGTGCAGGCGGCGGTGAGGACGAGAGTTGCCAGAAGAAGTGCGACGCAGTCGTCGGTTCTCGGTTTTCGGTTGTCGGTTGCCCTACCGAGAACCGTGAACCGTGAACCGAGAACCGTCTTCAAGGGCATTTCCCCGCCAGCCATCCCCCCGTAAACCCCGCGCGGCACAGCCCCAGCACGACGTGGGGGTTGCCGCGCAGCAGCCGCCAGATCAGGTCGCTGCGGTAGTTCTCGACCATCGCGAGGGTCGGTCCCTGGTCGATCCCGAGGTAGTCGGTGTCGAACCAGCCGAGCCCCGGGACGACGTGGCCCATGGCCGGTGTGCCGGTGAAGGTCGGGTTGAAGGCGTCGAGGAAACCGTACGTCGCGAACAGGTTGCTGCCGTACGCCGAGCGCATCGCGCGCAGCGCGGGGATGGCGATCTCGGGGGCGAAGGCGATCGAGCCCGCCGCCGCGGTGGGGGCGATGGTGCCGTCGTCCTGGATCTCGGTGAAGGAGGCGCCGCGCGCGAAGTAGGTGTGGTACGGCGCCACGTCGGCGGGGCCGTCGGAGGCGGTGAGCCCCCAGACGTTGACGCCGTAGCTCTTCCAGCCGCCCGGGTTCGCGATCGCGTACGCGCGTTGCGCGTAGGCGGCGCGCCGCGAGTTCTCGAAGTAATTGATGCCTCTCGCGCGCATGAACGGGTCCTGGATGCCGCGGAAGTCGATCCACACGTGCGAGTACTGGTGGCCGAACAGCGGGGCGAAGCCGAGGTGGCTCTGCCCTTCGAAGGTTCCCCAGGTGTAGGTGCTCGTCCACGCGGTCCACGCGGCGGTGTCGGCGGGGTGAGTGGGCGAGCCCAAGGCGAGGATGTAGATGATCATCGCCTCGTTGTAGCCCTTCCAGTCGTAAGGGATGAACTGGTTTTCCGGGTGCCAGCCGAGGGCGATCGCCGGGGGGTGGCTCGAGGCGGCCCACTGCCAGTCGGTGCGCGTGTAGATCGACTCGGCGAGCGCGCGGATCTCGGTTTCGCCTGGGTCGGCGGCGTTGTCGAAGTACGACTGGCAGGTGAGCACCCCGGCGAGCAGCAGCGCGGTGTCGATGGTGGACAGCTCGACCGTCTGGAACCGCGCGCCGCTGGTCATATCGAGGAAGTGGTAGAAAAAGCCGTGGTAGCCGGTGCTGCCCGTCGTGTTGGAATCTTGCCGTGCCGTCCAGAAGAACCGCAGCGTGGTGAGCACGCGAGCGGCTGCGTCGGCGCGGGGGACGTAGCCGCGCTCGACGCCGATGGGGTAGGCGGTCAAGGCGAAGCCGACGGCGGCGATGCTGGAGAAGCTGGGCGTAGGCCAGCGGTCGGGGGTGAGTCCGTTGGCCGTGTTGGTCTTGTCCCAGAAGTAGCCGAAGGTGCGCTGCTCCAAGGTGTCGAGGAACGCGCCCTGGCCGGTGGTATCCGGCGGGGGCGGGCCGACGGAGTGATTGGACGCGCAGGCGGCCGCGGCGAAGCCGAGGAGGGCGGCGAGGAGCGCGCGGCTCATGGACTCATCTTGGAGACCGCGGGGGGCGCCGGCAAGGACGCCGGCGCCCCGGTAGGGAAGGTCAGAAGGTGTACTCGGCGCCGACCTGCAGACGCCGGGGGTCGCTCACCACGCAGCTCGCATGCCCAAAGCTCAAGTTGGTCTTGCTGCCCGTATCGAAGCAGCCCAGGTTCTGGTAATTGAAGGCATTGAACAGGTCGAGCGTGACCCGCATGGTCGTTCCCGAGATGTTCGGAAAGTCCTTGGCCAACCGCAGATCGACGTTGCGGTAGGCGAAGGCGTTCGGAATGATGAAGCCAACGCGCTCCGGTGTGAACCCTCCCCGCTCGTAGCCGGCCCCGCAGAACCGCAATGGACACCCGACATCCTGGAGGAACCCGCTACCCAGGGTGATGAGCCCGCTGAAGAGGAATCCGGAGGCATACGGCACGTCCATCACCCAGTTGGCCACGATGTGCGTCTTCTCATCGTTGGCCGGGTGGTGCGGGATGTTGAGGGCGTTGGGGAACGCGAACACATCCCCGAGCCCGTCGACGCCCTGGAGCGACCGCGTGGCGTACGTGAGCGAGATCCCGCCGCCCCAGCCGATGTTGTTGGCGGAACGGCGATACGGCCTGTCGACCTGAACCTGCAGCGCGTCGTACCACGTCTTTGCGTTATTCGCTGAATAGATGAAGTTGCTGAAGCCGTGCGGCCCCAGGTCGAAGCTGACGCAGCACGAGCCGTCCGGCTTGAGGCCGAAGTTGGCCCAGTTGAGGGTCAACTGGTTTTCGCCGCGCACGGCCGACAGCGTCGCCGTGAGGGTGTAATCCCCCCCGCCCATCACGCGGCGGACGCCGAGGTTCCACTGCCTCGAGCGCGGCACTTTCACGTTCTTCCCGATCAGCCACGCCTCAGGCTTGCCCGACGTGTGTGCGAGGGCGTCGAGCGTCGTTTTGTCTGCGGTGAAGTAGGAGTTATTCCAGGTCGTCTCGCCCGGCTTGGCCGTGGAGTCCGGGTCGGCGAATGACACGGTGTAGGTGGGGTGCGTGAGCTTGAGGGTCTCGTCGACCGAGATGTCGAAAATGGAGCGGTCGTAGTAGAGTCCCCACCCGCCGAAGATCGTCGTCCTGCTCTCCGGATCGAGCGCGTATGAGAAGCCGAGCCGCGGCTGGAACGCGCCGTAGAACGGCTTGCGATTACTGCCCGTGCTGATGAACTGGCTCAGGTCGAGCGGCGTCGGCAGCGAATCGTTGTACCGCGTGAGGGTGTCGATCACCATCTGCGGCGTGACATAGCTGGCGTTGAACATGTTCGACTCGAAGTCCCACCTGATGCCGAGGTTGATCGTCAACTGCGGGCTGGGGCTCCAGTCGTCCTGCGCGTACCAGCCGAACTCGTTGTTGTTCTTCTTGAGCTTGGCATTGCCGGTGCCGTAGATCAGCTGATACGGAGTCGCGTAGCCGTAGAGGCCTCGGGTGGTGACGGTGTCCCGATAATAGAATCGCGGTGTTTCGTCGTTGCCTTTGAACACGTCATAGGTCACGAAGTCGAAGCTGGCGCCGACCTTGATGACGTGCTCGCCGTGCGCGCGAAAGCCGGTGTAGGTGAGATCGTTGCGGATCCCCACTCTGCGCTGAATGAAATCCTGGGTGCTGAAGTTGCTCCCGATCACATGGTCTTGGTTGTTCCACTGGTAGATCTGCGCGGGCAGGCCGGGCGTATTGGGGCTCGGGTTCCGGCGGAAGCGCGAGTAGTCCACCTTGGTTTCGTTCAGCCAGGGACCCTTGAACATGTTGTAGCGGACCTGCCCGATAGAGACGTTCTGGCGGTAGTTGACCGCTTCCGTGAACGCGCACACGAAGCCCGGGCAGTTCACCTTGCCGAAGTCGCGAACGTCGGTTTCGTGGCGGTTGCTGAAGCTCACCTCCGCGGAGGAGGTGCTGCTGGCGGCGTACGACACCTTGCCGAACAGCATCGTTTCGCGGAACGGCGAGCCGAAGTTGCCGTTGTACTGGGGGAAGTTCACGGCGGTGAGGGCCGGGTACCCGGCGGGGATGGCGCCGAAGTCGACCAGGTTGGAGCGGTTCTGGTAATTGCCCTCATAGGCCCCGAAAAAGAACAATCGGTTGTGCTGGATCGGACCGCCCACGCTCGCGCTGAGGAGTGATCGCGAATACGCGGGCTTGCTGAATTTCGGGGTCGCGCGCTGGAACGAATCGAGGGCGACAAAACTCTTGTTCTGATACCCGTACAGCACGCTCCCCGTCCACGTATTGCTTCCCGACCGCGTCGTCGCCGTGATGACCGCGCTCGACGCCTTCTGATACTCGGCCTTGAAGTTCTGGCTGATGACACGGTATTCCTGGATCGCGCCCCGGGGGAAGGGGTTCCCCTTACTGGCGTCCTGGCCGGTAACTCCGCCGGCTGTCAAGTCGTTCTTCAGGCTCGACCCGTCGACAAAGATGTTCACCGACGTCGAGGGCTGCCCGCCGGCGGTGAACGTGCGCGAGACGCCGCCGATCCGATCCTCGGTGACGGTGACGCCAGGAGCGAGGACCGCCAGATCGAGGAAATTCCGGCTGGGAGTCGGCAGCTGCTGGATCTGCAGTGGCGTCACGTTCGTGGCCACTTCCGACGTACGGGTCTCTGCGGGGTTGGCCGCCTGCACCACCACCGGAGCCAAGGTCACGGCACCGGCGGGCAGGGCGAAGTCTGCCAGCAGGGTGGCCCCGATCTGGACAACGATGCGCCGCCGAGCGGGGGAGTTCCCGATGTGCCGCGCGATGACGTCGTAGGTCCCCGGGCTGAGGCCCGGCAGGACGTACGAACCGTCTGACCCAGTCGTCGTGCTCCGTGCGACGCTGGTCGCGACATTTGTCGCCTGGACCTGGGCGCCCGACAACGGGGCGCCGTTCTGGTCCTTCACGTATCCGCGAATGGTGCCGGTCGTCGTCTGCGCGACGAGGCCGCGTCCCCCCAACACCGCGAGGACGCCTGCGAATAGCAGCAGACGGCCCAGACGCTGCACGATGTCCTGACGTCTCATGATTCACCCTCCTGAGTGGTGAAAGACCGCGGTGCGCGAACCGCGCGCCCGCCGCAGGATTCCCGAATGACCAGCGTGACGGGGAGCCGCTCCCGCCGCTTGCGATGCCGGTGGTGGTTGCCCACCGCCTCCAGCAGCCGCGCCGCCGCCCGTGACCCCAGCGCGGCGATGTCCACTCGAACGGTCGACAGCGGCGGGTGCGTGTACCGCGCCATCGGGATGTCGTCGAAACCGGTCACCGCTACCTCCGCCGGCACCGCCACGCTCGCCTCGCGCAGCGCGCTGAGCGCCCCGATCGCCATGGCGTCGTTGGCCGCGAACACGGCCGTCGGCCGCCGCGCCCGCCGCAGCAGCGCGACGCCGGCCTCGAACCCGGAGGTGTCGGTGAAATCGCCGGGGACTTCCCAGACGTCCTCGCGCCCCAACCCGGCTGCCTGCGCCGCCGCGCGGAACCCGCGCAGCCGCTCGGCGGCGTCGGAGTTGGTCTCGGGCCCCAGGATCATCGCGAGCCGCCGGTGCCCCAGACCCACCAGGTGCTGCACCATGTCGGCCGCACCGCGGGCGTTGGCGATCGTGATCGCGTCGAACGCGGCGCCGGTCGCCGCGCTGTTCAGCAGCACGACGGGGAAGCTTGCGGGCAGGTCGCGCACCGCGAGGTGCGCGCCCAGAGCGGGGGACATCACCACCAGGCCGTCGACCCGCCCGCGCATCGACTGCAGCGCGGCGGTGATGGCGCCCTTCTCGTTGTGGGAGCTGGCGAGCAGCAGGTGGAAGCCGTGGCGCTGCGCGGTCTGGTCGATGCCGCGGATCAGCTCGGAGTAGAACTCGCCGTAGAGATCGGGGAGCAGCACGCCGATGGTGCTGGTCTGTCGGGTGCTGAGGCTGCGGGCGGCGGCGTGCGGGGAATAGCCGAGGCGCTCGGCGACGGCGCGGACGCGGCGGCCGGTGGCCTCCGTGACCAGGCGGCTGCGGTTGTGCGCGCGGGAGACGGTGGCGACCGAGACCCCCGCGGCGCGGGCGACATCCTTAATCGTAACCATTGGGGCGCGGGATGTAATCGGTTACATGCCCGGCAGGCTGTCAAGGCCGCCGGGAGAGCGCGCGGATCCTGTGGTGGGGACGGTCGCCGGGCTTCATGTCGTCGTTGCGGATCACGCTGATCGAGCCGTCCGGCTCGAGCACGGCGAGCAGGACGTCCCCGATGTCGGCCACGCCGTGCTCACGGAGCGCTTGCAGCAGCTCCTCGCGCCTGATGCCGGCGCGCGCGCAGTGCGTGTCCAGCACGCGGCCGTGGTGGATCAGCATGATGCCCTCGCCGGCGAGGAGCTTCGCGAAGCCGCGGCTCCGCAGCCGCCACCAGTCGACCACCCGATGCCAGCCGATCAGGATGCCCGCCGCCACCAATCCGCCCACGAGGCTCGTGTCGGGCCCCACCATCGCGTTCTGCACCGCGTTCGCGATGATGAGCAGCAGCACCAGGTCGAACGTGGACATCTGGCCGAGCTGGCGGGTGCCGGTCAGGCGCAGCCCGACCAGCAGGGCGAAGTAGACGATGGTCGTGCGCAACGCAACGTCGAGCAGGGTGTGCCAGGAGGCAGTCATTCCGGTTCGCGCCTAACAGTCCGACAGTCCGACTGTCCGACAGGTATGCGGCCGGAGGGATTCGAACCCCCACGGGGTACCCCACGGGATCCTAAGTCCCGCGCGTCTACCAGTTCCGCCACGGCCGCGTGTCGAGGAGAATCTAACCTCCTCTAGCGGGCGCGCAGCACTCATCGATCGTCCTCGAGGTGCTGCAGCGCGCGCTCGAGGTCGTCCCGACCGGCGGCGCTGAAGTCGCCCGGCACGCCGTACTTGAGCGCCGACAGCGCGACCCCCCAGCGGACGGCGGTGCCCCAGTCATCGGAGCGGAGCAGGCCGGCGATGAGCCCTGCGCTGAACGCGTCGCCGGAGCCGATGGGGTCGACGACTCCCACGTCGCAGCTGGGCCCGCGATGGATCGTGCCGTCCGCGAGGGCGATGGCGCTGCGGGTCCGGCGTCCCGATCCGGACGGCTCGCGCAGCGTCACGACCACCGCCCGACAGCCGAACCGCTCCTGCAGGGCGCGCGCCGCCACGTCTTCCCCGCCCGCGATGCCGAAGACAGCGCGCGGATCCCCCTGGTTGGTGATCAGCACGTCCACCTGACCGAGGAGCGGCTCCTGGACCGCCCGCGCGCGCTCGCCGCTCCACAGCTGCGGCCGGTAATTGAGGTCGTAGCTGACGGTCGCCCCCGCCTGTTTGGCAGCGGCGAGTGCCTCTGCGGTTGCGGCGGCGGCGGTGGTGGAGAGGGCGGGCGTGATGCCGCTCAGGTGGAACCATCGCGCGCCGGCGAGGGCGCGCGGCCAATCGATAACTCCGGGTCCGATCCGACTCATGGCCGAATCGGCGCGGTCATAGTGCACCGCCGCGGCCTCGACGAAGTACAGCCCAGCCCGCTCGCCTTGCGCCCACAGCACGTGCGAGAGATCGACGCCGGCCTCGCGCGCTCGACGGGCGATGAGCTGCCCCAGGGGGGTCTCGGGAAGGCGCGAGATCCAGCGGGCGCCAAGGCCCAACCGCGCCGCTCCGACCGCCACGTTGAGCTCGCTGCCCCCTACGTGGACGTCGCAGTGCCGAGCGTCGTCCAGCTGCTCGCCGGCGCGCGGCGACAGCCGCACCATCGCTTCCCCAAAGGTGACCAGGTCCATTAGTGGTCTGACCACTCTTGACACTTTGAGCATGACATGGTAGCTCGATATGGTCCATCACGCGACATTGGTATGACCTCTACCTCCGCTCGCCGCGAGCCCCCGACCGCCCTGGTGATCACCCACGTGCGCGGGTTGTTGCGGCGCGGCAAGCTCAGCCCCGGTCAGCAGCTGCCGCCCGAGCGCGAGCTGGCGCGCCGCATCGGCGTGAGCCGCCCCAGTGTGCGCGCGGCGCTGCGCTCGCTCGCCGCCAAGGGGCTGCTGGTGACCCGCCACGGGGCCGGGACCTTCGTCGCCGCCGGCCCGCCGATGCTCGACAGCGAGCCGCTCAGCCTGCTGGCGACCCTGCACGGCTTCACGCGCGCGGAAATGTTCGAGGCCCGGCGCACGCTCGAGGTCGGGGTCGCCGAGCTCGCCGCCGCGCGCGCCACCGGCGACGGGCTCGCCGCCATCGCCGACGCCGTGACGGGGATGTTCGCGGCCGTGGACGATCCCCAGGCCTTCCTCGTCCACGACATCCGCTTTCACCGCGCCGTCGCGGCGGCGTCCGGCAACCCGATCCTCGCCTCCCTGGTGGAGATGGTCTCGGCGCTGTTCTACGAGCAGCGCCGGCGCACCGCGCGGCGCGCCCGCCGCCTTCAGGCCACCGCGGACATGCACCACCAGATTTACCTGGCGATCCGCGGCCGCGACAGCGCCCGGGCGCGGCACCTCATGCACGAGCACCTGGTCCGCGCCGAACAGGAGCAGGAGCAGGAGACGGAGCCCGGGGGGGGAGCGTAGATGCCCTATCCGGGTCTGGACCTCGCGGGCAAGGTCGCCGTCGTCATCGGCGGCACGTCGGGCATCGGCCGGGCGTTGGCCCACGCCTTGGCGGAGGCGGGAGCGGACGTGGTCGCCACGGGGCGCCGGCCGGAGCGGGTCGCCGCAGTGGCGGGGGAGATCGAAGCGCTCGGCCGGCGATCCCTGCGTGTCAACGCCGACGTGACCGACGAGCCCTCGCTCCACGACCTGTTCCGAGCCACGCTCGGCGCGTTCGGCAAGGTAGACATCCTCGTGAACTCGGCGGGTCGCACCGCGCGCGCGCCGACGCTGGAGGTCGACGAGGCCGACTGGCACGCGATCCTCGAGACCAACCTGACGGGGACGCTGCGGGCCTGCCGCATCTTCGGTCGCCACATGGTCGAGCGGCGGTTCGGCCGCATCATCAACATCGCGTCGCTGGCGTCGTTCGTGGCGCTGTACGAGGTCGCGGCGTACAACGCCAGCAAGGCGGCGGTGGCGGCGCTGACCAAGTCGCTCGCCATCGAGTGGGCGCGCTTCGGGGTCTGTGTGAACGCCCTCGCCCCGGGTGTGTTTCCGACCGCCCTCAACGCCTCCCTGCTCGAGGGCACGGAACGCGGTCGGGAGCTGCTGCTGCGCACGCCGATGCAGCGCTTCGGGCGCCTCGAGGAGCTGGCGGGGGCGATGGTATTCCTGGCCTCCGACGCGGCGAGCTATGTGACCGGGCACCTGCTTGCCGTCGACGGCGGCTTTCTGGCCAGCGGCGTGAACCAGTGACCGACGCCGCGCCGGCGGGCCGAGTCCGCTGGGTCGTCTGCGCGCTGCTGTTCGCCGCGACCACCATCAATTATGTGGATCGGCAAGTCCTCGGCATCCTGGCGCCCGACCTACAGCGCTCGCTGCACTGGAGCGAAGTCCAATACGGCTACATCGTCACGGCCTTCCAGGCGGCCTACGCCCTCGGCTTGCTGCTCGTGGGGCGGCTCATGGATCGCTTCGGATCGCGGCTCGGTTACGCCCTCGCCGTCGCGTTCTGGAGTGTCGCGGCGATGGCCCATGCGCTGGCGCGCGGCGCGCTCGGCTTCGGGGTGGCGCGCGCCGCGCTCGGTCTCGGCGAGGCGGGCAACTTCCCGGTCGCCATCAAGACCGTCGCTGAATGGTTTCCCAAGCGCGACCGGGCGTTCGCGACGGGCCTGCTCAACTCGGGCACCAACGTCGGCGCGATCGTCGCCCCCCTCGTCGTGCCGCCGCTCGCGCTGGCGTTCGGCTGGCAGTGGGCGTTCGTCGCGACCGGAGCGCTGGGGCTCGTGTGGCTCGCCTTCTGGCTCCGGGCCTATCACCCGCCGGCCTCGCACCCCCGCGTGTCGCCGGCCGAGCTGGCGTACATCCACCGCGACGCGGTGGAGTCTGGCGGGGAAATCCGCTGGGCGCAGTTGTTGCCGCACCGGCAGACGTGGGCGGTCGCCGTCGGAAAGCTGCTCACCGATCCGGTGTGGTGGTTCTATCTGTACTGGCTGCCGAAGTTTCTCAACGAGCACTACGGGCTCACGCTCGCCAAGATGGGGCTGCCGCTCGTGACCGTGTACCTGTTCTCGGATGCGGGCAGCATCGCGGGGGGGTGGCTCTCGTCGATGCTGCTGCGCCGCGCCTGGAGTGTAAACGCGGCGCGGAAGACGACGCTGCTCGTATGCGCGATCGCCGTGACCCCGATCGCCTTCGCGTCGCGGGTCACGCACCTGTGGGCCGCCGTGGGGCTCGTCGGGCTCGCCGCCGCGGCGCATCAGGGATGGTCGGCGAACATGTTCACCCTCGCCTCCGACATGTTCCCGCGCCGCGCCGTAGGATCGGTGGTGGGCATCGGCGGCATGGCCGGCGCGGTCGGCGGTATGCTGGTCGCGACGGCGACGGGTTACCTGCTGCAGCTCACCGGCAGCTACGTCCCGGTCTTCGTCGCCGCCAGCTCGGCCTACCTGATCGCGCTGCTGCT
>Ga0066706_10000918_pt1 | contig 10609 bp, 7 predicted proteins | sample GraSoiAngelo_155_FD_67274 | JGI IMG/M metagenome (GOLD analysis project Ga0066706, IMG submission 67274) | Grasslands soil microbial communities from the Angelo Coastal Reserve, California, USA - 14_1009_13_30cm | ecosystem: Environmental > Terrestrial > Soil > Grasslands | place: USA...
TTGGAGAAGTTGCTCTACTTCGTGCTGGTGGCGGTCTCCAATCAAGACGGAGTCAGCTTTTACTCCGAAGCGCGTTTGGCGGAATTGTTGGACATCCGTTTTCCCCACGAACTGGAAGCGACTCGCAACGAACTGGTGGCCCGGGACCTGATCGCCTATGAAGCCGGAATTTACCAAGTGCTGGACCTGCCCGCCTGCTCTCCCCGGAAAGGGCGTGACTGTTCTCCACCGCCGGCCGACCCCGCTTTGCGTTCGAGTTCCTCTCTCCCACCCGTTCGCAAAACCGCACTGCGCGAGGCGGCCTCGGATCTGGAGAGCGTCAAGCAGTTATTAGCTGGGGCTGGGGCCGTCGATGAAGCTCTCCGTGCGCGACTTGAGACAGAAGGCGGCAAGAAGTGCCGCGTGGGTAACAGCCTTGTATTTTATGAGAGCCAGCTCACCGTAGGCCTCTGTGGAATTAAACGTGGCGGACGGATGCCATTGGATCGGTGCGTAGCCAGGGACGCGCTGCGGAATAGGCCGTGAGCACGGTCATAAGCCCCATCGTCAGTGCGACCGCCACGCACACCGTCCACTCCACCGGCTTTATCCCGTATAAGAAAGACCGAACCAATCCAGTGGCAATGACTCCGCAGAGCGTGCCGATGCAAACTCCCGCGATTGTGACTATGCCTGTTTGCCGCAAGATCATGTTCCGCAGATCTTGTGGGCTCGCGCCTAGAGCCGCGCGGATGCCCAGCTCTTTCTTTCGCTCGCTAACGGAATAGAAAACCGCGCCGTAGAGGCCCACCGTCGCCAGCATAAATGCCGAGCTACCGAACCCGGCAATACAAAACAGGGTGATCCTGGGAACAAAAAGCGCGAAGTTGAGCCAATCGTCTATGGTCAATGTGAGGGGATAAAGACCCGGCACAGCCTTCGTTAGCGCATCAGATAGCGGAGCAAGCCACTGACGCGGCGATCCCTTCGTGCGTGCTAACAGATAAAGCCCAGGCTGGTAATGCTGGTTCAAATCGAAGTACATGAAGGGGCGAGGAGCCTCGTCGATATCGACGTATTTGCCATCAGCGACAACCCCCACAACGGTCGCGACACGATGGCCGTTTTCAATTTGCACGGTTTTGCCTGTAGGACTTTCCCCCGGCCAGAATTTTTCGCCCATCAAGTGATTTACAACAATGGTTTCTGGCCCTTTCGGCGTATCGGCCGAAGCAAACACCCGTCCGGCTAGCAGCGGGATTCCCAAGGTCGAAAAGAAATTCTCGTCAACCATAGCGAACGCGATACGCTCTCCGGCTTCACCCTGTGTCAAGCTATTTGCCACGCGGACTTGCTCGACATTGCCTTCGCTTTGGCTGACAGGAACATCACCCGCGATCGACACGGATTCAACTCCATAGATCTGTGAGGCGGCTTCGCGAATTCTGGCGTAGAGTTTGCGTCCTTGGTCTTCGGAAGATGCGACTGCCTGCAAATCCGTGGTTAAAATAGCGATGTTCCGATGGGTGAATCCCAGATTGACGTTGCGAAGGTTCTCCAGGCTTCGAAAGCAAAGCCCAACACCAATGAATACTAGCGTGCAAACCGCGACTTGCACCGCCACCAGGAGGTTCCGAATTCGGCCTTTACGTGTTCCGCCAACCGCTATTTCTCCGCTCAGCGCAGCGGCTAAGTTCGGGGTCGACGAGTAAAGGCCGGGGACAAAGCCCGTAGCGAGGCCAACAACAAAGACCAGCGCGCCGGTGGCTGCCATGACCGTCATGTCCGGGAGAAAATCAATCGTGAGCGGAAGGGAACCCAGACCCGGAAAGTATGGTTTGAATTGCAGCAATTGCCGGAACCCGAGAAATGCGAGGAAGAGACCGAGTACACCCCCTCCTCCCGCTATCAGCGTGCTGTCAACGAGAACTTCGCTGATCAACTGTTTACGCGTGGCTCCCAGCGCTGCGCGAACCAGAATTTCGTGGCGTCGCGTGCTGGCCAGCGCCAGCAGAAGATTCACGACGTTCGAACATGCTGCAAAGAGAATCAACCCGACAATCCCGAAGATGATCGCCGAGATGATCCTTGCGGAGGATAAGGAATCCTCTGGCAGCATCCTGGTGTCCGTGACACGGGCGAGCCGGTCCTTATTGGTTTTCGGATAGGCGGATGCAAGTTGTTTTGAGATCGTTTGAAGATTGGCCAGCGCTTGCTCGCGGGTCACTCCTGGCTTTAGGCGTCCTACCATGCGAAGAGGGCGATTCGTGCGGTCGGTCCGCCAAGCTAATCCTTGGTGATTAACGGTCAGATCTGTAGATAGCGGATACCACACGTCCGGCAGGTCACTGAAAATCGTCCCAACAAAACCTTTCGGCATCACTCCAATCACCGTAAGCGGGACGTTGTTTATGCTTACCGTCTTTCCCACGATGTTCGGATTCGCTCCGAGCCACCTCCAATAGGAGTAGCTCAAGACTGCGAGAGCCGATGGATTATCGTCGTCACCTCGCTTAAACACACGCCCTAGGAAGGGTGGCACTCCGAGAACCGAGAAGTAGGTGTCGGACACCGCATTGGTCAAGCCTGCTTTGGTGCGATTTTCGTGGACGACGGGGCTCATCGAGATCGAATAAGGAAAAGCCATCACGTCAGAGAAGATCTCGTTGTGGTCACGATAGAACGTGTAGTCGTCGTCGCAAAAGCCGTTGAATTCCTCTGTCGGCGTCGAGCTATAGACCGTCAAGAGCTGGTCCGGCCTGAGAACCGCGGGAGGCCGAAGCAATAGCGCATTGAAAACACTGAACCCAGCCGTGCCTGCCGCCATCGCAATCGCCAGCGACGAAACGGCAATGGATGTTAGTTTCCAGTGCTTCCTTAGAATGCGCAGTGAAAATCGGATACTAGACCAAAGCGCCATGTTTGCCCCACTTAGTGCCCCCCATGAAGATTAGCACTCAAATTTACCACGGTTCCTTCTGGTCGTTCTCGTGCCTGCTAAGTCGCGCCTCTGGTCGTTCCCTTGACCACTTCCCTGTGGGCGCTTCTCGCACTGGGCTTGACAAGGGCGGCCTAGGTTGCCGTTAGCCGCCTAGCGTTTATCAACGAATCCGCCGAAGGGCGAAAGTACTGGCCGAGTGACGGGCAATCCTCACCTTATGGGATCAGGGAAGGGTTGCCGACCAACCTCCCAGAAACCTGTCTCCACCTCGCCGGATTCGGCCCTCCACGTCAACTTGGCCAAAAGCGCCGATTTAATCGAGGGTGTAACTCAACTGTTCTGATTGGCAGCGGCGCTCGCTTATTCCTCTCTCAATGCCAGCGCTGGGTCCACGTCCGCGGCTTGTCGCGCAGGAATCCAGGCTGCACCCGCGCCCACGGCAAGCGGGACCACCGCAACGGCAGCGAACATACCAACGCTCCACGCATTCACGCCATCGGGAAGGATATCAGTCAAGGGCCGAATGGTAGCTATTGCAAGAGGAATGCCCAGCACAACCCCGGACGTGAGAACCGCGACGCCATCGCTGATGGCCGCCCACACGATCATGGCGCGTGGGGCGCCTATTGCTGCGCGAATCGCCATCTCTCGCGTTCGGCGGCGAGTGGCATATGACACCGAACTGTAGAGCCCGGTCAGTACAAGCACCAGACCAATTCCCGCAAGTGATCCCGCGAACAGGGCGGCGATCCGCATCGGGAACAGCGCGCCCGCGGCGGCATCGGCCAAGGGGCGAACATCCACAGCGGCTCCGGGATCAACCGGAGCGAGAGCATTGCGTAGAGGCTGAACCCACCGTGCACCATCGCCAGCAGTGGCAATCAGCAACTGAGCGAACGAAAAGGGCGTAAAGAATACAGCGGGGTGGTCCTCACCGAGGGTGCGCAGTTTGGCGTCAGCCGCGACGCCGACCACCTCGAGTGTGCGTGCCTGGTCGCGGCCAACGGCGATTTCCTCGCCAATCGGGTCAGTCTCGCCGAAGAGGCTTTGAGCAAGTGTTCGGTTGAGAATTACGGGAACAGGTCGCCGCGTTCGGTCGGCCAGTCGGAAATCTCGGCCGCGCAAGATGGGAATGCCAAGGACGCGGCAGAATTGCTCGCCGCCACCGAGTTCGTACGCCTCCCGTGCGGTGGAAATCGACTGGTTCCGGCGGCGTACCAAATCTTGGGCTTGTAGTTCGCCCATGAGCGGCAGAGTGCTGACGGAGGTCACGCCTGTGACGCCCGGTACTTGCCGGATCACCTGAACGACGCGATCCCGCCAAGCCCAGCCAGCTTCGCCGCGCGGCTGCCCGGGTGGTTGGAACACGCGAGCAATAACGGTGCCCGAGATATTGAATCCGGGATTCGTATCCGCCAAGTGAGCGAAGCTGCGAGCGAATAGTACGCCGAGGCTCAACAACACGACCGAGAGCGTCAGTTGCAACGTCACAAAGCCGTTACGCAGATTCCACCGCCGGATGGACAACACTGGCTCGCCCTGTTTCATAGCAAGACCGAGATCAGCGCGCGAACTGCGGATCGCGGGCAGCAAGGAGGATACGAGCAGCGTAACCAGAGCCGCTCCGAACGCATAAAAGAACAGACCACGATCGCTCTGGAAATGGAATTCGAATGGAAGATTGTAAGCCGAGGGCCACCGGATATAACTGAGGTGTCGCCGTAAGAATGCGTCGAGCACTAGTCCGCTGGTCGCGCCCAGCGCCACTAGCAAGGCACCTTCGACGAGAAGTTGATAAATGAGATGGCTGCGATTGGCGCCAAGGGCTTTGCGAATCGCAAGTTCCCTCTGCCGTGTAGCGCCGCGCGCCAACAGCAAGCCTGCAACGTTCATACAAGCAATCAGAGCCAGCAGGACCGCGGTACCGAACAGCATCACGAAAAACAGGAAAAAGCGGCGGTCGTCGCCTTGGCCGCTTGCATTAGCGGCAACTCCCGCCATGGGGCGTAGCACGGAGACGCTGTGCGCGAAATCCTCGCCCCCGATCTTCCGTGCAGCAAGCAGAAGCTCTTCCCGCGTATGGCTGCGAGCAAGGCCGTCGCGCAGGCGGCCGAACGGATGGCAGCGGTCAGAATCGCGCGGAGCGATCACATAGATTTCCGGCGATACGCCGCGGCCCACGATGCTGCGGTAATCGCGCGGTAGGACCCCAGTGACGGTGTAAAGCTTTCCGTTCAGCCTCAGCGCGCGGCCCACAATATGCGGGTCGCCGTCCAGCCGCCTTCGCCAAAAGCCGTAGCTGACAACCGCCACGGGCTGTCCCTCATCGCGTTGGGAGTAGAGTTGCCCAAAAGACGGGCCGATGCCCAAGACATCGAAGAAATTGGCGCTGGTAATCATCTGCCACGCAACTTCGCCCTGGGTGCCGGTATCCCATCTAACGTCCTGGAGCCCGATATTGAACGCCAGGTCCTTGAACACGCCCGCTGCGCGCAGGTCGCGATAGCGGCCGTAAGGAATCTCAGCGGCGACGCGCTCGAGCCGGTCAGGCTGCCGTGCGCTGATGTCATCCAGAACCATTTCGCGAACGATGCTGTAAATCGTCACGTTGGCGCCGATACCGAGGGCCAAGGAGACAACACAAGTTGCAGCAAAGGCTGGAGCTTTGCAAAGGTTTCGCAGAGCGTGGCTCAGGTCTTTCAGAAGACTCGTCATCTTCATTCATTCGACGCTGATTAAAGCGCGACTGTGCAAATCCATCCTACAAGGATTACCCGCTTCGGGCACGGATTTGGTATTGATCGAGTTGATTGCTTGTCCTCGGCTTAGTTCCATCAGCCGTTCCGAGCCGATTTAGGCGCTGGCTGAAGCAAGCGGATGCAAGCGGCGGTAGCGGCGCAAGACGATCCGAGACGGCCAGTATAGGATGCCGGCCCATACAAAGATCAGTACACCGTAGCGAAGCAGAAAACTGAGGACTTCCCCAAAGGACCAGAGCAAGGCATCCAGGCCTTCAATCAGGGAATTGCGAAGATCGGAAAGAACGATCCCAGTGCGCCAGTCGAGATGGGCTTGATATTGTTCCGCGATCTGAAGCTCGACTAAAGCGTATTCGACGCGCAATTCCAGCTTCTTCCATCGTTTATCGAGATCGTTCAATTCATTCCGACGTTCGGAGAGTTTCTCCTCCGCCGCCACCGTGTCGCTGAGCGAGCCGCTGCGGTGGTGGACAATATCGTTCAAGCGCGAAACCTCAGCCCGTTTGGATTCGAGTTGAGTGTTCAGCGATTCTTTCTCGGCGCTGGTGTTCTCGCTGGATTCGGTTTCCTGTCTGACGCTGCCCAAATTTCGGATCGTGGTGAGCGCGGAATCAAGCGAATTAACCGGTAGGCGCAACCTCGCTTCGAGCCAGGGCGAGGATTCCGATCGCCTGTGGATTTTAAATTCTTCCAGGAAACCGCCTGACTGTTGAATGATTTCCCTTACGCGCGATTCAGTGGCTTCGAAATGGGACACTTCGATCGCCAGGCTCAAGGCGCGAACAACATTAATCCCGCCGGCTTGCAAGAGACCGTCCGCCGACTGGTAAGCGGGCAAGGCGTGGAACGCGACAGGAGCAATAGCGCTCAGGCCGGTGGCTCGCGATGATTCGATACCCATGAACAGAGAGCTCACGACCAATCGTGACACTTGGAACGCGAACAGGTAGAGTCCGGCGAGCATGGAAATGCCGAGCAGAACTTTCTTGAGGGGACGGAACCAAGATGTAGTGGTCTCGGGCATAGGTTTCCTCCTGCGCGGAAGGATGGTTCTTTCCACACAAGCAAGCATTGCGCATACCAATACATAGAAACCGCAGCGAGAGAAAGGTTCCCGCGGTCGCGGTGTAAGATTTGCGGGAAATTGCGGCGCGACAAGCAGGCCTGTCCTACCTAAGCGCCGATGGAGGAGTGGAGGGCGTTAGCGATGGATTGACCGTAGCGCTTGGCGTCGGCGTCGTGTTCGGCTTCGACCATTACGCGGGCGATGGGGGGTGTAGGAGTATCGAAGGACGACCGGGCGGTTGTCTCCGAGTGCGGATTGAGTCTCAGCGGGAGCACGGGAGGCTCCCGACAATAAACAGTGGCGGGCGAGTCTCTAGCCCGGATTCCCCGGACAAATCCCCCATCTTGGGACTCACCTGTAAGTTACTGAAATCGAAGTGTTGGAGACACTGCATCGAATGTCAACTACGTATCGGTCCATTCAACAAGGTATACCTCTACATCGGTTTTAATGAGGGTCCCTTGCATTTGATTTATTCGTTGAACGGAACGCGAGATGGGCTGGAAAACCACGTGGATGTTCGCGTGGCGTGAAGCCGATCCGGCCCAAATAAACGCTTCAACCTATGGCCATTTTGGTCAGAACTGTAATGGCGAACACCGCAAACAGGAAAATGCCCATGAAGAAAAAGACCATCATGCCGCCGTAAAGCCTCGACAGGTTGAAATTTGGGAAATGGATGACCCACCACATCACGCGGAATCCGGGCCTATCAGCATTTTTCGTGGTGCGTTGCATCTCATGAAGGTCATCCCACACTCGCCGGACTGATGCCCAACGATAAAGGACGCCCAATACAATCGCCAATACAAAGCAGAACCATGGAGAACCATGCGCCATAGACGGTGTAGGGTACGCCTACAGATCGTAAGCCCTGCTTTGCAGCGTTTTCGCCAAAAATCGCTTGCGTGAATAAAAGCGGTATCGCCAGAGCAGCCGAGCTAATTTGAATGTAGCTTTTCGCTGTGTCACCGAACGCGGGCAGACCAAGAGTGCTACGGCCTCATCTTAATGGGCGACTGTCCGATAATTGTAAGCAAACTTCGGACTTGACTTCGTCCGAAAAAGTGGTACAAATATCGGACAGAATGGCCAGATTTGACCTCAAGAACCAGATAGTAAGCCGCATCGAGAATGGTGCACGGGGAACGATTTGGACTCCCAGCGATTTCCTCGATCTCGGAAGCCGCGATGCAGTCGATAAGGCTCTCCAACGGCTGGTCCGTGCGAAGCACCTCCGTCGCATCGACCGCGGACTCTACGACAGACCCCAACAAAACCCTCTCACCAACCGCCCTAACTCTCCAGACTACCGCCAGCTGATCGCAGCCCTCGCCCGCCGAGATCAAGTGCGCATGCTCATCGATGGAATGTCGGCCGCCAATGATCTCGGTTTGACCACTGCCGTCCCCGCGCACGTCGTGATCCACACGGACGCGCGCCGTCGCTCGATTCGTCTCGATAACTTGACGATCGAATTCAAGGTCACCGCACCCAGCAAACTCTATTGGGCAGGGCGTCCCGCGATGCGCATCGTGCAGGCGCTGTACTGGCTCAAAGATCTCCTCGCGAACGATCGCAATCGAATATTGGCACGTTTATCCGAGATTCTCGCGGACCCCACGCATGGCCTGGCAATCCGAGAAGATTTGCGCACCGGTCTGAAAACATTGCCCGCGTGGATGCAACGAGTCATGCGCGAGCTTCTCGGTGACAACGATGCCCTTCCTAGCAGTGGTCCAAGAACCCCGTCGCTTGACCATGAGACAGCTCAACCACTTCGCAACTCAACGGGTCACCAAGCCCCAAGCGATAGTGATGCGCCGCAGACCGGCAGAGTGCGTCGCACTAAAAAGGCTTCAAGGAAAAACGTGCGGAGGCGGCGGTGAATGAAGCCTTTTGCAATGTGATTTCTGAAGGGGACGAAGCGCGTCGAGATCTCTTCGTGACGACGGCGGGTCGAATGGGAACCGCCGTCCAGTACGTGGAAAAAGATTTCTGGGTCTGCTGGACCTTGGATGCCTTGTTTCATGGACTGCGAGCCGGCGCGCCACGGCTGCTATTCAAGGGCGGTACATCGTTGTCCAAAAGCTTTGGGCTCATTAATCGGTTCTCCGAAGATATCGACATCACGGTGTTCCGCGGAGACCTGGGACAAGCGGCGACGGTAGAAGACCTTGAAGCACTCAGTGGCAAAAAGCGTAAAGCTAAGTTAGACGCGATCAAGACCGCGTGCCAAGCCTTCATCAAGGGACCTCTCCGCGACGACCTTCGCGCGGCCATACGCCAACTGGTGTCAACAGCGCGAATTCCGGAGGACGCTTATCGTATCGAGGTCGATCGTGATGATCCAGACGAACAAAGTCTCCTATTTTGGTACCCCACGGTTACGGCGGCGGCTGGACAGTATGTTCGATCCGCCGTGAAGGTCGAGGGCGGCGGAAAATCGGCTCTCGATCCGAACCTTCCGACGACGATAAAGCCATATGTGAACGACGATCTCCCGGGCGTCGACCTTCGTATATCCGGCATCACGACCGTCGAAGCGGAGCGCACATTTTGGGACAAAGTCGTGATTCTGCATGGCCTTCGCCGCTGGTACGACATTCGCAGCGAGCTACGGCAGGGTGGGCAACGGGTATCTCGCCACTACTACGACGTTTTTCGTCTCCTTGCATCAGACACAGGGAGGCGTGCAGTTGGTAAGCGAGATCTGGCCATTGACTGCGCACGACACGCGCGAATGTTCTTCGACAGTCGAGACCTCGACCTCGCGCATGCCGAACCAGGATCGTTCGCACTGACGCCGTCCCTCGGGATGCGGGAGCCTCTTCGGCGTGACTACGAGGCCATGGCACCCATGATTCTCGGCGCGGTTCCCCCATTCGAAGACGTAATGACCGTGGTCGCCGATCTCGAAAAACAACTGAACGCTGGGAACAAAGAACATAAAAGCGGGCGCGGCGGTGACCCGTGAGTAGCCGTGGACTCAGAGTTACTGGAGGCCGTGCCGCACGACTCCCCCGGTTCGTGCTTTTTTCCTCTCGGGACCATTTGTTCGATTTCTTCCGGCTGTCATAGTTTGCTGCACGCCTGATCTGGCCCGAACTCATCGAGGATTGTCTTTAATGTTGAACGCGACCGCGCGGCCTGAGTCCAGACGAACTTGCAGATTGCCGCACACGTCGATCTTCTCGTCACACCATGCAACCGGCACGGATCATAACTAACCTGTTCGCCATTCCAGCGCTTGACCGTCAACCCATTGTCTTTCTCGTTCACGCGTTCCACACGCGCGTATTCTCCGGCTTCGATGCCGTGTGCTTTGCTGCCTCTTGTGTACCGCACCACGTCGTCAATCTCGTACCTCCCGGCCCATTGGCGGTCCGCGCCGGTAATTTCTTCGCGCTACCAGCGTTTGAAGCCGGGCCGATGATGACTAGAAGGTTCAGAAGACCACCGAATTTTGGCTAAGCCCGGACTTGGAGATTAGAAATACAGAAGTTTCTAGAATCAAATCCAGGAGCCTTCTCCTGTGACCGCACCTATGACCAAACTGTGACAGCGGATGCGTGTTTCTGCGTCTTTTTCCGTGCTACTGCGTCCTCTAAATTATTGAAAACACTTGTTTTCAACATTTGCAAATACCGTGTCAAGGTAGCGCTCTAACCAACTGAGCTACGGGCCTAGAATCCATAAAGTTTAGCACGAGTGCCGGGTCAAAACGGACCGACCGCTCTGACCCCAGCAACTCCGCACCAGGGGGCGTTATGTTTCGCCGCACTCTCGGAGTGCGATGCCCAGTTCATGCTGTGAGGACACAGGGGTCAGCCTGTGCCGGGCATCCAATCCACAGTGGCCGTG
>Ga0066706_10000926_pt1 | contig 10586 bp, 9 predicted proteins | sample GraSoiAngelo_155_FD_67274 | JGI IMG/M metagenome (GOLD analysis project Ga0066706, IMG submission 67274) | Grasslands soil microbial communities from the Angelo Coastal Reserve, California, USA - 14_1009_13_30cm | ecosystem: Environmental > Terrestrial > Soil > Grasslands | place: USA...
GCCCATCACCGCCGGCCACGACCGCGCCGGCGACGACGGCGCCGCGCGCCGCCGCGAGGGCCGCGACCAGCGTGCGCCTCACCACGCGCAGCCGGTCGTGCTTTCTCGCGAGGGCGGCTTCTTGCTGTTCGCTGACGAGCGCGCGCAGGCGGTCGCCCTCGGCACGGCTCAACCAGATGCCGTGCTGATTCGGGCACGCGCTGACGAAGAGGTCGCTCTGAGGCAGCGTCGTCCGGAGCAAGTCGCCCAGGCACTCCGGGCACACGGTCGGCGCCTCGCGCGCGTCCGGATCGTTCGCGAGGACGTCGGCCAGGACCCGGTCGACGTCGATCGCGTTCAGATCCTCGACCCGGCGGTCGGAGATCCACATGGCGTCAACGTCCCAGCGCCGGAGCCGGCGCGCGCCGGTCGATCGCCGCCCTTGGCGCGGCGCCGGGCAGGCGCGTGTACCGCCCGCGCAAGCTGTCGAAGGCGCGCGACCGCCAGAGTCCGTGACGGTGCAGGCCGTAGCGGGCCAGGAGCATCAGGATGCGCAGCCCGTAGACGGTCGACGCCGAGAAGCTCGCCGACGACGCCTCCGGGAAATAGCGCGTCGGCACCGCGATCTCCGCGATGCGGAAGCCGCCGGCGACGACCTGCGCGATGATCTGCTGGTCGAACACGAAGCCGTCCGAGTTCAGCGCGAAGTTGACGCTCTCGAGCACCTCCCGGCGGAAGGCACGGTAGCCGGTGTGGAACTCGGAGAGCGTCAGACCGAACGCGCGATTTTCTGCGCCCGTGAGGAAGCGGTTCGAGATGTACTTCCACCAGGGCATCCCCTGGGCCAGCGCCGAGCCGCTCTTCAGCCGCGAGCCGAGCACTACGTCGGCCTCCCCACGGACGATCGGTTCGATGATTTGCGGAACCAGCCGCGGATCGTACTGATAGTCGGGGTGCACCATGACCACGATGTCCGCCCCGGCGCGCAGCGCCTCCGCGTAGCACGTCTTCTGGTTCGCGCCGTAACCGTAGTTCCGGTTATGGACGAAGATCTCGAGGCCGAGCTGCCGGGCGACCTCGAGTGTGGCGTCGGTCGAGCCGTCGTCCACGAGGATCACGAGGCTGACGGTGTCCTTCGGCAGCTCCTCGTATGTCAGGCGGAGCGTCCGCCCCGCGTTGTAGGCGGGCATCACGACAACGGCCTTCGGTTGCGTCTGCATGGTGCCTCGAGATTGCAGCGGCGATGCCATCTCGTGAGCCGCCGCAATCTCGCGTACTTGGGCCGCGCTGGCCCCGAAATCCGGATTCTTCTCGACAAAAAATCGTCTCCGCCGTGGACGAGAATTGTCACCGCCACCGCGAGTGGCCGATAATGCATTCGCGGTGCGCGCCGCAGGCCGTCGTGGGGCTGAGCCCTGCTGGCCGAGGTGCCTGGACCAGAGATGCGAAACGACTTCTATTTGAGTGATGAGCAGCGCGCGACGCGCGACCTCGCGCGGTCGATCGCGCGCGAGCGCATCGCCCCGCTCGCCGCCAACGTCGACGAGGCGGAGTCGTACCCCGCGGAGCAGCTCGCGCTGCTCGGCCAGCAGGGCCTGATGGGGCTCTACATCCCCGAGGCGTACGGCGGCACGGGCATGGGGACGCTCGCCTTCTGTCTCGCCGTCGAGGAGATCGCCTGGGCGTGCGCCTCGACCGCCGTCATCTATCTCGTCCAGTACGCGGGCGGTTGGCCGATCGTGGCGGCCGGGAGCGAGGAGCAAAAGCGCCGGTATCTGCCGCGTCTGGCGTCGGGCGAGATCACCGCGGCGTTTTCGCTCTCGGAGCCCGGCGCGGGCTCCGACGCGGCCTCGATCTCGACGAAGGCCGTGCGCCGCGGCGACCGCTACATCCTGAACGGCGTGAAGCTCTGGGTGTCCAACGGCAGCCAGGCCTCGGTCATCACGCTCTTCGCCACGGTCGACCGCGGCCGCCGTAAGCAGGGCGTGACCGCCTTCCTGGTCGAGCCCACGTTTCCGGGGATTGCCCTCGGCAAGCTCGAGCGGAAGATGGGAATTCGCGGATCGCCGACCGTGGCCCTGCACCTGACCGACTGCGAGGTGCCGGTCGAGAACCGATTGGGTGAGGAGGGCGAGGGGTACAAGATCGCGCTCCAGGTCCTCGACGGCTCGCGCCCCGCGGTGGGAGCCGAGGCGGTCGGGATCGGGCAGGCCGCGCTCGACGCCGCGGTGGCCTACGCCAAGGAGCGCCAACAGTTCGGCCAGCCGATCGCCAATTTCCAGGGACTACAATTCATGCTCGCCGACATGGCGATGCAGGTCCACGGGGCGCGACTCCTCGTCCACCACGCGGCCGCGCTCGTCGACCGCGGTGCTCCGTCGACGGCCCTCGAAGCCTCCCTGGCGAAGTGTTTCGCGGCCGACGCGGCGATGAAGGTCACGACCGACGCCGTGCAGATCTTCGGCGGCTACGGGTACACGCGGGAGTATCCAGTGGAGCGGTTCATGCGCGACGCCAAGATCACGCAGATCTACGAGGGCACGAACCAGATCCAGCGCGTCGTCATCGCGCGCGAGCTGACCACCCGATGAGCGCCGAACCGAGGCCGCTCGCCCCGACCGAGGTCGCCCGGCTGCTGGAGAGCGCGGGCGCGATGATCCGCGCCGAATTCGCGGCGATGACCGAGGCCGCGCTCGTCTGGCATCCGGCGCCGGGTGAATGGTGCGCCAAGGAGGTCCTCGGCCATCTCATCGAAGCCGAGCGCCGCGGCTTCGCCGGGCGGATCCGCATCATTCTCGCCGGGCACGACCCGGCGCTCGAAGGGTGGGATCAAGTGGAGGTCGCCAGGGCGCGCCGCGACTGCGAGCGCGCCGCCGGGACGCTGGCCGAGGAGTTCGCGGCGACGCGCCGGGAGAGCGTCGCGCTGGTCGTCGGCCTCCGGGCCGCCGACCTCGGGCGCGGCGGCCGGCACCCGAAGGTGGGTCCGCTGCGTGTCGCCGAGCTGCTCCACGAGTGGGTTCATCACGACCGGAACCACCTTCGCCAGATGCTGGCGAACGTCCAGACCTTCGCCTGGCCCCACATGGGCAACGCCCAGCGGTTTTCGACCGCGTAGTCAGCTCCCGACGATCGTTCCCCGCTCATCGGTGTGAAAAATTGACGGGCACCCGGCTTCGGTGGTACGTGTCTAGACATCCTGACAGCAGGGGGGCGGAGTGAACTATCGTCCAGGAATTCCCCGCTATCTCCAGATCGCCGAAAGCATCCGCCACGAGCTCCGCGACGAGGGCGAGCGCATCTCGTCGGAGCACGCGCTGTGCGCGCGCTTCAAGGTGAGCCGCCCGACCATCCGGCAAGCCCTCGAAGTCCTCGTCCAGGAGGGTCGGCTCTATCGTCACGCCGGCCGCGGCACCTTCGCGACGCCGGTTCCAGGAGGCGACCGGAAGCTGCGGGTGATCGGCTCGGTGGGCGACCTGATGGCCCTCGGCGACGAGACGTGGTTCAAGCTCGTGTCCCGCGACGTCGTGCTGCTGCCGGCGAACATCGCCCAGTCGCTCCGCCTGCCGCCGCGCTCCTCGGCGTACTGCATCGTCGGTGTCCGCTACGCCGAGACCGGCCCCTTCCAGCACGTGACCGCCTACATGCCGCTGACGATCGGGACCGCGCTCTCCGACGAAGACCTCTCGAAGACCTCCATGATCGGCGCCATCGAGCGCGTGCTCGGTGTGCCGATCAAGCTCATGGAGCAAGTCGTGGACGCGGCGCTGGCCCCGCGCCAGGTCGCCGCGCTTCTCCAGATCCGGGGGCGCTCCCCGCTGCTCTGCTTCGAGCGCACCTACTATGCGGCGAGCGGCGAGCCCGTCGAGCACGCGGTCTCCTGGCAGTCCGGCCGCCGCTATCCTTACCGGATGATCCTGTCGCGCGCCGAGCGCCGGACCTGACAATGTCGCCGGCCTCGGGGCCCCCGCGACGCTAGATGCCCTACCGGGTCGGGTTCGACGTCGGCGGAACCTTCACCGACTTCGTGCTCCAGTCGCCGTCGGGCGACCTGCTCACCGCCAAGCGGCTCACGACCTATCCCGACCCGTCCGAGGCGTGCCTGGCCGGCCTCGACGACCTGTTGGCGCAGGGCGCGGTGTCCTGGAGCGACGTGAGCCAGGCGACCCACGGCACCACGCTCGGCTCCAACATCGTCATCGAGCGCAAGGCGCGCGGGGTGGGGCTCCTGACCACGCGCGGGTTTCGCGACGTCCTGATCATCGGCCGCGAGAAGCGCTACCAGGTCTACGACCTCCAGATCGAGAAGCCGGTGCCGCTCATCCCGCGCCGCTTCATCGGTGAGGTGACCGAGCGCATCCTCGCCGACGGCACCGTGCGGACGGAGCTCGACGAGGCCGATGCGCGCCGGGCGATCCGTGCGCTGGCCGCGCGGGGCGTGACCACGCTGGCGATCTGCCTGCTGCACGCCTACCTGAATCCCGTCCACGAGCGGCGGCTCGCCGCGATCGCGGCCGAGGTAGCGCCGCACGTCACGGTCACCCTCTCCCACGAGGTCTCGCCGACGTTTCGCGAGTACGAGCGAACCTCGACGACCGTGGTGAACGCATACGTGATGACGGCGATCCGCGATTATCTGCGCGGGCTGGCGACGGCCATGACCGGGCGCGGCTATCGCGGCCGGCTGTTCGTCATGCAATCGTCGGGCGGCATCGCGACCGCGGAGGCGATGCAGCGCTATCCGGTCCGGATGATCGAGTCCGGCCCCGCCGCCGGCGCCCTGATGGCCGCCGCGTACGGCGAGCTGACCGGCCACCGCGACCTCATCGCGTTCGACATGGGCGGCACCACCGCCAAGCTCGCGTTGATCGAGGCAGGGCGGCCCGCGACGACGACGGCCTTCGAGCTGCACCGGGTGAACAACGCGCCCGGCAGCGGGCTCCCCATGAACATCCAGGCGATCGACCTCGTCGAGATCGGAGCCGGTGGGGGCTCGATCGCGCGGGCCCGGCTGGGCGTCGTCGCCGTCGGGCCCGAGAGCGCGTCGTCGACGCCCGGCCCGGTCTGCTACGACCGAGGCGGCGTCGAGCCAACCGTGACCGACGCCGACGTCGTTCTTGGCTACATCAACCCCGACTACTTCGCCGGCGGCTCGATCACGCTCCGTCCGGGCGCGGCGGCGCGTGCCATCGAGGAGCGGATCGGCAGGCCCCTCGGGCTCTCACTCGAGGACGCCGCGTGGGGCATCCATACGATCGTCAACACCAATATGGAGCTGGCCACGCGCGTGGTGTCGATCGAGCGGGGCCGCGATCCGCGCGACCTCACGCTCGTCGCTTTCGGCGGCTCGGGGCCGGTCCACGGCTGCCGCCTGGCGCAGGCTCTGGGGATCCCGCGCGTCATCCTTCCGGCGGCCGCCGGGGTCACGGCCGCGATCGGCCTGCTCGCCGCCGAGGTCAAGTTCGACGTGGCGCGGACCTACGTGCGACGCCTCGATGGTCTGGACCCCGCGGCCGTCGACGCGATGTACGGAGAGATGGCGGCGCAGGCGACCGAGGTCGTGCGCGAATCCGCCGTCGCCGGCGAGGTGGCGCTCGTGCGCTCGGCCGACGCGCGCTACGTCGGCCAGGGCTACGAGCTCACCGTGCCGGTGCCGGGCGGGCGACTCGACGCCGACGCGCTCGTCCGTGTGCGGGCGAGCTTCGACGAGGTCTACGCGGCGCGGTACGGGTACGCCAACCCGGCCGAGCCGGTGGAGATCGTGACGTGGAAGCTGTCGGCGGTCGGCGGCGCGCCGCGGATCGCGCTCGCCAAAGCGGCCACGCGCTCGGTGGGCGAGAGCCGCAAGGGAACCCGGCGCGCGTACTTTCCGGAGACTCGAGGCTACGTCGACACGCCCGTCTACGATCGGTACGCGCTCGCCGCGGGGACGTCGCTGAGTGGCCCGGCGATCGTGGAGGAGCGCGAGTCGACGACCGTGCTCCCGCCGGGCCTCACCGCGGCGGTCGACGAGTACGCCAACCTGATCGCGGAGACGGGCCGTCGATGACCGGTCGGGCCGCCAAGACCCTCGGCGTCACGTTTCCCCCGCCGCTTCTGGCGCGCGCCGACGAGGTCGTCCAGTGACGCCCGCCCGCGGGCTCGATCCGGTCACGCTCGGCGTGGTCTGGGGCGCGCTGCAGTCGATCGCGGTCGAGATCGGGACGACCGTGCACAAGACCGCGTACTCCGAGCAGGCGCGCGAAGGCCAGGACTTCTCGGTGGCCGTCTTCGATCCGCAGGGACGCATGGTCGCGCAGGGGCCCTATTCGCCCGGACACATGGGCGCGATGTCGTTCGCGGTCAAGAACGCGCTCGCGGCGCATCCGGTCGAGTCGCTGCGACCCGGCGACGCAATCTTGCTGAACGACCCGCTCCTCGGCTCCGGGCACCTTCCCGACTTCTTCATCACGCAGCCCGCGTTCCACCAGGGCGCGCTGGTGGGCTTCGCCGTGAACATCCTGCACCACACGGACGTGGGCGGTCAGCGGCCGGGGAGCCAGGGCGTCGAAGGGATCTTCGACTACTTCCAGGAAGGACTCCGCATCCCGCCGACAAAAGTCTGGAGGGAGTACCAGGAGCAGGACGGGATCGTCGGCATCATCGCCGCGAACACCCGCACCCCCGACAGGGTCCTCGGCGATCTGCGGGCCCAGCGGAGCGCGCTCCGCGTCGGCGAGCTGAGGCTCCAGGAGCTGGCCGCGCGCTACGGGCGCGACGTGCTGCTGGCCGCGATGGACGAGATCATCGCGCGCACCGAGGCGAGCATGCGAGCGGCGATCCGTGAGATCCCCGACGGCGTGTACCGCTTCGAGGACTTCCTGGACGACTTCGGTCCGGGCACAGATCCGCTCCGGGTCGCGGTGGCCGTGACGGTGGCCGGCGATTCGATGATCGTCGACTACGCGGGCTCGAGCCCGCAGACCGCGTCGGGGATGAACTCGTACATCAACTACACACGCTCGTATTCGTACGCGGCGGTGAAGTGCCTCACCGACCCGCTGGGACCGATGAACGAGGGCGCGCTCCGGCCGGTCACGGTGACCGCGCCCGAGGGCTCCTTCCTCAACCCGCGTCCGCCGGCCGGCGGCGGGCCGCGCGCGATCATCTGCTACAGGACGTTCGAGTCCGTGCTGGGCGCACTGGCGCCGGCGCTTCCCGACCGCGTCGCGGCCGCTGCCTCGCACATGGCGAACCCGACCTTCGGCGGACGGGACCGCGCGCGCCAGCGCCCGTTCGTGGCCTACGAGCTGGTGCTCTCCGGAACCGGCGCGCGGGCAACCCGGGACGGCTGCGAAGCCATGTCGTGGGCGTTCAACGCGTCGAATATCCCCGTCGAGGCCCAGGAGGCCAACCAGCCCCTGATCGTCGAGCGCTTCGAGCTGATCGGCGACTCCGCGGGCGCCGGCCGATTCCGCGGGGGGTGCGGCATTCGCCGCGACTTGCGCTTCCTCGCCGACGAGGGCAAGCTCACGAACCTGTCCGACCGGCAGAAGTTCGCGCCGTACGGGCTCGGCGGCGGGAAGCCCGGGAAGCTCGGCCGCACCGTGATCAACCCCGGGCCGAGTGAGCGGATCGTGCACGGCAAGCAATCGCGCGAGTTCGGCTATGACGACGTCATCTCGTTCCAGCAGTCGGGCGCCGGCGGCTACGGCGATCCCCTCGAGCGCGACCCACAGCGGGTCCTCGAGGACGTGCTGGACGACTACGTGTCGATCGAAGCGGCCCGCCGCGACTACGGCGTCGTGATCACCGGCGCCGCCCCCGCTCTCACCGTGGACGAACGCGCCACCCGCGAGCTCCGGAACAGACCGTGATAAAGCTCACGACAGAGCAAGAAAGCTTTCGCCGGGCCGTCGCGAAGTTCGTCGACGCCGAAGTCGTCCCGGTGGCGGAGGCGATCGACGCGCGCGCGGAGTTCCCGACGAAGCTCTTCCGCCGTCTCGGCGAGCTCGGCTACCTCGGGTTGCGTTACCCGGAAGCGTACGGCGGCGCGGACGCCGACATGGTGACCTATTGCCTGTTCGCCGAGGAGCTCGCTCGGGGCTCGCTGTCGGTGGCCGCCACCGCGGGCATGCAGTCGCTGATGGGCACGTACTTCGTCTATAAGTACGGCTCCGAGGAGCTTCGCCGGCGCTACCTGGTGCCGGCGCTCCGGGGCGATCTGGTCGCGACCTTCGCGCTCACCGAGCCGAACGCCGGCTCGGACGTCGCGAACATCATGACCCGGGCTCAGCGGCGCGGGGATCGGTACGTGTTGCGCGGCACGAAGACGTGGGTCACCAGCGCGCCGGTGGCCGATATGCTGACGGTCGCCGCGAAGACGTCGGACCAGCGCGGCATGGAGAACATCGCGCTCTTCCTGCTCGACCGCGCGACGATGCGCGGGATCACCCTCGGCAAGGCGATCGAGAAGATGTCCGTCCGAGGCTCGGTGACCGGCGAGATCCTCCTGGAGGACGTCGAGGTTCCCGCCGAGCACCTGTTGGGCGGCGAGACCGGCGGCGTCGAGAAGATCGGCGGAGTCCTCTCCGAGATCCGCGTGATGACCGCGGCGATCTCGGTGGGCCTCGCGCGCGCGGCGTACGGGGCGGCGCTCGCGTACGCGCGTGAACGGAGGGCCTTCGGCAAGCCGATCGCCGAGCACCAGGCGATCGGCTTCAAGCTCGCCGATATGCTCACCTCGCTCCACGCGGCGATCCTCATGACCTATCAGGCCGCGGCGCAGCTCGACGCCGGCGTGGTCGTCGCGCGCGAGGCCGCGATGACCAAGCTCTTCGCGTCGGAGACGGCGGTGAAGATCACCGACGAGGCGGCGCGGATCTTCGCCTCGTACGGCCTCGCGATGGAATATCCGGTGCAGCGCTATTTCCGGGACGCGCGGTTCCTCCTGCCCGGCGGAGGCACCTCCGAGATCTTGCGCGTGATCATCGGGCGGGATCTCGACTGGGACCGGGGCCAGGCCTTCGCCTGAGGGCCGAGCGACCATCCTCCACTGAGGGAGAGCCATGCAATCACGCGGACGCTATTTCGAGGACTTCAAGGTCGGCGAGATGCTGACGACGGGCCGACGGACCGTGGAGGGCGGCGACGTCTCCCGCTTCGCCGGGCTGACCGGTGACTTCAACCCGCTCCACACCGACGAGGTGTTCGCCCACCAGACACCGTTCGGCGCGCGCGTCGCGCACGGCATCCTCACGCTGGCGGTCTCGAATGGTCAGCAGAACCTCTCGGGCTGGTTCGAGGGGACGGCCTTCGCGCTGCTCGGGCTCGATCGAGTGAAGTTCACCGCGCCGGTGAAGTTCGGCGACACCATCCACACCGAGATGACCGTGACGCAGGCGCGCGCCTCGTCCAAGCCCGACCGCGGGGTCGTGTCGTTCGACGTGATGGTGAGGAACCAGCACGGCGAAGTGGTGTGCACCTACGAGACGAGCGTGCTCATGCGGAGGCGAGCGTGAGGCTCGAGCCGTGATGTCGGTGGGGATCCGAATGGCGGCCCTCGACGAGCTGATCGCGGCGATCGACTGGCGCTCCGCCGAGAGCCTCGAGCTTCTCCTGGCCCGCGGCGCCCGCCTCGACGTCTTCGAGGCGGCGGCGGCCGGGCGCCTGGAGCGCGTGCGCGAGCTCCTGGGTGCGGCGACAAAGAGAGGGGCGCGGCCATGAGAAAAGTCGCGCTGGTCGGGGCCGGGGTTTCACGGTTCGGCGTGCGCAAGGCGAGCTACCGCGACCTCATCTGGGAGGCGGGCAAGGCGTGCTTCGACTCGGTGCCCGCGGTGAAGCCGAAGGACGTCGAGGGGCTCGTGGTCGGCTCCGTCATGCCGGAGCGAACGGCGTTCCAGTCGCACATCTCGTCGCTCGCCGCCGAGGCGCTGGGGATCCGGCCAAGTGCCTTGAGCGCCCGCACCGAGCACATGTGCGCGTCGGGCACCGTCGGCATCCGCTACGCGTACGCGTTCATCGCCGCCGGCCTCGCCGACCTCGTCATGGTCCTCGGCGTCGAGAAGCTGAACCAGCCGGCCGGTGAGGAAGCGATCCTCAATATGGGCACCGGGGTCGACCGCGAGTGGGAGGCGTCGTTCGGGCTCACCGCGCCGCCGTGCTTCGCGCTGGCCGCTCAGCGCCACATGGCCCAATACGGGACCACCGAGGAGCAGCTCGCGCGGATCGGCGTGAAGAATCACACGCACGCGTCCAAGAACCCCAACGCGCACTTCCAGAAGGGCGCGACGCTCGCCCAGGTCCTCGGCTCGCGGATGATCTCCTCGCCGCTGCGCCTCTTCATGTGCTCGCCGATCACCGACGGCGCCGCCGCCGTGCTGATCGCCTCCGAGGACCGCGCGCGCTCCCTCACCGACAAGCCCGTCTGGATCCGCGGCACGGCCCAGGCGCTGGACGGCTTTCAGCTCACGTCGCTGCACGAGGACTACGCCCACTGGCCGGCGCTCGCGCGTGCCGCGCAGTCGGCCTATCGCATGGCCGGCGTCACCGCCCGCGACGTGAACGTGGCCGAGGTTCACGACTGCTTCGCGATCGCCGAGCTGATCGCCTACGAGGAGCTGGGGTTCTGT
>Ga0066706_10000927_pt1 | contig 10584 bp, 9 predicted proteins | sample GraSoiAngelo_155_FD_67274 | JGI IMG/M metagenome (GOLD analysis project Ga0066706, IMG submission 67274) | Grasslands soil microbial communities from the Angelo Coastal Reserve, California, USA - 14_1009_13_30cm | ecosystem: Environmental > Terrestrial > Soil > Grasslands | place: USA...
CTGAACGCGTTGCTCGAGCGCCAGCGCAGCGTGGCCAGCTCGTTGCGGAGCTGGTGGTAGGCGGGCCAGATGTAATCGAAAAACTGGATCTCCACGACGGGCTTCAAGCCGCGAGTGGCGAGGCCGATGGCCCGGCCCACGATATTCGCCTCGGCGAGCGGCGAGTTGTACACCCGATCGCTGCCGAACTGGCGCTGCAGCCCCCAGGTGACCTTGAAGACGCCACCCTTGCCCTTCACCTGCGCGAGGTACTGCTCTCGGCTGGCGTCGGCGACGTCTTCGCCGAACACGAGAATGCGGGGATCGCGCGCCATCTCGTCTTTGAGGCAGGTGTTGAGGAGATCCACCATCGTGGTCGGATCGCCGCCGAACTGGGGATCGTCCTCGGTGTCGAACTGCTCCGAGGTCGGATCCACGTCGGGCGAGTAGACGTACCGCAGCGCGCTCTCGGGCTTGGGTTGGGGCGACGCCAGCGCCATCTCGGCGGCGACGGCGATCTCCTCCTCGACCTGCCGCTTGATGGCCTCGATCTCCGTCTCGGTGGCCACGCCGTCGGCGATCAGGCGCTTGGGGAACGCCTGCACCCCGTCGCGGCGCGCGTCCTCGTCGCGCTCTTTCGGCGGGCGGTACAGCACCTCGTCGTCCGAGAGCGAGTGCGAGTACGGGCGGATGACGTGGGCGTGCACCAGGGCTGGGCCCTTGCGCTGCCGCACGTACTCCGAGGCGCGCAGCAGCACGTCGTAGGACGCCACCGGATCGCAGCCGTCGACTTCCTCAACCAGCAGGCCGGGGAACGCCTTCACGAGCCGCGACACTGAGCCCCCGGCCGTCTGGACCTCGACCGGCACTGAAATCGCGTAGCCGTTGTCCTCGATCAAGAACAGGATCGGCAGCTTCAAGTTGGTGGCGCTGTTCAGGGCCTCCCAGAACTCGCCTTCGCTGGTCGTGCCGTCGCCCGCCGAGACGTAGACGAGATCGTCAGTGCGGGTCGGCTTGTCGGGGAGGGCATCGAGGCGCGCGTAGCGGAGCCACGCCTCGGCACAGCCCACGGCCTGCAGGAACTGGGTACCGGTCGGGCTCGACTGGCTCACGATGTGCAGTGCCTTGTGACCCCAGTGGGACGGCATCTGCCGGCCGCCGGAGTTGGGATCGTCGGCGGCGCCGACCGCGGATAGCAGCATCTCGGTGGGCGTCATGCCCAGCCCCAGGGCGAGGGCGCGGTCACGATAGTACGGATAGAACCAATCGTAGGCGGGACGGAGCACGCGGGCGGCGGCGACGAGGACGGCTTCGTGTCCAGCTCCGGAAATCTGGAAATAGATCTTGTTCTGGCGCTTGAGCTGGATCTCCTTGTCGTCGATGCGCCGCGACAGGAGCATCAACCGGTACATGTCGAGCAGGTCGGCCTTGGACAGCGCCTTGGCGGCCCGGGGCCCGAGTTGCGTACGCGTCGCCATGGCTCAAAGATAGTCGGGCGTGCAATATTTGCCGACATGAACCAAGCGGCGACGCACAGCGTGCTCGAGCGCTTTGCCTGCGGCCTGCACGCCTTGACCGTGAAGCACGGCGGCGAGGAGCACGGGATGACGGCCAGCTGGGTCAGCCAGGCCGCGTTCCATCCGCCGATGGTCGTCGTGGCGGTGGAGAACCGCTCCAAGGCGATCGGCATGATCCGCGACGCCCATCACTTCGCGATCAGCGTGTTGCGGGCCGGTCAGCGCGACGTAGCCGAGAAGCTGGGTCGGGCGTCGGCCGGCGCTCCCCACAAGCTCAAGGGCATCAAGACCAAACCCGCGCCCACGTCGGGCGTCCCGGTGCTGGCCGACGCGCTCGGGTGGGTCGAATGCCGCGTCGTGGCCACGCTGCCGAGCGGAGATCACACGCTGGTGTTGGGCGAGGTGCTCGAAGCAGGGGTCGAGCACGCCGACGCCCTGCCGCTCACGTCGCAGGAAGCGGGGCTGGAATATGGGGAATAGGGGACCGGACTCCGGGCTCGGGTGGCACGTCACGGTGCCGCGTAGACGACCTTGCCGCCGACAATAGTGCAGCGCACGCGCGCCTGATCGAGCGAATCGGCTGGCAGCGTGAAGAGATTGCGGTCGAGCACGACGACGTCGGCGTCGTAGCCGGGGGCGAGAACGCCGCGCGTGCGCTCGTCGAAGGTCGCGAAGGCGTTCCCCCACGTATAGGCGCGCAGCGCCTCGTCCACACCGATCTTCTGCTCCGGGATCCAGCCGTCGGGGTTCTTGCCGTCGAGCGTGCGCCGCGACACCGCGGCGTACACGCCGAGCACGGGGTCGAGCGGCGCGACCGTCCAATCGGAGCCGAACGCCAATGGGGCGCCGGTGGCGAGCAGGGTGCGGAACGCGTATGTCGTCCTGATCCGCACCGGCCCGATGCGCTGCTCCACCCAGCGGCCGTCGTCGATGGCGTGGTACGGCTGCATCGACGCGATCACGCCCAGGTTCCCGAACCGGGGAATGTCCTGGGGACGCAAATGCTGGGCGTGCTCGACGCGAAAGCGGCGGTCGCGCCGACCGTGCGCCTGCGCGACGCTGTCGTAGATCGACAGCAGGATCGCGTTGGCGCGATCCCCGATGGCATGGACCGCGACCTGCAGCCCGGCGGAGTCCGCGTTGCCGATCCAGCTGCGCATGTCGGCCTCGGGGTGCTGCAGCAGTCCGTAGTAGCCGACGGAGTCGCTGTAGGGGTCGAAGAAGTACGCGGTCCGCGAGCCCGCGGACCCGTCCATGAAGCCCTTCACCCCGCCGATCTTCACCCAGGCGTCGCCGGCGCTTCCCGCGCGCCGCACGGTATCGGCCACAGCGCGCCACGCGTCGAGGGGGAGGTAGAGCGCCACCCGCAGCGTGAGCCGGCCAGCCCGCTCGAGCCGGCGGTAGCTGGCGAGGTCCACCCACGAGGCCGACATGTGGGCGGTGGCGGTCACCCCCAGGCGAGCGGCATGGGCCAGGGCGCGCGCCAGCGCCGAGTCGCGCCGCTCGGGCGACGGCTCGGGGATAGCCCGCCCGACGACGTCGAGCGCCCCATCTTTGAAAATGCCCGTCGGCTCCCCCGTGCGCGCGTCGCGCAGGATCTCGCCGCCCGGGGGCGTAGGCGTTGCCTTGGCGACGCCCGCCGCGCGCATCGCCGCCGCGTTGGCGAGCGCTTCGTGCCCGTCCAGCCGACTCACGAAGACGGGATTATCCGGCGTCACCGAATCGATCCACTGGTGCTGGGGCAGCCGCTGTCCCGGCCAGCGGGTGTGATCCCAGTCGCCGCCCAGGATCCACTCGCCGGGCTTGAGCGTCTTGGCGTACGCCTGGATCCGACGGATGAACTCCGCGGGTGTCGCCGCGTCCCGCAGGTCCACGGACGCGAGCTGGAACCCGCCGTCGATGAAGTGGGTGTGGCCGTCGGTGAAGCCGGGCATGACGAGGCCGCCGCGGGCGCGCACGATGGTCGATCGGGGACCCAGGTACCGCGCCACCGCGGCGGAATCGCCAACCGCGACGATCTTCCCTCGAGCGATCGCGACCGTGCCCGGTCGCGGCGCGCCGCGTGACAGTCCGGTCCACAGCACTCCGCCTGTGACCACCAGGTCGGCCTTGCCGCCGCAGGCGGCGAGGGAAAGGCACAGCAATCCCGCGGCCAGGCTCCGGATCATGTGCGTATCCTCAGCGCAGTTTGGTGATGCGATGAATGGTCTCGAGCGCGGCGATCGGATCCGACCCCGCTGCCTGGTCGCCGCGGCCTTCGCCGCGGGGCGCAGCTCCGGTCGTGAGGGCGTCGCGGATGTCCAGCAGCACTTCGAGCAGCAGCTGCTCCCGCTGGTACGCGGCGTCGAGATCCGCCATACGGGCCTGGTCGCCTGCGGCCTTGGCACGATCGTAGGCTTCGCGGTAGATCGCCTCGAGGTTCTGCAGGACGCGGTCGCGGGGTCGCGGCATGGTGCGCTACCTCAAGGACCGCAGGACCAGGCCGCTCGGCACCTTCGGCACAAAGTACGTCGACTTGGGCGGCATGACCTCGCCGGCGTCGGCGACCGCGAACACGTCGTCGACTTTGGTGGGATTGAGGAGGACAGCTGCGGCGGCCTTGCCGTTGCGCACCGCCTCGAACGCCGCCCGGGGATCGGCCGTGTAGGCGAGCGACGGCGTCGCCGGATCCGCGCCGAGGATGTACTGGACCACGAGTGCTTCGATGCGGGCGACGTCGAGCGCGCGGATCGTGGGCGAATTCCCGAGACCCGGGGCGCCATCGAGCGACACCCCGCGCTTCAAGACCAGGGTCACGTCGTAGGCCCCGGGGAACGCGACGATGCAGGCCGTCCCCTGCTGTCCCAGCTCGGCGAGCCGTTCGACCCGGTCCATGCAGGGCGCGACCCGTCCCACATCGAACCAGCGGCGCCACCCCTCGAGCAGCTTGGCGGCGTCCCGTCCGGAGCCAAAGATCATCCGATGAGTGGGGAGGATCGCGAGGCCGGGATCGCCCGCCGACACGACGAAGGCGAGTAGGCGGTCGGCGCCGGGCGTCTCCTGCGCGTAGGCGACCGCGGTCTCGTAGCGGTGGTGGCCGTCGGCGATATACAGTTGGGCGCGCCCGGCCAGGCGGGACAGCTCCGCGGCTTTGTCCCCAGACACCACCCACAGACGCATGGCCACGTCATCGAGCTCCGCACGGGCCGCGGGCGCGCCGGACGCCGCCTGCATAAGGGCGCGGGCCAGGGCGCGATCGGGATCGGGGGCGAGTAGAAAGATGGATTCCAGGTTGGTCCGGGTGGCGCGGAGCAACGCGAGCCGGTCCGCTTTGGGCGCCGAGTGCGTCTGCTCGTGCGGGCGCACGCGGCGGGTGGAGAACGGCTCGGCCCGCACCGCGGCGAACATCCCGGTGCGGGTGCGCCGCTCTCCCGAGGGAACCGTGTAGTCCTGCGCGACGACGTAGACCGAGTCCGCGGGGTCGGCGCGCAGCACGCCGGCGTCGCGCCACGCAGCGAGCTGGGTCGCGGCGTGCGCATACCGGTCCCCGCCGGCGGCTTCCGGCAGGATGAGGTGGACGATATTGTGGGGGTCCCGCGCCGCGTAGCGCGCGCGCTCCTCCTTGGAGATCACGTCGTAGGGGGGCGCCACCAACGCGCCGAGGCGGTCGCGGGAGGCAAACCGCTCACCGCGAAACGGCGCGACGAGCGGCGGCAGTTCGGCGTTCACGATTCCCCGGAGTCTCTCGTGTCCTTGCGCGAAGCCCAGCAGGCGGTCGACCGCTGGATCGGTCAATATAAGGAGGGCTACTTCTCGCCGCTCACCAACCTGGCCCGGCTCACCGAAGAGGTGGGCGAGCTGGCTCGCGAGATCAACCACCGGTTCGGGGAAAAGACCAAGAAAAAGGGAGAAGCCGAGGGGTCCTTGGCCATGGAGCTCGCCGACATCCTGTTCGTCGTGATCTGCATCGCCAACTCCCAGCACATCGACCTGGACGACGCGTTCGCCCGGATGATGGCGAAGGTCACTTCGCGCGACGCCGACCGCTGGACCAGGAAGGAACGCTGATCTCCTCGTAGACCCGGTGGTAGGACTCCAGGCGGTCGGGCTCCACGTCGTGTTGCGCCGCGGCCTGACGCACCGCGCATCCCGGCTCGGCCAGGTGGCGGCAGTCGTCGAAGCGACATTGATCGAGGAAGCGGCGGAACTCGGGGAAGCAGAGCGCCAAGAGCTCCGGGTCGATCCCCCAGGTTCCCACCTCCCGCAGCCCGGGAGTGTCGACCACGTAGCCGCCCCCCGCCAGCGGCACCAGCAGGGCGGCGCGCGTGGTGTGCCTCCCGGTGCCCCATTTCTCGCTGATCTCGCCGATGCGGAGGTTCAAGCCGGGGTAGAGCGCGTTCAGGAGGCTCGACTTGCCGACGCCCGACTGGCCGGCCAGGACCGACTCGCGGCCCCGCAGCAGGTCGCGCAGCGCGGGCAGGCCCACAGGATGGGTGACCGAGGTGGCCAGGACCTGGTAGCCGGCCGGCGCATAGCGCGCGACCAGGCGCTCGAGCGCGGCGCGGTCGAGGTCGATCTTGTTCAGGACGATCACGGCGGGCAGACGATTCGCCTCCGCGATCACGAGGAACCGGTCGAGCATGCGCGGATTGGCCTCCGGGTCGCGCGTCGCGGCCACGACGACGACCTGGTCCACGTTGGCCGCGATCGGCTGAGCGCGCCGACCGACACGGTCTCCCGCCGCGACGCGGCGCGCCAGCAGAGAGCGTCGCGGCCGCACGCGGGAGATGGTCGCGGTGCGGTCGGCGCGCACCTCCAGATCGACCACGTCGCCCGCCACGACACGGTCGTCATCCTTGTGCTTGAGGCGGCCGCGCAGCGTCGCCGTGACTTCGCCCTGGTCGGTGTGCACGCGGTAGCTCGCCCCGGTGCGGGCCAGGACCACGCCGCTGGTCACGTAGGTCCCTGCCGCGCGATGCAGCCGTCCAGATGCTGCTTCAGCTCGTGCAGCGTCAACGCGAGCAGCGGCGCGAGCGCTTCCGCCGGCGTGGCGCCGGAGGCGAGGTACTCGGTCTCGAGATGCCCGACCGGCCGGTCGCCGGCGTCCGACCAGCGCACGAACAGCAGTGCGGCGCCGTAGCGGCCGCGCGCGTCCGGCGTTTCGTCCACGAAGGTCCCCACCGAGTAGGCCCGCCCGTCGGCGCCGCCGAACGCCGGGGCGCGCTCGTGTACGCGCCAGTACCCGCCCAGCGTGTCGTCCGTCAGCTCCGCCGTAGAGACTCCCGCAGCACGTTGCCGAGCAGGAACGCCACGTTGGCGGGCCGCTCGGCGAGGCGGCGCATGAGGTAGGGATACCACTGGGTGCCGAACGGCACGTACACGCGGACATTGAACCCCTGGCGTCGCAGCGCCAGCTGCAGGTCGCGTCGCACGCCGTACAGCATCTGGAACTCGAAACGGGCGGGGGGAATCCCCTTGTCGCGCGCGAAGGTCTTGGCGTGCTCGATGATGCGGGCGTCGTGCGTGGCGATGCCGGGATAGGTGCCCCGCATGAGCAGCCGCTCCATGCAGCGCACGTAGGTCGCATCCACGTCGCGCTTGTCGGGGAACGCGACCGTGGCCGGTTCCTGGTAGGCGCCCTTGCACAGCCGCACGCGCGCGCCGAGGGCGATCATTTGCTCCACGTCCTGCTCGGTGCGACGCAGGTACGATTGCAGCACCACCCCCACGGTGTTCCCGAACTCCGGGTGCAACGTGCGCTTGAACAGCTGCAGGGTGCGGTCGGCGTACTCGGACTGCTCCATGTCGATCCGCACGAACGAGCCGTGCGCCTGCGCCTTCGCGCTGATGGCGCGGAGGTTTTCGATGCACAGCCGCTCTGCGATGTCGAGCCCCATCTGTGTGAGCTTCAGGGACACGTTGGCGTCGGCTCGGGCGGCCTTGATGCGGTCGAGCGTCTCGAGGTAGGTGTCGCGGGCGGCATGCGCCTCGGCGGCGTTGTGCACCGATTCGCCCAGGACGTCCAGGCTCGCAGTGATGCCCGCCGCGTTCAGGTCCGTGAGGGCGGCGACGCCGGCGTCCACGGTCTCGCCGGCGACGAAGCGCGACGCGAAGCGGCGCGCCAGCCCGTTCCCTCGGATAAAGCGGAAAACGCGGGGCTGCTCGCTGAGCCACAGGAGCCCGGTCCGCAGCATCAGGGATAGAACTTGCCACCATGGGCCGCCTGGTCGCGCAGCGCCTCGCTGGGTGCGAAGCGGGGGCCGTAGCGCTCGGCGAGCCGCTCGAGCTCTCCCACGATCCGCGCCGCGCCGAGGTCGTCGGCGTGGCGCAGCGGCCCGCCGCGAAACGGCGGAAACCCGAAGCCGAAGATGGCCCCGATGTCGCCGTCGCGGGGCGTGCGGACGATGCCCTCCGCCACCGCCCGCGCCGCTTCGTTCAGCATCATGAGAACGAGCCGCTGGATGATCTCCGCCGGACGCGGGCCTCCATTGGGATGCACGCCGATCAGCTCGTACACGCCCGCGTCGACCGCGCCCTTCTTGCCCGCCGCGTACTTGTAGAACCCCTTGCCCGCCTTGCGCCCCAACCGTCCGCTCTTCACCATCGCGGCGTACGCGGGCGCCGGCGCTAGTCGCTCGCCGAAGGCAGCGTGCATCACGCCCGCCACTTTCTCGGCGACATCCATCCCGACCTCGTCGAGCAGCGTAATCGGACCGACGGGGAACCCCCAGTCCGCCATCAGCGCGTCGAGGTCCTCGACCGCGACGCCTTCGGCGAGGAGGTAGCCGGCCTCGTTCATGTAGGGGGTGAGAATCCGGTTGATCCAGAACCCGGGGCTGTCTTTCACGACGATCGCCGTCTTGCCCATGCGGCGGCCGAACGCGACGGCCGTGCTCACGACGCCCGGACTGGTCCGCGCCGACGGGATCACCTCGAGCAGGGGCATACGGGCGACGGGCGAGAAGAAATGCATCCCGATCACGCGCTCCGGCCGGGTGGCGACCTCGGCGATCCGGTGGATGGGAATGGTCGAGGTATTGGACGCGAACGCGGCCTCCGGGCGCGTCGTCGCCTCGACCTCGCGTAACACCTGCTGCTTGACCCCCAACTCCTCGAACACCGCCTCGATCACCAGCTCGGCGCGGCCGAATCCCGCGTAGTCGGCGCCGCCCGACAGCAGGGCGATGAGCCGCGCGTGCTCGTATTTCGTGATGCGGCGTCGTTTGAGCCGGTCATCCAGGATCTCGCGCGCGGCCGCGAGCCCCTTGGCGACGCGCGGCAGGTCGGCGTCCTTCATCCGGACGTCGACCCCGGCTTGCGCGATGGCCGTGCCCGCAATCCCCGATCCCATGAACCCCGCGCCCACGACTCCGAGGCGTCGCACCTCGCCCGGTGTCGGCGGGTTCGGGACACCGAAGTCCTTCTTGAGCGCGGTGGTCGCGAAGAAGATCTGGACGAGCTTGCGGGACACGTCCGACACGGCGAGCTGGGCGAACAACTGCGCTTCCCGCTTCAGGCCGGCGCGCAGGCCGTGGCGCAGGCCGTGCTGCACCGCTTCGAGCGCTGCGAGCGGAGCGGGATAATGCCCGCGCGTCTGCCGCAACACCTGCTGGCGCGCCGCACGGAACACCACACGACGCCCGAGCGGGTTGCCGTCCAGCAGCCACGCCACGAGGCCACCGCGCCGCTTGCGTCGGGGTCGCCATCCCCCGGCCAGCCGCCGCGCGGCGTCCAGGGTGACGTCCCGCAGGATGGCCGGGTGGACCAGCTCGTCCACGATTCCCAACCGGAACGCCTTCTGGGCGGGCTCGACTTTGCCGGCGAGGATGATGTCGAGCGCCGCGCGCGCGCCGATCAGCCGGGGCAGGCGTTGGCAGCCCCCCGCGCCCGGGAGGATGCCGAGCTGCACTTCGGGGAGCCCCAGCTGGGTCTTGGCGTGGTCGGACGCGACACGGTAGTGACACGCGAGCGCGAACTCGAGCCCGCCGCCGAGGCACGCTCCGTGAATGCCCACGGCGATCGGCTTGGGGAAGCGGGCCACGCGGTCGAGCAGCTCCTGCCCGTCGGCGGAGAGCCGCTCGGCTTCGGCCGCCGTGGTGAGGCGGACGAACTCCTCGATGTCCGCGCCGGCGATGAAATTGTCGCGCTTGCCCGAGAAGAACGCGACCGCCTGCACGGCGCAGTCGCCTTCGAGCGCCGCGAGGGTCGCGAGCACGTCGTCCTTCACGACCCGGGAGATCTTGTTGACCGGCTCGTTCTTCAGGTCGAACGTGACGACCGCCACCGCGTCGGCGAGCTCCCAGGTGAGCGCCGCACCGCCGGGCCCCGCCGGCGGCATCAGCGGCGCTCCAGGACCATCGCGAACCCCATGCCACCCTGCGCGCAGATCGACAGCAAGCCGAACTGAGCGTTACGACGGGCCATCTCGTTCGCGAGTGTCGTGACGACGCGCGCGCCCGTCGCGCCGAACGGGTGGCCGATGGCGATCGAGCCGCCCATCACGTTGATCAGGTCCTCGTTGATTTCCCACCCCTTCGCGGCCCACCCCTGGATGTTCGAGAGCACCTGCGCCGCGAACGCCTCGTGCACTTCGATCACGCCCAGATCCCGCCACCCGATGCCGGCGCGGTCGAGCGCCTGGGGGACCGCGAAGATCGGGGCCTGCAACAGCTGCCACCCTGGATCGACCGCCGCCACGGCGTAGGAGCGGATGTAGGCCAGCGGTGTGTAGCCGAGCGCGCGCGCCGCGGCGTCGCTCATGAGCAGGACGGCCGACGCCCCGTCGGTGAGGGGAGACGAGTTCGCGGCGGTGACGCTGCCGTAGCGGCGGTCGAACACCGGCTTGAGCTTCGCCATCTGCTCGAGCGAGGTATCGCGGCGGATGCCGTTGTCCGTGGTGACCACGGGGTCTCCCGGTCGCGGCGGGAACCAGGCCGCGACTTCGGCGGTGAGGCGGCCGTCATCCGTCCCCCGAGCGGCGAGCTGATGACTGCGCAGCGCCCAGCGGTCCTGCGCCTCGCGCGAGATGCGGTTCTCCTTGGCCATTTTCTCGGCCGATTGCCCCATCGATTCGCCGGTGGACGGCTCGGCGATCGCGGGCGACACGGGG
>Ga0066706_10000929_pt1 | contig 10578 bp, 4 predicted proteins | sample GraSoiAngelo_155_FD_67274 | JGI IMG/M metagenome (GOLD analysis project Ga0066706, IMG submission 67274) | Grasslands soil microbial communities from the Angelo Coastal Reserve, California, USA - 14_1009_13_30cm | ecosystem: Environmental > Terrestrial > Soil > Grasslands | place: USA...
TTCGCCGCGATCAGGGAGAAATCGCCGAGCACGACATCGAATTTGATCTGTCGCCCTGCCAACGGAGCACCGGCCGCCCCCGCAACCTTAACGGTTGCCGTCCCGTCTTGTCCCGAGCAAAGCTGCGCACCCGAGCCCCCGCAGACAGGGTTGCCGATAATGGTGATCGAGGCGGGCAACAAAAGTGATGGATGTACTGTCACCGGGACATCGACCTGATTACCCCGCGCATCGCGAATTGTGATCGTTACCGTTTGGTCCGTGGCCACGGTTGCCGGGAGCAGCGGAATCGTCGTCGACACTGTCGAGGGAACCGGCAACACAGCGGTATCGCTCGAAAATGCGCTAAAAGGCGCGGTTCCGCTTGTAATGGTGATGGTTGTCGGCACTCCGGAGTAAGCGATCACTGTTGCAGGAAGCACCGCTAGCGTGGGAGTAACGGCGGGCGGTGCGAACATGTTATTCGGCGCGCCGTTGCCTCCACCGCAGGCCGCCAATGAGAAGATACCGGCCAGCGCAAAAAGGGTGAGCGCGGGGCGCAGCCAGGCGGTCAAACGGTTTTTCGACATGATCGGATTCCCTGATGATGTTGTCCTAAAGGCGCCGGCCGGCCATCGTCATTTTGGACGTTGCAACAAGCATCTAGCCGACTTTGTTCAGATTAAAGCCTAAGAAATGTCAGGACGCAAGCGTTTCCTGGGCCCCGACGATTACGAGAGCCGCGATTGTTGCGCGTCCGCCCGCCTTGAACGGTTGGTTTTGCTGTCTTGCCGCATTGCAGCATCCCGCGTACGATTAGAGGGTTTTGATGCGTTTTTACGACGCGCGAAAAGGCGACCTCTTGTCTCGTCAACCGCGGCCGCCTAAAACAGTCGCAGCGAGGTCAGCGTGACACCAGTGCCATCCACACATCGCGAATCGCCGTGGCCGCCGCGCGCGCAGGGTCTCTATCACCCTGCGCAGGAACATGATGCTTGCGGCCTTGGATTTATCGCGCACATCAAGGGACGCAAAAGTCACGCCATCATCGAACAAGGATTGCAGATCCTCGTCAATCTCACGCATCGCGGCGCGACGGGCGCCGATCCTCTTCAGGGCGATGGAGCCGGCATTCTGCTGCAGCTGCCGGACGCGTTTTTTCGTCGCGCCTGCGGCAAATTGGGTATCACGTTACCGGCGCCGGGGCAGTACGGGGTTGGCATGGTGTTTCTGCCGCGCGAGCCGGCGTCACGGGTGGCATGCGAACAGGAAATCGAACGCGCGATCCATGCGGAAGGCCAAGTATTGCTTGGCTGGCGCGAGGTGCCGACCAACAACGTCGGACTTTCCCTGCGCACGAAGGAAGTCGAGCCGGTGATTCAGCAGGTGCTCGTGGCGCGCGGAACGCGCGACATGGACCAGGACGCGCTCGAGCGCAAGCTCTATGTGATCCGCAAACGTGCCGGACACGCGATTCAGGCGCTCAATTTGCGCCACGGAAAGGAATTCTTCGTGCCGTCGTTTTCGACGCGCACGATTGTCTACAAGGGGATGCTGCTCGCGCATCAGGTCGGCGAATACTATCGCGATCTGCACGACGAAACGATGGTCTCGGCGCTCGCGATGGTGCATCAGCGCTTCTCGACCAACACGTTTCCTACATGGGATCTCGCGCATCCATTCCGTTTCGTCTGTCACAACGGCGAAATCAATACGCTACGCGGCAACTTCAACTGGATACGCGCCCGCGAAGGCGCGATCGCATCGAAGGTTCTCGGCGACGATTTGGCGAAGCTGTGGCCATTGATCTACGAAGGCCAGTCCGATTCGGCGTCCTTCGATAACGCGCTCGAGCTCTTGACGATGGGTGGCTATTCGCTCGCGCACGCGATGATGATGATGATTCCCGAAGCGTGGGCGGGCAATCCGCTGATGGACGAGGATCGTCGGGCATTTTACGAATATCACGCGGCACTGATGGAGCCTTGGGATGGTCCCGCAGCGATGGCGTTCACCGACGGTCGTCAGATCGGTGCAACGCTCGACCGCAACGGCTTGCGTCCGGCGCGCTACGTCGTCACCGACGACGATTACATCGTAATGGCCTCGGAAGTCGGCGTTCTCGACATTCCCGAGCGCAAGATCGTCAAGAAATGGCGCTTGCAACCGGGCAAGATGCTGCTGGTCGACTTGGAGCAGGGACGCATCGTCGACGACGATGAGTTGAAGCGCACGCTTGCGACGCAAAAGCCCTATCGGCAATGGATCGCGCAATGTCGGCTTTCGCTCGAAGACATGCCCGAGCCCGCGCCGCCGGCGCCGTCTGAGGTCTCGCTGCTCGATCGGCAACAAGCGTTCGGCTACACGCAGGAAGATTTGCGCGTGATCTTGGCGCCGATGGCGCAAAACGGCGAGGAAGCCGTCGGATCGATGGGCAACGATACCGCGCTGCCGGTGCTGTCGAATCGGCCGAAGGTCTTCTACCACTATTTCAAGCAGCTCTTCGCACAGGTGACGAATCCGCCGATCGATCCGATCCGCGAAGAGCTCGTGATGTCGCTCGTGTCTTTCATCGGACCGCGACCGAATCTGCTCGCCGTAGACGTCACCGAACCGCCGATGCGCCTGGAAGCGCAGCAGCCGATCCTCACGCCCGAGAATATGGAGAAGCTGCGGCATGCCGAGCTTTTTTCGGGCGGCGCGTTCCGGTCGATCGAGCTCGACATCTGTTATCCGGCGTCGTGGGGCGCGAACGGCATGGAAGCTGCGCTCGCAAGCCTCGCTGCGCATGCCGAAGATGCGATCCATCAGAACTTCAATATCGTGATCCTCTCCGATCGCAGCGTGTCGGAGGCGCTGTTGCCGATCCCCGCGCTCGTCGCGACGGCCGCCGTGCACGAGCATCTCGTCAAGAAAGGTTTGCGGACATCGGTCGGTCTCGTCGTCGAGACCGGTTCTGCGCGCGAAGTGCATCATTTCGCATTGCTCGCAGGTTATGGTGCCGAAGCGATCCATCCGTATCTGGCGCTGGAAACGCTGGCGGAATTGCACAAGCAGATACCGGAGATCGATCCGAAGCAATCGCAAAAGCGCTACATCAAGGCGATTTGCAAAGGCCTCTACAAGGTCATGTCGAAGATGGGTATCTCGACCTACCAATCGTATTGCGGCGCGCAGATCTTCGAAGCCGTCGGACTGCAGAAGGCTTTCGTCGAAAAATATTTCACCGGCACGGCGAGCAACATCGAAGGTATCGGGTTGTTTGAAGTGGCCGAGGAAGCGGAGCGCCTGCACGCGCTCGCGTTCAGCGATGATCCGCTGCTGCGCAACGCGCTCGACGCCGGCGGCGAGTACGCCTATCGCGTGCGGGGCGAAGAGCATATGTGGACGCCGGACTCAATCGCGAAGCTGCAGCACGCCGCGCGCGCCAATTCGTGGTCGACGTATCGCGAATACGCAGCGTTGATCAACGAGCACGGAAAGAAGCTTAAGACGCTACGTGGCTTGTTCGAGTTCAAGACCGGCGAACGCACACCGATCCCGATCGACGACGTCGAGCCGGCGAAGGAAGTCGTCAAGCGTTTCGCGACCGGCGCGATGAGTCTCGGCTCCATCTCGACCGAAGCGCACACGACGCTTGCGGTGGCGATGAATCGGATCGGCGGCAAGTCGAACACCGGCGAGGGCGGCGAAGATGCGCTCCGTTATCGCGCCGAGATGCGCGCGGGCAAGAGTACGGTCAAGAACGGCGACACGCTTGCCAGCATGATCGGTCATGATCGCGTCGAAGCAGATGTGCCACTCAAGGCGGGCGACAGCCTGCGCTCAAAAATCAAGCAGGTCGCCTCGGCGCGCTTCGGCGTCACGGCAGAGTACCTGTCATCCGCCGATCAGCTGCAGATCAAGATGGCACAAGGCGCAAAGCCGGGCGAGGGCGGTCAATTGCCCGGCCACAAGGTGTCCGGGTACATCGCGACGCTGCGCTACTCGGTGCCCGGTGTCGGGCTCATCTCGCCGCCGCCGCATCACGACATCTATTCGATCGAGGATCTGGCGCAGCTGATCCACGATCTCAAGAACGCGAATCCGCGGGCGTCGATATCGGTGAAGCTCGTGTCGGAAGTCGGCGTGGGCACCGTCGCTGCCGGCGTGGCGAAAGCGAAAGCGGATCACGTGACGATCGCGGGGCATGACGGCGGCACGGGCGCTTCGCCCGAGTCATCGATCAAGCACGCGGGCACGCCGTGGGAATTGGGCCTTGCAGAAACGCAGCAGACGCTCGTGCTCAACCGGCTGCGCGGTCGGATCGCCGTGCAGGTCGATGGCCAGATGAAGACAGGTCGCGACGTGGTGATCGGCGCCATGCTCGGCGCCGACGAGTTCGGGTTTGCGACGGCGCCGCTTGTCGTCGAAGGCTGCATCATGATGCGCAAGTGCCATCTCAACACGTGCCCGGTCGGCATCGCGACGCAGGATCCCGAGTTGCGCAAGCGGTTTGCCGGATCGCCGGAGCACGTCGTCAATTATTTCTTCTTCGTTGCGGAGGAAGTGCGCGAATTGATGGCACGGCTCGGGTTTCACACGTTCAGCGAAATGATCGGCCGCTCCGACTTGCTCGACATGCGCAAAAGCATCGAGCATTGGAAAGCGCGCGGGCTCGATTTCTCGCGCGTGTTCTTCCAGCCGAAGATGCCGCCCGAGGTCGCGCGCCATCAGTGCGAAGAGCAGGACCATGGCCTGGCCCGAGCGCTCGATCATCAGCTCATTGCAGCGGCCGCAAAGGCGATCGAGACCCGCGAGCCTGTACGACTCGAATACCGGATTCGCAACGCGCACCGCTCCGTGGGGGCCATGCTCTCCGGCGCTATTGCGCGCAAGCTCGGACACGAGGGATTGCCGCCCGACACGATCCACGCGACGTTCGACGGTATTGCCGGTCAGAGCTTCGGTGCGTTTCTCGCGCGCGGCATCACGTTCGAGTTGCAGGGAGCGACCAACGATTATGTCGGCAAGGGATTGTCCGGCGGCCGGATCGTGGTGTACCCCGATCCTACGTGCCCCGCGAAGCCCGAAGAGAACATCGTTATCGGCAACACCGTCATGTACGGCGCGATCGAAGGCGAGGCGTATTTCCGCGGTGTCGCCGGCGAGCGTTTCTGCGTCCGCAACTCCGGCGCCTTCGCGGTCGTCGAGGGCACCGGCGATCACGGGTGCGAATACATGACCGGCGGAACGGTCGTGGTGCTCGGCCGCACCGGACGCAATTTCGCGGCCGGCATGAGCGGCGGCATCGCGTATGTCTATGATCCCGATCAAACCTTCGCGTCGCGTTGCAATCTATCGATGGTCGCGCTCGAGACGCTGTTGCCGGAAGACGAGCAGACCCGCGTGGAAACGGAGCTTGCCGCGTCGGGCAAAGGCCGGCTTTTGCATCTCGACCGTTGCGACGAGGCGCTCGCGCGCAGTTTGATCGAAAAGCATCTGCGCTATACGGGATCGACGCTGGCGCTCACGCTGCTCGACAATTGGGAAAACGAGCGCGCCAAGTTCGTTAAAGTATTTCCCCACGAGTACAAGCGCGCTCTCTCCGAGATGTTTGCGAAGCGCGCGACGGCGGCTGTCGGCGTTACCAGGGCGCGTGAGGTCGCCTGATGGGGAAAGTAACAGGGTTCATCGAATTGCAGCGGATCAAGGAGGCAGCTGAACCGATCGCACGGCGCGTCACGCACTATCGCGAATTCATCCTGACCCTCGCCGACGATGAAGCTTCGCGGCAGGGCGCTCGCTGCATGGACTGCGGCATTCCGTTTTGCCAGACCGGATGTCCGATCAACAACATCATTCCGGACTGGAACGATCTCACGTATCGCCGGCAATGGCGCGCGGCTCTCGACGTCCTCCACTCGACGAACAACTTCCCCGAGTTCACCGGCCGCATCTGTCCCGCGCCGTGCGAAGCGGCTTGCACGCTCAACATCAATAACGATCCGGTAGGCATCAAATCGATCGAGCATTTTCTGATCGACAAAGGGTGGGAAGAAGGTTGGGTCGTTCCGCTGCCGCCGGCGGTGAAAACGGGCAAGCGCGTCGCGGTCGTAGGCTCCGGCCCTGCGGGAATGGCCTGCGCTCAGCAACTCGCGCGCGCGGGTCACGCTGTCGTGCTGTTCGAACGCGAAGACCGGATCGGCGGACTGCTTCGCTACGGCATCCCGGACTTCAAGATGGAGAAGCATCTGATCGACCGCCGAATGGCGCAGATGTCCGAGGAAGGCGTGGAATTCCGACCGAACATGAATGTCGGCGTTGATGTTTCGGCGCGGAGTCTGCTCGACGAGTTCGATGCCGTTGCGCTGACCGGCGGCGCCGAAGCGCCGCGCGATTTGCCGGTGCCCGGCCGCGATCTTGCCGGCGTCCATTTCGCGATGGAGTTCTTGCCGCAGCAGAACAAGGTTGTCGCGGGCGACGAGGTCGCGAATCAGATCAAGGCGAAGGGCAAGCACGTCGTCGTCATCGGCGGCGGCGACACCGGTTCAGACTGCGTCGGCACGTCCAACCGACAAGAGGCGGCGTCGGTGACGCAATTCGAGCTGCTGCCGCAACCACCGGAAGAGGAAAACAAGCCGCTCGTGTGGCCCTACTGGCCGATTAAGCTTCGCACGTCGTCGTCGCATGAGGAAGGCGTGGCGCGCGACTGGGCTGTCGCCACGAAGCGATTCGAGGGCCGCGACGGCCTCGTCGAAAAGCTCGTCGCCGCTCGAGTCGAGTGGCAAAAAGACGCAGGCGGCGCGATGAAGATGGTCGAGATTCCGGGGAGCGAATTCGAGATGAGCGCCGATCTCGTGTTGCTCGCGATGGGCTTCACCGGCCCGGGGTCCCCGCACATGCTCGAGGAATTCGGCATCGAGCGCGACGCGCGCACGAATGTCAAGGCCAATACCGATGACTATCGAACATCGGTGCCTAAAGTATTCGCTGCGGGCGACATGCGTCGCGGGCAATCGCTTGTCGTTTGGGCAATTCGCGAAGGGCGGCAATGCGCGCGTGCGATCGATGAATTCTTGATGGGCACGTCGGCGCTACCCAGATAAAGTAGGGTCAGACTCGACTTTCCACGAGCAGTCAGGCAAACGCGTGATCATGAGTGTAGGAAAGTCGAGTCTGACCCTACTCGAAATCGCGAGCTGGCATCCCACGATTGCCGCTTCGCGTACTGAAGCGCTGGCGCACGCGCTCGAGGGCGGCGACGTTCTCGTGCTGCCCAAGCTCGCGTTTGCATTCGAGCAGGGAGAAGAGCGGTTTCTCGATGCGAAATGGTCGGACGCCCGCGCAAAGAACATCAGCTTCGATGCCGGAAAAATCAAGGGCGCGAAAGGGGCTCCGGAAGATCTTGCGGACCTTGGTCGCATGATCGCCCGATTCGCGAATTGCGCGAGTGAATTGATTGCCGCCTTGTTTCCGCGTTACGCACCGCATCAGAAGCGCGCGCGGACGAGCTTTCGTCCGCATCCGGCGATCGGACGTGACGTTTCATGGCGCAAGGACGACACCCGTTTGCATGTCGACGCTTTTCCGTCGCGGCCCAATCGCGGCGAGCGGATCTTGCGCGTGTTCTGCAATGTCAATCCACGCGGCGAAGATCGCGTATGGCGGGTCGGCGAGCGCTTCGAGGCGATGGCCGAACATTTGCTGCCGCGCGTGCGCACCATGCGGCGCTTTGAGGCCGCCACGCTGGCGGCGCTTCGCGTGACGAAAGGCCGGCGCAGCGAGTACGATCACCTGATGCTCGGTTTGCATGACGGCGCGAAGGCGGACATCGATTACCAGCGCAACAGTGCGCAGCAGGAAGTGCGGTTCGCGCCGGGCACGACGTGGATCTGCTATTCGGATCAGGTGATGCACGCCGCAATGGGCGGCCAATTCATGCTCGAACAGACGATTTATTTACCGCTGTCGGCGTTGTATCAGCCGGACCTTTCGCCGATTCGCGTTCTCGAGCGGATGACCGGTCGTCGGCTCGCCGCGTGAGCGATTCCGCATTGTCACGCGCGTGTCCGTTTTAAGAAACGACACCCTGCTGCGCGCGCTGCGCCGCGAGCCCACCCCGTATACGCCCATCTGGCTGATGCGGCAGGCCGGGCGCTATCTTCCCGAATACAACACGACCCGGTCGCGCGCAGGCAGCTTCATGGCGCTCGCCACGACCCCGTCTCTCGCCGCCGAAGTGACGCTGCAGCCGCTGGCGCGTTACCCGCTCGACGCCGCCATACTTTTTTCCGACATCTTGACGATTCCCGATGCGATGGGCCTCGGACTGTCGTTTGCCGAAGGAGAAGGCCCGCGCTTCGCACGTACGACGGCCGATGAAACGTCGATCCGCGCACTCGCCGTGCCCGACATGGCGAAGCTGCGCTATGTCTTCGACGCGGTAATCGAAATCCAGCGCGCACTTGCGCATGCCGTTCCGCTGATCGGCTTCGCCGGCAGCCCATTTACACTTGCTTGCTACATGATCGAAGGCGGCGGCAGCACCGATTTCGCGACGGTGCGCCGGATGGCGTACGCGCGGCCCGACTTGTTGCAACACATCGTCGACGTCAACACCGAGGCCGTCGCCGCGTACCTGGGCGAGCAAGTCACGGCCGGCGTCGATGCCGTGATGATCTTTGATACTTGGGGAGGCCTTCTCGCCACCGATCAGTGGCGTCGTTTTTCGCTCGCGCCGATGCGGTCAGTCCTGGAGCAGCTATCGGGCGCGACAGCTCGCGCTCGGGTGCCGGCAATCATCTTCACAAAGGGTGGCGGCGCCTGGCTCGATGACCTCGCGCAAAGCGGCGCGGACTGCGTCGGTGTGGACTGGACCGTGGACATCGGCGCGGCGCGGCATCAGATCGGTGGTCGCGTGGCAGTGCAAGGGAACCTCGATCCCGTGGTCCTGCTGACCGATCCCGAGACTATCGCCAACGCGGCGCATGCAATCATCCGCGCCGCCGGTTCCTCGCCCGGCCACGTCTTCAACCTTGGCCATGGCATCGTCCCATTGACGCCGCCGGAAAACGTCGCTGCTCTCGTGGGCGCCGTCCATGGCCATTCCAATGCTCTTTAGCGGCAAAGCAGCGGCGTGTGAGAAATGAGCTTGACAAAGTGGAAAACCGCTTTCCCCCGAGCCACTTATGCACATGTCCTAGGCAGATCGGCTCGCAGCCGACTTCAGCGCCATACGCCATAGTTTTGATGACGTAAACCATTGAATTGTAATATAAATTGTCGATCCATCGCCTGCTCGCCTTATCTAGTTCTCGCGGGGCCTGCCGGGCGTCCACGGCGGGCGGTCGACTTACGCACATAATTATCCACAGTTCTGGGCCAAAGTTGCCGGTTCCTGAAAAATGAATGACTTGCGAGTCATTGCTACGCACTGTGATGAGGAGTTCGAACACTACAACGTGTTCGGTGCAATCGGTTTCGCTGCGCCGTCACCCCAATGACGATTGCGCGTGTGGCGCTACCGGTTGCGCTCGATCGCAGCTTTGATTACTGGGCTCCCGAAGGTCTTGCTCTCACGCGCGGGAGCATCGTTCGCGTGCAACTCGCGCGACGTTCGATCATCGGCGTCGTCGTCGCCGTCACAAGCGAATCCGCAGTGACACGGGAACTACTCCAACCGATCGACGAGGTCGTTTCGTTGCCGCCGCTCCCCGACGACGTGCTCGCGCTATGCGAATTTGTTGCCGGCTACTATCAGCAGCCGCTCGGCATGGCGCTGGGGCTCGCCGTGCCGCCGCTTGGAGTCCGTCGCGCATTACGAGCGAGAGCCGAGACGGCGGAGCCACCGCCTCCCATCGCCGAAACCCCGCTGAACGACGATCAGAAGGCGGCCGTCGATGCAATCCGTGCGGCCGCCGGGACCTTCGCGGCGTTCCTCCTTCAAGGCGTCACGGGTAGCGGAAAGACCGACGTTTTTCTCGCCGCTGCCGGTACGGCGATCGCGCGGGGCGGGCAGGTGTTGCTGCTCGTGCCGGAAATAAATCTGACGCCACAACTCGAAGCGCGCGTGCACAATGCGCTGCCGCGCGCACAGGCGGTGACGTTGCACAGCGGGCTTTCCGACGGCGAGCGCCGCGCGCATTGGAACGCCGCCTCGACCGGTGCCGCGCAGTTCGTGCTGGGCACGCGGCTCGCGGTGTTCTGCACGCTGCCACGCCTCGCCCTGGTCGTCGTCGACGAGGAACACGATACGTCGTACAAACAGCAGGACGGCGTGCACTATCACGCGCGCGACGTCGCCGTGTGGCGAGCGCGCTCGCGCAATATTCCCATCGTGTTGTCGAGCGCCACGCCATCGCTCGAATCGTTCGCGCGGACGCGAGCGGAAAGGTATCGCCGCCTGCTGCTTCCCCGCCGTGCCGATCCTCGCGCGAAACTACCGCGGATCTCGCTCGTCCCCAATCGCGGCGAAGGCGCGCGCGACGGAATCTCGGGTCCGCTGTGGCACGCGATTGGCGCATGCCTTGCGCGCGGCGAGCAGGCGCTCGTGTTCGTCAACCGCCGCGGCTATGCGCCGTCGCTCAAATGTTCCGCCTGCGGATGGCAGGCCGATTG
>Ga0066706_10000934_pt1 | contig 10557 bp, 8 predicted proteins | sample GraSoiAngelo_155_FD_67274 | JGI IMG/M metagenome (GOLD analysis project Ga0066706, IMG submission 67274) | Grasslands soil microbial communities from the Angelo Coastal Reserve, California, USA - 14_1009_13_30cm | ecosystem: Environmental > Terrestrial > Soil > Grasslands | place: USA...
CCGGGGTCGAGGGCCGCAACATCACGCACCAGGCCAAGAAGCTGTCGGAAGCCGAGCTCAGGATCTTCCGGGACCGCATCGAGTTGCCGATCCCCGACGACAAGCTCAAGGACGCTCCCTACTATCATCCGGGCCCAGACTCCGAAGAGGTCGACTACCTGCGTGAGCGCCGGCGGGCGCTGGGCGGGCCATTGCCGAGGCGTGTCGTGCGAGCCAAGCCGCTCACCGCCCCTGCGGCCGAGATCGACAAGGAATTCGAGGCGGGCAGCGAGATCCCCGTCAGCACGACGATGGCCTTCACGCGCCTCCTCCGCAATCTCATGCGCGACAAGACCCTTGGATCGCAGATCGTGCCGATCATCCCCGACGAAGCGCGCACCTTCGGCATGGACCCGCTCTTCAAGGAGGTCGGGATCTACGCTTCCCTGGGCCAGCGCTATGAGCCCGTCGACTCAGAGCTCATTCTGAGCTACCGCGAGGCGAAGGACGGCCAGGTACTCGAAGAGGGCATCACGGAGGCAGGCTCGATGGCCTCGCTCCAGGCAGCCGGCACCTCGTATGCCACGCACGGCCTGACCGCGATCCCGTTTTACATCTTCTACTCGATGTTCGGGTTCCAGCGCACGGGCGATCAGATCTGGGCGTTCGGCGATGCCCGCGGCCGCGGCTTCCTGATGGGCGCGACGGCTGGCCGTACGACTCTGACGGGCGAGGGCCTCCAGCACGATGACGGCCATTCCCACGTGCTCGCGTCCACCGTGCCGAACCTGTGCGCGTACGACCCGGCGTTCGCCTACGAGCTGGCCGCGATCGTGCGGGCGGGCATCGAACGAATGTACGTCCAGGGCAAGGACGTTTTCTACTACATCACCCTGTACAACGAGAACTACGCGATGCCCCGAAAGCCGGAGGGCATCGACGAGTCGATCGTCCGCGGCCTGTACCGTTTCCAGGAGGCTCCCGACGGCGGCCCGAAGGCGCTCAGGGTCCGGCTCGTCGGCAGTGGCAGCATCCTTCAGCAGGTCCTTGCCGCCCAGGGCCTCCTCGCCGAGAAATTCGGCGTTGCCGCGGACGTCTACAGCGCGCCGTCGTTCCAGCAGCTCCGGCGTGAGGCCCTCGGAGTCGACCGCTGGAACCGGCTGCATCCCGACCAGACGCCTCGCCAGCCGTACGTCGCGCAGGTGCTCGGGCCGGATGGTGGCCCGATCGTGGCTGCGACCGACTGGATGCGTGCGGTGCCCGACATGGTTTCCCGCTGGTTGCCCGACTCCTACCTCTCGCTGGGCACCGACGGTTTCGGGCGGAGCGATACGCGCGAGGCTCTGCGCTCGTTCTTCGAGATCGACCCACCTTCGATCGCCGCCGCTGCACTGGTCGCCCTCTCGCGCTGCGACGGGCTCTCGGAGCGGAAGGCGGCCAAGGCGATCCGGGAGCTCGGCATCAATCCCGACGCCATCGATCCGCTCAGCGTCTGAGCACTCGCAATAAACGGCCGGCAAGGCCACCTGCGATCCGATATCAAGCGCGCTTGACGCTTTTCTGAAGGCCCGGCTACCATTTTGATATGGAGATCGGAGCTCTTTCCAGCGGCCTGTTGACAGGCCTTCGCGAAGGCGTCGAGGCCGCCCTGATCGTGAGCATCGTCCTGGCCTACCTCGCCCGGACGGGCAACCTGCGCTTCGCCAGCCGGATATGGCTCGGGGTCGTTGCAGCGGTGTTGCTCAGCGCCGGTCTGGGGGTCCTGCTGTATGTCACGGTGGGCAACCTGCCGCAGCCCTACGAGCAGGTGTTCGAGGGCGCGACCCTGCTGGTCGCCGCGGCGGTGGTGACGTGGATGCTCTTCTGGATGCGGCGTGCGTCCGCCAGCGTCAAGGGTGAGCTCCAGGCTGCCGTCGGACGTGCGCTGGGGGAGAGCAGCGCCTGGGGCCTCAGCCTGCTCGCATTCACCGCCATCGTGCGTGAGGGCCTGGAGACATCCGTGTTCCTCGTTGCCCAGGTCACGGCAACGGGCGGCCACGTCCAGCCGTCGGCCGATGGTGCGCCCGCGGGAATCGGAGTCCTCCTGGGAGCGCTTGCCGGTCTGGTGATCGCGGCGGCCCTCGGCGTCGGCTTCTACCACGGCAGCCGCCGGATCAATCTTGCTCGTTTCTTCCGCTGGACCGGGATCGCGCTCATCGTCATCGCGGCGGGTCTGCTCGGCCGTGGCCTCCACGAGTTCGCGGAGATCGGGGCGATCACGGCCGGCAGCCAGACGGCCTTCAATCTTCGAGGGGTGCTCCCCGACGACGTTGGCCTGGGCGCGTTCCTGCGAGCCCTCGTCGGCTACTCCGCCGCACCCGAAGTGGTGACCCTCCTCGCCCAGGGCGGCTATCTGATCGCGGTCCTCGCGCTCTACCTGCGCCCTCTCCGCCCGGGTTTCCCGACCCCGGCGGCCCAGCCGGCGTCGCCCGTCCGCCCCTGACGCTCGAGGCGAATCAGCCCTTGACGACCTGCCAGATCGTGCCGCCCCCGATGTCCGCGACGTACAGCTCGCCAGCCTCGTCCTCGCCGAGGGAGCCAATGGTCTTTCCTGACTCGAGGATGATCCGGGGCTTCACCCCAGTGCTCGCGCCCGCGCCGACCACGCGCAGGGTGCCCGAGCACTCGTCTCCGAACAGGTAGCCGCCCACCAGATTGGGGATTGCTGCGCCGCGATACACGAAGCCGCCGATGATTGCGCAATCGCCGGCCGAGTGGTCGTACTCCGTCAGCGGGGGGACGTACCGGGCCGTGTCGCAGCTGTTCCCGGACGGGTAACAGTGCGCTCCCTCCATGATGTTCCAGCCGAAATTGGCACCTCGGCCGAAGCCGTCCTGGTCGGTCGCGCGGTCCACCTCCTCGTAGCGGTTCTGCCCGACGTCACCGATCCACAGGTTTCCGTTCGCCCGATCGAACGAGAAGCGCCACGGGTTCCGCATGCCGTACGCCCAGATCTCCGGGCGATCCGAGCCGCCGCCAGTGAAGGGATTGTCGTCGGGTACCAGGTACGGAGCGGAGCCTCGAGCGCCGGTCACGTCGATCCGAAGGATCTTGCCGAGGAGCGTGTCCAGGCGCTGGCCGTTGCCCATGGGGTCGCCGCCGGAACCGCCGTCGCCCATCCCGATGTAGAGGAACCCGTCTCGCCCGAAGGCCAGACCGCCGCCGTTGTGGTTCGCGAAGGGCTGCTTGATGTGGAGCAGCACGCGCCCGCTCCCGGGATCGGCCAGGTCGCCGTCCTGCCCGCTCACCCGGAATTCGCTGATGTTCGTGTCGCCGTTGACGTCGGTGTAGTCGACATAGAAGGTCCCGAACCCGGCGCCGCCGGCAGTGGCGTAGCCTGGCGGGAACGCAAGCCCGAGGAGGCCGCGCTCGCCGCCCGAGCCGACGCGGGCGTGAATGTCGAGGAATGGGGCCTTGACCAGCTGCCCGTCCTTGACGATCCGGATCGTTCCTGCCTGCTCGAGGACGAACAGCCGTCGGCTGCCGTCGGCGGCGCTACCCACGAAAACCGGCGCGGCGAGGCCCCCGACCACCTCGCGAAGGCCAATACGCGCCTGACTCAGATTGCCGGGCGAGGCGGCTGGGGACGGAGCGGGGCTGACCGACGCGGTCGACGGCGACGTCGAGGGAGCTGCGGCAGGCGTTCCAGAAGCGGTCGAACGGGGCACAGCCGTTCGCGGCGATCCCGGTTGGGGAGTCGGCTCGATGCGGCTGATCAGGAGAACGGCGAGCACCACCGCCGCACCCGCGACCAACGCTGCGAGCAGTCGAACGCGGGGGGTCATTGGGCTTGGATGCTACCGTGGCCCGAATTCATCGGCGATCGGAGGTAGGCGTGCAGGTCTTCGACATGCGCGAGATTGCCCGGCTGGAGACAGATGGCCGCCCCTACCTGGAGTTCCTGCGCGTTCCCGATTTGAGCGTCGGGTTGTACATGCTGCCGGCTGGAGGCGAGGACCGCCAGTCTCCTCATACGGAGGACGAGGTCTATTACGTGCTCGCGGGGCGATCTCGAGTCCGCGTCGGTGACGAGGTGGGCGACGTCGCCGCTGGCTCGGTCGTCTTCGTGGCGGCGCACGTCCCGCATCGATTCGAGGACATCTCGGAAGCCCTGAGCCTTCTGGTTGTGTTCGGGCCGGCCGAGGGATCGCGATGGAGCTCCGCGACTGGTAGCTAGGTGCGAGCCGAGGCGCCCTGTCGCTCCCTGACGCGGGCGGCGAGGGATCGGGCGAGCCCCGGGTTCTCGCCGGTCTCGTCGTGCCGGAAGAAGACGAAGGCGTCGAGCCCGCCGTCCAGGAAGGGCACGAGGCGGTCCGCCCAGCTCGCGACGTCCACCTCCGAGTACTCGTGCCGCCGCAGCCGCACGTACAGGAATCGTCCGGTGACGATGAGCGAAGGGCGGTCTTCCGTGTCCGGCAATTCCGTCGCGCAGAGCGTCGCCCTGGCCCGTTGGAGGAGATCGAAGGTCTCGTCGACGTGCCAGGACGCGTCCTGGAACTCCATCGTCAGCGGCAGGTCCGCCGGCCAGAGCGCGAGCAGAGCCTCGAGCCGGCCGTCGTCGCGCTGGACGTTGGCCGGGACGCGATACAGAACCGTTCCGAGGCGCTCCCCGAAGAAGCGATACGGGGCCGTGAGCCAGGGCACCGAACCGGCGGGATCGGACAGCAGCGCTCGCATGGAACCGCCCTTCTGCGCCTTCACGGCGAACCGGAAGTCGGAGTGGGTGGCGGCCAGCCAGGACCGGATCTTGGCCTCGGTCGGGTGCTGGTAGAAGGTGTTGTTGAGCTCGCAGGCCGAAAGTTGACCCGCGTAGTGAGCGAGCAGCTGCTCGGGGCGCAGCCCGGTCGGATAGAAGCTGGGCGCCCACGCCGGGTAGGCGAAGCCGCTCGTTCCCGCGTACAGCGTGCCGGTCACGCTGGGAGCATAGATCGTCCCCACGATGGGTCGCCCTCGGGGGCGGCTTCCGGCCCGTGATACCGTGATCGACACGCTTGGGCTGGTTGAAGGGGGCCAGGCCAGAGGGAGAATGACCATGCGGGTCGGCATGAGTGCGCGGTCCCTTGGGCTCCTGTTCGGGGCCCTATCCACGGCGCCCTAGCTCTCCAGGCCCTCGGCGGCGATGACCCTCGCCGCGGACGGCGTTGCACAGCTTCGAGGCGAATTCCCGGCATTGCAGCGCCTTGAAGGCGGCCGGACCCTGGCCTTCCTCGATGGGCCGGGTGGAACGCAGGTGCCGCGCCGCGTGATCGACGAGGTGAGCAATTACTACCTGAGCTCTAACGCGAACTCCGGCGGTGCCTTCGCGACCAGCGATGCGAGCGACCGCATCGTCGTGGAGGCGCGCGCCGCGGTCGCCGACCTGCTCGGAGCGGACACTCCGGACGAGGTCAAGTTCGGGGCCAACATGACCAGCCTGACCTTTCACGTGAGCCGCTCGATCGCGGCGACGCTGCGGCCGGGTGACGAGATCCTGGTCACCGGACTCGATCACGAGGCGAACGTATCGCCGTGGCTGGCGGTCGCGAAGGACCGCGGCTTGACCGTTCGAACCGTGAGTCCCCGGTTGGATGACTGCACGCTCGACCTGGACGACTTCGACGCGAAGCTCAGCCCGCGTGCCCGCCTCGTGGCCTTCGGCTGGGCATCAAATGCGGTCGGAACGATCAACCCCGTCGCCGAGCTGGTTCGCCGGGCGCATGAGGCGGGCGCACTCACGTACGTGGACGCCGTCCACTGGGCTCCCCACGGGCCAATCGACGTACGCGAGATCGACACCGACTTCCTCGTCTGCTCCGCATACAAGTTCTTCGGTCCGCACGTAGGCATCCTGTATGGCCGCGCCCAGGTCCTGGAGCGCCTGCCCGCGTACAAGGTCCGGCCTGCGCACGATCGGTTCGAAACGGGGACGCTCAACTTCGAGGGCATCGCCGGGACACACGCGGCGATCGACTACCTCGCAGACATCGGCCGGCGCTTCGGGGCCACCCAGGGCTCGAAGGGGGTCCAAGGAGCATTCATGGATCGACGCTTGGCACTTCGCGCTGGCATGACGGCGATTCGCGAATACGAGATGGGCCTCTACCGCCGACTCGCGGAGGGCATCGCGGCGCTGCCCGGTGCCCGACTCTGGGGCATCAACGACCCCGACCGCTTCTCGGAACGCACCCCGACCGCGGCGCTCACGCTGGCCGGCATGTCGCCTCGTGCCGCGGCGACTGCTCTGGGCCGGATCGGGATCGCCACGTGGGACGGCGATTTCTACGCGCAAGGCCTCATCGAGCGGCTTGGCCTGAGCGAAGAGGGTGGCGTGCTCCGCCTCGGCATCGTTCACTACAACACCGAATCCGAGATCGATCGCCTCCTCGCGGCGCTCGAGGATCTTGCCCGCGGTGGCGTCGCGAGGGCGGCTGCGGGCTAGCGGGCCGTGCGGCCGAGGGTCACAGCTCGGTGGTCGAGGACAGCGCGACGTCCCGTGTCAGGTGGTTGTCCAACGCGAGTGGCCGAGCAATGGTGATCTCGAGCGTCGCGTCGGCGGCGCCGTGCGGCAGTCTGACGGTCGGCACGAAGTGATCCGCCAGTGCGCCCTCGAACGGCCAACTTTCCAGGCCGCCCTCGTACCGGCCAGCGCCGCGCACCTGTCCGCGCCACAGGACGATCTGTTCCGACAGCCCGCTGCCAACCGTTGCCCGCGCCTCCACGCGGAGCTCTGCGCGGACCTCCTGGAGATCGGCCGGGCGGCCCGACTCGGCGGAGACGTTGCCACGGAAGCCGGCTCCGCAGCACAGCGGCACCGGATCGAGACCCAAGGCGGCCTTCAGTTCGCCGTCCGCGGCCTCGCAGCTCGGCCACAACGCGCATTCAGGGAGGTCGATGGCGCCCGCCCGGAGGAGACCGCTCGGCTGGAGCACGCGAACCGGCCGGCTCACGGAATGGTCCAGGCCGGGGACGTCCATTTCGATTTCGAGGGCCCAGGCGAGGCTCGTGACCGTGCCCTCGAAGGTCGCTGGACCGAGGGCCGGAACAGGGACCTCGAAGTCGATCGTCGCGCCGTGCCCCGCTTCGAACCCCGTGGGACCGAGCAGCCTGACCGGCTCGCGGACGAGCTGGTCGGATCCCGTTCTGGTGACGGTGTGGCTGCCGCCATGGCCGTCGCTGACGGTCTCGTGATACTGCCACTGTTCCGTGGCAACGAGCGCAGCCAGGACGCCGCGTGCCTCGATTCGGTGATCGACCGTGAACGTGACTCGCCCTCGAGCGGCTTGCCCGGGCAGCAGCCCGTCGCGCTCGAGCTCGACGGACCACTCGACGCCGCCGCGCCGCAGCGAATCGAGGACGCCCGTGCTCCCGCTCCCGACCTGGCCGCCGTCCGCTGGCCGAGGGCTCAGGCGCCCTCAGGCACGAATCCGGTACAGGGCGCCGCTGCCCAAATCGGTGAGATACAGCTCACCCGTCTCGCCCTCGCCGAACGAGCTGATGGTGAGGCTGGTGTCCAGCATCTGGTGCGGGAATTGAGCACCACCGCCGGCATCGACCGCCCAGATCCTTCCCGAACAGTAGTCGCCGAAGAGGTACGCGCCGCGGAGCAGCGGATACGCTGGCCCACGATAGACGTAGCCCCCGATCACGGCGCAACCGAGGCTGTGGGAGTAATACGTAAGCGGCATCGCCTTGCCGCTGGTGTTGCAGCCGGTCGCCGGCAGATAGCAGGCTCGAGCCTCCATCACGCGCCATCCGAAGTTCACGCCGCGGCCGCCCCCTGAGCTGCGCCGCGCACGATCGATCTCCTCGAAGCGGTCTTGCCCGACGTCGCCGATCCACAGGTCCCCATTGGCCCGGTCGAACGAGAAGCGCCATGGGTTGCGAAGCCCGATCGACCAGATCTGGTCATAGCCGTACCGCCCGACATAGGGATTGCTACTCGGGATGGCATACGGCAGCGTCGAGGTACTGTGATTGACGTCGATCCGGAGCATCTTGCCAAGGTGGGTATCCACGCGCTGAGCTCGGTTTCCGGGGTCGCCCCCACTGCCGCCATCGCCGAGGCCGATGTACAGGAACCCGTCCGGCCCGAACGCAAGTCCGCCGCCATTGTGGTTGGCGTAAGGCTGCGTAACCCGCATCAGGACGCGCCCTCTCGTACTCGCGCGGTTGGCGCTGGTCGTGGAGCGGTGGTATTCCGCGATCACGGTGTTCCCGTTCACGTCGGTGTAGTTGACGTAGAACTTGCCGTTGGTCCTGTAGGACGGGTGGAAGGCAAGACCGAGCAGGCCGCGCTCGCCGCAGCAGCTGACCCCGGAGTGGATGTCGAGGAACGGGGTCGCCAGGACCGTGGAGCCCTTGACGATCCGGATCCGTCCAGCCTGCTCTACGACGAACACGCGGCCGCTGCCGTCGCGCGCGTTGGCGATGCCAACGGGCGCGGACAGACCCGTCGCGACGCGGCTGAGCGAGAGGGTGACGCTGGACGGATTGAAGGCGGCAACCGACGCCGGCGCTGCGGAGGCGACCGTCAGCGTCGCCGCGAGCGCCAGCCCGAAGGCCGAGGCCGTCACGGCCACGGTCTGCATCAGGCCTGGCCGGCCCGATCGGTAGGTACGTGCCCTCGTCACGACGGTTCCTCCCGTATCGCTGCAGCAGGTCAGGTGTCGGCGCAGGCTACCTTCGACAACGCGTTCTGTAGGCGATCGAGCTCGACCGGGTCGAGCCTGCTGGTGAAGTGCCGCTCGATGCCGCGCAGATGCACCGGACCGACCTGCTGGAGGCGCGCAAGGCCTGCGTCGGTCAGGTGGGCGAACGCGCCGCGGCGGTCGGTGGCGCACTCACGGCGCTCGACGAGCCCGACCCCCTCGAGCCGATCCACACGGCGGGTCATGCCGCTCCGGCTCAGGACGACACGATCAGCCAGGTCGCTCATGCGCAGGGTGCGCCCTGCGCGTGCCAGGGTCACGAGGACGTCGTAGTCGGCCAGCGACATGCCCGTCTCGGACTCGAGCTCGGCTTCGAGGCGCCGAACCACGGACGAATGGGCCTGCAGGAAGGTCGCCCATGTCTGCAGAGCCGAGTCATGCGCCGGCGTGGTCTGGTAGGTCGTCTCGCTCATCGGCCCTGATGGTCGTCCTGGGCACGCCGCGTCGGTGACGGTCAGTTGCGGCCGCAACGAGCTTACCATGGGCCCCCGGCGGTTCTGTGGCCGGCCCGTGGGTGTCGCGTTACCACTCGATGGCCAGTTGCTCCACAGCCGGCGCAGCGGTCCCAGGGAGGTATGGCGGTCCGCCCCGCCCGTCAGGCTCATCGCCGGAAGCGCCGGTCTGAGCGATCTGCTCCTGGGTCTCGCCGTCTTGTTCGAGCGCGACCTCGACCAGCCGGCACAGCGCATTTGCCAGGCGGAGTTGCTCGGGCGTCCTGGGCGATACGTCGAGGAGCTCCGGGCTGCAGACGAGCACGGCGAGGCCGCGGGCCCGCGAGATCGCGACGTTGAGGCGGTTGCCGGAATAGAGAAAGTCGAAATCGCGCGGTGCGTCGGCCGGGCTCGATGTCGCCATCGAGTAGATCGCGACGGGAGCCTCCTGGCCCTGGAACTTGTCCACCGTACCGATGCGGATGCCCTCGCCGGTGAACCGTTTGACGGCCTGACGGATCAGCTGGACATGGGCGTTGTACGGTGCGACCACGAGGATGTCCGCGCCCGAGATCCGCCGCCGCCGACCATCCCGGTCCGTCCATTCCCGTCCTAGGAGGCGACCGATCTCCACGGCGACCGCTGCCGCCTCCTCCCTCGAGCGCGAGCCGTTTCCGTCATGAGCGACGGGCAGGTGACCGATTCCAGCGGTTCGCCGAGCGGCCTTCCCGTCGGTCGTCGCGATGCTGCCCAACCGCTGCAGCTCATTGCCTGGTGCCGGAAGCAGCCGATCCTCGTAGAAGATCTCGGACACGAACGCGTTGACCAACGGATGCATCCGATACGTGGTGGGCAGGAAGAGGCCCCTGTCGACCGGGATCGTGGCCGCGTCGCCGATGAGGTGCTCCAGCGCCGATTTCTCGGCGCCTTCCGGATGGATACCCTGGGACACCTGGGGGAGCTGGTTCGGGTCGCCAAGGAGCACGATCGACTTCGCGCTGCCGCCCATCGAGACGACGTTCGCCAGCGACATCTGACCGGCCTCATCGACGAACAGGACGTCCAGGCCATCTTCCATCTCTGCGCGAGCAAACAGCCAGGGCGTGCCGCCGGCCACGTCGTAGCGGCGGCCGGCCAGGCCGCTCTCGACCTCCCCGTTGTCCGTCGTCACGCTGACGCCGTCGGCACGAGCGGCATCCTCCCCGCGGTCGCACTTCTGCACGATGCGCACGGTCTGGCCGGCCCCTTCGGCGGCGGCCGCGACTGCATCGATAAGGTTGCTGATGGCCCGGTGCGATTGAGCCGTGACACCGACCCGGCGTCCGACGCGGACAAGCTCGACGATCATCCGGGCTCCGGTCCATGTCTTGCCCGTGCCCGGCGGCCCCTGGATGGGAAGCGTGGTCTCCTCCAGGGCAAGC
>Ga0066706_10000939_pt1 | contig 10539 bp, 8 predicted proteins | sample GraSoiAngelo_155_FD_67274 | JGI IMG/M metagenome (GOLD analysis project Ga0066706, IMG submission 67274) | Grasslands soil microbial communities from the Angelo Coastal Reserve, California, USA - 14_1009_13_30cm | ecosystem: Environmental > Terrestrial > Soil > Grasslands | place: USA...
GGCTCGCGGAAATTTCGCAGGCTCGCCGATCCGCGCCGCGCCGTTCCTGCGCGTCTCCACCCAGCTCACGCCGAACAGGATCAGCGCCGCTCCGAGGAAGAACGCGGGCCCGAAACGCTCGCCGAACACGATCCAGGAGAGGACGCTCGTGAGCACCGGCTGCGCGTTCGTCGTGATGGCGACCTTGGACGCTTCGAGCCTCCGGAGCGCGTAGAGCCAGAGCGAATACGCGATCAACGACGTGCCCACCGCGAGATAGAGGATCCCGCCCCAGACCGGAAGGGTCAGCGACCGGAGCGGCGGGATCGCGTTCGGGATCAGCGCGGCGGGAAGACACATGATCGTCCCGGAGACCAGTGCCCAGGTGGTGAGGGTCATGGGGTCGTACCGGCTCAGGAGCTCCTTCGAGCCGATGGTGTACGCGGCCCAGGAGAAGACCGCGACCAGGATCAGGAAGTCGCCGCGCAGGACCCCGGGCTCGCGCGCCAGTCCCCGGTCCAGGAGGATGAGGACGACGCCGGTGAACGCGACGGCGATGCCGGCCAGTTTCCCCCCCGCGCGCCCCTCGTTCAAGTAGCGCCGCGCGAGCAGGAAGACCACGGCCGGAGTGAGCGCATAGAGGAGCGCCGCGTGACTTGCGGTCGATTGAGAGAGCCCGAAGAGGAAGAACCCCTGATTCATGGGAACGACGAGAAATCCAAGCCAGAGGAGCTTGGGAATGTCGGCGCGCGCGATCGGCTGCCGGCCAGGACGCAGAACATGGAAGACGAGGAGCGCGATGGAGGCACAGGTGAATCGGAGGAGCGCGGTCGAGAGCGGGCCGATCGCGTTCAGGGTGCCCTTCCCGATCAGGTGCGTGCCCGCGGAGAGGATCTGATTCAGGACGAGCGCGAGAACGACCCGATGCTTCCCTTCGATGGCTCCTCCCGAGGACCCGCTCCCGAAAATGGAAGCGCGCAGTGTACCACGGGCCGTCCGATGCGATATTCTCCTCAGCTCTGGAGGGAATGCACGATATGGATGCTGATTTTCGTCACTACCTGCGCACCGCACAAGGCGAGGAGCCGGCCATCGGCCTGGGAGAGGCGCGGTGGGCCGAGACCGAGGCGCTGGCCCGGAGGCTCATCGACGCGACGCAGGCAGAGCCCGCCCTGCGCGCGCTGAAGCAGGAGCCGCAGGCGAAGAAGCGCTGGGATCTGCTGCTGCTTTCGGGACTCCTCCAGGGAGCGCTCGGAGAGCGGGCCGCCTCGCTGGAGGCGCTCGAGATCGTGGGAGACAAGCTGGCCGCGGCCAAGGATCGCGAGGGCGTGCGCGCGCTCCTGCCCAGGTTCCTCACACCCGAGCCGGTCTCCGCGGCCGTGCGCTTCCTCCATCACCTCGCGCGCACGGCTCCCGAGGACGCGGAGCGGATCGAGAATCTGCGCGCGGCCCTCGACATCCGGCCCAACGATCCTCAGCTTCTCATGGAGCTTTCGCAGATCCTCGAGCGGACCGGAGAGGCGGACGAGGCCCGCGACCTGCGTCTCGAGGCGCTCGAGCTCTGGCTCAAGCTCGACAACGCCGCGGCGGTGGGGGACGAGCTGCTTCGGGTGGTCGAGGAGGACCTCCCGCGCGAGCCTGCGCGCGCCGCGGCGATCCTCCTCCACTACGCGGGCGCGGTGCCCTGGGAAGAATCGGAGCCCATCCTCGACCTGGCGCTCCCGGAGCTCGAGAGGAGCGGCGGCGGCATCGGAAGCTGGCGCGATCTCGATGCGATCTTCGGGCGCGCTCCCCAGAGCCCCGCGGCGAGGAAGCTTCTCGCCTCGCTTCTTCGGATCTCGATCGCGGGGGAGCCCGATCCCGACGCGATCGTATCGGGCTCTGGCATCCAAGATCCCGCCGCGTCCATCGCCTCGGTGCGCGCCCGGCTCCCCAAGATCCTCTCGCTCCCCCCGGGAGCGGACGTGGCCCATGCCACCTGGGGTCTCGGCAAGGTGGCCTCGAACGACGGCGATAACGTCTCGCTCGAATTTCCGGGACGCGCCGGCCACAAGATGTCGCTCGCGATGGCCTCCCGCTCGCTCGACCGGCTTCCGCCCGACGGACTGCGCGTCCTCTCCACCCGCGAGCCGGAGCGGCTACGCGGGCTCATCGAGGCGCATGACAGCCAGGTCGTCGTCTCCGCGCTTCGCGACCTCGGAGGCACCGCCACCCTCGCACAGATGAAGCCGAGGATCGATGCGGTGCTCCCCGAGGGAACCTGGTCGGCGTGGTGGAAGGAGGCGAAGGAGCTTCTGAAAGACGAGCCCAGGCTGGATCTGAGCGAGGCCTACCGTCAGGTCTTCAAGATCGGCTCGGAAGCGGAGCGCCGCGAGACGACGCTTCCCGAGCTGGGACCGCGCACCGGCGAGGCGGGACTCGGGCTGATCCGGAAATTCCTTCGAGAGCACCCGGACGAGGAGGCGCGGCTCGCCGCACACGCGGCGAAGCTGACGGCGCGGTGGGCCGAGGACTCGAGGCTCGATCCGGGGGTGCGCGCGCAGGCCCTGTGCTACGCCCTTTCCTGGAAGGCACTCACGCCGGAGGGTGCCCGCGACGTGCTGGATTCGCTGGTCGCGGAGGGGCTCTCGCCCGGCGATCTGACGCTGAGCCAGCAGCAGGACGCGCTCCTCGACCTCGCGGAGGGCTCGCGCGAGGAGGAGCTCTTCCTCTGGCGTGCGCTCGAGAGCCGTCTTCCCCGGCTCCGCGATCGGGGTCGGGCACGGCTTCGCGCGCTGCTCGGATCCGGTCTCGGGCGCGCCGTCCAGGAGCGCCTGCAGCATGCGGCCGAGGCCCCGGCGCTGGCGACGAGACTTCTGGAGCACTATGCGGCCCATCCCGCCGATGAGGGCGCGCCCTCGCCTCCCACGCTCCTCCTGACCACGCTCCGGTTGCTCGAGAAGGATGGCGCGGGGGAACCCGGGGTGGCGGAGCGTCTCCTCGACCTCCTGGGGCCGGAAGGGGCCCTGCGGCGCCTGATCGAGGAGGAGGCGCTCGACGAGGAAACGTCCGAGTCCCTGGAGCGCACCATCCTCCACTGGCGCGGGAGCGAGCGGCGGCTCCAGCCGGTGCTGGAATTCCTCCGCGGCTCCGGACACACGCAGATGGCGGAGGCGCACGAGGCACGCCGGAGCGCGACGGCGCAAACGCTCCTCGAGGGAAAGAGCGTCGAGGATCTCGAGACGCGCCATACGATCATGTCCCGCACGACGTACGAGAAGCTCGAGGCGGAATTCAAGAAGCTCAAGCTCGATTTGAAAACCGTGATCCCCGCGGCGATCGAGAAGGCGCGCCAGCTCGGCGACCTTCGCGAGAACGCGGAGTACGAGGCGGCGAAGCAGCGCCAGGCGAACGCGGCCGCGCGAGCGCAGGAGCTGATGAACCTCCTCGACCGCACGCGGCTCCTCGAGACGATCGAGGTGGATCCCTCGCGCGTCGGCGTGGGCACGGAGGTCTCGCTCGAGCCTCTGGATCCGGCCGGCGCTCCGATCACGTACTGGATCCTGGGCGAGGGGGACCACGCGCTCGGACCCGGAATCCTCTCTTATCGCGCCCCCATCTTGAAGCCGCTGCTCGGGAAGCCGGAGGGTACCCAGGTCATGCTGGAGCTGCCCGAAGGGGAGCGTCCGTATTGCATCGCGTCCATCCGCAAGCGGCTTCCCGAGGAGACTGCCTGACGTGCCGGGCGGCGCGCCCGCGTGACCGCAGCGGGCGTCCGGTTCTGCTATGATTTCCCGGTCACCCCATCCACACGTTTCCGAAAGCGAAAGGAGACGCTTCATGGCCAAGCATCCCGTCAAAGCTCTGCCCTACGCGAATGATGCGCTGAAGGGCATCGGAGCAAAGACCATCGAGATCCATCACGACAAGCTCTACGCAGGCTACGTCAACAAGCGGAATGAGATTGAAGAGGCGCTCACCGGCGTCGACCGCAGCAAGGCGAATCAGATCTACAGCCAGATGCGCGGGCTGAAGCACGAAGAGACGTTCGCGGCGAACGGTCAGATCCTCCATGAGCTCTACTTCGGCGTCATGGGCGGCGACGGCCAGCCCGCGGGCGAGGTGTTCGACAAGATCAAGGAGGACTTCGGCTCCTACGCTTCCTGGGAGGAGGACTTCAAGGCCTCCGGCATGTGCGCGCGCGGCTGGGTGGTGCTCGCGTACGATCCCACCGATGGGCGTCTGCACAATTTCATCGGCGATGCGCAGAACCAAGGCGGTGTCTGGGGCGCGTTCCCGGTGCTTCCCTGCGACACCTACGAGCACTCCTACTTCATCGACTACGGCAGCGATCGCAAGGCGTACCTCGAGGCGTTCATGCGCAACATCAGTTGGCCCGAGGTGAACCGTCGCTACCTCGCCGCCGTGAACATGGCGCTGGCCAAGAAGTAAGCACCGCCTCATTGCAGGTCGGTGGGCGCTCGTGCATTTCGCACGACGCGCCCGCCGAGCCTCGCGGACCTCACCTTCACACTCACCTCACGCTCCACGATTCCAACCAGATAGCAGGAACGCAACGCGCGTTGCGTTGTGGCATGTACCTTGCTCGACACCGGTTGGGATTTTCCGATTTCTTCCTGTGACCACATGCGATTGGGATCGCGAAGGCCAAGGAGACGTCTATGAAGTTGAATCGTGCAGTACTTGCAGGGATGGCGTGGATGGCGGTCACGGCTCTCTTTTTCGTCAACGGCTGCACGAGCACGTCGACGCGCGCGGATCTCCGCGTGGTGAGCGTGAACGGAAACGCGACCTTCTACAGCGATCTTTTGAACGAAGTGGACACTTCCAAAGTCTATATCCCGATCGACCAGGTGAACGTCACGTTCACCAACACCCCCCACGACGGCAGCAACCCGGTGAATGCCGGCACGCCATTCTCCGACATCGTCGTGGACCACTACAAGGTGACGTACGACAATTCGGTCTATAGCCCGATCGAAGGGGGCATGAACGTGGTCGTCTCGTCGGGAAGCACCGCGGACGCCGCCATCACGATCAGCAACCCATCCGAAAAGGGCGCGCTCCTCGGCACGCTCACGACCACCGTCACGAGCACCGCGAGGATCGACTTCTCGGGCTACGTCCGGACCACCGGAAACTTCGGAGACCGGGTCTATGCGACGGCCTATCTCACCGTGCAGGTGGACAACTTCGGAGACGTCAAGCCGTAACCCTTCTGATTTTCGCGATCCCAGCGGCCCGGAACCTCGCTGGTTCCCGGGCCGTTTCGCTTGATATCCGCTCCCCGCTTCCCTAACCTTCGTCCCACATGCGAGTACCCCTGACGGGGGCCGCGGCCGGCAGGCGGCTCATCGTCAACGCCGACGATTTCGGCCTCACGCTTCCCATCACGGACGGAGTGATCGACGCGTTCGAGCGCGGCATTCTGACGAGCGCGAGTCTCGTCGCGACCGGCGCCGCGTTCGACCGGGCCGCGCGCTACGCCGCGACCCGTTCCGACCTGGACGTGGGGATCCACCTCATGATCGTGCAGGGCGCGCCGGTGCTGCCTCGTGATCAGGTGGCGTCGCTCGTCCAGGAGGACGGAGTGTTTCTTCCCGGCTACGGCGAATTCATGGCGCGCTATCTGTCGGGCGGAGTACGGGACGAGGAGGTGGAAGCGGAGTGGTCGGCCCAGATCGCGCGGCTCCGGTCCGCGGGCGTCCGGATGACCCATCTCGATTCCATTCAGCACCTGCACCTGGTTCCGGGGCTGTTTCGTATTGCGCTCCGGATCGCGCGCGCGAACGGGATCATGGCGATGCGCTTCCCCCGCGTGCCGACGGTGCTGCGCCGCGCCGAAAAAGGAACCGTCCGGCGCTCCCTGGAATTCCTGCCGCTGCGCCTCATGGAGCAGTCGAATCTTCCCCACCTGAACGCCTCGGGAATCCGAACGCCTGACCGGTTCTTCGGATTTCACAGCACCGGGCACCTGGACCAGAAGGCGCTCCGCTCGGTGCTCTTCGGGATCCCTCAGGGAACGAGCGAGCTGGTGTGCCATCCGGGTCGAGGGGAGCCCCCGAGCTCGCCGATCGCGGGGTGGGATTACGAGTGGCAGGAGGAGCTGGAAGCGCTGACCAGCCCGGAGACGAGGCGGATCGTCGAGTCGCAGGGAATCGAGCTGACGACGTTTTCGGAGATGGCGGCGCTGCCGGTAGCCTAGCCCGCCACTTCCGCGACGGGCGAGGGACCGGCGCGGTCGGGGTCCCTCGCGACCGCGGGTACGTTGACCACACCCCGCCGGCGCTCCGCCAGGATGTAACCCCACCGCCGAACCGAATCGATCAGCACCAATCCCACGAGGAAGATCAGGATCACGCTGAGCGCGCCGTCGATGTAGGCGACGGTGGCGCCCTTGTCCGCCACGTACGCCGGCGAGAGATAGCGGAAGGTGTTCAGCACCCCCGCGGTCATCGTGCTCACCGTGAGAAATGCGAGCGGGACGAGCGTCACCAGAGCGTAGGGGGCGGGCCGCTGGCGCAGGATGAACGACGTCCCCACCGCGAGGGCGATCACCGCCAGGAGCTGATTCGAGACGCCGAAGAGCGGCCAGATCGTCTCGATGCTTCCCGTCACCGCCAGATACCCCCACGCGACGCACACGACCGCCCCCACGGCCGAGACGCTCACCCAGTTCGTCGTCGATCCCAGCGGAGCCCACACGTGCCGGGCCACGTCCTGGAAGAGGTACCGGGCCACCCGCGTTCCCGTGTCGAGCGCGGTCAGGATGAACACCGCCTCGAACATGATCGCGAAGTGATACCAGTACGCCATGAGGTGCCCCATGCCGGGGATCTGGCGCAGGATGTTGGCCATGCCCACGGCGAGCGAGACCGCCCCTCCCGTGCGCCCTTGCAGCGTCTCCTCCCCGACGAGCCTCGTCAGCTCTTGCAATTGCGCGGGGTGGATGCCGAGCGCCGATACGACCTTCGGCACACCGTTGATGAGGAAGTAATCGGCGGGCTGGAGCGTGGTCGCCGCGACGAGCGCCATGATCGCCACGACCCCCTCGGTGAGCATCGCGCCCGCGCCGATGAACTTGATGCTGCCTTCGTTCGGTATCATGCGCGGCGTCGTGCCCGAGCCGATCAGCGAATGGAACCCGCTGATGGCGCCGCATGCGATCACGATGAAGCAGAAGGGAAAGACCTTCATGCCCGGGAGCACAGGCCCCGTTCCATTCACGTAAGGCGTGACCGCGGGCATGAGGAGCTTGGGATGCACGATGGCGACGCCCACGACGAGCAGCACGATCGTGCCGATCTTCATGTACGTCGAAAGGTAGTCCCGCGGGCAGAGAAGCAGCCACACCGGGAGGGTGGCCGCGATGAAGCCGTAGACCGGCAGCATCAGCGCGAGCGTCTTCGGCTGGAAGGTGAACCAGGACGCGAACTGCGACTTCACGAGCCAGGGCCCCGCGAACACGGCCAGAAGGATGAGCGCCACGCCGATCAGGCTCCCCTCGACCACGCGCCCCGGGCGGATCCGGTACATGTAGAGCCCGAAGAGGAGCGCCGCGGGGATGGTCATCGCGACCGTGAAGGTCCCCCATGGGGAGTGGGCCAGCGCGTTCACCACCACGATCGCGAGTCCGGCCAGGAGCAAAATCGTGATGAAGAGGATCGCCGCCGTCGCCGCCTTGTGCGCCACCGGGCCGATCTCGCGGCGCGCGATCTCGGAAAGGGGTGCCGCGCCGTGACGCACCGAGGCGAAGAGAATGATGAAATCGTGCACCGCGCCGCCGAGCGCCGCGCCGAAAAGGATCCAAAGGGCGCCGGGCAGGTACCCGAACTGGGCCGCAAGCACAGGACCGATCAGAGGACCGGAAGCGGAGATCGCCGCGAAGTGGTGACCGAACAGGACGTACTTGTTGGTCTTCACGAAATCGCGGCCGTCGGCCTGCGTTACCGCCGGCGTCGGGCGAGAGGGATCCACGCGCGCGACCTTCGTGGCCACGAACGCGATGTAGTAGCGGTAGGCGAATGCGAAGAGGACGATCGCCGTGAGCGGTAGGACGAGCGAGTTCATTCTGTCGGCCGCCGGCGGCTCATCGTGGTGGGACTATTTCCCCGTTTCCGCCTTCTCGGCGCCCGCGGGCTTGTCCTCGTGCGGCACGACCTTGGTGATCACGATGCCGTAGGCGCCCGAGCGGTGGTAGACCGTTCCGGACACGTCGACCTTTTTGTGGATGTATGCCATCAGCGGATCATTCGGGTTCTTGCCCGGGAGCTCCCCCGCGATGAAGTAGATCAGGTCCTGATCGCGGGCATAGATCGCGAGCGTCTGTCCCGACTTGGCGCAATCGATGGCGCACTGATAGTGCCCCGGACCGATCGACTTCGCTCCCGCCTCGAGGTAACAGGCGGGATCCATGACCTCGCCGACGATCGTCATATACTTGCCTTTGACTTCCTGACTCTGGGCCTGGATCTTCGAGGTCGCGGGCGTTCCGTGCTGACGCGACATGGGCGCGGGAGCGGCCTGGTCCGAGGTCGCTGCCTTGACTTTCACGGGCGGACTCGGCGCGGTCGCTTCCCGGGACTGCGTCGAGGCGCCTCCCTGCTGGCGAGCGCCGGCCGTTGCGACGAAGAGGAGCGCCGCGGCTACGGCCGAAAGCGCGAGCGTGCGAGCTTGGTTCCCCTGCATGATTCCTCCGACTTCCTCGTTACGCGATCGGATCCTTCGTCCGACGGCTGATTCCCTATTGCGCGATCGCCGCCGTCGGGCTGTAGGGCTCGACGGAGGTGATCTTGATCCCGGTCGCGCCGCCGCGCGAGTACACCCGCCCCTTCACCAGAACCATCTGGCCCACGTAATCGATGAGTCCTTTGTTCGGGTCCTCGCCCGGCTTGTCGGTCGCGACCATGTAGAGCTTCTGCGTCTTGGTCTCGAGGATTCCCAGAACCTGCCCCGCCTTCGCGCAAGCGATCGCGCACTCCTTGTGGGTCGGTCCCTTCGCGCCGTTCACGATCCAGCACGCGGGATCGACGACCTCGCCGACAATCGAGCGCGGTCCGGTGGCCACCGCGGCTTCCTTCTTGGACGCGGCCGACTTTGTCGCGGCTGCCTTTGTCGCGCCTGCCTTTGCCGTACCTGCCTTGGCCGCATCCGCCTTCGCGGGCGCGGGCTTTGCGGGTGCGGTCGTCGTGGTGGCCGTCGCGCCACCGGCCGGCGGGGCGGGAGCCGACCCGCTGGTGGTCCCGGACTGTGCGAAGACGGCCGGGGTGATCGACAGAACGAACGCGGCGAGCATGGCGGCGGTCAGAGCCTTGCGAGTCTTCATCCAAGTCCTCCATCGAATAACAGGGGTGAGGAGTGCCCGGCACTCGCCCCGCAGCCTAACAGAGGGTCCCGGGGCCTACAAGACCGGCTAGATCCCTCGCCTCTCGATCGCAGCATATCCGCGCGCCAAAACCGCTTCCGCCGGCTTCCGTTGGGGGGAATATTCGGTGTCCCCGGGGCCCCCCGCGCGCGAATAGTCCGGGTGCCATTTCCAGATGAATACCCCGTGCACGACGGGATGATCCGAAACCGCCTGGAAGAGCGCCTCATAGCACCGGGCCTGGGTCTCCATGGAGAGGCTGCCGGGCAGGTCCCATTCCCAGGGGCGGATCGCGGCCGTATCGAGGCTGTGGTACCCGACCTCGGTCAGGACCACCGGCTTCCCCCAGATCTTGGCGATGGTCTCGAGGTCCGCGAGAGGGCCGCTCCAGCCGCGGACGAGCGCCTGGGTCGTGGGGGCGCGCTGGTCACACAGCGGGTAGTAGGCCTGCACGCCGATCCAGTCGAGCGCGTCCCAGAACTGGGTGTGGTGGAGGTCCTCCGCCCAGTTCGCGCAATAGACCAGGGTCCCATGGTAGTGGCGGCGCACTTCCGCGACGATCGCGCGCCATTCCCGCTCGCGTGCCGTCGTCCCGCCCAGCTCGGTTCCCACCGCCAGCGCCTCGGCCCCGCTCCGCTCGGCGAGATCGGCGTAGTGAAGGATGAACCCGCGGTAGCCGGCAAACCACCGGGCCCAGTCCTCCTCGTTCTTCATCGCGATCGAGCCGGACCACCCGCCCCGCGTCCAGATGTGCGGCTTGAGGAGCACGCGGATGCCGCGGGCATGGGCCCAGCGCGTGGTCGCGAGGACGCCCTCGTCGCGTTCCCCCCAGAAGCCGTGGTAGCGGCGGGCATCACGGGGTGGCCGCGTCTGGGGCGCGGCTCCTTCGTACGAGCCGCGAATCTCCGGCGTATCGGGCCCTCGCTGCCATCCGAAGGGAGTCTGGGAGATCCAGTTCGCGCGGATGCGGAGGAGCGGGTCCAGATCGGTGGAGTCGATCTCTCCGGCGGCTTCCCAGCAGACCCCGCGCGCGAACGGAAGGGCTCGCGCGGCACCCGCGGCCCCGGCGCGCGGGGGCTTCCGGTGCATCGGGGAATGGGTCGGGATGGGCTGCGCGTCGCGGCGCGCCAGCTCTTGCGGCACCAGGATCGCGCCCGCCACGGCTCCCAGCAGCGTGATCAGGAGCGCGGCCACGA
>Ga0066706_10000942_pt1 | contig 10532 bp, 8 predicted proteins | sample GraSoiAngelo_155_FD_67274 | JGI IMG/M metagenome (GOLD analysis project Ga0066706, IMG submission 67274) | Grasslands soil microbial communities from the Angelo Coastal Reserve, California, USA - 14_1009_13_30cm | ecosystem: Environmental > Terrestrial > Soil > Grasslands | place: USA...
GCCATCGGCACGTTGCCCTTCACGAAGTAGGAGCTGGCACCGAGCTCGTACGCGCGCCGGATCGCGGCAGAGTTGACCTGCGCCGCGGAGAGCACGATGATCGGCAGCCCGGGATGGTGCCGGCGGATCCATGTCAGGAGCTCGAAACCGGAGTCCTCCTGCTCGTCGAGGACGAGGTCCAGCAGCACTGCGGCGACGCGCTCGTGCTCGAGCAGCGTGCGGGCTTCATCAGCGGAGGCGGCAACTGAAGGTCGGTAACCGAGGTCGTGCAGGTCGATGCGCAGCTGCTGCAGCATCGCGGCCTCGTCCTCGACCACGAGCACGGAGGAGCCGAGGACGTCGGCGGGGCGGTAGACCTCGAGTCCAGGCGGGAGCGGCGGCAGGCGGACTTCCCGCCTGGCCGGATTGCCATGTCTGACGTTTCCCGGGCGAATGGTTCGGTTTTCCAAGACCCCGCCTAAATTATTATTTACGAAATTTGACTACGGTAGAATGCTCGAATACGACCGGGTTCACGCATACTTTCGGCCGGACCTGGCACGGATTGGAAAAACAAAGGGGTAAATTGGGGATGACTTGGCGAATCAAGGTCCAGGGTGTGATCATCGCATTGCTCGTGCTCGGCGCCCTCGCGACAGCGGCCGGCGCGCAGTGGACGGACGGCGGCGACTTCGCCTCGTTCTTCGGCTGGTAATCACCTAGGAATCTGAGTTCCGGCGCTCGCGAGCGCGCCGGATCGCGACCGGGAGGAGGGCGTAGAGGTCCGCCCGGTCGACTGCTTTGCTCATGTAGCCGACGACGTCCGGGTCGTCTGTTCCTGACGGGAACACTGGGTAGGCGGTGTAGAAGATCACAGGCACCTTCTGCCCGCGTGCGCGCAGCTCGTTGAGCAGGCCCCAGCCGTCCATCGGCTCCGGCAGCATCAGGTCGATGATCGCAACCTCCGGCTTGTCAGCCTGTGCCCGAATCAGCGCCTGGTCGGCGTCCTCGGCGATCGACACTTTGTAGCCAAGCATCTTCAGGTCGGTTTCGAGGATGACCCTCCACGCCCGCTCATCGTCGACGACCAGCACAGTTGACCCCCTCAGCTCCTCGGGAGTGGGCGCGATTGGCTTGGGCGGAGTGAACGGCACCTGAATTCTGGCGCAGTATATCGGTGGCAATGGCGACTTCCGCCCGTCGGAACACAGGACCGCACCGCTCACCGGCCGGAATCAAGCGAATTCCGGCTCGCCCGGCGCCTGTTTCCAGGAAGCGCGTGGGGGGCGCGGCCGGCCCTTCCGTCAACGCCCTGGTCCATGAGCTGAGCACATGCGTGACCGAGGCCGACATCGTGCAGGTCCTCTATCGCGGGCTCCAGGGCCGTTTCGGGTACGACGCGATCAACCTTCAGGTCCTCGAACGCGAAGGCTGGTACCACTCCTTGGCGATGGATTCAGGTGTGCTGCAGGACGTCATCCGGCGGCCGGTGAGCGAGTCGATGTACGCACGGCAGTTTGCCAACCCGAAAACCACCGTTTTGCCTATCGAGTCGCATGCCCGGCTCGTGATCGGCAAGGGTCCTGGCGTGCGGACCCGAAGCAAGATGGCCATCTGGGCGCCGGTCAAGCACCAGGGCGAGCTGATCGGCAGCGTGATCTATCACACGTACCGCAAGCGGCGGGTGCCGCCCGTGGAGGTCGAGTTCCTGGAAGACGTGCACCGCAGGCTGGGGGTGCTGCTCGCCAACGCTTCACTCAACGAGCTGACCCGCAACCAGGCCCGCCGCCTGGAGGCGCTGAACAGCATCGCGAGGGCCATGACCGCGACCCTCGACGAGACCAGCGTTCTGGCCGGGCTCTACGCCACCCTGCGCGAGCTTCTCCCGGTCGATTCCCTCGAGATGGTCACGCTGCAGCCCGGGACCGACCGCGCCCGCTACCTCAACACTGACGGCGACGACGCCCCCACGGCGCGCTGGCTCCCGCCCCGTTCGCCACTCGCCGCGCCGGCCCGCAACGTCGTCGCCGACAACAAGCCGGTTCTGATCCACCACCCCCACTCATCGCTGTGGGTTCCCCTGAAGGAGGGCGGCGTCGCGCGTGGCGCGCTCGGCATCAAGTGTTCGCGGCCATACGCGTATGAGGACTCGACGGCGGCCTTCCTCGAGCTGGTCTCGGACGAGGTAACTCTCGCCATGCGCAACGCGCGCAGCTACGAGGCGATCGAGGACCAGCGCCGGCGGCTCGAGGTCGTCAACTCGATCGGCCGCCGTCTGGCTTCGAGCCTCGACCGGTGGTCGATCATGCGCACCCTGCGCGAGGAGCTCGCGGCCTTCCTCAGCTTCGACGGGTTCATCCTCGCGACGATCACCCAGACCGCAGAGGGACCGGTGGCCGAGGGCTACCAGTACGTAAGTGGCGTGGAAGAGGTCGTCCCCCCGGTTCCGCTGGCCGTGACCGGCCCGTCCCGGGAGGCGTATGAGACGGGCAAGCCGGTCCTGGTCCGCAAGTCGCCGTGGGCCCGCTCCTTCGAAGGCAAGCAGCTCGAGCGCGAGGTCTGGACGATGGGCCAGGGCGCTGCGATCTTCGTTTCCGGCCCGCCCTCCGACCAGCGGCGGGTTTCACGCTCCTTTGTCTGGGTGCCGGTCCTGAGCGGCGAGCAGACCACGGCGATGCTCTCGCTGCAGTCCTACACCGAGAGCGCATTCGATGAATGGCACGTGAACCTGCTCCACGACGTCGCCGCGCACGTGAGCCTGGCCCTGGCCAACGCCGACCACTTCGCGCAAGCGCAGACCGAGCGAGCCCGGCTCGAAGCCCTGCACCTGCTCGATATGGGCGTGGCCAGCGCCTCCGAAGAGCGACAGCTTGCCGAGGCGGTCTTCGGGGTCGTGTGTGACTACCTTGGCTCCACGCACATGGTGCTGGCTTACGTCGATGTGGGAGGCATGGTCGCCGGTTTCACCGGACAGAGAGATGAGCGCGCGGCGCCGATCGGACCGGTCGCAATCGAGAGCGCGCCGTTCTTCCGCCGCATGATCGAAGGCGGCACGGACGTGATCGACGTCGTCGCCGATGGCCCGGCCGACCTGGAAGGACCGATCGGCAGCTACGTGTTCAGCCACTCGCCGAGCCACGTCGTATGGGCGCCGATCACGCAAGACGATCGGGTCGTGGCCGGCGTGGTCGCGATGCGCAATGACGGAGGACGCTTCCAGGCCACCCACCTCAAGCTGCTCGAGACCGCGATGCCGGTGGTCGGCATCGCCCTGCGAACGATGCGGCTGCACCACGCCAACGAGCTCGCCCTTGCCCAGTCGGTGCGCATCCAGGAGCTTGCCGCGCTGGCCGGCCACGAGCTGATGAGCGTGGTCGCCAACATCGCGGATCAGGCGCGCACGATGCTGGAGGCGGGTGGCTCCGTCTGCTGGGCTTTCGATACCGAAGGACGGGTGACGGCCACCCGGGGCAGCGGCGACGCGGCGGCCGAGGAGGTCCTGGGTTGGGCCGGCCTGAGCTCCGACGACCGCGTCGCGCCCGCCGGCATCGTCAGCGGCAAGGCGCACGACTACGCCTGGAACCTGGTCCCTCTCTGGTACGGAGACCGTCTGGTCGGAGCTATCGGCGCGGTGCACGCGTCCGCGCTGGTCGCCGAGCCGAGCTCCGCTGCCCTCGATTTCGCCCGCCATGCCGCCGTCGCGATCGAGAACGCGCGGCTGGTGGCCGAGACCAGAGGCCGCATCCGCACTCTCGAAGCCGTCGCGGCGTTCACCGACCTCACGCCCACCGAGCCGGACCGGGCCCGGTCCGAGATGGCGCATCTCGTCAGCCGCGCCCTGGCCGGCTCGCAGGGCGAGCTGTGGCTGCTCGAGGATGGCGAGCTCGTGCGGCGGTCCGACAACGGAGACCCCTCACCGCGCGTCCCGGTCACCGACAGCGCTCAGCTGCTTCGCGCCCTGACCTCATCCGCGGGCGCTCGGCGCATGCGCGCCCTGCTCGACCTGCTGGGTTCACCACAGGATGCATTTGCGATCCCCGTCCAGGTCGAGGGCAGGCTGGCCGCGCTGCTCGTCGCGAGAATGACCGCCGGCCCGGCCGAGACGCGACGGTTGGCGGGGGTGCTCGCGGGCCAGGCGGCCGTGCTGCTGGGTCAGCTCGAGCTCGTCGACGCACTGGACCGCGAGCGCCGGATGATGAACGCGATCCTGCGGCATTCGCCGGTCGGCGTGATGCTCGAGGACGCGGGCGGGCGCATCGTGTACGCCAACCCGGAGATCGAATCCATCTACAGCCTCCAGGCCTCCGAGATGCCGGGCCGCCAGCCCGACGAGGTCTACGCCGCGGCCGGTGCCACGCCTGCCGAGGAGACCGATGCCGAGGGGACGATGGAGCTCCGGATGAAGGACCCCGACCGCACGGTCCACGTCCGCCGGGTCGTGATCCCCGGTCTGGAAGGAGAACCCGCCGGGGTGCTCACGCTGCACGAGGACGTGACCGCTCAGAGGCAGGCTCTCGAAGCCAAAGACCTGATGCTCCGTGCCATCGGCCACGAGGTGAGAAGTCCCGCCGCGGCGATGAAGAACACCCTGGCCGGGATCATGCAGTGGGAGGAGACCATCGATGCGAACGGCCGCCGCTCCCTGCTGCAGGAGGCTTACGAATCCTCCGACCGCCTGCTCAGCCTGGTCGAGAGCCAGCTGATCATCGCCAAGCTGGAGACCAAGCACTTCGAGCCGACCCCTGAGCCGGTCGACCTTGCTTCGACTCTGGCCGGGGTGGTCGCCGTGCTGACCCATCGCTACGCGGAACGGACTTCGGCGGTCGAGGTCAACCTGCCGGAAGGCCTGCCCCAGGCCTTCTGCGAGCCCGCCCACCTCGGCCAGGTCCTGACGAACCTGATCGGCAATGCCCTCGAATACACGAGCGGGCCGGTGCAGGTCGAGGCGCGCCAGGTGCAGCGGGGCTGGCTGGAGATCACTGTCGCGGACAACGGGCAGGGCCTACCGGCCGGAACCCTCGACACGGTATTCGAGAAGACCGGTCCGGCCGGCCGCGGCCGATCCCAGGGCGGGCTGGGGCTTGGCCTCTACCTGTGCAGGCTCGTGGTGGAGCGCTCCTTCGGCGGCCGGATCTGGGTCGCCGCGAGCGACAAGCGCGGCACAACCTTCAGATTCACAGTCCCGGCCAGGATTCGCACCTGATCGACCGTTAAGCACCTTATGGATGCCGAGCCGGTCTGGGTTCGGGTGGGCGGCGGCATGGAGTCCGTCCCCGATCACCGCCGCCATGGTCCCGCCGACGTCGACTTCCCGCCGCCCGGCGGCCCGTGGGAACCACTCGTCCTCAACGGCAAGCTGGTCGGCTGGGCGGCGCAGAGCGGGCTGCGGATGGCGCGAAAGTCGGCCGAGATGGGGCAGCGGCTCGTCGACGAGCAGCGCGACCACCTCTTGGGCCGCCTTGGGCACAAGCTCCGCTCAGCGGTCCTTGCGCTGCAGGAATCCGCACGCCAGGCGGCGTTCGGCCGGCCCGAGCTGCTCGAGGCTGTGTTCGAGCAGGCACAGGAGGTCGGACGGCGGGCGGCAGGACTCGAAGCGGCCGCGATCGAACCGAAGGACAGCGCGCGGGGCGTCGTGCTCGGAGCGGTGCTGAACCTCGCCGTTCCCGCCGCGGCGCACCACTTGCGGCCCGACGCGGCGGTGATGGGGTCGGAGCCCGTGCTGGTCGAGGCCCTCACCCGCATCAAGGACTGGCTGGTGGCAGACTCGCTGAGCGTGTCGGCCGAGCCCGTCGGCTCCTGGTGGAAGGTGAGCATCACCGCCAGCGGAGAGCGCAGGCAGCCGGCCGTCCCGGAGCTTGGTGAGCCGCTCGTGCGCCTGATCGTCGACACCCAGCTCGACGGTTGGCTCGACGTGAGCCCCCCCGACGGCGTCGACGTCTACCTGCCCGCGTACCACCCTCGTTGACGGCGGTTTCTCGGGTAGTTGCACCAAACCCCGGCCCTTACACCGGGCCGGGAACGAACACCTGGATCGTCGACGGCGGACCGGTCGTCGCGGTGATCGATCCGGGGCCGGATGACGACAGCCATCTCGATGCGCTCAACAGGCGGCTGGCGGGCAGGACGGTCGGGGTCGTCCTTGTCACCCACTCGCATCCGGACCACCTGCCTCTCGCGGAGCGATTTGCCGCGCCGCATCGCGCTTCGGTGCGCCGCTACCCCGAGCTGGGAGACGGCGACATCGTGCGGGCCGGGGCGCTGAACGTGACGGCGCTTTACACGCCGGGTCACAGCCCCGACCACCTTTGTTTTCTGATCCCGGCCGATGGCGCCGTCTTCACCGGCGACCTGATCCTCGGCCAGGGCAGCTCGATGGTGACCTACCCCGAGGGAGACGTCGCCGCGTACCTTCGCTCGCTCGAGCGCCTTGCCTCGCTGCAGCCGCGAATCCTCTTTCCTGGCCACTGGGATCCCGTCACCGACGCGATGGGGAAGATCGACGAGTACCGGCGCCACCGTCTCGAACGCGAAGCTCAGATCCTGGCGGAGGTGAGTCGCGCCGGTGGCACGGCTGAAGAGCTGACTCGTCGGGTCTACGGCGTGCTCGACGAAAAGCTGATGGCCGCCGCGGAGATGACTCTCCGTGCGCACCTCCGCAAGCTGGTCGACGACGGCGCCGTGCGCGAGGAAGGTGACGTTTACGAGGCTGTCCGTAATCTAGGCGGGTGATCGACGCGCGTCCGCCAATCCTTTCGCTGTCGGCACCCGAGCTCGAAACCTGGCTCGCCGAGCACGATGCGCCGGCGTATCGGCGCAAGCAGGTGTGGACATGGCTGGCGCGCGGCGCCGCGACGTTCGACGCGATGCGCGATCTGCCCAAGCCGCTGCGCGAGGCGATGGACAAAGGGTTCCGCGCCACCTCGCTCAGACAGATCGCCGCCTCCGAGGCCGACAAAGGCCTGACCACCAAGACCCTGTTCGAGCTGGATGGAGGCCATTCGGTGGAGGCGGTCGTGATGCGCTACACGGAGCGCTCCACGCTGTGCATCTCATCGCAAGCAGGCTGCCCGATCGGCTGCCCGTTCTGCGCGACGGGAAAGTTTCCATTCGGACGCAACCTCAAGGCGCACGAGATCGTCGAGCAGGCGGTCGACGCGGCGCGAGTGCTCGCGGCGGAGGGACGGCGGTTGTCCCATGTCGTCTTCATGGGCATGGGCGAACCGATGGCCAACTACCAGGCCGTGGTCGACTCGGTGCGCAGCCTCGCGGACCCCGAGCTGCTCGGCATCAGCCCGCGCCGCATCGTGGTCTCGACCAGCGGCCTCATCCCTCGCATCACGCAGCTGGGCGAGGAGAACATACCGGTGACGCTGGCAATCTCACTGCACGCGGCGCGCGATGAGCTGCGCGATGTGCTGGTGCCGATCAACCGGAAATACCCTGTGCGCGACCTGGTCGAGGCCGCGCAGGCCTATGCGGGCAAAACGGGACGGCGCGTCAGCTATGAGTGGGTCATGCTCGCGGGCGTGAACGACACCGAGCGCGACGCCAGAGAGGTCGGCGCGCTCCTGAAGGGGAAGCTTGCGCATGTGAACCTCATCCCCTTCAATCCGGTGGATGACACCCCATACCGCGCGCCGGACCGTTCATCGATCCGCGCCTTCAGAGGATTGGTGGAGGCGCAGGGGTTGAACGTGACCGTGCGCGACACGCGAGGCCGCGAGGCGGACGCCGCCTGCGGGCAGCTGCACGAGCGCGTGATGCGAAACAACCAAGTCCCGGTTTCGTAAGCCGATGCTCTTCGCCGGAACGTCCGGCTTCAGCTATGCAGGCTGGAAAGGCAAGTTCTATCCCAGGCAGCTCGCCGGCTCGAAGATGCTGAGCTACTACGCCGAGCGGCTCAATGGGGTCGAGGTCAACGGCAGCTTCTACCGCACGCCGCCTGAAAAGGCGCTTGCGAAGTGGGCCGCGGAAACCCCGCCGGGCTTTCGCTTCTGCATGAAAGCCAACCGAGGCCTCACCTATTCGGCGGAAGGTTTCGACCGGGTCGGACTGGCCAGGATCTTCAGCGGTCGGATCGGATTCCTGGGCGAGCGGCTCGGCCCGGTATTGCTGCAGTTTCCGCCAACCCGTCAGAAGAACGTTGCCTTGCTCGACTCGTTGCTCGGCGCAATCGCCCGCCCGGCCGCCGCGGAGTTTCGCCACGTGTCGTGGTTCGACGAGGACACGTACGAGGTGATTCGCGCACATGGGGGAGCGCTCGTGGTCACCGACGAGGAGAAGTGGCCGCGGGCACCGTTGGTCGAGCTCGGCTCGATCGCGTTCTTCCGGTTACGCCGCGGATACAGCAGCGCGTCGCTGAGGCCCTGGATCGAGGAGGTGAAATCGGCGGTGGCGATGCACGAAGAGGTCCACGTCTATTTCAAACATGACTCGGGGTCGCCGGCGCTGGCTCGCCGCTTGCTCCGGCTCGCCGGAAAAGAATCGGTACGAAGATGACCGCGGCCAGGACCACCAACGCCGACGCAAGCTGCGCCTGGCGAAGTCCGGCAAACACGTTCGGGTCGGTGCGCAGGAAGCTGAGGAAGAAACGTCCAGCGGCATACAACCCGAGGTAGAAGAGGCCCAGCACGCCGTCAGGCAGGCGTCGCTTGAGCCGCTCGTGAAATGGAAGAAGCAGGCCGAGGATCACCACGCACAACACCATCTCGTACGCGACCTCCGGATGGACAACCTTGCCTGGCTCGCCCAGCGTGTTCGGGTTGACGTACTCGACGCCCCAGGGGAGGGTGGTCGGCGTGCCGTGATGCTCACCGTTGATGATGTCGCCGATGCGGCCGACGGCCAGTCCGAGCATGGCCGCTGGTCCACCGGCGTCCAGGATCTTCCAGAAGGAGTACTTCGCCCGGCGCGACCAGATGATGACTCCCACCATGGCGCCGAACAGGCCGCCCCACTGGCTGATGCCGCCTTCGGTCAGGGCGAATATCCGCAGGAGCTGTCCGTTGGCGAAGAGCCGGAAGTTCTCCCACACATAGAGAAGACGGGCGCCGACAAGGCCCAGGGCCACCATCCAGGCGAGGCCGTCGCTGGTGCCGGCGAGATTGGGGATGTCCTTCTTGAGCAGCCAGAAGCCGATGCGCGCGGCGGCGATGATGCCCAGCACTGCGAACACTCCGTGCCAGGTGATCAGGACAGGCCCGATGCGCAGGATGTTCGGGTCGAGGTCGATGACGATCGTCAGTGGCATCAGTCGGGGATGTTGGCGGCTCGATGCAGCCGAAGCAACGCGACGTCTTTCGGCAGCAGATAGAAGCAGTACTGGATGGGCAGCGCGACCTTCTTGCCGGTGAGCACGTCGCGCAGCGGCGTGTAGAACTTGCCTTTGCTCACGCCTGACTCCACAACAGCCTTCTCGAGCGCCGCCTCGATGCGGTCAGGTTCCCAGGGCACGTCCCTGACGGCGTCGATCACGTTGCGCAGGCGCTGCATGGTCTCGCTCTCGAGAGCCGGCGGCTGCGGATCCGTCCACAGGTAGTCGAGATAGTCGACAGCCTGCGCGAGCTTGTGCATACGCGTGCGAAGGGGCGGCACGGCCTTCTTGATCGTCTCATCGTCAAGCTGGGAGAGAAAAGGACGCAGACATGCGGCGAGCTCGTCGTCGCCGAGCTTGCGGATGTACTCGCCATTGAGCCAGTTGAGCTTCTCCCAGTCAAACCGCGCACCGGCATGCTGCACGCGTTCGAATGAGAAAGCGTGGACGAGCTCATCGAACGTGAAAATCTCCTGCTCCGTGCCCGGGTTCCAACCAAGCAGCGCGAGATAGTTCAGGAGCGCATCGGGTAGGTAGCCCTGCTCTCGATAGAGGGCAAGGTTCATCTCCGGATGCTTGCGCTTAGACATCTTCGTGCCGTCCGGGGCGAGGATCAGTGGCATGTGCGCGTAGGCCTGCGGACGTTCATACCCAAGCGCGTCGATCAGCATCAGCTGGTAAGGCGTGTTGGAAAGGTGCTCCTCGCCGCGGATGACGTGCGTGATCTTCATCACCGCGTCGTCTACCGGGCTGGCGAACTGGTAGACGGGATAACCGTCCGATTTCATGATGATGAAGTCGCCGATCAGGTCGGTGTCGAATTTCATCTCGCCGCGGATCATGTCCGTAAAGCGGACCTCTCCGCCGGGCACCTGGAATCGCACGGCGAAAACGCTGCGACCTTCGGGCGGATTCTTCAAGCAGCGGCGTGAGTATCGGTACGGCCGCTTCTCCATCTGCGCCTGCTTGCGCTCGGCTTCCAGCTCCTCCGGCGTGCAGTAGCACCGGTAAGCCTTGCCGTCCTTGATCAGGCGCGCGGCCTCCTGCCTGTAGGCGTCGACCCGCTCCGACTGCCGGTACGGCTCGTACGGGCCGCCCTTGTCGGGACCTTCGTCCCAGTCCAGGCCGAGCCAGCGAAGGCTCTCGTAGATCAGCTGCTCGTATTCGGGCCGGTTGCGCTCCACGTCGGTGTCGTCTACGCGGAGCACGAACGTGCCGCGTTCCTTGTGCGCGAAAAGCA
>Ga0066706_10000950_pt1 | contig 10499 bp, 8 predicted proteins | sample GraSoiAngelo_155_FD_67274 | JGI IMG/M metagenome (GOLD analysis project Ga0066706, IMG submission 67274) | Grasslands soil microbial communities from the Angelo Coastal Reserve, California, USA - 14_1009_13_30cm | ecosystem: Environmental > Terrestrial > Soil > Grasslands | place: USA...
ACGCCGGCTCCAGGTAGCTCTCCCACAGGTCCAGGTACACCCACGCGCCGGGCTCGGCGTTCTCGCCCCAGAGCTCCCGGCCCTCGAAGCGGACACTGTAGAGCGGCTGCGGCTGTCGCCCGCGGCCGTGGGCGTGAGCGTCCGGCAGCGTGGAGACGCCGTGGAAGCGCTCGATCGTGCCGCGGCGGCCGCGGGCGTAGCGCGGGAGCCGCGTGTGGCCCGGCGGATGGATGTTCCGGGTCAGGACCCGGTCGCCGGCGCGGAAGCGCGGCGCGGAGGCCGCCTCTCCCGTCGCGACCCCGCCCGCCCGGACGGCGTGCAGCAGGCGCGCGCTCAGCGCGGGATCGTCGCGGCGCGGGTGGGCCGCCGGGTTCGCGCCAAGGGCGGCCGTGCGGGCGTCCAGCTCGGCTCGCGTCACCACCCCCTTCTCGATCAGGAGCGCCTCGATGGAGGCGAACCAATGCTCGTAGTACCCGGAGGCGAGGTAGTGGGCGGCGCCCATGCGCTCGATGCCGTGGCGGAACTCGTCGACGTTGTAGAGCCGCTGCGTCATCGCCGAGACGTTCATGGCGAGCACGCGCTTCTCCCAATCCGCGTGGAAGACCGGCTCGTTCGCCTCGCGCTCGACCGGCCCGAACCCCTGCATCCCGCCGAGGTCATGGACGCCGTTCATGCGCGCATGATCGACGAAGGCCCACGGCGCGTCAAGCGGCGGGGGGCGGCGAAGTCCGGGTCAGTCGACGAAGGCGACGGCCCGCACGGGGGAGCCGTCGGCGCCCTCGATCGCGAGCGGAAGGGCCGCGAAGCGGCAGCGCGGCCGCCGGATCTCGTGGAGGTTCGCCAGGTACTCGATGACCGTGACGCCGGCCGGGAACAGGATGAAGTGGGTCGTGCTGTCCTCGCGCGCGGGCGGGGTGTCGGGGCGAAAGATCATGTCGCGGATGCAGTAGTCGGGCGGGTAGTCGTAGCCGACCGCCTTCGCGCGCCGCCGCACGAGCCAGTGGCACGCGCTCGCGTCGGTGTACGGGGCGTGGCTCCAGAAGCGCTCGGTCTCGACGCCCACCCGGAGGGGCCAATCGGTCCGCAGGAGCACGATGTCGCCACCCCGCACGTGCTGCGCCCGCTGCTCGAGCTCGGCGGCCGTCACGGCGCCGTTCTCGCCGAGGTGCGTGAGGTCCACCACCACCGCGTCGCCGATCCACTGGTCGACCGGCATCTGGGCGATGTGGCGTGCGCCGGGAAGGAAGTGCGACGGCGCGTCGACGTGCGTGAACGCGTGGCAGGGCATGGTCACGCTGGTGGACTGGAAGACGTCGCCGCGGTGGTGCGAGCCGCGGACCTCGGTCTCGACCTTCCAGCGGAAGTGCGTCTTGATCGGCAGGCTCAGGTCGATGACGCGCACCCGTCCCTCCGGTCAGACCCTGACCGTGTAGCGGGCGAGGCGCGCCTCGTCCACCTCGACGCCGATGCCGACGCCGTCGGGGACGAACGCGTAGCCGTCCTTCACGACGAGCGGGCTCTTCACGATGTCGTCGGCGAGCCAGCCCGCCGGCCCGACGTGAAAGTCCCCGCCGAGCGAGGCGTTCCAGGTGGCCGCGTAGAAATGCGCGGCGGTCGCCGAGCCCACGCTCGTCCCCGGCTGCCCACCGGGATAGATCGGAAGCGACGCCGCCTGGGCGATCGCCGCGATCCGCTGCGCCCCGTAGATCCCGCCGTGCTTGGCGAGCTTCATCCCGAAGATCGAGGCGGCCCGCCGCCGCACCAGCTCGAGCGCGGACGCCGGCGAGTGCAGGCTCTCGTCGGGCATGATCGGGACCCCGGCGAGCTCGATGAGCCGGGCCATCCCGTCGAGGTCGTCGAGGCCGAGCGGCTGCTCGACGAGCTCGAGCTTGAACGGGGAGAGGTCGCGGAGCAGCGCCAGCGCCCGATCGAAGCCGAACGCGCCGTTGGCGTCGACCCGGAGGCCGACCTCCGGCCCGACGGCCTCGCGGACGGCGGCGACGTTCTCGACGTCCTCCGCCGCGTGCGCCGAGCCGATCTTCACCTTGAGCAGCCGGAAGCCGCGGCCGAGCGCCCAGCGCGCCTCCTCGGCCATCCGGCGGCGGTCCTGGATCCCGATCGTCCAGACCACGGGAATCCGGTCGCGGTAGAGGCCGCCCAGGAGCTGGTGGAGGGGGACCCCATACGCCCTCGCGTTCAGGTCGTAGAGGGCGTCGACCACGGCGGCCTTGGCGTACGGGCTGCCCGCGACCGCCGCCTCCATGTCGCGTACGATGCGCTCCACCTCGAAGGGGCTCCGGCCGAGGAGGACGGGCGCGAGGCGCTCGCGGATCAACGGGACGATCGTGGCCTGCGACTCGGTGCAGCCCTGGAAGCCGTCGAGCGGCTGCGTCTCGCCGAGGCCGGCGAGCCTGCCCGCCCGGAGGCGCACGATCACGTTGTCCTGGTGCTCGAGCACCCCCGTGGCGAGCTTGAGCGGGATCCGGTTCGGGAGCCGGACCGGGATTACCTCCACGCTGTCGATCGTCATTGCGTCACCCGCTCTCTCGGCCGTCCCGGCCGCCGTCTCCCCATCATACGGGCTCCGGCGCCGCCGTGGCGGGGCGGCTCCCCTCGCCGGCGCAGGCGAAGGGAAAGGCCATCACGATCCAGAGGAGGTCGATCACCTCCGAGTCGCCGAAGTTGTACTCGAAGCACCCCGCCACGAGGAAGGCGGCCACCGCCGCGATGCTGCCCGCCACCAGGGCCCGGTCGTCGGCCCGCGCGGGCGGGAGCGCGGCGTAGATGCGCCCCGCGCCGGCGAAGAAGGCGATCCAGATCCAGAGCCAGGCCCCGAGCCCGAGCAGGCCGTGCTCGGCGCCAATCTGGACGAGGTTGTTGTGCAGATGGCCGGTGTGCGGCTTCCGCGCGGCCGGATTTTTGTAGGCGGGATAGGCGCGGTGGACGCCACCGGGGCCGAGCCCGAGGAGCGGCGCGTCCTCGATCATGCGCCGGCCGGCGTCCCAGAAGTACAGGCGCTCGCGCACGGTGGGGTCCTCCGGATTGCCGAACGAGAGCAGCCGCGTCCTGAGCGCGGAGGGCACGGCAAGCACCAGGAGCATGCCGAGGGCGAGCGGCGCCACGAGCCAGAGCCGGCGCCCCCAGACGATGAGGATCCCGGTCGCGACCGCGAGGCCGAGCCAGGCGCTCCGCACGTAGGTGAGCCCGAGGGCCACGACGGCGGGCGCCCCCGCGACGAGCAGGCTCCGCGCGGGCACCCGCCGGCCGAGCACCAGCAGGGCCAGGCCGAGCGTGAGCGCGATCATCAGGCTCCCGCCGAGCGTCATGTAGATGCTGAAAAAGCCCTTGGCCCGGAAGGGGTGCAGGCGGCACGCCTCGAGCTTGACCCTGAGCGCCACGCCGACCCACCCCGGCAGCGCGAGCGGGGTCTCGCAGGCGAGCGTCTGGACAATCGCGTGGAGCGAGACCGCGCCCACCGCGGCGAAGAACCAGCGGAGCCCGCGCCGGACCGCGTCGCCGCCCGCGAAGCCGTTCGCCGCGATGAAGAAGAGCGCGAGCCCGATCAGGTGCTTGGACTCGAAGAGGGCGCCCGCCCGGTCCGCCGCCGCCGCCGCCGACACGAGCGTGAGCGCCGCGAAGGTCAGCATGGGAAGGAGGAGCGGCAGCCGGTACCGCGCCCGCTCGGCGGGATCGGTCAGCGCCAGGAGCGTCGCGACGATGAGCAGGGCGAGGAGTGTGTCGATGGCCGTGATCGACACGGTCAACGCCAGGAGGAGGAGGCCGAGGAGAACCGGGATCGAACGCGCCGCCGCCGGCGCGAGCCAGGGCGCCGTCACGTGTAGAGGTTGGTCCGCCACCCCGACAGTATGCACCGCTGACGGGCGCGTGAGGCCCGATCGCGGCAGAACGCGGGCGCGAGGCCCACCCCAGGCGCCTCGGGCACCAGTCGAAGCGTCAGACGGACTCGCGGGCCGCCTCGCGAGGACTCCCGTCGACGTATCGTCGAAGCAGCGCGCGAATGCGCGCCGGCGGAGCTGGCTTGACGAGCACCTCGTCGGCTCCCAGCCGGCGCGCGCGCTGCGGGTTGTCGATGACCGAGTGCACCACCACGGGGATCTCGCGAGTCGCCGGGTCGGTCTTCAGGGTGCCGAGCACGTCCCAGCCGTCATCGTGGCCCTGGAGCATCACGTCGAGCAGGATGACCACCGGCCGGTGGGCTCGAAGCCGGGCGAGGCCGTCGACGGCGTTGGCGGCCCACTCGACCGTGAGGGGCTCGTCCGCCACCGCCTGCCGGACGATCGTCGCGACGTCCCGATCGTCGTCGATCACGAGCACGCGCGGCGCGCCCGCCGAGCCCTTCGGTTCTTCGATCGCCTCGGCCGCGGCCTGGGGTCCACGTCGGGTGGGGAGGCGCAGGGTGAACGTGCTCCCCTGTCCCAGCGTGCTCTCCACGGCGAGCGTGCCGCCCATGAGCTCTGCCAACCGACGACTGATCGCCAGTCCAAGCCCGGTGCCGCCTCGGGTGCGGGTCGTCGCCGACGCGACCTGCTGGAACGCCCCGAAGATGACCGCCTGATCGTCGAGGCTGATCCCGATGCCGGAATCGGCCACGGCGATCGAGACGAACGCCGCGTCGGACCGCTCGACCCTCAGCTCGACCGAGCCCTGGTCCGTGAACTTGACGGCGTTCGAGAGGAGATTGATCAGGATCTGCTTGACCTTGCCACGGTCCTGCACGATCTCCGGCACCCCCTCGAGGCCGGTCGCACGGACGGTCAACCCTTTGGCCTGGGCCTGGGGCTCGACCGCGCCGAGGCATTCCCGGACGAGCGGCAGGAGGGCGAACGCCTCGGCGCGCACGTCCATGCGCCCGGCCTCGATCTTCGACAGGTCGAGAACTTCGTTGATCAGACCGAGAAGGTGTCGCCCGCTTTCCCGGACGCGGTCGAGGGCCGTCCGCTGACGGTCGCTCAGGGTGTCGCGCGTGCTCGTGAGCATGAGCTCCGTGAAGCCGATGATGGAATTGAGCGGCGTCCGCAGCTCGTGGGACATGGAAGCGAGGAAGTCAGACTTCACCTCGCTAGCCCGCTTGAGCTCGGCGTTGAGAGTCTCCAGTTGCTGGGCCTGATACCGGACGGACTCAAAGAGGGCGGCGTTATTGAGTGCGACCGAGAGCTGCCGCGCGGCGTCGTTGAGGAAGTTGCGCGCATGCTCCGACAGCGGATGCAGCGTCGCCACGACCAGGACGCCCACGAACCGGTCCTGGTAGTGGAGAGGCAGGCCCACGACGCTCGCCGCCTCCAGGACTCCCACCCCGGTGCGGAGCGCGAGGGAGCCCGCGCCGGGGGCGAGCGAGAGGACGACGGGCTCCCCGCGCCGCGCCACCTCCTGCGGCAACCCCGCGGGGGACAGCAGGCTCGTCTCGATCATCCCGGAATCGACGGCGGCATAGGTCTTCAGCCGCAGCCCCGCCGGCCCGTCCCCGGTGAGGTACACGGCAGCCAGTGGGGCATCGAGCGTCGCCGCGATCTTCCGGATGCCTTCGCCGAGCACGAAGCTCCTGTCGAGCGAGTTCAGGAGCGCCGCGAGCTCGCCGTATCCGCGCTGGATCGCCTCCTGCGCCCGGAGCAAGGCAGCGGTCGCCTGGGCTTCCTGGGTCTGCTGCTCGAGCGCCCGGGTCCGTTCCGACACCTGGGCTTCCAAGTCTTCGTGCTGGAGCCGTAGCCGCTCCGCCATCGTCCGGAATCCGCTGAGGAGCTCGCCGACCTCTCGGATCTTCGTATCGCGGTCGTCGGGGATCTGGGCGTCCTGGAATCGTCCATTCGCGAGGTGCTGAATCGCCCGAGCCAGATTCGCGAACGGGCGCGCCAGGAACCGGCTGATCAGGATGGCCCCGGCCGTCGCGATGACGGCCGCCGCGATCCCGGACCACACCAACCCTCGGAGGAGGGAGGCCGTCTTCGCCCGCGCCGACTCCGGACCCCGAGACGCCCACACGACCCACCCCGTCGAGGGCGAACGAACGAACGCCGCGGACCGCGTCGTCCCGGTATAGAGGGAGTCATAGTCCGTTGTACCCTCGCGCTGAGTCTGGGCAGCGCGGAACACCGCTTCACCGGACAGATCGTGCGCGTCGGCTTCCCACTCCGACGACGAGTGGGCGATGGCCCGGCCACGCGCGTCGACCACGACGAGTCGGTCGGATCGAGCAGGGTCCACTTCGTGCGCCAGCCGGCGCACCTGCTCGAGGTCCAATCCCTCGACCACGACGCCGATGGTCCGGCCACGCCACCGAATCGGCGCCGCGACCGGAATCGTCGGACGTCCGGTGGCTCTGCCGATCACGACGTCGAACGACTGGTGCGGCGCGGCGGCCATCGCGTCCTTGAACCATTGCCGATCACTCAGCCGCATCCCGATGTTCGACGCACCCTGCGCGTTGAGCCGCGGGGTGAACGCGACCGCGGTGCCCGTGTCATCCGTGACGGTGAGGATATTGAATGCCAGCTCGCGCCGAGCGGCGTTCTCCACCGTCTCTTGCAGGACAGACAGCTGCCCCAGCAGCTGACGCTCGGCGACTTCGGCCGCGAGGCCGTCCACGACGTGCCGCGTGTTCTCGAGGAACCGGTCGAGGCCCGTCGCGATCGCCCGAGCGAGCGCCAGGTCTTGCGCCCGCTCCTCGCGCTCGAGCGTGCCCGTCATCCAGATGTAGCGCTGCACGCCGAAGAACACGATGCTGACACCCGCCGTCAGGCAGAAGCCGGCGAGGAGGGCGGTCCGAATGGATATGCGACGACCCGCGCGGTCGGTCATGCGAGGTACGCTCGCACCATCGAGACGAGGGCGGCTCTATCGAGAGGTTTGGACATGTACCCGCCGCAGCCGGCGCCAAGGGCGACGCTGGTGCGTCTCTGTCGACCATATCAACACACCGCGTTCTGTCCAAGGAGATTGGCGCGGCCTCGACCAATCGGCCCGCCTCGGGGTAGGAAGCGACCGCCGTGGCATGCCATTGATGGTGGTGACCGCAATGGTCACATGGGTACCAATAGTTGTCAGGCGATTCGTTCCTCAATCCCGTGGAGGAGGGGCCGGGCGCCGCTGACCGGGACGGCCGGCTAGGGTTCTCCACGCTCGACGCGAACACCGCCGGCCTTCTGGGCTTCCGCCTTGCGGGCCTCCTTCAGGTGTTGCGAGGTGATCACGCTGAGGGGGAGAGCGATCGGGAGAAAGATATTGGGCGGGGGTGTCGGAACCGCAGCGACCTTCTGGCGGATCGTGTCGTGCCCGTCGACGAATCTCTGCGTTACGCGTGCCGGTCGCTCCGGTCGCGAGTGCTCCACCCCGGTCATTGGGAGAACGTCGCCGCCGTCGGTTTATTGTTCATGTAGCGATCGATCTTCCACTGTCCGCCGACTCTCTTCAGCACGAAGAACTCGCGGTAGCGGTCCGGAATGACCTGTCCGGTGGCGACCACCGTGAGCAACGCGTTGGTGGTGGTGCGGACGAAGGCCTCGTCACCGTACACGCGTACTTCGTTCAAGACGTGGGTGGTATTGAAGCGCACGGCCTTGAACGTGCCTTCGTATAAGGCGCGCAGCGCGGCGGTGCCCTGCACGTCTTCTGCACCTTCCAGTGCGAAGTAGGCGTCGGCCGCATAGACTGCTACCGCGGCGTTGACGTCGCCCCGGTTGAGCGCGTCGAAATACGCCTCGACGGCGGCTTGCGCGGTACTGGCTTGCTCGGTGTTGCTCAAGCTCGCCCCCTGATGCGTCGCGGAACCTTGCTGCGCGGCCGGCGTACAGCCGCCGACGGTGCAGATGGCCAGGCCGCACAGCAGCCGCTTGATTGATATCGCCATCCCGATTCCCTCCTCAGGCTCTTTCACGAGAGCGTTCCGCCGCCTCGCTCGCGATCCCGCAAGTGCCTCGCGGGTGTCGTAACTGCGGGAAGCGCTTGGAAGCGCCGCACGCCTCGCCCCACTTCAAACGACTCACGGGCCTCGGCGCCGATCTGGCAAACTCGAATCGGGTCGTCGGCCGGCTGACGCCGCCCGGCCTCCCGGAAGGTCTGCCGCGTACACGACACGAGATCATACCGATCCCGGCGCACGTCGTCTGGAACCCACATCGGCGGTCGTCCAAACGGTGGTGGACACGAAGAGGCGCCGGATTGTGATGAACCAGACCCAGGAATGTTGCGAATACGTAAAGCGCGAGGGGAAGCGTCTGGGGCGTTCGAGGGGACCGAACGGCACGGCACCGCGACCAGACGAATGCGGGACGGCGCGGCCCGTCCAATTGGACGAGTGGAGGTCAACATGAGACGGCTAGCGTTCGTTATCGCCGTAGTCGCGCTGACGCTCAGCTTTGCAAGCATCGGGGTCGCGCCCGCGTGGGCAGCGCGGGGTCATGAGGGGGTCCACGGAGGGCACGACTTCCACGGCGGCCGGGAGTTCCGTGAACACGAGTTCCATCACCGTGGCTTCGGTGGGCCCGTGTTCATTGGGCCGAGCATCGGATGGGACCCCTTCTGGTATCCGTCCCCCGCGTATTCCTACGCACCGCCGGTGGTGACCGATCCGGCTCCTCAGGCGTATGTACAGCGGCCGCAGGCGCCCGCGTACTGGTACTACTGCGCCGAGGCTGGTGCGTACTACCCCTACGTCCAGCGTGTCCGAGCGGCTGGTTGACGGTGGTTCCGACTCCCGCGCAGTAGGCCCGCCACACTCGGGGGTGCTGGTTCGCGGCCGGTAGTAGGCTGCCGCAGACGTCGCGGGACTTCGCCTCGACTCCAGCCCATGAAAGTCGCAGCGCGCAGAATCCTCTCCCCCCTGACCCGCAGCGCCTCCCACGTCGCCCGCGCTGCGCCGCCAGCCACGGGGTCGGCGTTCGAGCCGACCCCGTCACAGGAGCCACGCCACCGCACCGGGTTTTCGGGCACGGCGTCAAGGGAAGTTCGAGCGCCGTTACACCTTTAAATTGAAGAGCTTGGCCGCGTTTTCTCCGAGGAGTCTTCGCTTCAGGTCTGGCCCGAGATCGGCACGGCCCGCCACGGTCGAGACCGAATCGGGGCACATGCAGTCGAAGTGGGCGTAGTCGGAGGCGTACATGAGGCGCCCGTCCCCGACCCGCTCCGAGACGAACGGCACCGTCGTCTCCTCGGGCTCGATCGTGTAGAAGCAGCGGTCCGACGCCATCTGCTCGGCGGGATCGCGCGTGAGGTGCGGCAGTTGGTCGGGGAAGAGCTCCCAGTGCTCGTGGAGCCGCTCCATCAGGTACGGGATCCAGCCGCAACCGGCCTCGAAGGCGCCGAGCCGCAGCCCGGGGAAGCGCTCGAGCACGCCGCCCGCCAGGATGCCCGCGAAGGCCATGAACACGTCGGCGCCGTAGAACACGTGCTTGAGGAAGAAGTTGTCGAACCGGTCGGCGCCGACGGTGCGGGCGGAGAGAAGGTGCAGGCACGCGGGGACGCCGAGCTCCTCGGCCGCCGCGTAGATCGGGTCGAAGCGCCGGGCGCCGGGATCGCGGCCGTCGGGCCAGGTGGGGACCCGCACGGCGACGAGCCCGAGCTCCCGTACGGCCCGTCGGAGCTCGCGAGCGCCGGCCTCGGGGTCCTGGAACGGGACCGCGGCCACGCCCTTCAGCCGGTCGGGCGCCGTCCCACAGTACTCGGCGAGCCAGTCGTTGTAGGCGCGGCAGGTCGCGAGCGCGAGGGCGGGGTTCTCCACGAGGCCGATCGCGGCCGACGAGAGGGCGCCGCCGAAAAGGACGGCGACGTCGATCCCCTCGAGGTCCATGTCGGCCAGCCGCGCCTGGGGATCCGTCATCCCCGGGCGGCCGGTCCACTGGTGGGCGGCCTTGTGCACGGTGATGGGCCGGCTCCCGCGCCCCCACTTGTCCTCCCACCGCGGGAAGATCTTCCCCTCGATCGCCAGGCGTCCCTGGCCCGACTCATGGCGCCCGTCCGAGATGTAGCGGGGCGCCCAGTCCCCCCAGTCGCCGTCGAGGCGCTTGACCCAGTCGACCCCGGATTCCTCCACGTGGCCGTCCGCGTCGATGACCGGGTATCCGAGTGAGTTCATGCCGGTCCTCCTCCGTCCTCGTCAGCCGTCCCGCCCGCCAGTTGTAGGCGCCGGTCCCACCCCCGTCAAGGTCGAGAGCGGGGGTTCGAATCCCGCCGGACCGATGATTTTATTGCGAATCGCATCCGTCACGGGTTTCCGGGTCGCATGCCCGGGTTCGGCACAAGCTTAGAGAACGATCAGATCAGGGACCTGGTCGCGTTCATCCACGGCATCATGCCCAAAGAATACAATAACGGAGAGCGACGAAGCGATTCGAGTTCAGGCCTGGGCTCATTCGCCGTACCTCCTGTCACGCCCGCGTTGCGGGCGGCTTCCGGCCCCGAATGAACGCTAGGGCACGATGAGCGGTGGGCCCCATCTCCGCCGCGTCGAAGCCCGCGTCACGGAACATGTCTCGGAGGCGCCCGGCGTG
>Ga0066706_10000962_pt1 | contig 10466 bp, 11 predicted proteins | sample GraSoiAngelo_155_FD_67274 | JGI IMG/M metagenome (GOLD analysis project Ga0066706, IMG submission 67274) | Grasslands soil microbial communities from the Angelo Coastal Reserve, California, USA - 14_1009_13_30cm | ecosystem: Environmental > Terrestrial > Soil > Grasslands | place: USA...
CCGAGTTCCAGGCCGTGCAGTTCAAGATCGCGGACATGGCCACGCGCGTGAGCGCGGCGCGCCTGCTCGCCTGGCACGCGGCCTCGCTGCGCGACAGCGGCCGCGAGCACAAGGCGGAGTCCTCGATGGCCAAGCTCTACGCGAGCGAGGCGGCGGTGGAGATCGCGCTCGACGCCGTGCAGATCCACGGCGGCTACGGCTACGTCAAGGAGTACCCCGTCGAGCGCTACCTCCGGGACAGCAAGCTCGGAACCATCGGCGAGGGCACGAGCGAGGTCCAGCGCCTCGTCATCGCGCGGGAGCTGCTGGGCCTGAAGGGAATGGTCCGCTGAGCCGGGCCCTCCCGTGAGGGAAGCGGCCGCGGCGGCGGCGATCGCGGGGGGCGTGCTCGGGGGCGACGTGCGGGCGGTGGCGCGCGCCATCAGCCTCGTCGAGAACGGCGCGGCGCAGGCGGCGCCGCTCCTGGCCGCGCTCTTCCCGCGCGCGGGACGGGCGCTCGTGGTCGGCGTCACGGGGCCGCCGGGGGCGGGCAAGTCCACGCTCGTCGACCGCATGACCGCCCACCTCCGCGCCCAAGGACGGACGGTGGGCATCATCGCCGTGGACCCGACCTCGCCCTACACGGGCGGGGCCATCCTGGGCGACCGCATCCGCATGCAGAGCCACGCGGTGGACGGCGGGGTGTTCATCCGCTCCATGGCCACGCGCGGGCACCTGGGCGGCCTGGCCGCGGCCACCGCCCATGCCATCACCATCCTGGCCGCGTCGGGCAAGGACGTGGTCCTGGTGGAGACGGTGGGCGTCGGGCAGGGAGAGGTGGAGATCGTGGGGACGGTGGACGTCAGCCTGGTCGTGCTCGTGCCCGGGCTGGGCGACGAGGTCCAGGCCCTCAAGGCGGGGATCATGGAGATCGCCGACGTGTTCGTGGTGAACAAGGCGGATCGGGAGGGCGTGGACCGGCTGGTCACCGAGATCCAGTCCATGCTCTCGATGGCCGGTCCGGGGCCGGAGGCGCCCGCGATCGTGAAGACCGTGGCCACGGAAGACACCGGCACCGAGGCGCTGCTCGCCGCCATCGATTCCTTCCGCGCGCGGGCGGACCGGAGCGGGCTCCTGGCCCGCAAGCAGCGCGCGCACCTGCGCCAGCAGTTCGAGGAGACGCTGCGCGCGCGCGTCATGGGCCGGCTCGAGGAGCGGGCCTTGAGCCCGGGCGACCGCGAGCGGATCCTGGACCGCCTGGCCGCGCGCGAGACCGATCCCTTCACGGCGACCGAAGAGGTCGTGCGCAAGGCGGGACTGTGAAGATCCTGAAGCTCGACCACCTGGGCATCGCGGTGAAGGACCTGTCCGAGGCCGTGCGCGCCTACGAGTCCCTCGGCTTCGCGGTGGAGGCCACGCACGAGGTGCCTACGGAGAAGGTGCGCGCGGCCTTCCTGCCCGTGGGCGAATTGCACCTCGAGCTCCTGGAGCCGACGGACCCCTCGTCGGTGATCGCGCGCTTCCTGGAGAAGCGGTCCGGCCTGCACCACGTGTGCGTGCTCGTGGAGGACATCGAGGCGGCGCTGGCCGAGCTGCGGGCGCGCGGGGTGCCCGTCCTGGACGAGGTCCCCCGCCCCGGTGCGGGGGGCTGCCGCGTGGCCTTCGTCCATCCCCGCGGCGCGGCGGGCGTGCTGCTCGAGCTGAAGGAGGAACAGCGCCCGCCACGAGGGCAGGAGCTCCCCTCCCCCCTACGTGGGGGAGGTTGGAGGGGGCGTTCTGGGAGGGGGGGTCGATGAATGACTGACCAACGGCCATGACCGACTCCGCCAAGGTCGGGATCATCGGCGGGAGCGGCCTTTACGACATGGAGGGCCTGACCGGCGCACGCGAGGTGGAGGTCTCCACTCCCTTCGGCGCGCCCTCCGACCGCCTCGTGCTCGGCACGCTCGAAGGGACCTCGGTCGCGTTCCTGCCCCGGCACGGCCGCGGCCACCGCATCTTCCCGAGCGAGATCCCCTTCCCGGCCAACGTCTATGCGCTGAAGGTCCTGGGCGTGGAGCGCATCCTCTCCGTGTCCGCCGTGGGCTCGCTCAAGGAGGAGTACGCGCCCCTGCACATGCTCGTCCCGGACCAGTTCGTCGATCGCACGTTCCGGCGGCCATCCACCTTCTTCGGCCGCGGCCTGGTCGCGCACGTGGCCTTCGCCCATCCCTTCTGCGCCGAGCTCCGCCGCGTCCTCGTGCAGGCCTGCGGCGTGGCGGGGGCGAGAGCGCACGAGGGCGGCACGTACGTCTGCATCGAGGGACCGCAGTTCTCCACCCGCGCCGAGTCCGAGCTGTACCGTTCGTGGGGGATGGACGTGATCGGCATGACCAACGTCCAGGAGGCGCGGCTGGCCCGCGAGGCGGAGATCTGCTACGGCACCCTGGCCATGGTGACCGACTACGATTGCTGGCACCCCCGGCACGACTCCGTCACCGCCGACCAGATCATCCAGAACCTGGTCAAGAACGCCGCCACCGCCAAGGCCGTCCTGCGGGCGGCGGTGAAGGGGCTGCCGGCGGGCGAGCGTCTCTGCGAGTGCGCGAGCGCGCTGGCCCATGCCCTGGTCACCCCCGCGGAGCTCGTTCCCGGCGACCTCAAGCGCGACCTGGCCCCGATCATCGGGCGATACATCCGCTAATCATGTCCATCCTGGTCGTGGGCAGCGTCGCGTACGACACCGTCGAGACCCCTTTCGGGCGCGCGGAGAAGGTGCTCGGCGGCAGCGCATCGTTCTTCGCGGTGGCGGCCTCCTTCTTCACGCCCGTGAACCTCGTGGCCGTGGTCGGCGAGGACTTCGGCGAGAAGGCGCTCTCCGCCTTCAAGGGCCGCCCCATCGACCTCGAGGGGCTCGAGCGCACGGCGGGCAAGACCTTCCACTGGCAGGGCAAGTACTCCTACGACCTCAACGCACGCGAGACGATCTGCACCGACCTCAACGTCTTCGAGTTCTTCCAGCCCCGCATCCCCGGGCCCTACCGGCGCTCGGAGCACGTCTTCCTCGGCAACATCGACCCCGTCCTGCAGCGCCAGGTGCTCGAGCAGGTGGAGCGGCCGCGCCTGGTCGCCTGCGACACCATGAACTTCTGGATCTCGGGCAAGCCGGACGAGGTGCGTCGCACGCTCAGGGCGGTGGACGTGCTGCTCATCAACGACGCGGAGGCCCGCCAGCTCTCGGGGGAATGGAACGTGGTGAAGGCGGCGCGCGCCATCCGGGCCATGGGGCCGCGGACGCTCGTCGTCAAGAAGGGCGAGCACGGCGTGCTCATGTTCAGCGACGAGGGCTCCTTCGCCGCCCCCGCATATCCGCTGGAGGAGGTGTTCGACCCGACGGGGGCCGGCGACACCTTCGCGGGAGGGTTCCTCGGCTATCTCGCGGGCGCTCCCTCGGCCAGCGAGGCCGCCCTGCGCCGCGCGGTGATCATGGGCAGCACGCTGGCCTCCTTCTGCGTGGAAGCCTTCAGCCTCGACCGCCTGCTCACCCTGACGCGGGCGGACATCGACGGGCGCTACCGGCTGTTCCGGCGGCTCACGCAGTTCGAGGAGATCTGAGTCCCCGCGTTACGTATACTGGCTCCATGGGTGCGCAACGCCCGCCCCGCGCGTCGCGGGCCGCGGGACGCTAGCGCGCATGGCCGGGACGGCGCGTCCGGAGCCCGCCCCCTCCATCGCGCGCGCGGAGATCTCGCTCTACTCGAGCGTGCTCGCCATCCGCGAGCGGCACGGCCTGGAGAAGCTCGGAATCGCGTTCTGGGACTCCGAGACGACGCTCCAGTGGGCCTACAACGCCGACGAGTCCTTCCACGCCGCCTCCACGATGAAGCTGGCCGTCCTCCTCGGCGTGTACAGGCAGGTGAGCCGCGGCGATCTGACCCTGGACGCGCCCGTGCACGTCCGCAACAAGTTCCGCAGCGTCGTGGACGGCCAGCTCTACATGCTCGACGTCGACCGCGACGCCGACCCCGACCTGTACCGCAATCTCGGCCGCACCATGACCGTCCACGAGCTCGCCTACGCGATGATCACGACGTCGAGCAACTTCGCCACCAACCTCCTGGTCGACGTGGTGGGCGTGCCCGTCATCCAGACCGCCCTGGCCGAGCTGGGCATCGACGGCGTGAACGTGGTGCGCGGGGTCGAGGACCAGGCGGCCTTCGACGCCGGCATCAACAACGAGGTCACGGCCGCGGGCCTGCTCAAGCTCCTGCGCGTGCTGGCGGAGGGCCGGGCCTACGGGCCGGAGGCCTCGAAGCAGATGCTCGAGATCCTGCACGACCAGCGGTTCAAGGGCGGCATCCCCGCCGGCCTCCCCCAGGCCGCCCGCGTCGCCCACAAGACGGGCAACATCGCCACCGTCCATCACGACGCCGGCATCGTCTATCTCGACAACCGCAAGCCGTACGTCCTCGTGATCCTCACGCAGTTCAGCTCGGAGACCCCGCGCGGCACGGCCGTGGCCGACATCTCGCGCGACATCTACGAATGCCTGGCCGGCATCAGCGCCCCCTGACCGCCCGCCGCGATCGGATGTACGATCGGGGCGAGCATGGAACGCGAGTTCGGCCTCAAGGTCGTCGACGCCTTCGACCTCGACGCCGAGATCCGGTCGCTGCTGCGCCCCCACGAGGTGGCGGAGGACAAGCAGGGCCGCCAGCACCGCTTGCCGCGCTACTTCTACGAGGTCCCCAGCCACGAGGCGGCGCGGGACATCCGCGTGGCCCATCACTTCGGCCTCAACGAGTTCCTCCTCGTCGACCTCAAGGAGTCGCAACGGCTGCGCGAGTACCCGCGCTACGTGCCCTGCGGGGTGCGGCTGCTCGCCTTCTACCTGGAGCGGCTCCGGGACGCGGTGGCGGCCCCCCTGCACATCGCCGTCAACGGCGGCTACCGCTCGCCGGCGCACAAGCTCTCCGTGGGCGCCACCCCGCACATGTGGGGGACCGCCGTCGACCTCTACCGCATCGGGTCCGTCGTGCTGCGCGACCAGCCCTCGATCGAGACATACAACCGCGTGGCGGAGGAGCTCTCCGACGACTGGTGGGTGATGCCCTACGGCCACGAGATCGGGCGGGCGGACGACCACATGCATCTCGACCTCGGCTACGCGACGCTCGTCCCGCGGGAGATCAACGAGGACCACCTCGAGGTCCCGCAGCAGGTCCCCCGCTTCGCCTTCGAGGAGCGCCGCCGAGGCGACCGCCGCGGCTGGCCGACGGGGACCGACCTCACCGTCGCCCGTCGTCCCGGCACCTGAGGCTCGGCGATCGCTGGCCCGATTCCTGCTTCCTTTAGGGAAGCCCGGGCCGCGGCGAGCGGTCGCGGCCCTCGCAGCGGGAAGGCGTCGCCGATAAAACCAAGCAGTGGCCCATGTCGGGACCGGACGTGTCCCGAGGGGGCGTTTCACCCGGCTTGTAAATCGTGCAAACGAAAAAGAAGTCGGAGGCGACGACGACCTGGGGCGGCCGCCGCCGTCGCCGGGCCTTCCGCGAATCCGCGCGCCTCGGCATGCCCGTCACGGGCATGGAGTCCGAGTTCAACGTCGTGCTCGACGGCGCGGAGATCGATCCGCGCGCCTACTGGAAGGATCCCACCGCCTTCATCGACGTCCCCCTGCTGCGGCGGACGCGCAGCTCGCTCCAGCTCCCCACGGGCGGAGCCGTGTACTTCGACCGCGGCGTGATCGAGGTGGTCACGCCCGTGATCGAGCTGGCGCCGGGCGCGACCGCGCGCGTCGTGCGCAACCTCTGGGAGCAGATCGGCTTCGTGCGCGACCAGCTCACGAAGTGGGAGGGGCGCACCGGCCACCACGTCCGGCTCAAGGCCTACAGCGCGCACTACAACGTCTCGTTCGAGCTGCGGCGCCACGAGCAGGACGCCCACCGCAACATCCACAAGCTCGCGCTGCTCCTCGCCTACGTCCTGCCCGTGCCCGTGGCGGTGGTGGGGACCAACCGCCGGTCCACGGGCGTGGGCGTGCGGCCCCGCGACGCGCGCATCGAGGTGACCGTCGACTTCACGCCCGATCCCGGCCTGATGATCGCCACCGCGACCCTCATCGTCGGCATCGTGCGCGACGTGATCGCCTGGCCCTCGTACGAGCTCGAGGAGCTCGACCGGCGGGCCATTCCCGTCGTCGCGGGCATCGTCCCCGGGAAGCACACGACGAGGAAGGGCTGGCTCACCAAGGATTTCCAGTACCCGCAGAGCCCCTACACGAGCGATATCGACGCGCGCATCTGGAACGCGCGCGACGGCAGCCGCATGTCGCTGCGCGAGATCGCGCGCAAGGTGGCCTGGTACTTCCGCCAGGGAATCCGACGCTCGGCGGACCCCTTCAGCGTCCGGCACCTCTTCGCCATCCTCAGCGGACGGGCGCCGAGCCTGCTCGAGCTGCCCGACCGGCCGGCCGCCTACGAAGACGTGGGACGTCTGTGCCGATGGGGCATGGTCCTGCCCGGCCTGGAGGCCCTGGCCCGCGGCGAAGCTCCGCCGGCCGCCGCGCAGCGGGGGCACGAGGGCCCGTACGAGGCCTTCGTCGCCCAGCGGACGAAGGACCGCGCGAGCTACCTGGCCGGGGACGTCCCCGAGCCGCTCGCGGCCCCGAAGCCGGGATCGCCGCCGCACAAGCCGGCCATCGCGATCGTCCTGCGCGGGGACGGCCGCGGACGGGGAGGGGAAAGGGCCGGACCGCGGCGGCGCCCCGGCGCCGCGCGGGCGGAGGGGGGCACGGAGGCCGGCAGCCCGCGGCAGCGCCGCCGGGCCGACAACCCCATGGCCGGTATGCCCGTCTCCCCGCCCGCGCGCGGCCGGCGCCGGGTGCGCGCCGTCGAGCGCCGGCGGTCGGAGCGCCGGGGCCGGCAGATGCCCGTCCCGTTCCCCGACCGCCGCCTGACGCGCTCCGCCTACGAGCAGGTGTTCCTCAAGCTCGTCTCCGGCGGGACGCTCCGCATCGGGTCCGAGACCTACCGGCCCGTGGGGATGATCGGGTGGGACCAGGCCGTGTTCCGCCGCGAGTCCGACGGCAAGCGCCGCCTCCTCAGCATCGACCAGCTGCTGCGGCGGATGAACGACTGGCTCTAGCCGGCGCGTGGGGAGCGGCCGGCGGCGCGGTTGGACTCCGGGCGTGGGGCTCGCGCTCGCGGTGGTGACGGCCGCCCTGGCCTCGTATCCGCTCGGGCTCTGGCTCCGCGTGCCGTGGCTCCTGCCCCTGCTCAACGCCGCGCCCGCCTGGGCGGCGATGATCGTCCTGCTGCGGAGGGGCCAGCTCGACCGCGCGGTGACGCTGATGCTCGTCTGGGCGGCAGCCCTGGCCGTGGCGGCCACCTGCGCCTTCGCATGGTGGCCCCGCCCTCCCGGCCCTCTCGTGCTGCACGGCGCCGAGTATCGGGACGAGATGTTCGCGTGGATCCGCACCGGCGCCGGCAGCGAAGGCTCGCCGCGGCTGTTCGTCCCGCAACACGTCCTGCACCTGGCCGCGTTCTCGGTGCTGAGCCTGGCCAGCGCCAGCGCGCTCTCGATCGCGATGGGGGCTGTCCTCATGAACGACATGGGCTTCTACGTCGCCTCGCTCGCCCGCGCGGGCGCGCCCGCCCGGGCGGTGGTGCTGCTGGGCTGGCAGCCGTGGGCCCTGTGCCGGGTGGCCGCCTTCTCCATCCTGGGGGTCGTCCTCGCCGAGCCGCTCCTGGCGCGCCTCGCGCTCGCCCCGCGCGCGCCTTCCCCTCCGCGGCGGCGATGGCTGGTGGCCGCGGGCGCCTTGCTCGTGGCCGACGTCGTGCTCAAGGCGTGCCTGGCGCCGCTGTGGGGACGCTGGCTGCGAGCGGTGCTGCCCTAGTGCGGACCTAGCCCAGGCTCTGCCCGCAGTTGGCGCAGAACTTCGCGCCCGGCACCACGGGCGTATTGCACTTGGGACACGCCGCGGCGGCGAGGGCCTGCCCGCAGTTCCCGCAGAAGCGCGCGCCGGCGGGCAGCGCCGCCTGGCAGCGCGGACAGAGGGCCGAACCCACGGCCGCCCCGCAGTTCCCGCAGAACTTCGTGCCCGCGGGCACCGCCGCCTGGCAGCGCGGACAGGGCGTGGCGCCCGCGGAAGGTCCGCCCGTCGCGGGAGCGGGCGCGCCCGCGGCCGGGCGGCCGGCCATCGCGCCCGCGATCATGCCCGGCATCATCATGCCGATGCCGGCGCCCAGGCCGAGGCCCGCGGCGTTTCCCGCCTCGCCCGGATTGCCGGCCGCGGCCTCGATGCCGCGCGCGGCCTTGAAGGCCATGTACCGTTGCATGTCGCCGATGGCGCCCATGCCCGCGCGCTCGTCGATCATCTTCTGGACGTCCTCGGGCGGCGTGATGGCGCCGATCAGGAAGTCCACGAGCTCCAGGCCGTACTTGCCGAAGTCGTCCGCCACCCGTCCCTTGAGCCCGCCCGCAAGCTCGTCGTAGTAGCGCGGCAGGTCGAGGATCGTCTTCAGCGTCTCGCCCATGAGGTCGTTCAGGCGCGCCACGCACAGGTCGCGCAGGAAGTCCTCGATGGCGTCGAGCGTGTAGCGGCCCTTGGTGCCCACGAGCTGCTGGAGGAAGAGCTGCGGCTCGACCACGCGCATGGAGAAGCGGCCGAAGGCGCGCAACCGCACCATGGTCAGCTCGCTGTCGCGGAAGGTGATCGGCTCCTTGGTCCCCCACTTCATGTCCGTGAAGGTCTGGCGGCTGATGAAGTAGACCTGGGCCTGGAAGGGCGACTTGCCCCCGAAGGGCAGGCCCACGAGCTTGGAGAGCAGCGGCAGGTTGAGGGTGGTGAGGGTGTGCCGTCCGGAGGTGAACGTGTCGAGGGCGCGGCCGTCGCGGTAGAAGACCGCCCACTGGTTGTCCTGCACGATGAGCTGCGCGCCGAGCTTGATGTCCGCGGAGCCGGTGGGCGGCTCCCGGTGCACGATCTCCGCCCCCGAGTCGTCGAAGTGCTGGATGATCTCCAGAAGCGCCGCCATCGATCCCCCTACCTGACGCCCCGCAGCACGGTCTCCCGCTCGGAGAGGCGCGCGTCGAGGGCGTCGATCCGGCCGATCAGGTCCTGCAGGGCGGGACGCGGCTCCGCCGACTGCCGGGCCGCGGCCGCCGCCGCGAGCACGCCGTCCACGTCCTCGACGAGGCCCATGTCGAACTGGTAGACCCGGGCCAGCACGGCCTCGTCCACCTTCACCGGATCGAAGAAGGCGCTGTACCCGCGCTCGGCGTAGCGGATGCGGTTGACGACCCTGTCCAGGCGCTTGCGCGCCGTCTCCACGTCGTTGATGACGTCGAGGTCTCCGCCGCGCGTGAGGGCGGCCGCCACCGCGTTGAGCGCCTTCTTGGTCTCGTCGAGGCGGGTGGCGAGGTACTCGCGCTGGAGGCGGTCGGCGTCGCGGCGCAGGTCGCGCTCGCGGTACCCCTTGAAGCCGGGCACCGAGTCCATGAGGCGTTCCAGCGCGCTCTTTCCCGCGCGCGCCTTGTCGAGGATGGGATCCATGGCACCGTCCTCCGCCCCGGGGGAGGGGCACACGCGGCTAGGCGAGGTTGCTCCCCGACTCGAGCATGGTGTTGACGATGGTGAGGAGCTTGTTCGCCGTGAACGGCTTGTTGATGTACATGACGGCCCCGGACTCGAAGCCCTCCGCCAGCGCGTCGCCGCCGCCCTTGGCGGTCAGGAAGATCACGGGGATGTCCTTGAGGCGCGCGTCCTCCTTGATCTTCCGGCACACGGCGAAGCCGTCGACCTCCGGCATCATCACGTCGAGGAGCACGAGGTCGAACACGTGGTCCTCGAGGACCTTCAACGCCTCCGCGCCGCCCGCCGCTCCCGTCACCTCGAAGCCCTTCTGCTCCAGGATGGTCCTCTCGAGGTTCAAGATGTTCTCGTCGTCGTCGACCACAAGGATCCGCTTGGCCATCGAGTACCTCCGAGGAGCCGGGCTCGGGCAGGGGCGGGCATTCTAGCAAGCGGCCCGAAACCGTTCAATCATGTCACGCGGGGGCCGTCGCGCGAAGGCGCGCCGCGGAGGTGGGCGCGCGCGGCGGCGGAGCAGGTCGGATCGACCCGCCGCGCTAATGGAAGCAGATGCTGGAGGTGCTCGAGGTCACGCCGTCGACTTGAGCGTAGTAGTCGGTGCAGCCGGCGCCCGTCGCGGTGATGACGGGATTGAACCCGCTGTTGCCGCCGGTGAGGATGCCCGGGTTGCTGTACGTCCAGCGCGGGTTGCCGTTGGGCACGGTGGGATCGTTGTGGGCGTCGCGCGCCGTACAGTCGAAGTGCACGCGGCAGCCGACGGGCGCCGAGTTCCCCCCGCCGCTGCCATCCACGGGAGCCCCGTTGCACTCCACGAAGTAGACGTGCGCGTTGAGCTTGACCACCGGCGAGCGGTTCGTCACGGGCGGCTCGCCGCCAGGATCGGTGGTCGGCTGCGCCGTCGGCCGCGGCGTCGGGT
>Ga0066706_10000968_pt1 | contig 10439 bp, 9 predicted proteins | sample GraSoiAngelo_155_FD_67274 | JGI IMG/M metagenome (GOLD analysis project Ga0066706, IMG submission 67274) | Grasslands soil microbial communities from the Angelo Coastal Reserve, California, USA - 14_1009_13_30cm | ecosystem: Environmental > Terrestrial > Soil > Grasslands | place: USA...
ATCGGCGCTTCGCGGTGGGCCAGCGTCCAAAAGGACCTTGAAGACCGGCAGGGGGCTCTGTTTCTCCCGCGCGGCCAGAACAGCACAATCAATGTCGCGTTTAAGGAGCTTGAAGCCGTTCGCGACGATCTAGAACGGACCGAACATCAGCCCCAGGACTACCTGGCCGCTCATGAAGCCCGTATACGGTTGGCCGTGGAGCTTTCGCTTCTCGAGGACTCGGTTGCGGAAGTCAGTCGAAGGGTCGAACACTATGCCAAACGCGTGAAGGCACGGCCGCATCTGGAGCGGCGAAGCAATATTGAGACCAAGCTGCGGGAACTGCACGCCGTCGATCGGTTCCCGGAGGGTGGGGTCGAACGCCTCAATCTCTTATTGAGTCAACACCGCGTGCTTACAGAAGAGCGTAAGAAAAATGAAAGTGAAGCCGAAGCCCTCCGTCTGAGGCGTCTGCAAATGCGCGTGGATCCAGAGGATTGGGAGCGCCGCGCTCAAGTTCTGGAGTCTCTCCGGAATCTGCTACCTCAGATCGATGCCACCAGGCGTGTATACACTGCGGGAATTGCACGGCGCGACGCCATAGGCCAGGAAAGAAACACTCTGCTGCGAGCGTTGGCCGTTACGACGCCGCCATCACGGCTAGCCTTCTTTCTATTTATTGGCCTGTTCTGGTTTGGCCTTGCCGGGCTTGCTTTCGCCGGTCATGAACAGGTTGCCGCGCTTTTGGCTACGGTCTCGATCGCAGCGGTGTTCTGGTACCGGAAACGCAAGCAACGGACGGCGGCTCTCGAAAAGCAAATCGCCGCATGCTCGGCGCGGCTCAAAGCGTGTGAAACCGAGCTTCGGACAACCGAAAGTGAAGCTCGCCAGATCGAATCCGAGAGTCGAATGCTCACGGGCCGGGCCGAAGTCACTCAGGACGACATTGACCAGCGCGCGGCCGAACTCACTCGACTGTCGAAATTGAGTGACGAGGCTCGAAGCCTGGATGACGCTTTGGCGCGCGGGGAAACCGATCTACAACGGATTCTGCATCAGATCGAGGACTCGGAACAAAACATCGCGGCCCTGTTAAGTGAGGCTTCCGCCGCCAATGAGCAGGAGTTTCTCGAGTATGCCGAGGTCTACAAACAGCGCCAGCAACTCCAACATGAGCTTGAAAAGATTCCGGCGGATGTACCTGAGTCGGGGATGTTGTTTGATGTGCGGGCCGATGAAGAGGCCAAATTCGAGACCGCTCAACGTGAGCTGGCCGAACTTGAACAGCGCCTCGTCCAGGTCCGGCACGAAACCGGCCGCGTGGAAGAGCGGATTACGATGATGGAGAAAAGTGAAGAGCGTTCTCGCGCCCTCTCCCGGCAGGAAACGATTTTGGCGCGAATCGACGAAGCGGCCGAACAGTGGGCCGTGTTGACTTTATGCCGCGCCATGCTCGATGAGACGCGAAGAATCTACGAGACCGAGCGCCAACCTGAGGTGCTCCGCCAGGCCTCGTCGTTCTTCAGTGTCATGACCGAAGGCCGGTATACTCGAGTGATCGCTCCGCTCGATGGCGGCGAAATCCAGGTGGAACGTGTCGACGGCGTCCGGTTCTCTCCTCAGGTCCTGAGCCGCGGCACAACCGAACAGCTTTATCTTTCGATGCGCCTCGCCCTTGTGCGCGAATACGCCAATCATGTTGACCCATTGCCTGTGGTCTTCGATGATATCTTCGTCAACTTCGACCCCGACCGCAGCCGCACCTCCTTCCAAGCCATCCGCGATCTCTGCACTACCCATCAAGTGATGCTCTTCACTTGCCATCCGCACCTGGTCCGTCAGGTCGAGGAAATTGTTCCCGAGGCCAAGGTGTTTGCGTTGTGACCTTGAACTGAACCGCTGCGTTGAAGAAGTAATTGTGCCTTCAACGGGCGTGTTTCCACTACAATTTAGGCCGGAAAAAATTTCGGATTGCAGATTGCCGATTTAGGGAGCCGGCCACTCGAGCAGTTCCTCAAAATCCGAAATTCGCAATCCGAATCCGAAATCCCAAGTCGATCCCGACCTCATCTATGGAAACCAGAAACATCCACGACCTCGTGCGTTTTTCGGATGACAAGATGCAGAAGATACCATTGTTCGACTCGACGACGTACTTCTGCGATCTCTATTGCCTGAAACCTGGGCAAGATCAGCGGATTCACGCTCATGCGGAATCGGACAAGATCTACTTTGTTCTTCGAGGCAGAGGATCGTTCCACATTGCAGGCGAAGAGAAGGAACTGGGTTCGGGCCAGGCCGTCATCGCAAGGCCAGGCCAGGAACATGGCGTTAGGAATGGCGCAGCCGAGGATTTGGTAATACTCGTGTTTATGACACCGCGTCCGTAACGGGAAGGAGAGGGACAATGGGGCGAAACGCGCAACTGATTCGGCAGTGGGCCATTCTCAAGCAGATTGAAACCACGCGCTGGACCACGATATTGGATTTGGCCGAGCACCATGTGGTCTCCACAAAGACCATCCGCCGCGATCTTGCGGCGCTTATGGAGGCCGGCTTCCCGCTCTACGACGAGCGTTACGACGGAAAAGTGTACTGGCGGCTGAGCGACGAATACAAAGGTCTTCCGTTGGCCAGCCTTTCGCTTTCGGAGGCTGCTGCGCTTTATTTCAGTAAGAAGCTTGTCATCAATCTCGCCGCCCCTCCGTTTTCGAGCGACATGGCTTCAGCCTTTAAAAAGATTGAAAGCGCACTTCCGGCGAAGAACATCCAGTTTCTCGACAGTCTCGACTCGATGATCAGCGTCCGGGCAGACGCACCGAAAGAACTGGAGCAGCACAAGCAGACGATTCGAGTTCTGATGGAAGCGATCGGTGAGGAAGTGCGCGTCAAGATGCAGTATTTCTCGGTCCACAGCCAGCAGAAGAAAACGTACATCATTGATCCGTATCGATTGATGTACTTTCGCGGTGGAATCTACCTGTTCGCATTCGTCGAGGAGTACCAGCAGATTCGGACCTTCGCAGTGGAACGCATTGAGACCATCGAGAAACTTCGAGATTCTTTCGAAAAGCCACCCGACTTTTCCGTGGAGAGCTACCTGGAGTCCGCATTCGGCCTCGTGAAGGAGGAACCGTTCGACGTCAATATCATCTTTAATAAGGAAATTGCCGAGTATGTGAGGTCGCGAGTTTGGCATCCGTCGCAGCAGGTCCGGGAGATCGGCGACGGGCGGATCCGCATGAAGATGCACGTCGGCGGCGAGTTCGAACTGGGTTCGTGGATCCTCAGCTTTGGGTCTTCGGCCGTCGTCGTCTCGCCGGATCGGCTTCGCCGCCGGGTCGAAGCCGAATTGGCCCGTGCGCTCGACAACTATCGGGTCGAGGTCACCGTCGCTCCAACACGAAAGGCCAAGAAGATCGAATCAAGGAAGGCGGCTGCTGCGGCGGTACGGCGAAGTTGAAGTTTTTCTTATGTCCTTACTCAAATCTCTGCTCAACTCCAAGCGCTTTCTCCTGAACGTGGAAATGTGTCCGCCACGGATGGATCTGCCCCTGGAACAGAGTATCGAGGCGTGGATCGACAGCAATCATTTGATGCGGAAAGTGACGTCCCTGGGGCGGTTCGTCTTCATGACGGACGGCGCGATCGGCCGGCGCGAGGAGCCGAACCTTCGTCACGTGACGATCAATCTCGGGTCGGAAGCGGAACGCGCGCGGATCATTCCAATCCTGACGACGAAACACTCGCTCGAATACTGCCTGGAATTCGCCAAGCGATCCTACCTGCTCGGGTTTACGTCCCTTGTCGTTCTAGGCGGTGACAAGAGCGACGATACGCCGCGCTGCGTGGAACATGCCTATGAATTGCGGCGGCTGATCCGGCAGGCGGTCCCTGGAATGACTCTGGGGGGCTGGGCGAGCCCGCATGGCGGCCGCAGGCAGGTCGAATTCCTCCTCTATCCGGAATATTCGGCCGATTTCTATATGGCGCAGATCGTTTCACATTACCAGAGCCAATCCATCGATGAATTCCTGAATGAAACCGTGCGTTTGGGCGTCAAGATTCCCGGAATTTTCGGCGTCTTCTATTATCGGAGCCCTAATAGCAACACACTCGCCCTCTTATCGAAGTTCTTTCCAGTGCCGATCGAGGAGCTAAAAAAAGATTTTGAGGCCAACCAAAGCCCCGACGAAATCTGTGCGCTCAGTGTTCACGCGCTATTCCGGCGTGGTCTCAAAAACGTGTACATCAGCAATCTTCCGACAGCGACCGGAGCCGAAAGGCTCAGCCGCATGGAGGCCCGGGTCCAGGAAATGCTTGTGGTATCGTAGGGGACAGACCGATTTCGGATTTCGGATTGCGGATTGCGGATTTCGGGAACCTCCTTGGGTTCGCGTCTTTCAAATCCGCAATCCGAAATCCTCAATCCGAAATCCCCGTTTCATCCATGTGGTACGAGAACATCCTTGAAGTAATCGGCAACACTCCCATGGTTCGGTTGAACCGCGTGGCGCGGGGCTTGCGCGCGACGCTTTTGGCGAAGCTGGAATACCTGAATCCGGGCGGGAGCGTGAAGGATCGTATCGGCATCACGATGCTGGAAGCGGCCGAGAACGCAGGCAAGATCAAGCCGGGCGGTACAGTCATTGAAGGGACTTCAGGCAACACCGGCATGGGCCTGGCGCTGGCCGCGACGATCAAGGGGTACCAATGCATCTTCACGATGCCGGACAAGATGAGCCAGGAGAAGATCGACTCGCTCCGGGCCCTGGGCGCGGAAGTCATCGTTACTCCGACTGAGGTTGACCATCATGATCCTCGCAGTTACCACTCCGTGGCTCTTCGTTTGAGCCGCGAGATTCCAAACAGCATTTACCCGAACCAGTACGAGAATCCCGCCAATACCCAGGCGCACTACGAAACCACCGGCCCCGAGATCTGGCAGCAAACCGATGGCAAGGTGACGCACGTGGTGATCGGTGTCGGCACAGGTGGCACGATCACAGGCATTGCTCGCTTTCTGAAGGAGAAGAACCCGGATATCCGTGTGATTGGCGTCGATCCGCAAGGTTCCATTTTTGCGGAGATGTTCAGAACCGGCGTCAAACCACAGATCCACCCTTACAAGGTTGAGGGCATCGGCCAGACCGAACTGCCGGGCAACGTGGACTTTTCTGTTATCGACGAGATTCACGCCGTTTCAGACAAGGATGCGTTCCTGCGGACAAGGCTGCTCGCGCGATTCGAAGGAATCTTTGCCGGAGGATCATCCGGCGCAGTGCTGCACGTCGCATTAAAGTGCGCGGAGAAACTGACCGAGAACGATATCGTCGTCATCCTCGTTGCGGATTCGGGAACCCGGTACCTCAGCAAGATTTACAACGACAACTGGATGCGGGAAAACCAATTTCTCGAGCCGCGCATTAGCTTGACCGTCGGCCAGGTCTTGCACGACAAGGTGCGGCGGACCGGACAGCTCGTTTCGATTCCGCTCGGAGTTACGGTTGAAGAAGCCGTGAACCTCATGCGGGAACACGATATCTCCCAGGTTCCGATCATCGAAGGGGGTGAGGTGGTCGGCAGCATGAGCGAGACGGGAATACTCAACATTCTGGTTTCGGATCCGGTTGCCAAACGCAAGCCCGTCGCGGAGTACATGGAGAAGCCCTTCCCAGTCATCTCCGAAGGTGCATCTCTCACCGAACTGGCCCAGTCCATGGATAAGCAGACGCCTGCGATTCTGGTCAAACAGGCTTCTGGCTTCGATATCATCACGAAGTCGGACCTGATCTTTTTCCTAACACGGCAAAAGACATAGGTCAGTTCGGAAATGAATTTCATGCAATGATTGTTCGCTTATGCCTGCAGAGCCAAGCCCACTGTGCTTCCCAAACTGGAGTCTCCTTCCATTCATAACGATGTTGTTGTCCATTGCGATACTTCCCATGACCGTTTCGAACTGGTGGGACAGCAATAGGAACAAGACGATATTGAGCGTCATCGTGTCTTTGCCGGTGCTCGCCGTCGTCATGCCGTGCGACCCCAACCTACTGATGCACTCGCTCCTCGACTACGTCTCGTTTCTTACATTGCTCGGAGCCCTATTCGTCATTTCCGGCGGGATCTATCTAAAAGGGGAGTTTGCGGGGACGCCCCTGGTGAATACGATTTTCCTGGCAGTGGGAGCGTTGCTGGCCAATATCATCGGCACGACAGGCGCTTCCATGCTGCTGATCCGGCCGTACATGCGCGCGAATCAGGCGAGGCAACGCAAGTCCCACCTGATCATTTTTTTCATTTTCATGGTTAGCAACATCGGTGGACTGCTAACGCCTCTGGGCGATCCACCTCTATTCCTGGGATTCCTGCGTGGCGTGCCGTTCCACTGGACACTGACTCTGATCCCACAGTGGGCACTTGCGGTAACTATTCTCCTGGTCGTCTTCAACATTTTCGATCAATACGTTTTTGTGAAGGAGGACGTCGAAACGCCGGGCGCGCTTGCCGAAGACGTCCAGCCGCACCGGCGAATTCATGTTCAGGGTGGCATCAATGTTTTTTATCTGATGGGAGTCATGGGCGCAGCGATTCTGAGTGGATACTTTGGTTGGCCGAGGGGGATTCAGGAAAGCATCATGCTCACGATGGCCGTGCTCTCGTGGTACACGACCCCGCGTGCGGTTCACCATGCGAACCATTTCCACTTCCATCCGATCGCGGAGGTTGCCGCGCTTTTTCTGGGCATTTTCATTACGATGATTCCAGCTCTGGAGATTCTGCACGCCAGAGCAGTGTCGCTGGATTTGAAAGATCCGTGGCAGTTTTTCTGGATGTCCGGCGCCCTGTCGAGCTTTCTCGACAACGCTCCGACATACCTGACGTTCACCGCGATGGCCTCGGGTCTGGTCGGTGGCCGCGTGGACGATTTGAGCGCGCTATTGCACTCCGGAGCCGGCGAGGCTTTGCTCGCTGCGGTTTCCTGCGGCTCGGTTTTCATGGGCGCAAATACCTACATTGGTAACGGTCCGAACTTCATGGTGAAGAGCATTGCCGAGCGTTCCGGCATCAAGATGCCATCATTTGGCGGGTACATGTTGTATTCGGGGCTGATCCTGATCCCGTTGTTCCTGGTAATGACATTCGTGTTTTTCTAGTCGCGAATTGGCGCGTATTCGCGCAATTCGCGGCTCTTCTCTTTTGCCCGTATGCTATATTGTCCGCATTGATGAATGACGGCCCGATTTGCGAATCAACAGACCATCTGTTTGTTCCGATACTCGAAGTTTCGATTCCATTGCTACGGTGCATTCGCTGCAACGTGTTTGCTTACCAAGAAACGGTGAAGCAGCTTGCGCGGAACCGCAGTTATCGCATCGATGACGACGAACCACGAATACCCGCGGTCATTCCTTACTGGTGGCGCATCTGGGTAGGATTGAGAAGACGGCTGGCCTCCGCCGGGCCCTGGCTGGCAGGTTCGTTCCGCGCGAGTTCTCAAAAATGATCTGTGGTGACTTTTGCCACACGTTCCCACGCGCTTGTTTGCCAGTTGTCGGCTGCCGCGCTTTCGACTTCCCATGCCGGTAATGGCATCAGCAGGTGTTCGGAAAGCGCATTGACATAGGGCTCGTACATTCGTCGCAGTACGTTCAGTTTCTCTGCAGCGGCAGCGCCATCATGAAGGGAAATGCCCCGCGATGCCAGGTTACGCCGCACGCGATCCAGTTCCGTCGCCGGCAACCGATCGGGGACCGGTGGATGCGGAACCGTGTTGAACACGTGGGCGAGATCCGCAACGGCATGCCGAGCCATGGCAAACGTGAGTTGCGCCTGCCTCGCCGGCGTCCCGTCAACTCCGACCACGACCAGCGAACTCGCATCGAGAATTGTCGTCAAGGCGGAAAGCCAGGATTGATTGCTGTGCTGCGAGCGGTAGTACGCAAGTACAGGATACGACAAGTGACTCTCGAGCAGTTCAGCCGCCCATCGTTCCCACTCGCGAAGAAATGCCCCGAGTTCCTCGAATTGTTCGCCATCAAAGTGACGCCGCAACAGTTCTGCCGCCGTCGACGGCGATCCGGCACGCGCATCTAAAAGCGAGATATTGAGCTCGCGTCGAGAGAATGCCTGGTACAAGACCGGAAGATATCCGATGACGATCGCAAGAAATCCAAGGCCCATGCCGGCCTCGACGATGGTCAGCCCTCTACCAAGCCGGGTCTGCGGGACGACATCGCCAAGGCCCAACGTAAAGAACGTCGAGCCGCTGAAATAAAGATATGAAAAAAATGTGGCCTCACCATCGGGCAATTTCATCATCGTCCTGATGGACAAGTGGAGGGACGCGAAGCCGAGTATCAGTCCACAGGCCCAGATGCCCAACAGCAATATCAAAGATACCGGCCCGTAGAAACTGAGGAACAACTCTCGACGGTTACCGGCCGCCATTTGTCTTCCGAGAGCCCGCCAGGGTTTCCAGGTGGAGCGATAGAAGAAACGCGTGAGCCGAAATTTGCGCGTGACTCGGCGAGGGAGGATGATTACCTCAAACGCATCCCACAGTATGATGAGGATCAGGCCGATGCTGGCGGCAGCCGCAAGGAGATTCATCCCAAGATTCAGTGCAGGATCATTTCATGGACGAAGCACCAACGCCAGTCCTCGCCGGGTTGGAAGGATTGGATGATCGGATGCCGTGTCTGATGAAAGTGCTTGGTTGCGTGCTTATTTTTCGATGAATCGCAGCAGCCGATGTGTCCACACGAGAGGCAGAATCGAAGGTGTACCCATGAATCACCCATCTCTAAGCATTCCTTGCAACCGGAGCCACTAGGTTTGACGCTTCGGATTTCTTTCACGTGATCGCATTTTTCCGTCTTCATGTTGCTCCTTTTCATCAGCATATACCGTTTGTGGTACAAATGGTCCGTATGAATCCATTTGCCGCCATTGCCGTAGAAGAACGATACGCGGAATTTCATAAGAGATATCCGGCACTCAATCTCATTGGAAACACACGCATGGTGGAGATCCTGTGCTTCAAGGAAGAGTTTCCCGAAGTAGAGATCTACGCAAAGGCGGAATTCACGAATCCGGGTGGGAGCCTGAAGGATCGTCCAGTCCGGAGAATGCTTTTAGAGGCTCTGATCCGGGGCAAGGTCGGGAAAGGCCAGGTGGTACTGGACTCGAGTTCGGGCAACGCTGGAATTGCCTATGCCATGCTGGGCGCCATGATGAGTCTGCCTGTACAGATTGTTGTGCCGGGGAATGCGAGCAAGGAACGCAAACTCCGGATCAAGGCGCATGGCGCGACGCTCGTCCAGACCGATCCCTTGGAAGGTTATGACGAAGCCCTTCGTGAAGGGCATCGGATTGCAGATCGCGATCCGGATCGGTACTTCCACTGTGATCAATACGCCAACGAGCACAACTGGCTCTCGCATTACGAGACGACAGCGCCGGAGATTTTGGCGCAGACAGAAGGGAAAATCACTCACTTTGTCGCCGGCGTCGGCACGGGCGGGACAATCACAGGTGTGGGACGCCGCTTGAAGAAGGATGTTCCAGGCGTAGAAATCGTTCAGATCTTACCCGAGGATTTTCCCGGCATCGAAGGTCTCAAGCCTCTGGAAAATCCAGACGATATTATTCCTAAAATCCTCGATATGTCCGTGGTGGATCAGAAGGTCCGCGTCTCCAGTATGGATGCTGCCCGCATGTGCGCCGTTCTGGCCCGCTACGGTATTTTCGCCGGACAGTCTTCCGGCGCCTACCTGCACGGCGTTTACGAAACGGCCAAGCGCATTCGGAAAGGCGTCATCGTGACGCTCCTCAATGACATTGGCGAAAGATACATGAGCACGGGTCTGTGGGAGCATTAGCCTGAATTGCGCGAATAACGCGAATGAGCCGCGGATACTATTGCGGCTGGCCACGCCGGGAATTTCGGGGGCCCATTCGCGCAATTGGCGGCTAAGAAACTTTTTATCTCATCTCAGGGCGCTGAAATTTCCCGTCACCACGAAGCCGGACCAATAGTAAGGATGCGATCGTTCCGGGTGCGCCTCGAGGAAGTCGAGTTGAGCGCGGCGCAAGGCTTGCGCCACGGGCATTTGGGCGGATGCGAATGCGCGATGGAAGCGGATCATCAGATCTGCCGTGCTGGATCCCTCCACTGGCCAAAGTGAGCCCACCACGGATCCGGCGCCGCCGATCAGGAAAGCCGATGTCAGGCCGCGCATGCCCACTCCGTCCCGGGAATTGCCGACCGAGGAATCACACGACGACAAAACGACGATCGCGTTGCTCCAGAGGCGCTGCCGCGAAATATCGACCGCAGTCACCCGGTTTGGTCCGTTGCGATTTCCATCGAGCAGAATCGAGGACCGCAGGGGATCGACCGCGTCCGTCACCGAATGCCCCGCGTAGTGGAACACGGGCGCGGTGTTCATCGCCGC
>Ga0066706_10000971_pt1 | contig 10436 bp, 11 predicted proteins | sample GraSoiAngelo_155_FD_67274 | JGI IMG/M metagenome (GOLD analysis project Ga0066706, IMG submission 67274) | Grasslands soil microbial communities from the Angelo Coastal Reserve, California, USA - 14_1009_13_30cm | ecosystem: Environmental > Terrestrial > Soil > Grasslands | place: USA...
CTGGTGACCACGAAGAAGTCGCGGCTCGAGTCCGTGGACGAGCTCCGCCGGCGCCTCGAGGCCGCCACCAAGCACGTGCCGCTCGAGCGGCTGGCCCTGAGCCCGCAGTGCGGCTTCGCCTCGACGATGGAAGGCAACCGCGTCACGCCCGACGATCAGCGGCGCAAGCTCGAGCGCGTGGCCGAAGTCGCGCGGCTTGTCTGGGGGCGCTGAGCCAGGAGATGGCCATGGTGTCATACCGTGGATGGTCACTCGCCGCGATCCTTTTGATGCTCTTCGCCGCGCTGCCCGCGCCGCCCGCGTGGGCCGATGCGATCGACGAGTACATCAAGGCCGAGATGGAGCGGCGCCACATCCCCGGCGCGGCGCTCGCCATCGCCCGCCACGGCAAGCTCGTGAAGGTGCGCGGCTACGGTCTCGCCGACGTGGAGCACGACGTCCCGGTGACGCCGGACACCGTCTTCGAGCTGGCGTCCGTGACGAAGCAGTTCACGGCGACGGCGATCATGCTCCTGGTCGAGGAAGGCAAGGTCCAACTCGACGACCCGGTGGCGTGGCACCTCCCGCGCGCGCCGGAGGCGTGGAAGTCGATCACGGTACGCCACCTGCTGACGCACACGTCGGGGCTGCCGGGGCTGGCCGGCGGCTTCAAGGCGCTGCGGCCGGGCGGCGCACGGATGCGTTACACGACCGCCGAAATGTTTGACGCCGCGGTCAAGGACGAGCTGAGCTTCCCCGCCGGTGAGCGCTTCCAGTACAGCGACGTCGGCTATGCGTTGCTCGGCATGATCATCGAGCATTCCAGCGGCAGTCGCTACCGCGACTTCCTCGACGAGCGGTTCTTCAAGCCGCTTCGAATGACGGCCACCTCCGTGATCGACGTGTCGCGCATCGTCAAGCACCGCGCCGCCAACTACACGCTGCGCGACGGCAAGCTGGTGCATGACTGGCGCGTGTGGGACGTCGAGATGCCGTCGCACTACGGCGTGCTCTCGACCGTGAAGGATCTCACTACGTGGGAGGCCGCGCTGGTCGCCGGCAAGGTTGTGAAGCCGGCGACGCTCATCCAGATGTGGACGCCGGTCCGTCTCAACTCCGGGGCGACCTATCCGTACGGGTTCGGCTGGGTCGTGGACGAGCGCCGCGGGCACCACTGGATCTCGCACACCGGCATCACGGGCACCGAGCTCTCGCGTTTCCCGGACGACGGGCTGACGGTGGTCGTCCTCACCAATCTCGGCCGGACTCTGTCGCCCACCAACCGCGTGAACTCGTGGGGCCTGACGTACGGCGTCGCGGGGCGCTACATCAAAGGCCTGCTGGTCGGCCGCGAGAAGCCGGCGCCGGACTCGGACCCGACACGAACGACGGCTTTGCGCGAGATGATGGCGGCTTACGCGCGCGGCGACGATACGCCGTCGGTCGTTCCGTTCACGCGCGGGTACTTCACGCCGCTCGGCCGCGAGCTCATGGGCGAGCGTTTGAAGACGCTGCGCGAGTTCACCTTCGTCACCTGCGACGAGCTCGGCGCGCGTCCGGTCGAGCGGCATGGCGCGCGCATCGCGCGCGTTTGCCACTATCGTGCGGTCAACGCAGAGGAGACGCGCTACTACTCGTTCTGGTTGACGGCGGACGGCAACGTCGCCGACTTCTGGTCCTCGACCGAATGAACCTTACCGGAGGAATCTCGATGAGAGTGCTCGCCGCGCTGGCGGTGGTATCGCTCGGACTCTGGCCGTCGCTCGCGGCGGCCCAAGCCGTCAAGATCGGCGCCGTCGTGCCGCTGACCGGCCGCTATGGTCCCGGCGGGGCGCAGGTCCGCGCGGGCTACGACATCGCGGTGGAGCAGATCAACGCCGGCGGCGGCGTGAGCATCGGCGGCAAGAAGGTGCCGCTCGAGCTCATGCTGCTGGACGACGAGTCGGATGCGACGAAGACTGTCGCGCGACTCGAGTCGCTCGGCGCGCAGGGCGTGGTCGCATACCTCGGCGGCTTCGGCTCGGATCTGCACGCGGCGGCCGCGTCCGTCGCGGAAAAGAACAGGACGCCATACCTGGGAATCGCGTTCGCGCTGAACAAAATTCACCAGCAAGGCTTCAAGTATCTCTTCTCGCCGTTCTGGAAGTCGCCCGACATCGGCAAGCACACCCAGGGACTGCTCGCGCTGATCGCGGCCGGCGAGCGGCCGAAGACGGTGGCGATCTTCCAGGAGAAGACCGACTGGGGTCAGGAGATGGCCGCGGCGTGGACGGAGGCGGGCAAGGCGGCGGGCTACCAGGTCGTCGTGCACGGCGAATACGCGCCGGGCGCCAAGGATTTTTCCGACCTCATTCTGAAAGCGAAGTCGGCAAACGCCGACGCCGTGTTCGGGATCCCGACGCCACCCGACGGCATGACGATCGTCAAGCAGATGAAGGAGCTCGGCTATACGCCCAAGCTGACCATTCTCATTCGTGCCTCCGACTCGCCGCCGTGGACGAAGAACCTCGGCAAGGACGGCGACTACACGGTGCTCGCGGCCGGCTGGCACCACGCGATGCGCGCACCGGGCGTGAAGGAGCTGAACGAGGCGCACGAGAAAAAGTTCGGCCGCCCCGCCGACCCGATCGTCGGCCCGGCCTACGCGTGCGTGCAGATTCTCGCCAACGCCCTGTCGCGCGCCGGCGCCGCCGATCGCGACAAGCTGCGCGACGCCATCGCGGCCACCGACATGACGACGGTCATCGGGCCGGTGAAGTTCCGCCCCGACGGGACCGGCATCGTGCAGGCGGCCTTCGCGCAGTGGCAGAACGGCAAGCAGGAGCTCGTGTGGCCCAAGGAGTTCGCCACCGCGCCGCTCGCCTATCCCGCGCCGCCGTTCGCCAAGCGTTGATCGCGGCGCGACCGTAGCGGCCGCATGCCACTGCTGCAGGTGGAGCGGCTGTCGAAACGTTTCGGCGGCGTCAGCGCGGTCCACGAGGTCAGCTTCGTGCTCGAGGAGGGCGAGCTGCTCGGGATCATGGGCCCGAACGGCTCCGGCAAGACCACGCTCTTCAATCTCATCGCGGGTGCGTTGTCGCCCGATAGTGGCCGCATCCAGTTCGATGGCGTCGACATCGGCGGGCTGCCCGCGCACCGCGTCTGCGCTGCCGGCGTCGCGCGCACCTTTCAGCTGGTCCGGCCGTTCCCGGGTCTCACCGCGCTCGAGAACGTCCTCGTGGGCCGTCTGTATGGCCGCGCACGCACGACGACGGCGGAGGCATTGAACGAAGGGCGACGTCTGCTGCGTGTGCTCGGACTCGAGGCGCGCGCCAACGAGCCGGCCGCGCGCCTGACGCTCATCGATCGTAAACGGCTAGAGCTGGCGCGCGCGCTCGCGACCTCGCCGCGGCTGCTGTTGCTCGACGAGTTCATGGCCGGGCTCAACCCCATGGAAACGGCGACCGCGATGGAGCTCGTGCGCGATCTCATCGCCGCCGGCGTCACCGTGCTGATGGTCGAGCACATCGTCTGGGCGCTCATGGATCTCGCGCGCCGCATCGTGGTGCTCAGCGCCGGCGAAAAGATCGCCGACGGTCTGCCGGCGGCGGTGGCCGCCGATCCCAGCGTCATCGACGTCTACCTCGGCGGCGACGTGGGGCATCGCGGTCATGCTTGAGATCCGCGGCCTCGAGGCGGGCTACGGCGACGTGCGCGCGCTGTCGGGGGTGACGCTGTCGATCGCGGCCGGCGAGATCGTCGCGCTGCTCGGCCCGAACGGCGCGGGCAAGAGCACACTGCTGAACTGCGTCGCGGGCCTCGTCACGCCGTGGACCGGAAGCATCCACTGGGACGGCGAAGACCTGCTCGCCCTCGACGCGCACCTCGTGGTCGAGCGCGGCGTCGCGCTGGTCCCCGAGGGCCGCCGGCTGTTCGGCGGCATGAGCGTGCAGGACAACCTCGAGCTCGGCGCGTTCGCACCGCGCACGTGGGGCGCCCGTCGCGCGGGGCTCGAGCGCGTCTACGCGCTGTTTCCCGTGCTGGCTGAGCGGCGGCGCGCGACGGTCCAGGCGTTGTCGGGCGGCCAGCAGCAGATGGTGGCCGTCGGCCGCGCGCTGATGGCGAGCCCGCGTCTCCTGATGCTGGACGAGCCCTCGCTCGGCTTGGCACCGCGCCTCGTCGCGGCCATCCTCGAAGTCCTCGTGGCGATCAATCGCGCTGGCGTCGCGGTCTTCCTCGTCGAGCAGAACGTGCCGGCGGCGCTGAGCCTCGCCCATCGCGGGTATGTGCTCGAAGGCGGTCGCATCGTCGGCGAGGGCACCGGCGCGGCGCTGATGGCCGATGCGCACGTGCGCCGCGCGTATCTCGGGCCGCTCGCGGTGCGCCGTCCGTGACGGTGCTCGCGCAGCAGTTGCTCCTCGGGCTGTTGATCGGCGGCCTCTACGGCCTGGCCGCCGCGGGCCTCTCCCTCGTGTTCGGCGTCATGCGCGTGCTCAACGTCGCGCACGGCGAGCTGATCATGCTCGGCGGCTACGGCGCGTTCTGGCTCGCCACGTTGCTCGGCGTCGATCCGTTCGCGTCGCTCGCGCTCGTGATCCCGGGCGCGCTGCTGCTGGGGGCCTCGCTCTACTGGAGTCTGTTCGGCTTCGTCGTGCGCGCGCCCGAGGAAACGCGCGTGAAGAACTCGCTGCTGATCGGCTTCGGCCTGGCGCTGGCGCTGCACGCGCTCGCCGTGCGCCTGTGGACGGCCGACGAGCGCTCGATCCCGACCTCGTACGCCGGCGCCGTGCTCACGCTCGGCGACGTGTCCATCCCGCTCGTGAGGCTGGCGACGCTGGCGCTCGCGCTCGTCCTCATCGGCGCGCTGCAGCTGCTGCTCTCGCGCTGGCGCTGGGGCAAGGCGATCCGTGCGACGGCGGAGGACTGGCAGGCCGCGTTGCTGACCGGCATCGATGTTCGCCGCGCCTATCTGCTGGCGTTCGCGCTCGGTACGGCGCTCGCGGGCGCGGCGGGGGCGCTCGTCACCGTCGCGTACTCCGTCAGCCCGTCGATCGGACTGGAGTGGACGCTCAAGGCGCTGATCGTCGTGGTGCTGGCCGGACTCGGGTCTATGGCCGGCACGTTCGTCGGCGGTCTCGTGCTCGGCGTCGCGGAAGCGGCGAGCGCCGCCACGTTCGGCGGGCCCTACCGCGAGATCGTCGGGCTGGTGATCTTCGTCATCGTCCTCGTGGTGCGCCCGCGGGGGCTGTTCGGCCGATGACCGGTGCCGGCACCGAGCGCCGCTGGGGCATCGCGATCCTCGCGGCGCTGGGGCTGCTGGCGCTGCTGCCGCTGGCGCGCCCGCGCGAGGACGTGCTGAACTTCGCCTTCCTCGTGCTGTTGTCGATCACGCTCGCGGAGTCGTGGAACATCCTCGCCGGCTACGCGGGGCAGGTGAATCTCGGCCACGCGGCGTTCTTCGGCCTCGGCGCGCTGGTGACGCGCACGCTCTGGAGCGCCGGCATCCCGGTGCTGCTCGCGATGGCGGCGGGCGCGGCCACGGCCACCGTGTTCGCGCTGGCCATCGGCGCCGCGGCCTTTCGGCTGCGCGGCGCGTACTTCGCCATCGGTACGCTGGCGCTCGGCGAGATCTTGCGGACGACGGTCGGCAACGTGCTGCCGGAGATCTCCACGCTGCCGGCCCGCACCATCGCGAGCTACCGGCTGACGCAGCGGTACTACCTCGCGCTCGTGCTCGCGGGGATCTCGGTGATCGTCGTCGCCGCGCTCGCGACGTCGCGTGCGGGCCTCGGCATGCGCGCGATCCGCGAGGACGAGGAGGCCGCGGAGGCGTCCGGGGTCGGCGCGCTGTCGCTGAAGCTGCTGGCGCTCGCGCTCTCCACCGCGCTCGCGGGCCTCGCCGGCGGGTTGTTCGCGTTCTATCACATCAGCTATTACCCCGCGCACCCGTTCGGGCCGCAGTGGACGTTCGACGCGCTGCTGATGACGTTCATCGGCGGCGTCGGCACGCTGCAGGGCCCCGTGCTCGGGGCCGTGCTGTACGTGACGCTCAAGGAGTACCTCGCGCTGCGCTGGGTCGACATCCATCTGCTCATCTTCGGCGCGCTCTTCGTCGCCATCGTGCTGCTGCTGCCCGGAGGCCTCGTGCAGGCGGCCGAGCGGGCGCGCGCGCTGCTTGGCGGCGCTCGACGCCCGGCGTAGGCTGGAGCGAGCCAAAGGGGGCCAGCGTGACGACGATCGGGATTGTGCATCCGGGTGAGATGGGCAGCGCGGTCGGCGCGGCAGCGCGCGCCGGCGGAGCGCGCGTGATCTGGGCGTCGGCCGGGCGTGGACCGGCGACACGCAAGCGCGCCGATGCCGATGGCCTGGAGGATGTCGACACGCTGGCGCGGCTCGCGCGCGAGAGCGAGATCATCCTGTCGGTGTGCCCGCCGGCCAACGCGCCCGACGTCGCGCGCGAGGTCGCCGGCACGCGCTTCGGCGGCACGTTCGTCGACGGCAATGCGATCGCGCCGGCGACGACGCGCACGGTGGGCGAGATCGTCGCCGCCGGCGGCGCGCGATTCGTCGACGGCGGGATCATCGGGCCGCCGCCGCGCAAGGCGGGCGACACGCGGCTCTACCTGTCCGGGTCGGGTGCCGCCGCCGTCGCCGGCTGCTTCAAGGGCACGACGCTCGAGGCCGTCGTCCTCGACGGGCCGATCGGCGCCGCGTCCGCGATCAAGATGGCGTACGCCGCGTGGACGAAGGGCTCGCAGGCGCTGCTGCTGGCGATTCGCGCGCTCGCCGTCCACGAAGGCGTGGACGCGGCGCTCGTCGCCGAGTGGGCGCGCTCGCAGCCCGACGCGACGGCGCGCTCCGAGCGCGCGGCGTCCGCGAACATCAAGAAGGCGTGGCGCTTCGTCGGTGAGATGGACGAGATCGCCGCGACGTTCGCCGCCGCCGGCCTGCCTGACGGTTTTCACGAGGCGGCCGGCGAGATCTATCGAAGGCTGGCCGGCTGGAAGGACACGACGACGCCGCCGTCGATGGCGGAAGTCGCCAAGACGCTGGCGCCATGAGCGCCGGCGTCGGCCTCAAGCGGCTGCAGCACCTGGTGCTGTGGGTGGCGGACGTCGAGCGCAGCGTGCGGTTCTATCGTGACGTGCTCGGCTTCGAGATCGCGCACCGGTATCCGAACGCGGCGTTCCTGCGCATCGCGGGCAGCGGCGACGACCACAACCTCGGCCTGTTCCAGCAGCCGGGGCTACGTGCGCCCGATGAGCGCGTCGCGCGCATGTATCACGCGGCGTGGGAGGTCGGGACGCTGTCCGATCTCGCGAGCGCGCGGCGGACCCTGATCGAGGCCGGCGCACTCGTGGGTCAGTCCGACCACGGCGTGAGCCTCTCGCTCTACGCGAAGGATCCGGACGGCCTCGAGTTCGAGCTGTTCTGGACGGTGCCCGACGGCAAACCGATCGGCACGCGCCCACTCGATCTCGACGCGGAGCTCGCACGGCGCGGCGTCAGCGTCTGACGCGGTCGCCTATTTCTTCTGCGCGCGCTCGCGTTGCGCCTTCGCGGCTTCCTTGAAGTCGTACGTCGCGTAGATCTCCGTGCGGAACGCTTTCCAGGCCGTGAGCTCGATGGAGCGGTTGATCTCGCGCAGCCGCGCCGGCGGCACGCGCAGCGTCACGACCTGCCCTGCTCCTCCTGGATCTTGCCGATCTCGTCGAGATTCTTCGACTGATCGTGCTTGAGGACGACGGTCACGAGCACATAGTCTGCCGGGCTCGTTGCCGGCGCTTGCGCGAGCGCCGGAGCGGAGACGACCAGCACGCAGAGCATCACGACGACGATCGAGCGCGTCATCCGAGCCTCCATGGCTCGCTACCGCTTCGCGGGCGTGTGCTGGCCGCTCAACTGCGGCGTCGTGCCCTCCTGCCCCTTCTGCTGTCGATCCAGCCGCGTCTCGCGGTCCCACGTGCGCTTGAGCGGATCGCGGACGTTGAAACGTAGCTTGCCGAGGCCTTGGGTCTCCAGCTCGATCACGTCGCCGTCCTGAAACGCGCTCAGCCCACGATGGTTGGTCCCGGTGGCCAGCACGTCGCCGGGCTCCAGCGCGTGGATCGAGGTCACCCACTCGATGCAGCGGGGAATCTTGTGCGCCATGTCGTTGGTGTTGAAGTTCTGCTTCACGGTGCCGTTGACCGACAGGCGGATCTGCAGCTGGTGCGGATCGGCGACCTCGTCGGCGGTGATGAGATAGGGGCCGAGCGGTGCGAACGTGTCGCGCGACTTCATCTGGTAGAACGTGTTGCCCGCCGGCAGCAGGCCGCGCGCGGAGCCGTCGATGAAGTTGGTGTAGCCGAAAACGTAGCTCATCGCGTTCGCGGCGCTCACGTGCGAGGCGCGCTTGCCGATGATCACCGCCATCTCGGCCTCGCCCTCGAAGATGGTGGCGGGAACGTCCGGCAGCACCATGGTCTCGCCGTTGCCGATGACGGCCGACGGGGATTTCAGGAACGCGTTGATGGGCGCCGGCTCGGTGCGCGTACCGTCCTCCATGTAATTGACGGCCATGCAGACGATGTTCGCCGGCTTCGGGAGCGGCGGGCGGATCTGCACGCGGTCGAGCGGCACGCCGCGCTCCTGCGCGGCGGCCGACTCGAGCCGCGGGCGCAGCTCGGCGAAACGCTCGATGACGCCGCGGATCACGTCGTGCGGGCCGAGACGCGGGATATCCTGAACGACACGCGAGACGTCCACGACGCTGTCACCCTTGAGCACGCCCAGCTTGAAGTCGTCGAAGAACAGAATTTTCATGGGATCCCCCTCGGGGTCAGAACTTCAGGAATGCGCGGAGCGCGTCCAGGACGGCTTCGGGGTTGTCCTCGTGCAGCGTGTGGACGGCGCGCGGGATCTCGACCAGCGTGCCGCGCGGCAGCTCGCGCGCCATGCGCTCGGCGACATCGGCGTCGAGCACGGTGCTCTCTGCGCCGCGCAGCAGCAGCAGCGGCGGCTTGATCTCGCGCACGATCGCCCACCAGTCGACGTCACCCATCACGCGACGTTCCTTGATCGACGGATGCCACTTCCAGACGAGGGCACCGTCGGGGCGCGCGCGCAGACTCGAGGAGGCCACCCAGCGGTAATAGTGGATGCCGGGGTACGGATTGCCGCGATAGAGGTGCCGCGCCGCCTGCTCGATCGAATCCCACGTCTCCGGCTCAGGCGGGCCGGACGACGGCGCCATCGCGCGCTTGCTGATCTCCGGGCCGATGTCGAGCACGACGAGCCGCTCGACCATTTCCGGCCGCTTGGCGGCGAAGTACATCGCGTTGCGACCGCCCATGGAGAGCCCGACCAGGGTGAGGGCTCGCACGCCGAGCTGATCGACGACGCTCGAGAGATCCTTGAACGCCCCGGCGGCGTCGTAGACGTCGGCGGGATCGCTGTCGCCGTGACCGCGCGCATCCAGCGCGTACACGTGGAAGTGCGGCTGCAGCGCGATGGCGAGCGTGTCCCAGGCGTGCGCATGGCCGGTGAAGCCGTGCAGCAACAACAGCGGTGGGCGGCCGTCGCCGCCCCAGTCGAGCAAGTGCAGGCGCCGGCCATCGACGACGACATCGCGCTCGTGCGGACGCAGCAGGTTCACCGCCGGCCCTCTACATCAGCCCGTAGAACTTCCCCGCGTTCTCGCAGGTGATCTTGTGCGTGACGTCGGCCGGCAGGTGACCGAATTGCTCGGCGATGTATTTCGACGACTCCGGCCAGACGCCGTCGGGATGCGGATAGTCCGAGCCCCACATCAGCGTCTCCACGCCCATATCCTCGATGAGCTTGGTGCCGATCCGGTCGTACTGGAACGTCGCCTTGCACTGGCGCCGCCAGTAGTCGCTCGGCTTCATCGTGAGCCCGAGGTCGCGGAAGCGGTCCTCCCACTCGTAATCCATGCGATCGAGCACGTACGGGATCCAGCCGATACCGCTCTCGCCGAAGGAGATGCGGACGTTCGGATAGCGCTCGAGGATCGCGCGGCCGATCACGGCGGAGATGATATTTACCAGATTCAGCTGGAAGCTCGAGACCACGCTGAAAAACGCCGCGCGGCGGACGAGGCCCTTCTGCTGCTCGATCACGTTCGGCGGCAGCGACGGGAAGGTGTGGAAGTGGATCGGGAGATTCACGTCGTTCACGGCCTGCCAGAGCGGCTCCCAGACCGGATGCCACATGGGCTCCATGTCCCACGAGCACGACAGCTCCATGCCGCGCAGGCCCATCCGCCCGACGCGGTAGATCTCCTTCACTGCGGCGTCGATGTCACCATAGGGCAGGCACGCGAGCCCGATGAAGCGCGTGGGATCGTGCTTGCAGAAGTCCACGAGCCAGTCGTTGTAGATCCGGAACATCTCGGTGGCGGCCTCGTGATCGTTCAGCCGCGTGGCGGCGCCCAGGATGCCGAAGATCACCTCGGCCTGCACGCCGTCGCGGTCCAT
>Ga0066706_10000974_pt1 | contig 10432 bp, 12 predicted proteins | sample GraSoiAngelo_155_FD_67274 | JGI IMG/M metagenome (GOLD analysis project Ga0066706, IMG submission 67274) | Grasslands soil microbial communities from the Angelo Coastal Reserve, California, USA - 14_1009_13_30cm | ecosystem: Environmental > Terrestrial > Soil > Grasslands | place: USA...
CTGGGAATTCATCGTACAAGCCATCGACGGCATTCGTGATCCCCGCCTCCGCGCCCTGACGCAAATGTTCGTGAACGAATGGGGCGATCGCTTTCGCCGCGCCGCAGCGGCACGCAAATATCATCACGCTCGACGCGGTGGATTGGTTGAGCACACGGCGCAAATGATGCGGGTGGCGAGCGAGATCGCGCCGCTTTATCCGCAGTTAAACCTCGATCTTTTGATCGCCGGTATTCTCTTTCACGACTCCGGTAAACTTTGGGAAAACCAGTTCTCCGAAACCGGCTTTGTTATGGACTACGATGAACTCGGTGAACTAGTCGGCCACATTTCCATTGGACTCGAGGTAGTGAATTCACTCTGGCGAAGACTCAGCGCCGACAATACAGACATGTGGAAAAGTTACTCGCCGCCATCGGAGGATGTGCGCCTGCATCTCCTGCATCTAATTGGCGCCCATCATGGCCAGAAGGAGTTAGGTTCACCAGTTGAACCGAAGACACCCGAAGCGATGACGTTGCATTACATCGACAATCTCGATTCAAAGTTGGAAATGTTCGCTGCCGGTTACACAACAGCCCAACCGCTGGCACCCCGCATTTTTGATCGGGTGCATCCGTTGCCGGGCACTCTGGTAAAATCGCTGGAGAAATTTCACGAGGCGTCCGACACGAAAGCGCCATCCGAAGGCAAGCTTCTGTGACGCAGTACGAGCACACACAGATCGGTCACGTGATCATTTGGTCCCTGCTTGTCGCAGCAGTTCTGTTTGCAATCAACGCGACCTTCGGATCATCGCGCATCGGAAGAGTCTCTTAGTGGTTTCCGTCGTGCTTCTGATTACGCTCGCGCTGTTCTACAAACTCACCATCGCGATCAACGAAGAAACTTTGTGTGCGTCCTTCGGCATTGGAATGATCCGCAAACGAGTGTCGGTTGCGGAGATCGCCGCGTGCGGACCGATTCGCATTCCTTGGTGGTACGGTTGGGGAATTCATCTGACGCCGTACGGCTGGCTCTACAATGTTTCCGGATTGGACGCCGTGGCGATCACGTTGCGCAACGGCCGAAAATTCGCCTTGGGCAGTGATGATCCTCACGGATTGGCCGACGCACTTCGGACCGCGATTGAATGAACTAGGCTGCGTTTCTGCCTACTGCAGTTCGCGGAACCAACGCAAAGCGATGGAAGTTTGCGCGTCATTGACTTCATGGCCGCCGTGGAAAGTCCCAATTCGCATTCGGTGAAACCCTGTTCGCTTAATTAAACCGGCGACAGTGTATTGCTGCTCGACGGTCGGGATCCTGCCGTCGCGCCCAGCGCTGATGTAAATTGCTGTGTTAAGAAAATCCGCGCCGGGCTGGATCCGCGCGTACCCGTCGCTCAGATGGTCTTCGTTCGCACCCGTCATATGAATTCCACTGATGCGACAACCATTCCTGGCCAGCAAAGGCGCTACGTAACCAACTCCTTTTCCTCCTCCAGAGAAACCGGCGCACGCGACCGGCCACTTTTCCGAACCGGTTAAAACTGCGATGCAGAGCGTCAATCGCGGCGAGCGTCATTGCGCCACGCCAGGCGGCGGTGTCGTTTCGCGCATGTTGCGGCCCGTCTCCAGCCAACAGCACCCAGCCTTCAGCAAGCCCCATCCTCCGGTAAAACTGGACAAGGTCATTTCGATTCTGACGTTTAAAATCGCTGGTGGAACAAATCACCAAAACTGGCCAACTCTTTCGCGAATCGAAATTGACAGGCGTCCCCAGCACAGCGACTGCATTTGGAGGCACCGCATTGCCTCCCTGCGCAGCCAATGATTTTTCCTGCGCGCTCAGAGGAACATTAGCCTGGACCGTTGAACCTGGAGCGAAGCTAGTGCCAGCAAAATCAAGTGAAGGCGCAGCTGACTCGGCGCTGAACAGTGAGAAGAAATTCAGCGCGACGATCAGCTTGCCAACGAAGAGTGATCTGTTCGACATCGCGGTCGCCGCGGCGACTTGGTTTTGGCGTTCTCGCCGAAACAATCTTTGTTTGTGGTTTCAATTCAAACGAACGTTCGCGACTCGCGAAAGCTTTCGGAGTCGCCAGCTGGCCACGGGACCAGTCCGTCCGACTGGCGGACACGCGAGACCCCGCACACAGCGGGCAGGCAGTGCGCTACCCAATCCTGCGTTTCGCTTCCGCCAGATAGGTCTCATCGATTTCGAACCCGATAAATCTTTTCACGCCGCAGCGCTGCGCTGCCACGGCTGAATTCCCGATACCGAGAAATGGGTCGAGCATTGTATGCACGCGCGATGCTCCGTGCAGGTTGATGCACCACTCAGCCAATTGGACCGGAAAAGTCGCGGGATGCGGTCGCTCTTTCTCCCGGCTCTGAATCGTTTCATAGGGAACAAACCACGTGTTACCGCGACAGCGAAGGTCGCTTCCGCGCGTGTGCGACCAGCGGGCGATGTTGCTTTTGTCCTGATATGGAACGCCAAGCGCGAGCCGATCGAGTTCGACACGACCTGACTTCGTGAAATGAAAAACATATTCGTGGCAATCGTTAAGGAAACGCGGCGAATTGATTGGTTTGAAATGGCCGTGCGACCGCTGCTCGCCCTCGCCATTCCGGATCGCGATCGATTTGATCCAGTGGATGGTGTTTTGTAGCACGAACAAATCACGCAGCGTCATAAGGATTTCGTGCGGCAGCATCGGGTTCGATGGCGCCGCCCCGAGGTTGAGAAAAAATGAGCCCCTTGGTTTTAGAATTCGCCGAATTTTCTCCGCCCATCGATGGCACCACCGCAAATAGGATTGTCGATCCTGCGTGTCGGAATATTTCCCGTAGCTAATGCCGAGATTGTACGGAGGAGACGTCACCACCAGATCGACGCGTTCGTCAGACAGTCGCGACATTCCTTTGATGCAATCTTCTCGGCGAAGATCGAACCTGGTCACGGAGAAAAATGTCGCGCGATTATGCGTGTCGTACAAGCACTAAATCACACGCGTCCGTTTTCTGGGGAGCACAGGGCTGCCAGCCTGTTGTCGTCGGCAGCTTGCCGACGACTTCCACGTCTCGCGAGAATTCCCCTGCTACGAACGCTCCAAAAGCTTTTCGGCAGGCTGCCAAAAAGGACAGGCTGGCAGCCCTGTGCTCCCCAGATCGACATTCGCGCGTTTGGACGAATTCGTTTATCTTTTTGGCAATGGCGGACAAGCCTTCGAAATTGAAGATTGCAGATCGCGAGTTCACGTCGCGTCTGCTCGTGGGCACGGGAAAATTCGCGTCTAACGAGCTGATGCGGGATGCGCTTATTGCAAGCGGCACGGAATTGGTGACGGTCGCGCTGCGACGCGCAGATATTTCCGGTAAACACGATCCGTTTGCGAACATTCTCGATTTCATCGATCCGAAACGCTTTCTTCTCCTTCCGAATACGAGCGGCGCGCGCAACGCGGAGGAGGCTGTCCGGCTCGCGCGGCTGGCTGCAAGCGCAGGTTTGCCCACATGGATCAAACTCGAGATTCATCCGGATCCACGATATCTGCTTCCAGATCCGGTTGAGACATTGGCGGCTGCGGAAATTCTCGTGAAAGAAGGGTTCACCGTGCTCCCCTACATCAATGCCGATCCGGTCCTGGCGAAACGATTGCAGGACATCGGAACGGCCACGGTGATGCCACTGGGTTCGCCGATCGGCAGCAATCGCGGTATCGAAGCGCGTCTGCAGATCGAGATCATCATCGAGCAAGCCATCGTGCCGGTAGTCGTTGATGCCGGATTGGGCGCGCCAAGTCACGCTGCTGAAGCAATGGAAATGGGCGCCGACGCAGTCTTGGTGAATACGGCGATTGCAATCGCCTCCGATCCCGTTCGCATGGCAAAAGCGTTCAAAAAAGCGATCGAAGCAGGCCGCGAAGCGCGCGAAATCGGATTAGCAGAAAAACTCAACGTGGCGGCGGCCACGAGTCCGTTGACCGGGTTTCTGACTGGAAGATAGCCATCTTGGCTGTCGTGGCATGCGGGCTTCTAGCCTGCTATGTGTTTAGCGCTGAGGGCGCGCCCGCATGACTGAGCCTGGGGCACCGCCACAGGATTCGCCGAATCCAAAATACGCCAGCGCTGAAAGCGCGAATCACTTCTGCCGTGATTTCCTTTCGATCGTTAGCGCCATTAATTTCGACGTGCAGTATATTCGGGACTGAGAATCATCGCGGGACTGAAGCCGTGCTTTCAGTTTCATTTACGTAACAATCGGATTCCTGGGGCGATGCCCCAGGCTAATATGAGACGCGCCTTGGGCGCTAAACACATATCCAGCCCGTCGCTGCTACAGCGTCGTCTCACTTACGAGCGGTTCTCGATGTCTGGTGCCGCGTTTGGTCTCTTTCTGTAACCGTCTCAGGCGGCTCGACAATGCGGCCTTTGCCGCCGAACGCATCCGGTCGATGAATAAGATTCCGCTAAGATGGTCGCCTTCATGCTGAATCGCCCGCGCGAGAAATCCGCTCGCTTCAATGTGGATGGTGCCGCCTTCCAATGTTTGTGCGCGCACGATGACCGACTGCGCCCGTTCAATGTCGCCGGTGATTTCCGGAAAACTTAAGCAGCCTTCTACGCCAACTTCAGTTTCGCCGTGGAGCTCGATTTCGGGGTTAATCAACACGAGCGGCATCGCCGTCTTTGGATCGACATCCGTTGCATCTAGTTTCAACATGGTCGGCCGGTCTTCGACTGCCGAAACATCCAGCACAGTGAGTTGCAACGCTTCACCAATCTGCTGCGCCGCCAGTCCCACGCCGTGCGCGGCATGCATCGTCTCAAGCATGTTCGCCGCCAGCTCCCGAATGCGATCGTTGATTTCCTCGATCCGTTTGCCCTTTGCCCGAAGGATCGGGTCCCCGTACTGCAAAATCGGCAGGATCATTTTTCTTCCCGGGTAAACGCCGGCAAATTTCTCACGCCTGCCAGTTTCAACGCATCCATCACCTTAATGATCGTGCCGAAGGAGGCTTTTTTGTCCGCTTGCAGCGCAAGCGCTGATTTGCGCGCTTCAGGCAAACCACTCACCGCCCCCTCCAGTTCGTCCACGGTTATGGCGCGTCCGTCCAGTTTAACCTCGTCATTTTGATCGATACTAACAATCGCGTGTTCGAGTTCACCCGGCCGTTTCTGCGCCGTCTTGGACTCTGGCAAATTAATCTGGACCTCTGGCTGGTCCTTTTTGAAGGTCGTCGAAACGACAAAAAAGATGAGCAGGATGATAAGGATATCGACGAGCGACACGATAATAATGAGGGGTGCCCGCCGTTTTCGCACTGCGAATTTCATGTGCTCAGATGCGCCGCGCCATTTCAGGCTACCGGCGTCGGAATCGGTATCTGCGTGGTGGGGGGCGGTTTTACCGCTTCAAATTCCCGCGAGGAGCGGCCGTAATAGAGTTTATTGATTAGCTCGACGACCAAAGTTTCCATCTCCACCGACATCACCTCTACTTTTCTCGAAAAATAGGTGAACCCGATCAGTGTCGGCACGGCAATCGAGAGCCCGAAGACGGTGGCGTTCAATGCTTCGGCGATTCCGAGCGCGATCTGACGCGTATCCGCTGCGCCCGAGCTCAATCCAAGGTGGGAAAAAACGTGGACGAGTCCTGAGACGGCGCCGATCAGCCCGAGCAAGGGAGCGATGCCGACGATGACTTCAAGCACAATGAGGCCCTTTTCCAGCCGAACCATCTCGTGGCGTGCACGAGTTTGGACCGCTTCGATGTTTTCCGAACGCGGCGCACGCAAATATTGCAGCGCGACACGCGTGATCCGCGCCAGCGACGAAGGATCGTGATGCAGGATTCGTGACAACAGCTCCGGACTTTCGCCGGGCGCGAGACGTTCTATTTCCTGTTCGATTAGCGGCGGCATCACGTTCTTGCGTCGCAGCGCGAGCCCGCGCAAAATCATCGTCGTCACCGAGACAATCGAGCAGGCCAGCAGCGGCCACATGAAAAGCCCGCCCCTCGTGAAAAATCCGAATACGATATTCACGATTCCGTCCGTTTCGGCAATGATCCAGGCGACGATCATCGGTTTGGAAAAATGATGAAACCGAGTCCGTCCACTTCCAGACCTTCGGGCGGCAACGTGTTCGCGACCTCTTCGGGAATCGGCGGAAGGTGCGCTTCGAGCACTGATTGCACGCAAACGTTAGCAAACGCCTCGTTCGAACTGTTCTCAGTGATTTTGAGACCTTTTACTTGTCCACTCCGGTCAATATTAAATCGAAGCCGCAAGGTGCCGATGGTAATTAAATCACGCTTCTGCTCTACAAAGACGTACCAGCGTGACCCAATTGAATCTGCCACGATCTTTTGGTAGCGACCGAGCGGTGTGCCCAAAGCATTCACGGCCGAAATGCCGCGACTCGTGATGTTACCGGAGATGTGTGTTCGCTCCTTCTGCCGCCGATACGCAGACTGCGCTTGCGATGTAGCGGTCGAGGCCTCGGATGCAGCAGTTGGCTTTTGAGTCAACAGCGCAAATTGTTCCGCAGCGGTGATCGGCGCCGGTTGCGGAGCAGTCATTTGTTTGGGTTGCGGTGCAGCGTTCGACTGCTGCGGTTGCGCTCCCTTTGTTTCCAACGAGTGCGGATTTGTCTCAAAATCCATTAATGGCCGATCCTTCCCATCCTGTGACGGCAACGGCAGTTCACCAACCGCGGCAAGCTCGCTTGCTCCAATTGAGTTGGCGTTTGATTCGAATGTTTTGTCCTTCGGCTCGGGGGCCTTTTTCGATTCGTCCGTTTCTATAAACGCGGAATTCTTCGCAGCCGATGTCGGTGACAAATCGACGAACGTGAGTTCAGCCGGCTTTTCCTCAAACGGAACACTTGGTGAGAAGACGCCGCTGAAAGCGGCAAGCAAAAATGCCACGACCAAGTGGATAAGAATCGCGGCAAGCAGCGCCCACGAAATCGTTCGCGCGTCGTACTCATGATCGCGAAGGCTTTCGGGGTTGCCCGGCTGGGCGAACATAATGTCAGCCGTGGTCATGACAGCGGTGTCTTGATGGTGAAGAATTCAGGCTCCGGGTTTCAGCTTAAGACCGGAACATTATCTCAGCCCGGCAGGACTGACAACTTGCGCAGCTATCCGATTCCTTTGTTCTAATCTTGTCTCTATTGCTGGGATTGCGCCTTCTTTCCCGTTAACGCGGCCTGTCCGCGCGGCCTTCCTTTTGTCGTTCCGACCGGAGCCCGTTCGACTCGCCTCGCTCCCGCAGGGTAAACTCCGCGCAGTTGAGGAATCTCTTGCCAGTTCTGACTTCCGTAAAGCTGTCCGCGCGTGATGAAACAAGTACTGCTGTGCATACCCGCCGTGTTCCCCAAAATAGGTTTCGGAGAATTCACGCAGCTGTTGCGCTGTCATTTTCTTCCGGCTCGGGAAATAACGCTGTCTCAACACCCGCTCGATCCAGACGTCGATTGGGAATGCGCGGAGCCGCTCGTAGGCAAAGAGCATCACGCAGTTTGCGATCTTCACGCCTACGCCCGGCAGCTCGCACAGGTTGTTCCGAAGATCGCCATCCGGAAGCACCGATAATGATTCGAGATCACATTCGCCGGAACTGACGAGCTGTGCTGTTGCGCGCAGGTTTTTGGCGCGATAACCGAGCTTGCATTCGCGCAACTGATTCTCGAAAGCTCCGGCAATTCGCTGCGGTGACGGGAAAGTGTACATCACTCGACTCCCGATTTTCCGTCGCTCACCAAAGCGGTTCCGGAGCGCCAGCGAAATTTGCCGAATGTGCGCCACCTGTTTCATCGATGAACACATGAACGTGGCCAGACATTCCCATTTCGGCTGCCGAATGATCCGCAGCCCGCGACAAAAGTCCCGAGCGGCATTCATGGTCGGATCTTTCGGAAACGAGGCGCAGATCTCCTGCAACGGATGATCGAGCGCAAAATAATGCGCGACGATTCTGGGGAGCACACGCGTCTCGCGTGTTGGTTTTGGCGTCCCGCCAAAACGAACTTTCAAAATATCGTCGTCTTGCTCTGCGTAAACCGCGTACTCCCCGATGGTTCCCACAAACCCGTTGCCAGCCTTTTCCCAGTGAAAAACCTGCCCGGAGTTCAGCGTCTTCTCCAAATTAAAATCGGATATGGCACACTCGGTGAAGTCCACCAGCAAACGTCCAACGCTGAACGCTCAACGTCCAACGCTCAATGTCTGTGTAAATTTGTGTTGATGGATTCGACTGGCTCACCACAGCGTCTGTGGCTAAGTAAGCGCCGACATGGACAGCCGGCTCGCTATCGATAGCGCAGTTCTCCTTCTCTATTTTGTGCTCATCATTTCCATCGGCCTGTACATGGGCCGGAAGGAGGAAAACCTCAAAGACTTCGCTCTCGGCGGCCGCAGAATTCCGTGGTGGGCAGTGCTCGCTTCCATTATTGCCGCAGAAACAAGCGCGGGTACGTTTTTCGGGACGCCGGGCGAAGGCTTCGCGTTGCGCAACTTCACCTACTTACAACTGGCGCTCGGCACCATCCTGGCGCGTATCCTGGTCAGTTACATTTTCATCAAGCCGTATTACGACTACAAAGTTTATTCGATCTACGAATATCTCACCGCCCGTTTCGGCGTGCCGACGAAGAACGCGGCCTCAGCCGTTTTCATGTTTACGCGGCTCCTCGCGTCCGGCGCACGCCTGTATGTGGCGGCAATCGCACTTGCGCTCGCGTATGAAATGATTCGCGGCGTCCAGCCTGGTCAAAAGGAAACGCTTTTCATCTACATCGGCTCAACAATCGCGATCGTCATTTTGACCGCCATCTACACTACGCTCGGCGGAATCAAGGCCGTCATCTGGACCGATTTCATCCAGGCGTCGATCATGATTGGCAGCGCGTTCATTGCGCTCGGTCTTCTTTACTCTGCGATCCCTGGCGGTTGGAACGAGATTGTACAACGCCACGGTGGCTTCGGGATTTCCGATTTTTTCACCACCGGTCTCGATCCCGCGAAACATGGCTGGGACAAAATTAAAGGGATGTTCGAGGTCGAGTACACGATTTTCGCCGGTCTGATCGGATCGACATTCATCACCATGTCCACGCACGGCACGGATCAGGACATGGTGCAACGGATGTTGACCGCCCCCGACATTCGCCGCAGTCGGCGTTCGCTCATTATGTCCGGGCTGGCCGATATTCCGATTGTGCTCACCTTTCTCAGCATCGGATTGTTGCTTTGGGTTTATTACCAGGTGCATCCCGATCCAACCCTTCCCAAAACGCCTAACGAAACGTTTTGTCATTTCATTCTGTACCAGATGCCGGTCGGCCTGCGCGGCCTGCTGATCGCAGGCATTTTTGCGACTGCGATGGGCTCGCTCAGCACCGCGATCAACGCGCTGGCCACGAGTTTTACCCGCGATTGGTACGAGCCGTACATCAATCCAGCATCGACGCCGGAACAAAGTTTGCGCGCAGTGCGTTGGGCCACGGTCTGGTTCTCTCTCCTGATGATCGTTGTCGCTTCGACAACTTCCTATCTCGTCATTGTTCATCCTAACGTGCGGATCATTCCGATCGTGCTCGGAATTTTCGGTTACACTTACGGATCCCTGCTCGGTGTTTTTCTCTGCGGAATTTTCACCAAGCGGCGCGGCAACGATTTCGGCAACCTTATAGCAATGCTCATCGGGTTCATCGTTGTCGCGATCCTGAGCGGTTTGCCCGACAAGATCGCCGGAATCTTCGGCGGCAAGCTTTATGCCCAACCGAGCTGGCTACCCGTAATGGAATTTCCCTGGTGGATCTGCTTCGGGACCATTGTCACCTTTTCCGTGGCGATTCTCTTCAAGAGTGGACGCGAGCATCACCCTGGTGTCGCTTAACGCTGGCGTTAAAGGAGGAATTTGACTCGCGATGGGTCACTAATTACTCGTAACGGCAGTCTTTTTTACGCAACTCTCAACAATTCCAAATCCCATGGCCCATATCGTCACCGAAAAATGTAACGGATGTAAGTTCACCGACTGTGTAGAAGTCTGCCCGGTCGCGTGCTTCTACGAAATGGACAACCAGGTGGTCATTCATCCTGATGAATGCATCGATTGCATGGCATGTGTAGAGGTATGTCCCGTGCATGCCATCTATGCCGACATGGATCTTCCTCCGGAATTCGCAAAGGACGTCGAGTTCAATGACGTCCAGTCGAAGCAGATCAAGGAAGCTGGGGGGGAGGCAATCACAGCCCGCAAAGACCCTCTGCCTACCGCGACCGAGCGAAAAGCGGCCCTGGGTTATTGAAGTTGATCAGCGCCGGGGCTCACGGTGCACGAGGATCCAATCGAGATCGGACGCGCAAGCCTCAGGACACCCTTTTGTCGTTCGCCAGTTTGATTCCCAAGTCGCGCAACTGACGGGGATCGACT
>Ga0066706_10000975_pt1 | contig 10431 bp, 5 predicted proteins | sample GraSoiAngelo_155_FD_67274 | JGI IMG/M metagenome (GOLD analysis project Ga0066706, IMG submission 67274) | Grasslands soil microbial communities from the Angelo Coastal Reserve, California, USA - 14_1009_13_30cm | ecosystem: Environmental > Terrestrial > Soil > Grasslands | place: USA...
TCGTCGAGTCCGTCGGGGGCGGTTCTCGGACCCTCGGGGGATGGCCGCAGCGCCTCGTACGGAACCGGTTCAGGGACGGTCGGACCTTGTTCACTCCGTGGCGTCGAGGGCGCGGGGTGGTGGCGGAAGGCCTGCTCCTGTGCGGCTCGCTCGAGGGCCTCGAAGAATTTGCTCATGGACCCAGGAGGTGGCGCACTGACCGCACGAGGAGGAGCGCCGTGTCGGGCCTGAGGGTGAGGCCCACGATGGCACTCGCGAGCGCCACGGCCAGGGTTCCGAGGGTCCACCGGGCGAGGCGCTGCGTCTTGGACCCGCGAAGTCCCCAACCGTTGCGCTGGGGTGGCGTGCCCTCCTCCAGATATTCGATCGCCTGATGCACGGTGTGCCGATCGATCCGGCGCTTCTGATCGGCGTACGCGAAGACGAGGCAGTGATCGCAGACCATGTTGATGAGCCGTGGGATCCCGCCCGAATATTCGGTGATCCGGTCCACCGCTGGATCTGTGAACAGACCCAGGTCGCGCGCGCCGGCGATACGAAGCCGGGTCCGGATATACTGGCGGACTTCGTCCAGAGCGAGGGGCGGAATCTGGCAGCGCAGCCCGATCCGTTGCTTGAGCTGCTGCAGCTCGGGGAGATGGAGCTTGTCCTTGAGCTCCGGCTGCCCCACCAGCAGAATCTGCAAGAGCTTGCTCGTTGGGGTCTCGAAGTTCGAGAGCAACCGGATCTGTTCCAGCGTCGACGCGTCCAGGTTCTGCGCTTCGTCGAGGATGAGCACGGTGTTCTGCCCGGTCCGCTCGCGCTCGATGAGGAAGTTGTTCAAGGCCATCAGCCGCTTCGCTCGCGATTCGTCTCCCGTGCCGATCTCCAGATCCGCGAGGACGTACTCGAGGATGCCGTCAAACGCCAGGCTGGAGTTGACGACGAATGAGATCGCCGTCTGGCCGTTGAGTCGCTGCCGAAGGGCGTGGAGCAGCGTGGTCTTTCCCGTGCCCACCTTGCCGGTCAGAACAATGAAGCCTTTCCGCTCTTGGGCACCGTACAGAAGCTGCGCGAGAGCCTCCCGGTGCGCCGAACCCATGTAGAGGAATCTGGGATCCGGGGTCGCGTTGAAGGGCTTCTCCGTGAGGCCGTAGAACGTCAGGTACACGCCAGAGTCCTCAGGCGCCGCTCCGGACCAGGAGCGAGACCAGGCGCTCGTTTCCGTTCGCGGCGAGGTAGGCGAGGCCGGCGATCAGGACGAGGCACACGAGGGCGGCGCTGGTCGCGAGCCGCATGTGCCACCGCCTGCGGCGGAGATCCGCGAGGGTCACGATGAGTGGAATACTGACCAGCACAGGCACTGGACTGAATGCGCGCAGGTCGTCGACCGTATGAAAGGAGGTGTCGACGTGCTCGGCGAGCATCACGGCAGCGGCGGCGATGCTCACCGAACCCACCAGGGCGATCACGAGCAATCGGACACGGTTGGGTGCTGCGGGTTCTGGGTGCGGGAGGGCCGGGTCGAGCACCCTGAACTGTTCTCCCTTCTGGCGCTGCTCCATGCTTTCGGCCAGCTGGGCCTCCTCATAGCGCTTCAGCAGCGATTGATAGAGCTCGCGAGTACTCTCATAGTCGCGAGAGAGTTCCTTGAACTCCTGTTCCCGCCGTGGCACGTTCTCAATCCTGGCCTGATAGATCGCGATGCCCTCTCGGAGCCGCTTTTCCTCGCCCTTCAAGACTTTGATGTCCGTCTCCGTCTCGCTCAGGGCCTCTTTCATGCGGAGCACATACGGCGTCATCGTCGTGGCCCGCGACCCGGCCGGCTTTTCTTCTGTCTTGGGCTCTCGCGCCTTGGCCTCGGTATGCTCGCGCTCGCTGGCCTTGGCTCCCGCAAGCTCACGCTCGAGCGCGGTCACTTCGGCCGCCAACTGGACGACATCCGGGTACTTGTCGCTGAATTGGGTGCGGAGCTTTGTCAGGTCGTCCTTCAACTTGCTCAGGCGGGCCTCGGTGGCCTCGGACGGGGTGGGTGGTCTCGGCACCCCGGGCGCGGCGCCGGCGACGAGCGGGGTGGCGAAGAACGATTCGGCCTCTGCGAGTTGACTCGATACCGCCTGCCGACGTTCCGCGGCCCGTATCTGACCATCCGCGTTCAGGCGAAGCTGCGTGTGCAGCCGTTCGAGGGTGCCGAGATTCGTCTCCATCTGCTGAGGCAATTCACCCATGTGACGCCGCTTGAACTCGCTCACCCGCTGCTCCTGATCGTCGAGGCGCGCCTTCGTGTCTCCGAGCTGGACCTTGAGGAACTCTGCGGTGCTGGTCGCCTGGCGCTCACGCGCCTTCAGATTCTCCTCGATATAGAAGGACGCGAGGGTGTTCGCGACGAGCGCGACCGTGTCTGGATGACTGCCTTGGTAGCTGATCGTGAACGCCACCGTCGCCTCGCGCTGGCCCCTTTGGTCGACACTCTTGAGATCCAGCTTGATGTCCCGTCGCATTCGCTCGATGACGTCTTCGAATGGGACCCGTTGCCGCATACTGGCGTAGAGGTCGAAACGGTTGATCAGGGCTTCCAGCCGCGCGCGGCTCAAGATTTCCTGGCTGATCGTGTGGAGTCGAGTCTCGAGGGCACTCGTCACGGTCGACCGCACGAAAGCCTCGGGGACTTGCTGGCGGTCGACGAGCACCGTGGCCGTCGCGCGATAGATATTCGGCAGAAAGGCGATGAAGCTGAGCGCGGCCGCCATGAGGGCGACGAACGCCAGCATCGCGAGCCACTTCCGCCGGCTCCAGACGGCCAACAGGCCGTCCAGTCCCTTCCGTCTCTCCTCTGCCATGGTCGTTTCTCGGGACCCTCTCTGGACCGCTACGGAACGAGGACGATGTCGCCGTTCCGGAGGTAGAAGTTCTCTTGCTCTCCGGCAAGCTTGTTGTAGTTGAAGGGAATGCGCTTCATGGTCGTCGCCGCGGGGCGGAGGATGACGATCCGTGAGCGCGAAGCGAACTGCGTGAACCCACCGGCCAGCGCGAGGACATCCAGCACCGTCGTCCAGCTCTTCAGCTCGAAGCGACCCGGGCGGGCGACCTCGCCGATGACAGACACTTTGAAGCTCCGGACGTCTGACACGATCACGGACACCTCCGGGCTCGGCATGTACTCTGCGAGTTTCTTCGCCAGAACCTCGCGGAGCTCGAGCGCGGTCAGCCCGGCCGCCTGCACATCGTTCAGCAGGGGCAGCGAGATTTTGCCGTCCGGCCTGACGGGCACAGCCCGGCTCATCGGCTCGTTCTTCCAGACGGAGATTTGCAGCATGTCCTCGGGGCCGATCCGGTACGCGTCGGGCGCGGCGCCACTGCTGTCCGACTTCGAAGCGTCGCCCGCCGCCGCCTGAACATCGGCGGCTTCGGTGGCGTTCGGGGCCGCGACGTTGAGCATGACGAGGACGAGGGAGAAGACCACGAAATGCTGCATGACGGTCTGCCTCACGAGGCCGAGCGGGCTGACGCCCGCTCGCTGTCGAGCCCGGACTGTTTGATCTTGTAGAGGAGGGCGCGGTAGCTGATCCGTAACGCGCGCGCGGCCCGCACCCGGTTCCAGCCGGTTTGCTCGAGCATTTTGCCGATCGCTTCGCGCTCGGCCGCCTGCGACGCCCGCCGCGCGATGTCCTTGAGGGACGGTTCGAGCGCGGGTGTCTCGGCTGGATGGGGTCGCCCACTATCGGCGCCGGAGTCGGGGAGAGGAATCCGGGTGAGCAAGGGGTCGTCCAGCACGATCATGCGCTTGATCAGGTTCTCCAGTTCCCGGACGTTTCCGGGGTACCGATGGCGCATGAGGCGGTCGACCACCGACGCCGGAAGGGCGAATCCCTCGCGGCGATAGAGCTTCGCGTACCGCTCGACGAAGTAGTTCGCCAGCAGGGGGATTTCGGACGTGCGCTCGCGGAGGGGTGGCACGAACACCTGCACCACGTTGAGACGGTAGTAGAGATCTTCGCGGAACCGACCTTCCGCGACCGCCCGCTCCAGGTCCTGGTTGGTGGCGGCGAGGACGCGGACGTCCACGCTCAGCGTCGATTTGGCGCCGATGCGTGAGAACTCGCCGTCCTGGAGGACGTGAAGCAGTTTGGCCTGGAGCGCAGGATGAAGGTCCCCGATCTCGTCGAGGAAGATGGTGCCGCGGTGGGCAGCCTCGAACTTGCCGATCTTGAGCTTGTGGGCGCCCGTGAAGGCGCCTCGCTCATAACCAAACAGCTCGCTCTCGAGGAGCTCGCGCGGCATGGCGGCGCAGTTGACCTTGACGAATGGCCCAGGCCGCCGGGACGAGAAGTGGTGGATCGCCCGCGCGACCAGCTCCTTGCCGGTGCCCGTCTCACCCGTGACGAGAACGGTGACGTCAACGCGGGCCGCCTCACGGAGGATTTGACGCGCTTCCAGCATCTTAGGGCTGCACCAGAGGTCCAGCTCGCGTCGGATGCGCCCGGCGGTCTGCTCGGGCGCCGGTCCAAGGGCCTCCGCCTGGGGGCGAACGAGGGAGTCGATGGCCTGCTGGAGCTCATCGAGGCTCAGCGGCTTGTGGAGAACCGCTTCCGCCGCGAGCGGGGTGGCGGCGGCGCCGTTGTGTCGACGGTCGGCGACCGCGATGATGGGACCGCAATTCCGGCCGTGAAGCTTCAGACACTGAATCAGCTCTTCGGCGTTGGTTCCGTTGCTGGTGAGATCGACCAGCGTGAAGGTGAAGCTGCCATCCGTGAGCGCCTCCCGGGCTTCGTCCGCGGACGAGACGGCGACGCATTGGTATCCGCGGACTCGCAGAAAGCCGAGAAGTCCCAGCTGCGTTGCTGCGTCGACTTCAACCACGAGCGCTCTTCGTTCCGTCATGACTCTCGTGGGGGGCATAGCGCAAATGGCGTACCACGAGTCTCCTGGCAACTCGAACGGGCTAGATGTTACGGATCTTTCATAGAAATTTTTATCCGATGCCAGTGCAATCAGCTGCACAGCGCTGAGGGCCCCGGTGGGTAGTTCGGGACCCACTAGGAAGAGAATTACATATTCCGGAAAACGCTAACCGCGGCGACGGGTTGGACGAGGCCGGATCCCGGGATCCTGCGCTGAGGATCTCTGCCCGCGCCATTCGGTGTGAAATAACGTGCGCGTAGCCCGGGTGACGATCAGGGGGAAAACCCGACGCCGAGATCCTCGGCTCCAAAGGCAAAAGATTTCACTCTCCACGCGATGGCGTTCGCCGCCCTCTGTCGCTCGCGTCGTGGCATGGCTCTTGCCCGCCGGGTCAGAGGAGGTGTCGGTGCCGACCACGCGCGACGCAGGAAGACTGTCCTCCGTACGCTTCCAGGCGCTTCTCCACCCGTAATGGGCCCTTGCTCGGGCTGCCTCCTATGAGACCTCGGCGACGTCTGCTCGCGCGCTTGAAGGCGCTCGCAGCGCTCAGCGTGACTCTTGTCGTCCTGGGTGAGGTCCCAGGCGCGTGGGGCGGGATCATCATGACGACGGCCGGGGGGATGACGGTCGGCGACGGCGGCCCTGCAACCCATGCCGTGTTGAACTTTCCCTACTCTGTCGCCGTCGACGCCGCCGGCAACCTCTTCATCGCGGACGCGGCGAACAACCGCATCCGCCGGGTCGCGGCCAGCACCGGCATCATCACCACGTTCGCCGGCACCGGCGGTACGGGCTTCTTCGGCGACGGGGGCCCCGCCACCAGCGCGCAACTCTGGAACCCGACCGGCGTCGCCGTCGACGCTGCGGGCAACCTCTTCATCGCGGACGCCAGTAACGACCGCATCCGCCGGGTCGCCGCCGGCACCGGGATCATCACCACGGTCGCCGGCACCGGTGTTGCCGGCTTCGGCGGCGACGGGGGCGCCGGCACGAGCGCGCAGCTGTGGAACCCGACCGGCGTCGCCGTGGACGCCGCGGGCAACCTCTTCATCGCGGACGCCCAGAACAACCGTATCCGTCAGGTCGTAGCCGGCAGCAGGATCATCACCACGGTCGCCGGCACCGGTGACGCCGGCTTCGGCGGTGACGACGGCCCCGCCACCAGCGCCCAGCTGTGGGTCCCGAGCGGCGTCGCCGTCGACGCCGCCGGCAACCTCTTCATCGCGGACGCGGCGAACAACCGCATCCGCCGGGTCGCCGGCGGCACCGGGATCATCACCACCGTCGCGGGCACCGGTGATGTCGACTTCGGCGGCGATGGGGGCCCCGCCACCAGCGCCCAACTGTGGATCCCGACCGGTGTCACCGTCGACGCTGCGGGCAACCTCTTCATCGCGGACGCGGCGAACAACCGCATCCGCCAGGTGGCGGCTGGGAGCGGGATCATCACGACCGTCGCCGGCAGCGGGAGTGACTCTATCGACGACGGCAGCCCCGCCACCAGCGCTCAGCTCCAGACCCCGACGGGTGTCGCCGTCGACGCCGCGGGCAACCTCTTCATCGCGGACGCGGATGACAACCGCATCCGTCAAGTCACGGCGGCGACCGGGATCATCACGACCGCCGCCGGCACCGGGGGTCCCGGCTTCAGCGGCGACGGGGGCCCCGCCACGAGCGTAAAGCTATCGACCCCGACCGGTGTCGCCATCGACGCCGCGGGTAACCTTTTCATTGCCGACGCCGACGACCACCGCATCCGCCAAGTCGCGCCGGGCGGGAACATCAGCACGGTCGCCGGCACCGGCACTGCCGGCTTCTTCGGCGACGACGGCCTGGCGACCACCGCCCAGCTCCAGACCCCGACCGGCGTCGCCGTGGACGCCGCGGGCAACCTCTTCATCGCCGACGCCGACAACAACCGCATCCGCCGGGTGGCGGCCGACACCGGGATCATCACGACCGTCGCCGGCACCGGTCGGGCCGGCTTCAGTGGCGACGGCGGCCTGGCGACTGCCGCCCAGCTCCAGACCCCGACCGGCATCGCCGTAGACGCCGCGGGCGATCTCTTCATCGCCGACGCCGCGAACAACCGCATCCGCCGGGTGGCGGCCGACGGGATCATCACCACGTTTACCGGCACCGGTGTTGCCGGCTTTAGTGGCGACGAGGGCGCCGCCACCGCCGCCGAGTTGAACTTCCCGTACTACGTCGCCCTCGACGCGGCGGGCAACCTCTACATCGCGGACCAAGGCAACTTCCGCATCCGCCAGGTGGCGGCCGACGGGATCATCACGACCGTCGCCGGCACCGGCCACGCCGGCTTCAGCGGCGACGGCGACTCCGCCACCAGCGCTCGGCTGAGCGTCCCGTACGGCGTCGCTCTCGACGCGGCGGGCAACCTCTACATCGCTGACCAAGGCAACTTCCGCATCCGCCGGGTGGCGGCCGACGGGATTATCACCACGGTCGCCGGCACCGGCACCCACGGCTTCAGCGGGGACGGCGGCCCTGCCACCAACGCCCAGCTGAGCGCGTCGTACGGGCTCGCCCTCGACGCCGCGGGCAACCTCTTCATCGCGGATAGTGGGAACAGTCGCGTTCGAGCCGTCGACCTGGCGGCCGCCGCACTGCCCCCGTTCATCACCTCGGAAGATGAGACCAACGCGACATTCACGTTCGTCAGCGCCGAGCCCGGCGTCGTTCGGTTTTCCTGCCAGCTCGACGCCGGCGGGGTCACGCCCTGCACGAGCCCCCAGGGCTACCCCGAACCGCCCGCCGTCGGAGACCACATCTTCCAGGTGACGGCGACCAACCAATTCGGAAACACGAGCCCGCCATCGACGTACACCTGGACCACGACAACCCCGATCTTTAGGCTGACAGTGGCGAAGCAGGGCAAGGGCCGCGGCGACGTGGACTCGTCGCCACCCGGGATCTCATGCGGCGAGACGTGCACGGTGAACTATGAGAGGGGCACGCTGGTCACGCTGGCGGCCACGCCCCACACCGGCTCGGCCTTCACCGGCTGGAGCGGCGGCGGCTGCTCGGGCGCAGATACCTGTAGCGTGACCATCGAGGCCACCACGGCGGTCACCGCCGCCTTCAGCAGGGCCTTCGCGCTGACCGTGACGATGACGGGAACGGGAGGCGGCACGGTCGTGAGCAGCCCCGCGGGCATTTCGTGCGACACAAGCTGCACGGAAACCTTCGTGAGCGGGACGGTCGTCACGCTGACCGCGTCGCCGGGCGAGGGCTCGGCGTTCGTAGGTTGGAGCGGTGGCGGATGCAGCGGCACCACGCCGTGCGTGGTCACCATGACCGCCGAGGCCTCCGTCATAGCCACCTTCGCCCCGACGTTCGCGCTGACGGTCTCCACCGCGGGCGCAGGCGCCGGGACGGTGACGAGCGCTCCCGCCGGGATCGACTGCGGATCAACCTGCTCGGCCAGGTTCGCCAACGAGGCCACTGTAACCCTGACCGCCAACCCCGCTCCCGGCTCCGTGTTCACGGGCTGGAGCGGCGGGGGCTGCGCCGGTACGGCGCCGTGCGTGGTGGCCATGACTACCGAGACCTCCATCACGGCGACCTTCACACGGACGTTCGTGCTGACGGTCTCCGCCGCGGGTGAGGGCGCCGGGACGGTGACGAGCAACCCCGATGGAATCAACTGCGGATCAACCTGCTCGGCCAGCTTCGCGAGCGGGACCGCGGTGGCCCTGACGGCCAACCCCGCTCCCGGTTCGGTGTTCACGGGCTGGGCGGGGGGAGACTGCCTCGGTACGGCGCCGTGCGTGGTCGCCATGACCGCGGCGACTTCCATCGCAGCGGCCTTCACACGGACGTTCGTGCTGACGGTCTCCGCCGCGGGCGCAGGCGTCGGCACGGTGACGAGCAGCCCCACCAGCATCACCTGCGGCGCCATCTGCTCGGCCGCCTATGCGAGCGGGACAGTCGTGACGCTGACTGCGACGCCGGGCGCAAACTCGTTCTTCGCTGGTTGGAGCGGCGGTGGCTGCTCCGGGACCGCCCCCTGCACCCTCACACTCGGGGGGGCGACGGTCGTCACCGCGACGTTCGACGTGACCCGTCCCTTCACGTTCACGGACCCGGACCTCTCGAGCGGGTTTTCCATAATCAAGGCGGTCCACATCCTGGAGCTCCGGGAAGCGATCAACACGGCGCGTATCAATCGGGGCCTGCGCGCGATCTCGTTCACCGATCCGAATCTCACGGGGGGAAGTACGACCATCCAGGCGGTGCACATCGCCGAGCTGCGGGCCGCGTTGGACGAAGCATACGCCGCCGGGGGTACCTACACCGATCCCGGCCTCGGCGTCGAGACGACGGTCGTGAAGGCCATGCACATCAGAGAGCTTCGCCTCGCCGTGCAGGCCTTGCCTTAGCGTTCTTGATGCGACGTCCGTCGGTTCCAGGGCCTCGCGGAGGCCCGGCGTGTCCAGGCAATCGGGTGCGATGGAGTCTCGGCCTGTCACTGGGCGGAATCCTCCTGATGGCGACCACGGGAGGAGCCGGGGTCTTGGATGCCTCCTGGACTGCCCCCACCACGAACATCGACGAAAGCCCCTTGATGGATCTCGTAGCCTATCGCGTCTACTTTGGCCCTTCAGACGCTCCGTGTCCCGGATCCTCCTCTCTGTTGGTTGGATCTCCGACGCCGAGCCCTCCGTTCGGCCAGACCATCGCGTTCAGGCTCGCCGGGCTGCGTGCGGGCACTCTCTACAACGTTTCGGTCACCGCGGTGGACGTGAGCGGCGCTGAAAGCGCTTGTTCGACTCCCGCGGGGGCCAGGGCGCGTATGGATTTTGCCGTGGGCCCCACCGGTCCTCTGAGTCTCGGGCGTGTGGAGGTGGGCGGGTTCACCGAGCAAACCTTCACCGTGTCAAACACGAGCGGTGGAACAGTCACCGGGAGCGCGTCCGTCTCCGCTCCCTTTAGCCTCGTCTCGGGGAATCCGTTTACCCTCGTCGGGCTCGGCGCGACCCAGACAGTGACCGTGCGCTTCACCCCGAGCGCACCCGCGATGGCCACCGCGAATGTGAATTTCACTGCGAACGAAGACACCGTCTCCCGGATCGTGACCGGGGACGGAACGGATACGATACCGCCCACCCTCGCCATTACCTCGCCCACTGGCAACGCGGCCTACACCACGAGCAACCCCCTTCTGACGCTCGGAGGGACGTCGTCGGACAACGCCGGGGTGACGCAGGTGACCTGGGCGAACGATCGGAGCGGCGGTGGGACGGCGAGCGGGACGACGAGCTGGGTGGCCAGCGGGATCGCCCTCCAGTTCGGGGCGAACGTGGTCACGGTCACGGCGCGGGACGCCGCGGGCAACACCGCGACGGCCAGCTTGACGGTCACGCTGGCGGGGATCCTCACGTTCACCGATGACCCTCTCACGGCTCAGGACACAGCCATCAGGACCGTGCACATCATGGAGCTCCGGGCGGCCATTGACGGCGTCCGCGTGGCACGCGAACTGGCAGCGTTTGATTGGACGGATCCCGCGCTCATTCCTGGGAGCAC
>Ga0066706_10000980_pt1 | contig 10406 bp, 7 predicted proteins | sample GraSoiAngelo_155_FD_67274 | JGI IMG/M metagenome (GOLD analysis project Ga0066706, IMG submission 67274) | Grasslands soil microbial communities from the Angelo Coastal Reserve, California, USA - 14_1009_13_30cm | ecosystem: Environmental > Terrestrial > Soil > Grasslands | place: USA...
GAGGTTCACGGTTGACCCGGGCTTGACGAGAAGTCTGTCGCGGAGGCCGCCACGTCCGCGCGTTTTCCCTGCCATCCGTCCCTCAGGTGGTGGTTGTCGGACACATTGTCCCGGATGGGGAGCACTGACGGGGCGGTCTCCGCGTGCGGGCCCGGGCGCTATCCTCGCCGGGATGCAGTTCGCCGAGTCCATTCTCGAGCTGGTTGGCCGGACGCCCCTGGTTCGCCTGAGCCGGATCACTCGCGACCTCGGCGCGACCGATGAGCAGCCGCTGCTCCTGGCGAAGCTCGAGATGCTCAATCCCGGGGGCTCTGTGAAGGACCGCATCGGGCTGCCCATGATCGAGGCGGCGGAACGCAATGGCCTCCTCCAGCCGGGCGGCACCATCATCGAGCCGACGAGCGGCAACACTGGCCACGGCCTGGCGATTGCCGCCGCGCTGAAGGGCTATCGCTGCATCTTCGTCATGGCCGACAAGCAGTCGGCCGAGAAGCAGGCACTCCTGCGGGCCTACGGCGCGGAGGTGGTGCTGTGCCCGACGAACGTGCCGCCCGAGTCGCCCGAGAGCTATTACAGCGTGGCCACGCGATTGGCGCGCGACATCCCCGGCGCATACAAGCCGGACCAGTACTGGAACCCGGAGAATCCGCGCGCCCACGAGAACACGACAGGCCCCGAGATCTGGGAGCAGACGGACGGGCGGGTCACCCACTTCGTGTGCAGCGTGGGTACCGGCGGAACGATCTCGGGGGCGGTCCGCTTCCTGAGGCGCGAGAACCCCGAGCTGGTCGTGGTCGGGGCAGATCCCGAGGGCAGCGTCCTGTCGGGGGACCTGGCCCATCCCTACCTGACCGAGGGCGTTGGCGAAGACTTCCTGCCCGGGACATTCGATCCCACGTCCGTCGATCGCTGGATCCGGGTCGGCGATCGCGAAGCGTTCGCGATGGCTCGTCGACTGACCCGCGAAGAAGGCATCCTCGCCGGAGAATCGTGCGGGACGGCGCTGGTGGCTGCGCTCGAGGTTGGCCGCGAGCTGACCGCGGCGCGGACCGGGCGAGCCGCAACGCTCGTCGTGCTCCTGCCGGACGGCGGCCGCAACTACCTGAGCAAGCTCTACAACGACGAGTGGATGCGCGTCAACGGGCTCCTGCCAACCACGGGGGCCGTCGTCCGGATAGCCGAGTTGCTGGCCGACCGCCACCACGGCGACGAGCTGCCGGACCTCGTGGTCGCCCGAACGACCGAACGTGTTGGCGAGGCCATCAACACGCTCCAGGAATACGGAATCAGCCAGATGCCAGTGTCGGAGGACCCGGGAGGCGTTGCCGTGGCGGGCCTGGTCGGGTCAATCTCGGAGAAGGGATTGCTCGATCGAGCCTTCCGCGATCCCTCGGTCGTCGGCCGCACCGTCGGCGAGGTCATGGACGGCCCACTGCCGCTGGTCGACGCGTCGGCCACGCTCGACGAGGCCTTCGCCCTGCTGTCCGGTCCCGCTTCTGCTGTGATCGCCGTCAGGGGGGAACGACCCGCCGGGGTGATCACCAAGCTCGACCTGCTCGAGTATCTCGCCCACCATCCGCGATCGGGCGGGGCGTAGCGGCCATGCTTCGACTCCGTAACGGTGGAGTGCTCACGACCGACGCGCGGACGCGGCCATGAGCCAGGCGCAACCTGAAGGCCCCGGCAGGAGCTTCGCCAAGCGCTACGAGGTCGATGAGGGCTGGCAGCTCGATACCCTCGCCGTCCACGCCGGCCAGGAGCCCGACGAGCTGACCGGCGCGGTGGCGCCGCCGATCTACCAGACGTCGACGTACGCGCAGGACGGGGTGGGTGACCCGCGCGGCGGCTTCGAATATGCGCGCACCCAGAACCCGACGCGCGCCCGACTAGAGCGGGCGGTCGCGACGCTGGAGGGCGCCGAGCACGGCATCGCCTTCGCCTCCGGGTCGGCGGCGACGGTCACGATCGCCGAGCTGGCCGCCCCGGATGAAGAGATTCTGGTCGGAGACGACGTCTACGGCGGGACATTCCGCTACTTCGACAAGGTCCTCCGGCCGCGCGGCGTGCGCATCCGCTTCGTGGACATGACCTCTCGCGACGCGCTGACCGAGGCCCTTTCGGAGCGCACGCGACTCGTCTGGTTCGAAACGCCCACCAACCCCTGGCTGAAACTCGTCGACATCGCCCGCGTTGCGGAGGCCGCTCGGGAGTCGTCGGGCGCCCGAGGTGAGCATCCGATCGTTGTCGTCGACAACACCTTCGCCTCGCCGGCCATCCAGCGGCCGATCGAGCTCGGCGCCGACATCGCCTTCCATTCCGCGACCAAATACCTGGCCGGCCATTCCGACACGGTCAATGGAGTGGTGGCCACGGGCCGTGCCGAGCTCGCCGAACGACTCCGTTTCCTGCAGAACGCGATGGGCGCCGTACCCGGCCCGTTCGACTGCTTCCTCGTCCTGCGCGGCCTCCGGACGCTCGCGCTCCGGGCCGAGCGGCACGCACAGAACGCGATGGCCGTCGCGAGCATGCTGGCGGAGCGTGACGACGTCGAGCTGGTCCGCTATCCCGGCTTGACGGAGGGCCGCCATGCCCATCCGCAAGCCGAACTGGCACGGAACCAGATGCGCGTTGCCGGCGGAATGGTCTCCTTCATACCGGCGGCGGGCGGGCATCACGGGCGGGATGCCGCAGAGAGGGCCATTGCCCTGTGCGAGGCAACTCGCGTGTTCGCGCTGGCCGAGTCCCTGGGCGGCGTCGAGTCGCTCATCGAGGTTCCGGCCGTGATGACCCATGCGTCGGTGGCAGGCTCTCCGCTTCAGGTGCCCGACGCCCTGGTGCGCCTGTCATGCGGCATCGAAGCGGCGGACGACCTGATCGCCGATCTGCGGCAGGCGCTCGATCAAGCGTGAATCCGCGCTCCACGCGCGCGCAAACCGCCTCCTGACCGAGGCAGACGTCGGAAGTCAGACCCTCCGGACGGTGATCGTCGTCCCGTTGCTGCTGCCGTCGGGGTCGCGGTTCGCCGACGCCTGGTAGGTATACCCCGCCTTCGACACGTTGGTGACCGTGAAGACAACGCTGGCGAGGGATTTCTTGAGTCCGGTCCTGGATACGGTGCACACGCCGCTCGAGCTCGTCGTGCAGGTGGACGTGCCCGTCGCACCGGCGCTCCACGTTCCGGTCACAGTCGCGCCTCCGACGACCACCCGGTTGCCGTCTTCGACCACGATCGTGACCGTGGCGTTCCAGGCCTTCGTCTGAGTCAGCGAAGATCCATCGAGATCGCCGATATGAACGGTTGGCGTCGTCACGGCGTTGACGGCGATCGACACGGTCGCGGTGGTCGAGCCACCCGACCCGTCGGCCACCCGATAGGTGAACTGGTCGTTGCCGACGAAGCCGCCGTTTGACGTGTAGGTGACGGTGGCGTGGTCCGCATTGGGGGAGCCCGGCGAGCAGGCCTGGCCCGCGATCGAACCAAGTGATCCATTGAGCGGCGAATCCGTGATGCTGAACGTCAACTCACAGGTCTCGACGTCGGTGCCGTCGAGCGTGATCGTGACGGGCGTCCCCGTCGTCGTGATGGCGCTCTTCGCCGCCGCGGTCGGCACGTCGTTGACGGACGTCACGGTGATCGATACGGCGCCGGTGGACGTGGCGGTCCCGTCGGACACCGTGTAACTGAACGAATCGGAGCCGTTGTAGTTGGCGGCCGGCACGTAGCGCGCCTTGCCGGCCACGACCGAGGTCGCGCCGTGGGTAGCCGCGCCGACGCCGGTTAGCGAGAGCGAATTGCCGTCGACGTCCGTGTCATTGGCCAGCACGTCCACGTCGACTGACCCGTCCTCCGCCACGGTCGCGGAGTCCGCGTTCGCGACCGGGGCGTCGTTCACCGGAGTGACGGTGATGGAAACCGTGCCCTGCGCCGTGCCGCCATTGCCGTCGGATACGGTATACGTGAACGAATCGGAGCCGTTGTAGTTGGCGGCCGGCACGTAGCGCGCCTTGCCGGCCACGACCGAGGTCGCGCCGTGGGAAGCCGCGCCGACGCCGGTTAGCGAGAGCGTGTTGCCGTCGACGTCCGTGTCATTGGCCAGCACGTCCACGTCGACTGACCCGTCCTCCGCCACGGTAGCGGAGTCCGCGTTCGCAACTGGCGGATGGTTGATCGCCGTCACGCTGATCGATACGCTCCCCTGGGCCGTCGTGGTCCCGTCGGACACGGTGTAGGTGAACGAGTCGGGGCCGGTGTAGCTTCCCGACGGGACGTAATGGACGGTCCCGTCGAGGTTGGCCGAGGCGGTCCCGTGCGCGGCCGCGCCGACCCCCGCGAGCGACAGCGAATCGCCGTCGACGTCGGTATCGTTCGCCAGGACCGGGACGTCCACCGAGCTGCCTTCGGCCACGCTCGCCGAGTCCGGGTTCGCGACCGGGGCGTCGTTCACCGGAGTGACGGTGATGGAAACCGTGCCCTGGGCCGTGCCGCCGTTGCCGTCGGATACGGTGTACGTGAAGGAGTCGGCGCCGTTGTAGTTGGCGGCCGGCGTGTAGCGGACCGAGCCGTTGGGCTGGAGGCTGGCGGTGCCGTGCGACGGGCTGCCAACGGCGGAGACGCTAAGGGTCTGGCCCGCGTCGGGATCGGAGTCGTTAGCCAGGACGGCCACGTCGACGAATCCATCCTCGGCCACGCTGGCAGTGTCGGCTGTGGCCAGCGGCGGATGATTGACCACGCCGCCCGGCGGGTTCGTGATGAGCGCGGTCTGCACGTTGACGAGCCCGCAGCCGTACCAGTTCGGATAGCGCGAATCGGTCCTCGCCGGGTAGCTCGCCGTGTCGGCCGTCGCGCAGAGATGAGCGCGGATCTCGTCGAACGTCGTGCCGTTGCCATTCGTGTCGGTCATTCCGTAGCCGACCAGCAGCGCCACGGCGCCGGCCAGGTGCGGCGACGCCATCGAGGTGCCGCTCAACCAGTTGTAGCCATTTGGCGAGCAGAACATGCAGGTGCCAACGGGCACCGTAGAGACGATGTTGTCGCCGGGCGCACCGAAATCCACCTCCGGTCCGGTGCACGAGTATCCGGTCAGCTGGTCGTTGCTGCCCGTGTAGGTGGTGGCAAGGACCTCCGGGTACGCGGCCGGATATGCCACCGGACAGCCATAGAACAGCTCGATCCAGCTGAGGGGATTCACATTGCCGGAAGCGGCGACCATGAGCAGGCCGGTGAGATATGCGTTGTGGACCGCCTGCTGAAGCGCCGCGTTCTGGTCGTGCGTGCCCAGGCTCATGTTGACGACCTGCATGCCGTTGTCGACCGACCACTGGAGCGCCGCGATCAGGTTGCTTTCGTCGCCGTTCCCGCTGGCGTCCAGGATCTTCAGCCCGTACACCCAGGCGTCGGGGGCCACGCCTGCCACGAGGTAGCCGTTGTGCTCGGCGGCCAGGATGCCCGACACGTGCGTCCCATGGCCGTTGTCGTCCATCGGATCCGTGTCGTTATTCACGAAGTCGTAGCCGCCCTTGTAGTGGCCGAGCAGCTCCGGGTCGACGACCGGCGGCTCGGCGGAGGGCGGCTGGTCGTGGATGTAGTCAATGCCCGTATCGATGATGGCGACCTTGACGCCGGCGCCGGTGATGCCCGCCTGGAAGGTGGCCTGGCCACCGATCCGGTTGACGCCCCAGGCGTTGTCGTACTCGAGGTCGCTCGCCGTGAGCGTCAGGTCGGTGTCAACCTCCGCAACCAGCGGGTTGTGCCGCAGTCCGGCGATCGCATTGGCCGGGACGGATGCGGAGATGCCCTTGATCAGGTGGAAGGTGCGCTTCACCTTACCGCCGGCCTTCTCGACCGCGGCCCTGGCTGCCGCGCCGGGGCGATCCCTGAACAGCACGATCACCTTGGTCGGCCTGGTGCTCGCGTCCGAGCCGGAGAGGGCCGCCTGGCCTCCTCCCGCCTGGCTGCCAAGCACGTCGGCGGGCAGGAGCGTCAGGATCAGTGCGGCCGCGGCGGTTCCGGCCGCCAGGCTGCGCGCCACGCTTGACGGGCCACTCCAGCGCACGAAGCGCCCCATGTCGTGCCTCCCGAATCCCTCGCCCGGCTCGGACCCAACCCTCGGATTCGTGACGGTACGCCGGCAGGGGGCCCTCAGTCCATAGGGAAAATGCCCTGTTGGACGAGGCGCCTTCGGGATGGTGACCGGGAGCACCGCCTTTCGGTACGATCAGGTAGTTTCGACCGGACAGAGTGCGCCCTAGCCTGCCGCGCATGTCGGCCCCAGGTCTGTCCAGCCGCCTGAGCCTGATCCTCGACCGGGCGCCCGAGGACGTCTTCGAGCCCGACTCGGTGTCCGACGCTCCGATGGTGCCCTTCGAGGCATACGCCGAGGACTCGCGAGTCTTCGGCTGGGTCCGCTTGAACGCCGACCGTCTCACCGACCTCCTCAACGCCTACGACGAGCTCCACCTCGCGAACGTCGAGATCGAGAGCCTGACCGGCGGCACGACGGAGATCGCGACGGAGATCCTCGTCCTCCGCGACCAGCTGATCGCCGTCCACGCCGGACATCCACGGGGCGACGAGAACCAGCGACGAAGAACGCGCAAGCACCCCGTCGCCGTCCAGGCTCGCCACTATCTGATCGGCGGCTACGTTCACGCGGCGCCTGGCGTCGATCCCATAGCGAGCCTGCGCGAGCGACCGCCGATGATCCCGCTGACCGAAGCCTGGATCGAGTACTGGTCGGGCGGCCAGCGCAAGCGCCAGTGGGTCGGGACCCTCGTCGTCAATCGCGACCTCACCGACTCGATTCGCCTCGTGACAGAGGACGATCTCTCCTTCGGACGCCTGAGACACCTGCCACCCCAGGCCTGATCGGTCCATCGTCTCGCCCCGCGCTCGGGTGAGCATCGTGGGATGCTTTCCCGAACGGCCATGCCCTGGTTCTTGGCTCCTGATTACTGGCTGGCGAGGGAGATCCTCGAGCGCCTGCTCGGGGCCATCTACCTGTTCGCGTTCGCGACCGTCATCCATCAGTTCCGGCCGTTGCTCGGTGAGAACGGGCTGCTGCCGGTGCCCGAATTCCTGCGCTCGACGCGATTCCGCGATGCGCCGACCCTGTTCCGCCTGCACTACTCGGACAGGCTGGCCGTCGCCTTCGGATGGCTCGGCGGCATCCTCGCCGCCGCGGTAGTGCTCGGCCTGCCGCAGCTGGCTCCTACGCCCGTCACGATGCTCACCTGGGTCGTCCTGTGGGTGCTCTATCTGAGCGTCGTCAACGTCGGGCAGCGCTGGTACTCGTTCGGTTGGGAATCGCTCCTGCTCGAGGCCGGATTCCTGGCCATCTTCCTGGGCGACGACCGGACGCCGCCGCCGTTCCTGATCCTGATTCTCTTTCGGTGGCTTGCCTTCCGCGTCGAATTCGGGGCCGGGCTGATCAAGCTGCGAGGCGATCCGTGCTGGCGCGATCTGACCTGCCTCGACTACCACCACGAGACGCAGCCCATGCCCAACCCGTTGAGCTGGTACTTCCACCATCTGCCGCGACCGCTCCATCGGGTCGAGGTGTTGGGCAACTTTTTCGCGCAGCTCGTTGCGCCGTTCGGACTCTTCCTGCCCCAGCCGATCGCGGGACTGTCCGCCCTGGTGATGATCGGCACCCAGGGCTACCTCGTCGTGAGCGGCAACTACGCCTGGCTGAACTGGATCACGATCGTTGCGGCGCTGGCCGGCATCCCGGACGACTTCTATCGCGTGTTCGTTGGGTTCAGCCTGCCCCTTCTGACCGATCCGGCGCCCTGGTTCGTGGGCGTCGTGCTCCTCCTGACAGCGCTCGTCGTGGTCCTCAGCTGGTGGCCAGTCGCGAACATGATCAGCCCGGGCCAGGTCATGAACCAGAGCTTCAACCAGCTCCACCTCGTGAACACGTACGGGGCGTTTGGCAGCGTCACCAGGGTGCGCTACGAGGTGATCGTCGAGGGCACGGCCGAAGAGCTGCCCCGTCCCGGCGACTGGCGTGAGTACGAATTCATCGGCAAGCCGGGGGATCCTGCCCGGCGGCCGCCCCAGATCGCGCCCTACCATCTCAGGCTGGACTGGCTGATGTGGTTCGCCGCACTGTCCCCTGCGTACGCCCGGGAGTGGTTCATGCCATTGCTTCAGAAGCTGCTGGAGGGTGACCCGGCAATCCGGGCTCTGATCCGGCGCGATCCCTTCGCTACCGGCGAGCCGCCGCGCTACATCCGCGCCCTCTACTACCGCTACCGCTACACCACGTGGCAGGAGCGACGCGCGACCGGGCATTGGTGGTACCGCGAACCGGTCGGGGACTACCTGCCCACGGTCACGCTGGCGCCACGAGGGGAAGCCCGGGAGGCCGAGCTCGATCCGGACCTGCCGGCTTCCACCCGTCGAGGCGCTGACTGACCCATGGTCGGCCAGCCTTCGGCCTTCGACGCGGTCGTTGTGGGCGCGGGTCCGAACGGGTTGGCTGCGGCGATCACCCTAGCCCGAGCCGGACGCGCCGTGCAGGTTCTCGAGGGAGCGGACATGGTCGGTGGCGGGAGCCGCTCGGCCGAACTGACGCTGCCGGGCTTCGTCCACGACGTGTGCAGCGCCGTTCACCCGCTGGCCCGATCGTCGCCCTTCTTCCGTGAGCTGCCACTCGACCGGCACGGACTGCGGTGGATCGAGCCAGAGGTGCAGCTGGCCCATCCGTTCGACGATTCAGAGACCGCCTTCGCCTTCCGCTCCCTCGACGAGACGGCAGCCTCCCTCGGCCCGGACGCGGAGGCCTATCGAGGCCTGCTGGGTCCGGTCGCGAGACGCTGGGATCTGGTCATGGACCTCGCGGCCCCATTCCACATTCCGCTCAACCCGTTGACGGCCGTCCGAGCGGCGAGCTTCGGGCGCCATGCGATCCAGTCCGTGACGCGCCTCGCGAGGCGATTCGAGACGCCGCAGGCGCGCGCGCTGCTCGGGGGCTGCGCGGCGCACTCGATGCTGCGCCTGACCGAGCCTCTCAGTGGGGCCTTCGGGCTCGTTCTCCTCAGCAGCGCCCACGCGGTCGGCTGGCCCATCACCGCAGGGGGCTCCCAGCGCCTCGCCGACGCGCTGAATTCGTATCTCGCGGAGCTCGGTGGGGAGGTGGTCACGGACCGGCATGTCGCCTCCCTCAACGAGCTGCCTCCCCGCCGGGCGTCGTTGCTGGACCTGTCGCCGAAGGGTGTCCTGGCGGTCGTCGGCGAAGAGCGCCTCCGCCGCGGGCTCCTCGGTCGCTGGTACGTCCGCCAGCTGCGTCGGTTCCGCTATGGGCCCGGAGTCTTCAAGCTCGACCTCGCCCTCGACGGCCCGATCCCCTGGCGAGACCCGAAGATCCTGCGCGCCGCGACGGTCCACCTGGGTGGCACGCTCGAGGAGATGGCCGCCTCGGAAGACGCGGTACGCCATGGCCGCGTTTCGGAACGCCCCTTCGTGCTGCTCGTCCAGCCGTCGCTGTTCGACCCTTCCCGGGCACCGGCGGGCAAGCACACGGTCTGGGCGTATTGCCACGTTCCGAACGGGTCGCTTGTGAACATGACGCAGGCGATCCTGGCCCAGATCGAGCGCTTTGCACCCGGCGTTCGGGACCTGATCATCGGTACGAGTGAGCGCGGCCCGGCCGAGGTCGAAGCGGAGAACCCGAACTACGTCGGCGGCGACATCGCCGGCGGCCTCCAGGATCTGCGCCAGTTCTTCACCCGGCCGGCAATCCGGCTCGACCCATACCGGACGCCCGATCCCAGCGTGTTCATCTGCTCGGCTTCGACTCCGCCGGGCAATGGGGTACACGGGCTGTGCGGCTGGTACGCCGCGCGCTCGGCGTTGAGGGGCCCACTGCGCGACTAGCAGCCGACTATTCAGCCTGGCCGCCGTCGGCCCCCTCAAACGGTGACGGCTCCCCGGCCGTGCCGGTCTTCCCGGGCCCATCACCTGGTGCCGGAGGCCTCGAGGGCCGGCGAGCCCGAGGTCGCCCGCACGGGCTCGGACGCACCCACGCGAATTCGGCCGGGAATGGCCAGCGCGGTCACCGCGGCCAATGCCACGATCGCCGCCCCGACCCACACCGCCGGCACGAGGCCGGCCACGTACGCCGAGGGGGAGACGTACGACCCGTTCGCCGAGAAGACCGGTGCCAAAACAGCCACACCGAACACGCCGCCAACCTCGCGAATTGCGTTGTTGGCGCCCGAAGTCAGTTGTCAAGAGCGAACGCGGGGCGACGCCTGCGAGGCGCCATTCACCATCGAATGGGTTTGGCACGCCACCACGAATGCAGAGAGCACCGGTTGCCTTATCGGGCCGGCCTGCATGCGGGGTGCCTGCCCGAATCCATTCACCATTGAATGAACCGGATCCCATGACGGCTGCGACTCCG
>Ga0066706_10000983_pt1 | contig 10404 bp, 6 predicted proteins | sample GraSoiAngelo_155_FD_67274 | JGI IMG/M metagenome (GOLD analysis project Ga0066706, IMG submission 67274) | Grasslands soil microbial communities from the Angelo Coastal Reserve, California, USA - 14_1009_13_30cm | ecosystem: Environmental > Terrestrial > Soil > Grasslands | place: USA...
GCGTGCGTCGTGGCGTTCCCGGGCGCCTACGACGTGAGCCTCGTGCTGAAGCAGGACGCGCCCCTCGAGCGGGTCTCGGGGCTCGGGAAGACCCCGGCCGTGCGCGCGCTCGACGTCGCCCGCATCGAGGTGCTCGTGGTGCAGTACATCCTCGGCGCCGACACCGCCACGCCGTCGCTGGGCTACACCGCCGACCCCCACGCCGCATTCGAGGCCGTGCGCCACGGCGGCGCGGCGGCCGCGGTGTTGCTCAATCCCACAAAAGTGGAGCAGGTGTTCGCGGTGGCGGACGCGGGAGACGTCATGCCGCCCAAGTCGACGTACTTTGTGCCGAAGGTGCCGAGCGGGCTGGTGCTGCGACCCGTATCTTTCGACCCATGAGTCGGCCGCGCGAGAGAGTCCTCGCGAACCTCGAAGCCATTTACCGCGAAGCCTACGAGCGCGCGAAAGCCCTGGGCGACCAGGCCCGCATGGCCGACCTCGACGCCGCCTATCAACGGGAACAGCTGCTGCTCGAGGTGCTGCTCGACATCCGCGACACCCTCGGCGCGCTCCCCGCTTCCGGCGAGTCGCGTGCCGACGCATCACCCGGCGCCGATGCGATCACCGCCCTCGAGAGCATCCGCCGTATCACGAAACTCCGCTGAGGACCTCCATGAGCCGCCACCGCCCCTGCCCCCGGGGATTGCTGTGCCTGTCGCTCGCCGCCTGCAGCCCCCCCCGGACTGCCGACATCATGATTACGGGCGGCGTCGTGTGGACCGGCTTGTCCTCGGGCGGCCCGCAACGGGGCGCGGTGGCGATCGCGCGCGGGAAGATCCTCGCCGTGGGCGATTCCGCCGAACTGGCGCGCTACGTGGGCCCGCGCACCGAGGTGGTGCGCGCGGACGGCGGGCTCGTGCTACCCGGCCTCGCGGACGCCCACACCCACTTCACCGACGGGGGGTTCCAGCTCGCGTCCTTGGACCTGCGGGACGCCGCGACCCCGCAGGAGTTCGTCCGTCGCATCGCCGCCTTCGCGCAGACCCGCAAACGCGGCGAGTGGATCCTGGGCGGCGACTGGGATCACACCCTGTGGCGGGGGGCGCCGCTGCCGCGCCACGAGTGGATCGACTCGGTGACGCCCGACAATCCCGTGTTCGTGAATCGGCTGGACGGGCACGAAGCGCTCGCGAACGCGGCGGCGATGAAGGCCGCGGGCGTCACGCGGGGGACGGCAGCGCCCGCGGGCGGCGAGATCGTGCGCGACGCGCGCACCGGTGAGCCGATCGGCATTTTCAAGGATCGGGCGCTCGACCTGATCGGCCGGGCGATTCCACCGCCCTCACCTGAGCAGCGCGACTCCGCGCTCGCCCGCGCGCTCGCCCACGCCGCGTCGCTCGGCGTCACCGCGACCGCGCACATGTCCGCCTCCTGGGAGGACCTCGCGAGCTATCGCCGGCTCGAGCGGGCCGGGCGCCTCACGCTGCGCGTCGCGGTGTACCTGCCGCTCGAGTCCTGGCGTACCGTGGCCGACACCGTCGGACGCCTCGGGCCGGGCGACGACTGGGTGAAGATCGGCGGGCTCAAGGGCTACATGGACGGCTCGGCGGGATCGCGCACGGCGTACTTCTTCCAGCCCTATAGCGACTCGGCGGGCTACTCGGGGCTGCTGCAACACCCCGAGGCCGACATGCGCCAGTGGATCGGCGCGGCCGACGCTGCGGGGCTGCAGATCGCGGTCCATGCCATCGGCGACCGCGCCAATGCCATTCTGCTCGCGATCTACGACAGCGTGGCCCGGGCGCACGGTCCGCGCGATCGCCGGTTCCGCGTGGAGCACGCGCAGCACCTCCGGCCGGAGGACATCCCCCTGTTCGGGAAGCTCGGAGTGATTCCCTCGATGCAACCCTACCACGCGATCGACGACGGGCGCTGGGTGCAGCAGCGCATCGGCCCGGAGCGCATCAAGACCACCTACGCCTTCCGCACGTTGCTCGACACGGGCGCGAAGCTCGCGTTCGGGTCGGATTGGACCGTCGCGCCGCTCGACCCGATCCTCGGCGTCTACGCCGCGGTGACGCGCCGCACGCTCGACGGCAAGAACCCGGGGGGTTGGGTGCCGCAGCAGAAGATCACCGTGGCGGAGGCGCTGCGCGCTTATACGGTGGGGAGTGCCTACGCGACGTTCGACGAAGCAAAGCGCGGCGTGCTCGCACCCGGGTACGACGCCGACGTGGTCGTGATCGACCGCAATCTCTTCACGCTGCCGCCCGACTCGCTCGACCGAGCGCGCGTGCGGTACACGATCGTCGGGGGGAAGGTCGTCTTCCGGCGCTAGCCGGAGTACTTGAAGCCCGCTTCTTGCAGGGTGAGCGGTTGCGCGCCGTCGTGCTCGACGCCCGCCCCGATCACCTCGCCCAGCACCAGCGTGTGATCGCCCGAGGGCAGGGTCGCGACGACTCGACACTCCACCCAGCCGAGCGCGTCCGCCAGGATCGGGGCGCCGGAAGCCGGCGCGGGCTTGGTCTTGATCCCCTTGAGCTTGTGCGGCGCGTTGGTCGACGCCCGGCCGAGCTTGCCCGCCAGCTCGCGCTGGCCCTGTTGCAGCAGGTTCACCGCGAAGTGGTGCGCGTCGCGGATCATGGCGATCGTCTTGGACGTGTTTTCCACCGCGACCGCGACCATGGGGGGCTCGAACGAGGCCTGCGTCACCCAGTTGGCCGTCATGCCGTGCTCCTCGCCGTCGTGGCGCACGGTGAGGGCGTAGAGGCCATAGGGGAAGTGGCGCAGCACGGTTTTCTTGGCCGCCTCGTCCATGGCGTGAAATATTGACTCTTCCCGCGGCGGGGCGCGAGACCTACGATTGCGTCATACCACGAAGGAGTAGCGTCGTGTCCCGTCTCTTTGCCGTCCCGGCGCTTGGTTGCGCGCTCGCCGTCAGCCCGCTCGCCGCGCAACTCGGTGCAGGGTCTCCTGCGGCGGCCTACCTCGAGCGATACCGCGAGGTGATGAAGCTCGCGCCGCAGCCCGGACAGGTGGCAGAGGTCAATCACCTAGCCCTCAGCCGCGATGTCTGTCGGCTCGCCCTGGAGCGTGGCACGCTCTATCTGCTGTCGCCGGTGGGCGGTCGGACCGTCGGCGCGGTGTTTCGCGGCCGGGGCCGGCTCACCTTCGCGCCGTCGGTCCCGGCTGAGCAGGCGGAGCTCCAGCGGTTTGTCGGCTCCCCGTCCCTTGACGACACTCTCACCGAGCTGATCCTGATCTTTTCCGACTCGACGGCCGACCAGCTGCGCGGGCTGACCTTCGGGCAGGGGGACATTCCTGGAGACGTCGCCGACCACGTCCGCGACCTAGTGGGCTCACTGAAGGGCGACAATGAGGGGTCGTTCAGCGGCGCCGTGATGGGCCCGCTGCTCAACAGCGAGCTTACGGGGTTCTTTCTCGCGCGCGTGGAACGCGCCCACGGGGGACCGGTCCTGTTTCAGATCAATCCGGAGGTGACCGAGGCCGTGCAGCTGTACCGCCCCGTGAGCCGGCTCCGGTGGGGCGCCAACTGGGCGGTCGTGACGCAGTTCCCGCGACCGACGGCCGCCGACATGGCGGGGGCTTGGATCTTACGCGAGCAGCTCGGTGTTCCCGCCTACAAGATCGACGTGCGGCTTCCGCTGAATTCGAGCGGCAGCATAGGCTTCTCGGCGAGTGCCATGCTCACCTTGCGCGTCAACGAGCCCGTGGGCCCGTGGTTACGGTTCTTCCTCTACCCCAAACTCTTGACCGACTCCGCGCGCTGGAGCAGCGGCGACTCCGCTGCCGTGTTCAAGGCCAAGGACGACGACGACGTGTGGGTGCGCGCCCCCCACCGACTGCAGCCCGGGGACTCCTTGTCCCTCACCATTTTCTACCACGGCGACCTCATTGAGCGCCTCGCGCGCTGGTTCTTCGTGAGCCCGCTGGCGTCCTGGTATCCCAAGAATGGCCAGGGCCGCACCTTTGCCCTGTTCGACGTGACCTACCGTGCGCCGAGCTTTTATCCGCTGGCAACCATCGGCGACCGCGTGGACTCCGCCCTCGCAAATAACGTCGTGACGACGCGCTGGGTCACAAAGCGCCCGACGTCCTTCGCATCGTTCAACCTGGGCGATTTCCAGAACTACCACGTGGAGCGGCCGGGCGAGCCGTCCCTCGACGTCCTCCTCTCCGAAGACGCGCATCGGGAGCTGCGACATGCGGCCATCGCGGCGGGCGTCTACCTACCGCAGCAAACCCACATGCGGGAGAACGTCGCCGCGGACGTCTCGAACAGCTTGAAGTTATTCACGTTGCTGTTCGGCGCGTCGCCCTTCTCGCATTTCTACGTCACGGAGATCCCCTTCGGTGAGGGCGTGTCCTTCCCCGGAATGATCGACCTCTCTTGGGTCACCTTCCAGGCCACGACGCTGGACGGTTTCGACGAGTGGTTCCGCGCGCACGAGGTCGCCCACCAGTGGTGGGGCAATGGGGTCGGCCCCGGGTCGTACCGCGATGCCTGGCTCAGCGAAGGGTTAGCCTCGTTCTCCGCCCTCTTGTACCTCCAGAGCGAGTCGGAGCATAAGGACCGCTACTTCAAGTACCTTGACCACTACAAGACGGACATCAAGGGCGAGAAAGGGGACGTCGGCCCGATCTGGATCGGCGCACGCAACGCCACGCCCGACGTGCGGCAGGGGTACAACGTGATGATCTACGAGAAGGGCGCCTGGGTCTTCCACATGCTCCGCATGATGATGCTGGACCTCGGCACCGGGAAGGATGATCGCTTCACGGCGATGATGCGAGACTACTACGCGTCCTACCTCGGGAAGGTGGCGACTACCGATGACTTCCAGGGAGTCGTCGAGCGCCACACGGGAATGCCGATGGACTGGTTCTTCGACGAGTGGGTCAAGGGGACGGCGATTCCCACCTATCACGTGGCGTGGAAGGCCGAGCCCACGGCTGACGGCAAGTACACGGTCCGTCTCCGGGTGACTCAAGAGCACGTACCGCCCGACTTCCGGATGTTCGTGCTCGTGTCCGCGGACCTTGGCAACAACCGCTTCGCACACTTCCGGGTCCAGGTCGGCGGCACTCAAGGCGAGTATGTGAGCCCGGTCCTGCCGGCGGAACCGAAGGAACTCAAGTTCAATGACTTGAGCAGCGTGCTCGCAGACGTGAAGCTGGAGCGGTGGTAGCTTATCTTTTCACGCATGGCGACGCGCACCCAGCCCTCCTCCAGGCCCCGGGCCGCCAAGACTCTGTCCAAGGCCGACCTGCTCGACGCCTGTCGGCTGATGCTCCTGTCCCGGCGCCTCGACGACAAGGAGATCCAGCTCAAGCGGCAGAACAAGATCTTCTTCCAGATTTCGGGCGCCGGGCACGAGGCCGTCCTCGTCGCCGCCGGCAAGGTTCTCCGTCCCGCCTACGATTGGTTCTATCCCTACTATCGCGACCGCGCCCTCACCCTCACCCTCGGCATGACGCCCACCGAGATGCTGCTCTCCGCTGTCGGGGCGGCGGACGACCCCAACTCGGGCGGCCGCCAGATGCCGTCGCACTGGGGTCACAAGGCGCTCCACATCGTGAGCCAGTCGAGCCCGACGGGCACGCAGTTCTTGCAGGCCGTGGGATGCGCTGAGGCGTGGCTGCGCTATCAGCGCATCGACGCTATCGCCGAGAAGCCGACGCAGGGGGACGAGGTCGTCTACGTCTCGGCCGGAGACGGCACCACGAGCGAGGGCGAGTTCTGGGAAGCGTTGAACAGCGCCTCCACCCTGAAGCTGCCCGTACTGTTCCTCATCGAGGACAACGGGTACGCGATCTCGGTCCCGGTCGAGGTGCAGACGGCCGGCGGCTCGGTCTCGAAGCTGGTGCGCAACTTTCCCGGCCTGCTCGTGGAGGAGGTGGACGGGTGTGACCCCGTCGCCTCGTACGATGTGCTGCTCCGCGCCGCCGAGTACGTCCGTCAGCGGAAGGGACCGGCGCTGGTGCACGCGCACGTCACCCGCCCCTACTCCCATTCGCTCTCCGACGACGAGGTCGTCTACAAAGCGCCCAAGGAGCGAGAGGAAGAAGCCAAGCGTGACTGCACCCTCACGTTCCCGAAGCGCCTGATCGCCGAGGGGGTCGCCACCGCGGCCGAGATCGAGGCCATCAAGCGAGAGGTGGACGAGGAAGTGCAGGTCGCGGCCGACATGGCGCTCGCCTCGCCCCAGCCCCAGCCCGAGACGGCGCTGCTCTACGTCTACTCGCCCGACGTCGACCCCGCCTCCGAGCAGTTCGACACCGAAGACGACCCCCAGTTCACGGGGGATCCCACGACGATGGTGGATCTGCTGAACGGCTGCCTCAAAGACGAGATGGCGCGGGACCCACGCATTCTCGTGTACGGCGAGGACGTGGCCGACGCGAGCCGGGAGCAATATCTCGAGCAGGTGAAGGGGAAGGGCGGGGTGTTCAAGGTCACGTGGGGCCTGCAGCGGCAATTCGGGAGCGATCGGGTCTACAACTCGCCCCTCGCCGAGGCGAACATCGTGGGCCGCGCCATCGGGCTGGCCACGCGGGGCCTGAAGCCGGTCGTCGAGATTCAGTTCTTTGATTACATCTGGCCCGCTTACCACCAGCTCCGCAACGAGCTCGCCACGTTACGGTGGCGCTCGAACAACGCGTTCAGCTGCCCCCTCGTCGTGCGGGTCACGTACGGCGGCTACCTGAAGGGTGGCTCGATCTACCACTCCCAGACCGGCGCGGTGGTGTTCACGGCCGTCCCCGGACTCCGCGTCGTGTGCCCGAGCACCGCGCTCGACGCCAACGGCCTGCTCCGCACCGCGATCCGCTGCGACGACCCAGTGCTGTTCCTCGAGCACAAGCACCTCTACCGCCAGACGTACAACAAGGCCCCGAACCCGGGCCCGAACTTCATGATCCCGTTCGGCAAGGCCAGGGTCGTGCGGGAAGGGCGGGACCTGACGGTCCTGACGTACGGCGCCGTCGTGCAGCGGTCGCTCGTCGCGGCGAAGGAGCTCGAGGAGCGGGACGGGGCGAGCGTCGAGGTGATCGACCTGCGTTGCCTCTCGCCGGTGGATTGGGACACGATCGCCGCGTCGGTCAGGAAGACGAACAAGGTCCTCGTCGCCTACGAAGACTCACTGTCGTGGGGCTACGGGGCCGAGATCGCGGCGCGGATCGCCGATGAATGCTTCCCCTGGCTCGATGCCCCGGTGAAGCGCGTGGCCTCCACCGATACGTTCGTCGGCTACGCGCCCGATCTCGAAGACTTCATCCTGCCCCAGGCGGAAGACCTCGCACAAGCGATGCGCGAGCTGCGCGCCTTCTAGGCGCGCGGCTGCTCGCCCAGGGCCTCGCGGATCTCCCCAGCGGCGGCGATGGCGTGATCGACGTCGCGCGACAGGGCCCGGGCCTGTTGCGTCGCGTGCGTCAGGTCGTCCAGCACCGCCGCCACACCTGCCGACCGGAGCCGCAGCAGGTCGAACCGCACGGTCTGCATGGCGAGCACGCACGACTCGATCTGGTCTTCGATCAGCTGCCGCCGGGTGAGCAGGTCGGTGAGCGTCTGGCGCTGGCGCTCGAGGAGATCGAGCTGCCGCTCGCGCTCGGCGCTCTCCGGTTGCCGCTTGATCGCTTCGAGCTTCTCCTGGAGCCGGGCCAGGGCGGCGGCGTCCACACCCACACTCATGGCGTGCAGCGCCCGCGCGAGGTCTTCCGCCCGGTTCAGGAGCCCGTCGATCGTCGCCACGACGTCCGGCAACAGCTTCTTCTCCGACTTCGGCACCCGCTCCATGATGCGGAGGATCGCCTTGCGATCGCTCCGCGCCTGCTGGATGGCCTCGGCCTGGCGGCCGAACTCCCCCGACGTGGCCTCGGGCAGGTCCGCGGGGCGCGGCCCCACCTTGCCCCCTCCCCCGGCGGTCGCGCCGAACCGCACCGCGATGGCGTCCGGTGCGGGCGGACGGGCCAGCACGTCGCGCCAGGAATACCCGGCGTGCCACAGCCGGACGTAGCGCGGCACGAGCGCCGCGCCTCCCCAGATCCCCGCCACGATGAGCGACCACCCCGGCAGATGGCTCCCCGTCGCGACGTCGATCACGACCAGGGAGCCACACACCGACGCCCACGTCACGAAGCGGTTCCGTAGATCCCGGACGATCGCCGCCTCGCCCCCCGGCGTCGCGGGCGCGAGGTCGCGCCGCCGGCCCCCCCGCTCCCCTCGCTCCCCCCGCTCCCACCGGTCCCTCCCCCGCGGCCGGCGGACGTCCGCTCCCGGGAGCGATGGCAGGGGCCGGGCCGGCGGCAGCCGCTCGGCGCGCGACCGGGCTGCCGGCACCGCGCCGCGCGGCTTGTACATGGTCGCGCTGCGCGACTCGAGCGCGCGTCGCAACGCGTCGGCAGTGGGCCAGCGGTCCTCGGGGTCCTTTTCGAGGCAGCGCATCACACAGGCGGCGAGGTCTTCGGGAAGGTCCGGCCGCCTGTCGGTGATCAGCGGGGCGCGCTCGGTGATGTGCTTCATGAGGATGCCGGGCACCGTGGGCGCGTGGAACGGCAGCTCGCCCGTGAGCATCTGGTACGCCACGACGCCCAGACTATAGATATCGGAGCGCCCGTCGATCTCGCGGTCGCCTGCCGCCTGCTCGGGGCTCATGTAATGAGGGGTGCCGATCGCGACGCCGGTGGCGGTGAGCGTCGCCGGGCCGGTCGTGGAGGACAGCGCCTTCGCGATCCCGAAATCCGTGACGACGACTCGGCCGCGGCTTCCTTCGAGCAGGATGTTGTCCGGCTTCACGTCGCGATGGATGATCCCGAGCGCGTGCGCCGCCCCCAGCGCATCGGCCGTTTCCTGCATGATGCGCCGCGACTCCTCGGCGGGAAGCGAGCCCCGGCGCTTGAGCTTGGCCGCGACGGACTCGCCGTCCACGTACGCCATCACGAAGTACACCAGCCCGTCCGGCCCTTCGCCGACGGAGTGGATGGGGACGATGTGAGGATGGGACAAGCGGGCCGCCGTCTCCGCTTCCCGCAGGAAGCGCAGGCGGATCTCCTCGCGGAAGGCGAGCTCCGGCGGCAGGACCTTCACGGCGACCTCCCGCTTGAGGCGCTCGTCCCGGGCGTTGAAGACCACGCCCATGCCGCCGCGACCGATCTCTCCTTCGACGGTGTAGGATTTCCCGAGCGCCTGGATCAGGCGCGCGGTGAGTGACTTGTCCGCCTCGTTCATTCGGGTCCGCGTGAAGTGCGCGCGCATAGATTAGCCGCGGCGAGGCGGCGGTGCAACCAGCCAACCGGTTTCGACTTAGGGCTCTCCGCGCCAAGGTGACGGTCGCGGGCCCGCGTCCGATGGCTATTCGGCAGCTCCTGCCTATTTGGCCGCCGGCGCGCGGAACGCGCGAGTGCTCCCGCGCGTTTTCTCGGTGGCATGGACGATGCTTTCCCCTGGCGAGGCCATTGTGTTTACTCACACTCACGCGAGCTCGAGCCTATGTCTGAACGACTGACGCTTCCGGTGCTCCCGCTCCGGGACGTCGTGCTGTTTCCTGGTGTCTCGACGCCCATCGGCGCGGGACGCCCGTCCACGTTGCGCGCCATCGAGGCGGCACTGAAGACCGACGCCCATCTCATCTTCGCGGTCTCGCAGCGCGAGAACGCGGACCATGTCACGCCGGGCGTGCTGTATACGACCGGGACCATCGCGAAAATCAGCCAGATCCAGCGCGGCCTCGGCGGTGTGCAGCTGCTGCTGCACGGCGAGGGCCGCGGCACCGCGGTCCATTACACCGAGACCGGGGGCCACCTCGAGGCCGTCGTGCGCGAGGTGGAGGACCTGCCCCCGATCAATCCGGACGACCCCGCCTTCGTGGCGCTGCATCGCGAGGCGCGAGAGCGCGCCGCCGAGCTGGGTCAGAAGTCGGGTTTGCCGGAGGAGGTCGTGCGCCAGGTACTCGAGGGCGCCAGCCAGCCGGGGCGGCTCGCGGATCTCGTCGCGGGCTACCTCGAGATCAGGCCGGCGGAGCGCCAGGCGCTGCTCGAGACCCTCGCGGTGGAAGATCGGTTGCGGCGCGTGCTGGTGCACGCGCAGCGCCAGATCGGGGTGCTCGACGCCCAGGAGCAGATCAAGTCGCAAGTCCAGGAAGAGCTGGGCGAGCGGCAGCGCGAGATGTTCCTGCGCGAGCAGATGAAGGCGATCCGCAAGGAGCTCGGGGAGGAGGACGAGGGGAGCGAGGTCGAGGAGCTGCGCAAGCGGTTCGCGGACCTCGATCTTCCTGAGGCGGCGAAGAAGGAGGTCGACCGCGAGCTCGAGCGGCTCGAACGGGCGAACCGCGACTCCATGGAAGCGCAGGTGATCCGGACGTACCTGGAGACCATGGCCGAGCTGCCGTGGAACAAGCGGGCCGA
>Ga0066706_10000984_pt1 | contig 10402 bp, 12 predicted proteins | sample GraSoiAngelo_155_FD_67274 | JGI IMG/M metagenome (GOLD analysis project Ga0066706, IMG submission 67274) | Grasslands soil microbial communities from the Angelo Coastal Reserve, California, USA - 14_1009_13_30cm | ecosystem: Environmental > Terrestrial > Soil > Grasslands | place: USA...
GGTCTGATCTCGGCCGTCGCGCATCGGCCGTCATTATTGATCCTGGATGAGCCGACATCGGGTCTCGATCCTCTGATACGGCAGGATATTCTTCGGTTCTTGAAGAATCTCGCGCGGCAGGAGAATGTTTCCATCGTGCTTTCATCCCATATTTCCGACGACCTGGACAAGATCGCCGATAGCGTTCTGGTGTTGAACAATGGGCGAGTGGTCGAGTACGCACGTGCGTCCTTTCTCCTGGACAAATACGGCGAGCCCCGCTTGGAGGCGATCTTTGTCAGCGCGATTGGCTCTCAACATCATTCATAAGGATTGGTTGGAATACAGAAAACCGATCGCGTTTTTGACGGCGGGAATGTTCATCCCTCTGATTGTTTCGAACAAGTCCTCCGACTTCTCCAAGGGGATGCTGGCAGGTATTCTCATCAGCGCCTCCTACAGCTTTGCCTATTCGTGCTTCCTCAGCGAGCGGCAGCGTGGCACACTCCAGTTGTTGCTGAGCCTGCCCCTGCGACCCTTCGAACTCGTCCTGGCGAAGTACGCGTCCTTATATTCCATGGCCTTATTCACTGCCAACCTGCCCGGGGTCTTTCTTGGCGACTTGCTTCTTCTATTTTTTCTCAATGCGTTTGTGTTGCTTTTCTCCACCATCTGCATGGCAGGCACGGTCGTCTCCGAAAAACCCTGGGCTCCCATGGTACCGCTCTGGATTCTCCTGGTCTTCTTCATGCCTGTTCAGAAAATACTCGGGAGGTTTCACCCGGGTGGCCTCGATCTTTACAACCTTACGGCGTCTCACGTCACGCTGGTCGCAGCCCTCGCTATTGGATTGGCTCCCGTAATCGCGATCGCGTCCGCGCTATGGTTTGAGCGCCGGTTGGCGTCATTGGCGTAATTCGCGGCCGTGAGACTCACGGGCAAAATCATTGGAGCCGCACTTGAAGTTCACAAGTTGCTTGGGCCCGGTTTTGTTGAATCGATTTACCACCGGGCTATGCTGCATGAACTAAACCTCCACGGTCTATCCACACAAACAGAGCTACAGATCGACATACACTACAAAAACGAGATCGTTGGCAAACATCGTCTCGACATCATTGTTGAGAAGACTGTGATCGTTGAGATCAAAGCTGTAAGCGGGATCGTTGACGTTCATATCGCGCAGGCAATCTCCTATCTCAAGGCAACGGATCTCGAACTGGCCCTGCTCTTGAACTTTGGCCCGCCACGCCTTTCCTGGAAAAGACTGATAAGAAGGCGTGGATGTCGCGAATTACGCGAACTTCTCTGAGCGTAACTCCTTCGTTTCGGAACGGAGCGCTACGTGCATTATCCCGCGCCGTGACGCGATACCCGATTGTGCACCAACACGACGCGACGGATTGCGGGCCGGCGGTCCTGGCGATGGTGGCCCTCCATTACAGGAAGCGGGTTTCAATTGCAAAGCTACGCGAGCTGGCCGGAACGGACCGGCAGGGAACGAACCTGACGGGGCTGGTGGCAGCAGCCGATCAGGTTGGGTTTCATGCGCGGGGCGTGCGCGCTACCCGTGATGCACTTGCACAGATTCCACTGCCGGCGATTGCGCACTGGCGCTAAAACGATCGAAATCACTTTGTCGTCATTTACAGGATCGCGCTAAAGCGAGTCGTGATTGGCGATCCCGCATCAGGTCTCCGGAAGCTGACACGGGAAGAATTTCACAAGTGCTGGAGCGGCGTCCTCCTGCTCGTCACCCCAACAGCGCGACTACGCGATGTGGTCAAACCGAAGTCTTCATTCTCCCGGTTATGTTCTCTTGTCCTTCCTCACCGTCGCCTCTTTCTGGATGCTTTGATTGCGGCAGTCCTGATGATGATCCTCGGCCTCACCTCGTCATTTTTCATCCAGACGCTCGTGGATTTTGTTTTTGTCCTCGGGCGTAAACCCGCCTTGAACTGGCTTGGCCTTGGAATGCTGCTCGTATCGTTGGCGCGAGGCACTTTCCTGGGACTGAGATCCTACCTGCTTGCCCACCTTAGCCAGAGGATTGATGCGGAGACGGTGATGGGCTACCACCGCCATCTGCTGGGACTGCCGCTGACTTTCTTTTACTCGCGACCCACTGGCGAGGTCCTTTCGAGAATGAACGATGCGATTAAGATTCGCGTGGCCATCAGCGCCACAACCGTATCCGTGATTGTCGACACACTGCTCGTTGTGACTACAGCGGCGATCATGGCCTGGCTGAACTGGGAGCTTACGGTTCGCTCGTTGCAACTGGTTCCGGTGCTCGCTGGGGCGATCTGGGTACTGAACACACCCATGAAAAGGCATCAGAGAATGGCCATGGAAAAAGGCGCCGAAGTCGAGGCACAGATGGTAGAGACGATCGGAGCGATTCAGACGGTTAAGGCGTTTCGCGCCGAGTCTCGGGTTCAGCTCCGAACGGAGTCTCGCTTTTCTGAAATGCTGGAAGCATCGTTTCGATCGCAGCTCCTCGCCGTCCACGCCACAACGGTGTCTTCTCTAATGGTGGGTTTGTCCACTCTCGGACTACTGTGGTTTGGCGGCCACCAGGTGCTGGCCGGCGCGCTGACAGTTGGGCAACTGATGGCCTTCCATACGATGCTCGGAACAATTCTCGGCCCAATTGAACGTCTCTCTAACGCCAACCAATCCGTCCAGGATGCCATCATCGCGGCAGACCGTCTTGGTGAAGTTTTAGAAGTCGAGCCGGAGTTTCAGAAGCAGCGCGCAAGTGCGCTCGATGTTCGGATCAGCGGCTCGATTGAATTTCAGGATGTGACTTTTCGATATGGCTCCCGCGCGCCCGTTTTCACCAACCTCAATCTTCAGATCCAAGCGGGCGAGTGCATTGGAATCACCGGCGAGAGCGGATCGGGCAAGACGACACTGGTAAGCTTGTTGGCGCGCTTCTTTGAACCGGCATCGGGCCGCGTATTAATCGACGGAGTAGCCGTCCAGGACTACACGTTCGACTGTCTTCGGCGCGAGATTGCGTTTGTACCGCAGGAAATTCTTCTGTTGAACGGATCCATTGCCGAAAACATCCGGTTTGGCCGGCCGGAAGCGACCGCCGCCGACGTCCGCCGAGCAGCACAGGCCGCCCGTGTGGACGAGTTTGCCGATTGTCTTCCGCTAGGATACGAAACGATCGTGGGCGAACGCGGTCTCTCTCTGTCGGGTGGCCAACGTCAACGAGTTGCCATCGCTCGAGCGATTCTCACGAACCCGTCGATCCTGGTCCTGGACGAGCCCACGAGCCATCTCGATTCACAATCCGAGCAGTCGGTTCAATCCCTGATCGACCAACGCCGCGGGATTCAAACGACTATTGTGATTTCACATCGCCCTTTGCAAGTCTCCCGAATCATCGACTTGAATGAAAGCCGCCTTTGCGCCTTCGCATCATAGTGGTTCAAAAACTCTCTACGCCTTGACGTCGCTCGTTCTGGCTGCGACGGGCTGGGCCTATGTCACCCCAATCGACATTTCCGTTCACGCTCGCGGTATTGTCCGGCCCAAAGGCGATCCCGTTCGAATCATTTCCGAAGTGAGCGGCCGAATTCGTCACCTTTACACGAAGGAAGGTTCCTCGGTGCGCGAAGGCGATGTTCTTTTGCAGCTCGATACCCGCGATCTCCTGCTTAAACAAAGGACTCTTGAAAGCCGCATCCATTACACCGAGCTTCGCCTCGCCGATCTGCAGCGGCAGGTGACCGATGCAACTGCTATTGAAGGACAATCCGCATCTATCGATGTGCTGGAGCGGGAGACCGCCCGGCGCAATGCCCGAGCGGGGCTGGAAAACGCCCGGTTACGTTTAGCGCGGACGGATTCGTTGCTTGAGCAAGGGTTGATCGCGAGGCAAGTTTACGACGATGCGCGCCTGGCTCTCGAACAGGCGGAGGCGGAAGAGTCCAGACTCTCCGCAAAATCTACGGAGCTCAAGCGCGCACAGGGGGAAGCCCATCTGCGTGATCTGATTGCCGGTGCAACGCCACTCCGCGCCGAGCTCGCCGCCCTATATAACGAGCTCGAGCAAACACGCCTCGAAATCAATCGGTTCAGTCTCACAAGTCCGGTAGACGGCCAGGTTACTTCCTTCGCATCGCTGCACACGGGAGAAATTCTGTCAGCCGGAACCACGATCGCCGCAATCGTGCGAGACTCCCAATCTGTCCTCATCGAGTCCTGGCTTCCTGCCGCTGAACGCCCATTCGTGAAACTCGATCAGCGGGTGCGATTGCAAACTGAATCCTTCCCGCCCGACCAATACAACGCGTCCGATGGCGCCGTCCTTTCGATCAGTCCCGACGCGCGGTTCAATGAGTCGCTTACTTCCGCCTTCCGTGTTCTGATTACACCGGACCCGTTCAATCCCGAGCTACATCTCGGCATGACCTTCGAGGTTCACTTCATCACGCGCCAGGAACGGCTGCTCTGGTTACTGTTTCAGAGAATTCGACGGAATTTTGACGGCTAGATGGGCGCGACGCAGTCGGCGTCCACCTCAGCGCTGACGGACTGCTGGAGCAATTGGATGCTCAGGACGATCCTGGTAAGACCTTTCTTTCGCGTCAGGATACCTTCGCAACCTTCCAACGGTCCAGAACGGACGTGCACCCGTCGGCCGACCTTCAAATAGGGATGCGGATTATATGGGAGCTCCGAGGTTACGAGCCGCCGGATAGAGTCGATCTCTGCGTCGGGGACCGGAGCAGGCTTGCCGTCAAACATGACGAAAGTTACGGCTCCATAAGGTCGGAGCGTTTCATAGTGGCGGCGATCGTAATCAACGTTGACGAAAAGGTAGTTCTTGAAAAGAGGCTCCTCCACGACCTTATAGCGATCGCTCCAACGGCGGCGAACTTTGTAGGTTGGCAAAAAGGCCTCGATTCCACGCTTTGTCAGATCCTCAAGAACCTGTTTCTCGTGGCGAGGCCGGGTGTAAAGCGCGTACCAACTCGACATAGACGACCGGAAGGGTAATGCATCGAGATTGAAACCGTCTATCGCTGGCTGACGGGCACCCACTTCAAATCTGGGGCTGGCCCGATGTATTCCGCGCGAGGACGGATGAGACGATTGTTCGAATACTGCTCGAGGAAATGGGCCGTCCAGCCCGACATTCGGCTTACGGCGAAAAACGGGGTAAACAAGTCGATCGGCATACCGATCACGTAATATGTGCTTGCGGAGTAGAAGTCGACGTTCGGGTTAAGCTTTTTTTCCGACTTCACGAGTTCTTCAATCCGAATGGACATCTCATACCACTTCGACTGCCCGGCGCGCGCGCAGATCTCTTTCGACATGCGGCGCAGATGCGTCGCGCGCGGGTCTTCCGTGTGGTAGACGCGATGGCCAAAGCCGGGAAGTTTTTTCTTCTGCGAAAAAACCTTTTGCAGGTAGGCATCAACCTTGGAAACGTCGCCGATCTCGATCAGCATGCGCATCACGGCTTCATTGGCGCCACCGTGCAGTGGCCCTTTTAGAGCACCCATCGCGGACGTTGCCGCCGAGCAGATATCGGACAGCGTGGCGGCAGTGACGCGCCCAGCAAAAGTCGAAGCATTCAGCTCATGATCCGCATGAAGGATAAGCGCGATATCCAAAGCCTGAACCATCGTCTGGTTCGGTTCACTGCCATTCAACATATACGCAAAATTGGCCGCGTGGCCGAGATCCGCGCGCGGAGCAAGTGGCTCTTTGCCCTTTCGGATCCGATCGAAAGCGGTCACGAGGGTTCCGGTCTGGGCGGTAAGCCGAATGGCCTTACGCAGGTTCGCTTCCGGCGACATATCTTCCGCTTCCGGGTCGTACATGGAAAGCATGGATGTGGCCGTACGAAGCACTTCCATCGGCAGCGCCGTCTTGGGAAAATGCTTCATTGCATCCAACACTTGAGGCGGAATCGCGCGGCTGGACGTTAGTTTTCTCATGGTATCGTCCAGTTCGTCACGTTTTGGCAGGCGGCCGAACCAGAGGAGGTGACATGTCTCCTCAAAAGTGGAATTCGTCGCCAACTCATGAATGTTGTACCCCCGATAGGCGAGGATTCCCTTATTGCCATCGATGTAACAGATCCCGGATTCGCCTGCTACGACGTCCTCAAGTCCCGCTTTCATAAATCCCTCGCCATCCGCGTTGTCCGCGCAATCCGCGGCTGGCACATTTTATTGATTTACCAAACCAGTTTCTACTTCGATTTCAGCCCCACGCCGAACCTTGAGCGCAGCAGCAGCCGAGCCGTGGTTCAAAGCAAGTTCAATGTAGCCGGTGCTGCCTTCGATGGCGAAATATTCACCAGGATCGGCTTCCGAAAAGCTGGAGCACAATCGCGTGATCACGAGGCTCGCAACGTGGATGGAAAACTCAGCCGGCAGGTCCTGCCGCCGCAGGTTCGTAATGATGTTACCAAACTTGTCGATGCGCAGAACCTGGCCTATCAGTTTACCATCCTGCACATTGGGCTTCGATGGCGCTTTCCGCATGAAATCGACAATTCGCGGTCCAACCGACTCGATTGGCGTTCCACGCGCCAGATGCGCTGCTACGGGAGCGAAGATGTCGCGGCCGTGAAAAGTCTGGCTCACGGCATCCAGGAAAAGTCTGTCGTTCGTAACCCAGTATGCTGCCGGGGCGGGGCTGGATTCGGCGTACAGAACATTGGAGAGCACGCCGTTGTCGGGAGCGACGAAGATGTGTCCGTTCGCTGCCGCGACCATCGGACGCCGAACCGATCCAACTCCGGGATCGACAACGACAACATGAATCGTACCTGGCGGAAAATATGGATATGCGCTGTCCACAAGAAAAGCTGCTTCGAGGATGTCATACGACGGAATCTCGTGAGTGACGTCCACCAACTGCACGTTGGGCGCAATTCCCAGAATCACGCCTTTCATAATCCCGACGAAGGGATCTGCGAGGCCAAAGTCCGTCGTTAACGTTATAATCATGACTTGTGAAGCGAATCTACCTAGATAGTAACGCAACGACACCCGTGCGGCCAGAGGTGCTGGCGGCCATGATGCCCATCTTTACGGAGCATTTCGGCAATGCCTCGTCGATCCATTGGTTCGGACAGCAAGCTAAAGCATTGATGGACGAAGCCCGGCAGCATGTCGCGCGCCTCGTCAACGCGGAAGGATCTGAGATTGTATTCCTGAGCGGTGGGACTGAAGCTGACAACCTCGCGATACGAGGAATCGCCGAAACACAGAAAGCAAAAGGGCGCCATGTCATTACCTCCCGGATCGAGCATCACGCTGTGCTGCACACGTGCAAAGATCTGGAGAAGCAGGGATACGAAATCACATGGCTCCCGGTTTCCCGGGAAGGCCTCGTCGATCCCAACGACGTCCGAACGGCGCTACGACCGGACACGATCCTGATTTCGGTCATGCATGCCAACAATGAGATCGGAACCATTCAACCGATCGAGGAAATCGGGAAGATTGCTGAAGAGGCAGACGTATACTTTCATTCCGATGGCGTTCAGTCCACTGGAAAGATCCTTGTGGACGTGCGCAAACTCAAAGTGGATCTGTACTCGATGTCATCCCACAAGATCCACGGCCCGAAAGGGATCGGGGCGTTGTTTGTGAAGAAGGGCACCATCTTGAAGCCAACCATGACGGGGGGCGGGCACGAGCGCAACCGGCGGTCGGGTACGGAGAACGTGGCTGGGATTGTGGGGTTCGGAGAGGCAGCGCGGCTCGCGTTGGAGGGTCTCAAAACAGAAATGCCGCGCGTCCGCGAATTGAGGGATCGGCTTGAGGCGGGTCTTCGATCCAGGATCGAATTCATACATGTGAATGGGGAGAGTGCGCCAAGACTGCCGAATACGTCGAACATCATGGTGGACTACGCCGAGGGTGAGGGGCTGGTCATTTCGCTGGATTTGAAAGGAGTGGCTGTTTCCACCGGATCGGCGTGCTCATCGGGATCGCTGGAACCGTCCCACGTGTTGACCGCAATCGGCAAGACCCCCGACGAAGCCCACGGAAGTTTAAGGTTCAGCCTCAGCTCGATGACGGGCCAGGAAGATGTGGATTACGTGATCGAAACTCTCCCCGGAATCGTTGAGCGATTGAGAGAATTGTCGCCGTATTACAAAAGGGGTTAGGCCGCAAATTACACTAATTACGCCAATCGCGTTCTCGTCATTGTTGTGATTCGCGGCTAAATAAGATGCCGTATTCGGAAAAACTGCTGGACTATTTCCAAAACCCGCGATGCGTCGGGGAGATTCCTGATGCTCACGCTGTAGCCGAGGTGTCGAATCCCGTTTGCGGCGATGTCATGAAATTGTGGGTGAAAGTTGGCAACGGCCGGATAGAGGACGCGAAGTTCAAGGCTCAAGGATGCAGCGCAGCGATCGCCACAAGCTCGTTTGCAACCGAGATGTTGATCGGAATGGACGTCGCCGATGCGCGTCGAATCACAAGAGAGCAGATTGTCGAGGCGCTCGGAGGATTGCCGCCGTCCAAGATCCATTGCAGCGTTTTGGCGTCGGATGCCATCAAAAAAGTACTGAAAGGATTTTAAGCAGGTGATTGCAGTCGCCATGAGCGGCGGCGTCGATTCCTCGACTGCCGCCGTTTTGTTAAAGGGGCAAGACGAGGAAATCGTCGGCCTTTCCATGCAACTCTGGAAAGACAACGGCCGATGCTGTTCGCTGGACGATCTCTGGGATGCCCGGCGTGTGGCCACGCATCTTGGAATTCCCTTCTATGTCTTGAATCTGGAGAAGGATTTCGAGAATACGGTTGTTCGTCCGTTCGTTGACAGCTATTTGCAGGGTGAAACACCGAGCCCATGCATTCTTTGCAACAACTACGTGAAGTTTCACCACCTGGTGGATAAGGCTGCTGGCATCGGAGCAGACCGTGTCGCAACCGGACACTATGCGCGCGTGAGATATGACGGAGCGCTCGAGCGATGGCTGTTGATTCGCGGCAAGGATCGAAACAAGGACCAATCATACTTCCTGTTCGGACTGACTCAGGAGCAACTCTCGAAGACCGTGTTCCCTCTCGGTGAGTTGACAAAGCCCGAAGTCCGCGAGATTGCGCGGCGCGCGGGCCTGCCCACTTCCGATAAGGCGGAGTCGCAGGAGATCTGCTTCGTTCAAGGCCGATCGTATGCCGATTTCGTAGAGCAATATGCTGGAATCCAGACGAACCAGGCAGGCGAAATTGTCACAGAGAGCGGCGGCGTTGTGGGAACACATTCCGGTATTCACAGGTACACGGTCGGCCAACGGAAGGGACTCGTCGCTTCCGGAAGGCCTCAGTACGTGGTGAGAATCCAGGCGGAGCTGAATCAGATTGTTATCGGCGATGACCCTCAGCGCGCTCGATTCACTGTGCGTGATCCGAACTGGATTGCGATCGAGGGACTCACCGAACCGATCCGATGCGACGTTCAGATCCGAAATCGATTTGAGCCAAAGCCTTCTACGGTCTCACTGTCAAACGGTGAGGTCACTGTCGAGTTCGATTCCCCGCAGCGCGCGATCACGCCGGGCCAAGCCGCAGTATTCTATTGGGATGATGTGGTCGTGGGCGGCGGATGGATCCAGCGGTAACCCGCTGGGCGGCAGCGGCCATCCTTGGCAGCGTTCAACCCATCCACGGGAACGCTATGAATGGAGAACTACTTCAACTACTTCACCGAGATTGAGCGTTTCTTCCAATCCAAACGCCGGTCGTTCACGCTATTGTCCCCCCTGGATTGGGTTCTTATGGAAAACTGGATGGAACAGGGCATCCCTCTTGAGGTAGTTCTGAAGGGCATCGATAGGGCGTTCTCAAGTCCGAAGCGGAAGCAGGAGATTGGCTCGCTCGCTTACTGCGTGAAGTCGGTCGAGAAGGTCTGTGAGGAGATGAAGGAATTACGGGTGGAAGCGCCGCGGCTACCCGACTTGGATGCCGACGAAATCGCTGCCTATATCCGCAAGATTGCCCATCAGATTGAACCCTTCGATAAGGGAATCGCGGAATCCATTCGGCGTGTTGACCATTCAGACCTTAGAGCGGCGGAACAGGCGCTGAGCGCACTTGAAGAAAAATTGATAGCCCTGCTGAAAATCACCGCTGATGACAAAACAGTGATCGAAGTCAAAAGAGAGGTGGATGCCGAGATCAATCCATTCCGATCGACGATGACAGCGGCACAGGTCATGATGCTCGAGCAGCAGTTGTGGCGAAGGAAACTGTTGGAGAAGTTCGAAGTGCCACGGCTGAGCCTGTTCTATCTGATTTAGCCGCGAATTACGCGAACAGCGCCAATTAATTTCGCGTAATTCGTGTAATCGGCGGCTCTTTCAATGCTTCTCAAAATCGAAAAACTCGTCTATGGCGGAGCCGGTCTCGCAAGAACCGAAGGGGGC
>Ga0066706_10000991_pt1 | contig 10377 bp, 10 predicted proteins | sample GraSoiAngelo_155_FD_67274 | JGI IMG/M metagenome (GOLD analysis project Ga0066706, IMG submission 67274) | Grasslands soil microbial communities from the Angelo Coastal Reserve, California, USA - 14_1009_13_30cm | ecosystem: Environmental > Terrestrial > Soil > Grasslands | place: USA...
CGGGAAGCTCGTGATCGTCGACCGCAAGGCTCGCATGGGACGCAATCCCGCGACCGGTCAGCCGATCTCGATCCCCGCGAAGCGCGTGCTGAAGTTCCGGATCGCCAAGCAGGCGAAGGATTCGGTGCTCGCGAAGCGCGGCAAGTAGCACCAGCGGCGCTGTCCTAGCACTCATCTGGCGAGGTCCGCCGTTCGCGGGAGGGCGGCGGGCCTCGCTCTCGTTTCCGTGTGACGATGGTCTCGTGCGGCGGATCGCGGTCATCGGCAACGGAGGCGGGGGCAAGTCCACCCTCGCGCGCATCCTTGGACGCCACCTGCAAATTCCGGTGCATGAGGTCGACGAGGTCCAGTGGCTTCCCGGATGGCGGCGTGCACCGCTCGACGAGGTCGCGCACACGCTCGAGGCCTGGACTTCGGAGGAATCGTGGATCATCGACGGCTTCGGACCGTGGCCGGTGATCGATCGGCGCATGGCCCGAGCCGACACGATCGTCTACGTCGACTTTCCATTTCGCACTCACCTCTGGTGGGCGGCGAAGCGACAGATCACCTCGCTCGTCCAGCGCCGCGCATGGGGAGGTCAGAGCGCGCCGCCCTCGTCGCTTCTGCTGTTTCGCACCCTGCGCCGCGTCCACGCGATGCGGTTCGATCTCCTCGAGCTCGTCACGAAGGGCGGACGCGACGCAAAGCTCGTGCATCTTCGATCGCCGCGCGACATGGCGCGCTGGCTAAGCGACGTGACGCAGACGACCGCGGGCGTAGCCGGCTGATGCCGGGCCCGAACGTGCCGTTCCCGCCGATGGAGGCGCAGCTCGTGGAGAAGCTTCCCGAAGGCGATCGCTGGCAATACGAGCCGAAATGGGATGGGTTTCGTGGGGTACTCGAGAACGATGGCGGGGAGCTGGCGCTCTGGAGTCGAAACGAACGGCCGCTCCTTCGATATTTCCCGGAGCTGCGGAAGCTTGGTGATCTCCTCCCGCCGCATTCGGCGCTGGATGGCGAGATCGTCATCGAGCTCGATGGCCGGCTCGAGTTCGACGCGATGCAGATGCGCCTGCACCCCGCTGAGTCGCGGATTCGTCGCCTCTCCGCGGAGACGCCGGCGCGCTACATCGCGTTCGACATCCTCCTTTGGAACGGCGAGCCGATCCACGAGCGCCCGCTCGCCGAGCGACGCAAGGAGCTGGAACGCGTCGCAACGGGGTTCTCGCTTTCTCCGGTTTCAAAAGATCCCGCGCTGGCGCAGCAGTGGCTGGAGCGGCTCGAGATCATCGGCCTAGACGGCGTGATCGCAAAACGCGTCGATCTTCCGTACAAGCCCGGCGCGCGCGACGCGGTCTCGAAGGTGAAGCACCATCGCACCGTCGACTGCGTGATCGTGGGCTACCGCACCAGCGGCAAGAAGATCGCATCGTTGCTGCTGGGGCTATATCGCGAAGACGGCACGCTCGATTTCGTGGGCCACACCTCGGGGATCGCGGGGCCGCTGCAGGAACAGCTGCAGCAGATGCTGCCGCCGCTCCTCAAAGAGGATCAGCACATCGAACAGGAGTGGGGACGGACGCCGGAGGGCGGGTCCCGGTGGTCACAAGGGAAGGATCTTCCCTGGCACGAGATCCGGCCCGAGATCGTGTGCGAAGTGCGCTTCGACAAGATGGAGCAGGAGCGCTTTCGCCACGGGACGCGTTTCATGCGGTTTCGCCCGGACAAAGATCCGAAGCAGTGCACCTGGGAGCAGGTGAAGCCGACGCCCAAAGCCGGCGACCCTCGTCTGGACGATCTCTTGCGCGGGAAGCTCGGTTAGGTCGACTGCGCCCGCAGCGATCCCCGACGCAGCACCGGGACAGCCGACGCGATGCCAAGCGCAAGCGCGACCGCGACGACGAGGAACGAAGCCGGGGCATCCGGCTTGACGGTCATCAGGAACACGACACCGAGCGCGACCGCCGTCCGCGTGCGCACTGAGGCGACGAACAGAGGGGCCTGCAGCTTGTGGCGGAGATCGTCGCCGAGCGATCCCTGGCCCGATCCAGTGGTCGCGAGGATGCGCGATAGACGTATGCCGCTCACCGCGCCGAGCACCGCAATAAAGAGGAGGGAGATGAAGCCGATCCCGATCCAGCCGGTCGGCCCCCACGTGACCGCGGTCAGGTAGAGACCGAAGACCAGAAGCGCGGCCACGGACGCGGCACCGAGCGCGCGGATGATTCCGTACACGCCTGCCCATTCACGAACCTGCTCGGCGGTACGTGCGCGCCGCAGGCTCGTGATCCCGACCCAATCGAGCGCGAGCGCCGCGAAGACTCCGAGCGCGCCGGCGATATGGAAAAAGAGCGCAATCGAATAGAGGGTCAATGCATCCTCCAGATTGAGTACTTCAGAGTGACCCTGACGTTCGCTTGTGAATACGCCGTGAACGTCCCGCGGAGATATCGCGGATCGGATCGCGCGACAGGCCGGTCCTAGTACCGCGTGACGAGCACGGTCCGGCGCCGGCAGGCGTTCTCATTTCAGGACCGGTGTTTTTTCCGGCCTGTGGAAAGGAGCCTCCATGCTGTCGCGCTCTGTTCTCGTGCGTTACCTGCTCGTGGCAATCGTCGCCGCGTTCGTCGCCGTGGCCACCGCCGCATCGACGGCTGCCACCGCGCACAACGACGGCTTCGACGAGCGCTTCTTGAACTGCATCGCAACGCGTGACGCGAACAGCGATCAGTGCAACGCCGCGCTGGAGGTGAGCCCGGTCGATTCGAACTTCTTCCGCGTCCTCGCCGACAACCTCGACAACATGCCGGCGAAGGAAGAGCCGCAGCCCGAAGTCGACGTCTACGCACTGATCAAGGAGTGCGCCGCGACGCAGAACCTCGAGAGCGACGCGTGCGTCGCCGCGCTCGAGCACAGCGGTCTCTCGCTCGACGAGTTCAAGGCCAAGTTCGCCGCGAAGCTCGGGTATCTTGCGAAGAAGGACGAGATGACCGCGATGATGAAGAAGTGCCTCGAGCTCAAGACCTCGCTCAACGGTAAGTCGCCCGACGGGCTCTCGGATCTGGTCGAGAAGGTCAACTACGCGTGCCGTAAGGCGCTCGTCGAGTCACACATGAGCGCCGGCCAGTTCTGGTCGACGTACCACTAAACACGCACTCCCTGCTCCCCGCGCGGCCCGAGTCGCGATGACTCGGGCCGCGCCGTTTGGCCCCCACCCGAACCGAACGACGCGGCGTGCTGTATGACCCTTCGATGCGCAGAGCGCGCGCTGTCGGCACACGCCTGAGATCAGTCCTCGCGCCTGTGATTCTGGACGCGCTGTTGCCCTTGGGAGTCGCCTTTGCCGTGGTGTCGTTCCTCGCTGATCCCGCCCACATCGACACAAGCGAGCTCCGGGCGAATTCCCTGCTCATGAATACCAGTCAGCTTTTTCGCAAGGAATCGAATCCTTTCGCAGCGGCGGTCGGCAGCAGCGCGCTCCTGATGTTCACCTCGGTCGCCGGGGCCCTCGCCCTCGGCGTTCCGGCGGGCATCGCTTATGGATGGTCGGCCAACCGTGTACTGAGGGCGCTCGCCTGGTCGGTGAGCACGCTCGCGGCGTCGTTGCCGGCGTTCTTCTGGGCGGTGGCGATCGAGCTCGTGATGATCGCGCTCTGGATGCAGATGGGCATCCGCCTTCTTCCGACTGCGGGGTTCGGCGTCGACGAACATCTCGTCCTTCCCTCGCTGGCACTCGGGATCAGGCCAGCGGCTTACATCTTTCGGCTGACCGCGACGGCCGTGGAGGAGATCCGCCACACCGACTACGTGCGGACCGCGATAGCCAAGGGCCTGGGCGCACGCGCCCTTCTTGTTCGCCACGTCCTGCCGAATGCCGCGCCGAACATCATCGCGGCGACCGTGTTCGGGGCGCGTGGCGCGCTTTCGAGTCTCGTCATCGTCGAATTCGTCTTCATCTGGGGCGGAGCGGGCCTCACGTTCGTGCAGGCGCTGGGCAACCGACGTTTGGAGCTTGCAGCTGGGCTCGCGCTGACCTTCGCGGTGGGCAGCGCTCTGCTGGCGCTCGCGGCGGATCTCGTCCGCGCGCGAGTGCGAGTCGATACATGAGCTCACGTCACGAGCTTCGACGGCTGATCGCAAACCCCGCGCTCCTCATCGGTTTGATCGGCACGCTTGCCATACTCGCGATCGGAGTCCTCGGGGGAATGCTCGCGCCGTACGACCCGAACGCGAATCTCTCCATGATCGTCAAACATCTCCCGGACGGCACCATCTCCTTCAAGGTCCCGCCGACCCTTCCGGACAGCGATCATCTCTTCGGAACCGATGCCCTCGGGCGCGACCAGTGGTCACGTGTCCTCACCGGGGCCTGGCTCAGCCTCTCGATCGTCGTCGTGGCGGCCCTCGTCCGTCTCGGCATCGGCGTATCGCTCGGCGTCACGAGTGGCTGGTACGGCGGAGCGTTCGCGGGGGTCGTGCGCATCCTGGCGTTGGGCATCACCGCGGTCCCCCAACTCCTTCTCGCGATCATGCTGGTGCTCGTCACGCGGCCTCTGGGGGTCATCGGATTCGTCGCGTCACTGGCGCTCGTCGGCTGGCCGGAGATCAGCGAGTACCTTCGAGCCGAGGTCCTGCGCGCGAAAGCGCAGCCCTTCATGGAAGCCGCTCGATCGATCGGGACGCCGGGCCGAAGGCTCATCACCGGTCATCTCGTTGCGACGGTCGGCCCACAGCTTCTGACCGTGGCCGCCCTCGAAACGGGCGCCGTGCTCCTTCTGCTGGCCGAGCTCGGCTTGATCGGCCTCTTTCTCGCGGGCGCCACGTTCCTCGTCGGCGACTTCGGACCGGTGGGGCCGCTGAAGGGAAGGGTGTCCGAGTGGGGGCAGATGCTCGGCGCGATCCAGTTCTACGCGATAACGGCGGAAATTCCGACCCTCATCCCCGCGCTCTTCGTTGTCCTAGCCTCCGCGACCTTCGCGCTCCTCGCGGATGGGCTCCGCGCGGCGAGCGATCCATTCAGCCCGCGCCAAGTCCTGCCTGGGACATTCGGAGTTCTCACAAAGGTGCTGGTGGGGGCACTCTGCTTCAGCGCGGTCGGATTCATCGGCATCAACGTCCGGCCGGGGGCGATGACGATGGAGGATGGGCGCCAGCTCGCCGCCAGGACAGCCGAGACCACCTGGCCCGGCAGCGAGTTCGTCGCCGGGGTCGCGCGCTATCCGTCAGGCGCGCGTGCGGTAGACCGGCCGGAGCGGCTCACCTACTACTACCGGAACGACCACAACGAGGTCCTGCGGATCAGCTTCCAGAATGCCGATCGGCTCGCGGTCGAGGTGCGCAAATACGAGAGCGAGGACGAGATCGACTTCAACGGTTTGAGGGCTCTTCCGGCGGGGCTTATCTCGTACGAGACGCCGCTCAGGCTCGCGGAGCAGAACGGCGGCTTCGCTTACCGCCAGTTCCAGCCGAGCTATCTCGTCCGGGTCATCCTGACCTGGCCGAGCGATCGGGACGGGCCCGTGTATGTGGTGACGTACACCCCGAGCAGCGCTCGGGTAGACCCGCTTCGCATCTGCTGTTTCGACGCAAAGACCGGAGAGATCGTCGACTCGCTCGTCGCGCCGCGAGTCACCCCGCCGTGGCCCGTGCCCGCCGACTGCGCGGTGGCCCGTGGCGTCTTCCGGCGGGTCGATCGATTCCAGGGCTACTTCGTCAACGGGAACGGCCTCTCCGTTGGCACAGAGTCCAACCTCAACTACCAGGGCGACAACTTCCTTTGGATCGTGGGCGGCCAGGGGACACCTCGGCTCGAGAGCGCGAGCAACCTCGAGGACATGTCGGCGCGAGCTGAGATGGTGAATCCATCGCCGCCGAGCACCATCGCCGGGCAGGCTCTGTCGTTCGCGACACTGCGGCTCAGCCTGCCGGGCTGCTGGAAGGTGAAGATCTCGGTCGGGAGCGCGGCTGTCGAATACACGCTCTACGCGTATCCGTGGGATTGCCGACCGCGGCATGAGCAGTTCGCGCCGGTCCCTGGGGTGACACCGCTACCGTGTACGAAGCGTTAGCTCAGCGATGACTCGGGCCGCGCTGCGCTCCGCGGTTCCAGCCTGATCCACTCCCTTTCTTCGCGTCGTACTCGGCCCGCCAGTCGCGTGGCGGACCCGAACGGGGACTGCGCTTCGGCAAGGTTCGCTTGACCTTCAGCGTGTCGAAAAGCGGATCGAGGCTCACGGCCTTCGCCCACATACCCGCGGTGAGATCGCCGACGGCCGCGATGCGGTCGCGCATCGTGACGAGCGTGAAGTCGCCCGGCTCGACCGCCGGAACTTCATCCCAGCGGAGCGGCGCTGATGCGCGCGCGTCGGGGACCGGACGGATCGAGTAGGCCGACGCGATCGTGCGATCGAACGCGTTCTGTCCGTAGTCGACGAAGACGCCTGGTCGGCCTTCCACCTTCCACTGCACGGTCGCGATTTCCGGGACGAGCGCCACGATCGCCTTCGCGATCGCGCGCGCGATCTCACGAACGAGCGGGAACTCGAGCTCCGGAAGGATCGGAATGAGGATGTGCAGGCCGGTGACGCCGCTCGTCTTCGGAAAGCACGGCAGCCCGAGGTCGTCCATCACGCGTTTTCCGGCCATGGCGATCTCGCGCACGTGCGCCCACGGATTCCCCTCGGAGGGATCGAGGTCGATGAGCAGGTAGTCCGGCTTGTTCACCTCGGGAACGCGCGAGTGCCAGGTGTGCAGCTCGATGCAGCCGAGGTTGGCGATCCAGGCGAGACCCGCCGCATCCGTGACCACGGGAAAGTCCGCCTCGTTACCGGAGGGGTAGCTGATGTGCACGGTTTCGAGCCAATCCGGATGTGGCATCGGCACTCGCTTTTGATAGAAGAAGTCGCCCTCGACGCCGTTCGGATGCCGCTTCATCTGCATCGGGCGTCGCGAGACGTGATGCAACACGGCATCGGCGACGTCGACGTAATACTGAATGAGATCGCCCTTGGTCAGCCCCATCTTCGGGAAGAAGACCTTCTCGACGTTGGTGACCTTGACCTCGCGGCCGGCAACGAGCACGCCGGGCAACTCTAGACGGGTCGCGCTAGACGAGGCTTCGGTAGCGCGGCACATAGGCCTTCTCGCGGATGAAGGCGAGGATGTCGCCCGGACGCTGCGCGCGCGCGAGCCCGCGGTCGAAGATCACCTCGGCAACGCGCGCCGCCACCCGCAGCTCCGTCTCGAGGATCGCGGACACCGGTGGATACACGAGTCCGACGGCGATGTCGCTCGGCGTCACCTGCTCGGCCACGCCGCTCGCCGCGGCGATGAACATCTCATCGGTGACGCGGCGCGCGCCGGTCGCGTAGACCGCCATGCCGATTGCGGGAAAGACGTACACGTTGTTGCCCTGCCCCGGGACGAACGTGCGATCGCCGAATCGCACCGGCGAGAAAGGACTCCCACCCGCGAACACGGCGCGCCCGGCCGACCACGTGTACGCCTGCTCCGCGGTGCACTCCGAGCGCGACGTCGGATTCGAGTAGGCGAAGATCATCGGCCGCTCGTTAACGTGCGTCATCGCCTCGATGACGCGTTTGTCAAATGCGCCGCCGACGGTCGAGAGCCCGATGATGCCGGTCGGTCGCAGCTCTTCGATCGCCGCGACGAAGTCGGCGATGGCCGCGTGGCGCTGCGCGAACGGACGCTGATAATCATGCAGCGCTTCGCGGTCCGTCGTGACGAGACCCTTGCGATCGAAGAGCGCAACGCGCGACTGCACCTCGGCCTCCGGCACGCCCTCGTCGCGCATGGCCTTGACCAGAAGGTCTGCCGTCCCGACCGCGGCCGAGCCGGCGCCCAGAAAGAGGAAGCGCTGCAGAGCGAGGGGCATGCCGGTGATGCGAAGGGCACCGAGGATCCCGGCAAGGGCGACCGCGGCTGTGCCCTGGACGTCGTCGTTGAAGCAGCAGACGCGTTCGCGGTAGCGCTCCAGGAGACGGATCGCGTCGTTGCCGGCCCAGTCCTCGAACTGGATGAGCGCTCCGGGGAACTCCGCCTCGACGGCCGCGACGAACTCATCGACGAAGGCGTCGAGCTCGTCGTCGGAGATCCGCGTCTGCTTGAGTCCGAGATAAAGCGGATCCGAAAGAAGGGTCTCGTTGTTCGTGCCGGCGTCGATGAGGACCGGCAGCGTGTACTGCGGCGGTACGCCGCCCGCGGCCGTGTATAGGGCGAGTTTGCCGATGGGGATCCCCATACCGTTGGCGCCGAGGTCACCGAGGCCGAGGATGCGCTCGCCGCTTGTGACGACGATGCAGCGGACGTCGCGCTCCGGCCAGTTGCGAAGGATCTCGCGCTGGCGACCCTTGCGCTTGATCGAGAGATAGAGGCCGCGCGGCCGGCGGAAGAGGTGACCGAACTTCTGACAGGCCTCGCCGACCGTCGGTGTGTACACGATGGGCATGAACCTGGCTGGGTCGGACATGAGGACGCGGTAGAAGAGCGTCTCATCCGTGTCCTGAAGCTGTGAGAGATAGATGTAGCGCTCGAGATCCGTCGTTTTGCCGTCGAGCTGCGCCAGCGCTCTCCGTAGCTGCGTGTCGAGGTCGTCGATGCCCTCGGGAAGAAGGCCGAGGAGCCCGAGCGCTTCGCGCTCCTGGTCGGTGAATGCCGTCGACTTGTTGCGGCGCGGGTCATGAAGAAGATCGGTTCCGCGCGGCGTCGTCATCCGTGTAGGAGGATAAGCGCGTGGACCCGTTCGCCGTCGCGGCGACGATTGCGGCGGTGATCGCGGGCGCGATCGCATCGATCTCGGGCTTCGGTATCGGCAGCGTACTCACCCCGATCCTCTCGACGCAGTTCGATGTCCGGCTCGCGATCGCGATGGTCTCGCTTCCCCACCTCGCCGGCACGTTCGTCCGTTTTCTGTTGGTCCGAACGCGGATCGATAAGGACGTGCTGCTCGGCTTCGGCGCGGCGAGCGCGATCGGTGGTCTCGTCGGCGCGGCCCTGCAAGCCGTCGTGCAGAGCTCGGCGCTCGCCGTCATCTTCGGCCTGCTTCTCGTCTTCGCCGGCATTGGCAGCCTCACCGGCTTTGCGCAGCGCATGCGGTTTTCGGGGCGGCGCTCGGCTTTGGTCGGCGGCGCGCTCTCGGGACTCCTTGGCGGCCTCGTCGGAAATCAGGGCGGCATCCGGGCCGCGGCGCTTCTCGGATTCGACGTCGAGAGGGAAGCGTTCGTCGCGACGGCCACCGCGGTCGCCCTCATCGTCGACGGCGCGCGCATACCGGTCTATCTGGCTACGCAGGGAGCCAATCTCGCGGCGCGGTGGCCGCTGATCGCGCTTCTCGCCGCGGGCGCGGTCGTCGGGACACTCGTTGGCGGTTGGACGCTCCGGCGAATGAGTGACGCTGTCTTTCGTCGGGTTGTCGGGCTGCTGTTGCTGATGCTCGGCGCCTACACGCTTGCCCGAGCGGTATAGCGGACCGCCGTCGCTCGACGGCGGTCCGCAATCTACCTAGATGCAGCCGCTCTGGATCCCGTGATCGGTTTGGCGGTTCGCGTTCGCGCCGGGCGGGCAGTTCGCGCTTACGCCAAGCAGCGACGAGGTCTGACCGTTGGTGTAGTTGCCGTTCGCACCCGGGAAGCCAAAGGCCGTCGAGTCGAAGGTCCCAGGCGGGGCGAAGCCCCAAGATTCGACGGGGACGCCGATGCTCGGGAGCCAGACCCAGTTCCCCTTGATGATCGGGGCGCCGGTCGGATTTGGTGCGGCGCGGCTTGTGTTTTCGCAGCTGTCGGCCAGTGCGGCGCCCGCGGTGACGCCGAAGGACGCGAGGACAACGCACGTCGTGATGAGAAAACGCTTCATGCCCACTCCCTCAACTATTTGTCCAGACCGTAGTCGCTACACGCGGGTCACGTCCGCTTTACTTGCCTCAATCATTTCCGAGACCCGCTGATCGTAGAGCGCGCCGTACCGGCGGAGCATCCGCGCCGCAACGAAGCCGAGTACGGCCCCCTTGATCCCGCTGGTCTTCCAGGCGATCGCGGTGTCGACTCGCGTCGTCGATGGCCCCTCCGCCTCGATCCGGTCCGTTCGCCAGACCGTACCCACGAAGGGAAAACCGATCTGCATCGTGATATCGGTCGGCGCGTTGCAGCCGAGCACTTTGAACACCGTCGTCTGATTCGGGCCGTGGATGCAGTGGTACTCGGCGCCGACGAGCGAGCCTCGCGCGCCGGGCCGGAAGTCGACGCGCGGAACGCCCATCCAGATCTGCCGCAGCTTTGGATCGGTGAAGTAGCGAAAGACGTCATCCGGGTTTCCGGGGAAACGCGACGTGCTGCGTATCTTCGCCGTGGCCGGATCGACCGTGGGTGTGGCCTCGCTCCA